>Ga0326727_10001574_pt1 | contig 83187 bp, 71 predicted proteins | sample MB2enrmetagenome_FD_207643 | JGI IMG/M metagenome (GOLD analysis project Ga0326727, IMG submission 207643) | Lab enriched peat soil microbial communities from McLean, Ithaca, NY, United States - MB29MY | ecosystem: Environmental > Terrestrial > Soil > Wetlands > Peat | place: USA: New York... | reverse complement strand
TCGTGGATAATCGTTTGCATCCCCAGGTTAATGGGGGTGCTAACGAAAAAGTACAACCCAAATCATTGATTATCAGCAGGTTATGAATGTAGGCAAATACTATGTCACCCAACCTCAATGACAGTGGCCCCCCGCCCTGGCTCCCCGAGAAGCCAAGCCACTCGTTCCGCAGCCGTCGCCAATTTGGCGGCCCATTCCCCCTTACAGGCCCGTTTCCCGCCCATAGCCTCGCCGGAGTCTCGCCGGAGTCTCGCCGTAGTACCTCCGTCTGGCTAACGGAGGTACTACGGCGAGACTCCCGTGAGGCTACGGGGGGACTCCCGGGGGACTACGGAGGTTTTACCACGCGGCAGGGGAGAGCGCCGGGATTCCACCGCGAACGGCGAAGATTACAAGGCGGGGGCACACCGCAGGCTCGCAGTTCCACCGCCAGGAGGAGGGCGGAAAAAGCGCCCATGCAATTGAGGGGAGACTCCAAAATGCGGAGTGCGGGGTGGAGCGTCCGGAATGGTTGAGAGTTACGCAGAAATGCGGAGTGCGCCTGGCTTCGCCGGGCCTCGGCAAGGCAAGAAGCGCTGGCGTAATGGTTAACCTCCCTAAGACAATTCCCCGTCGGCCCTGTCTATGCCAACATCTGGCCGCAGGGTCCCGACCAACATGCGTTTCTTATCTGTAGCGGACCGCGAACTTCGCTCCGCCGCGCGGCAGAAGGCGACTTACCGCACGCGCTGGCTGACGGCGGCGCTCTTTTTTGGGTTGCTGGTCTGGCTGTTATGGGCCTTGGACGGGTTCACCAACCGGCGGGCCGCACCCGAGATCTTCAAAGTCCTGTCCGTTTTGACGCTCCTGTATTGCCTCTTCCTCGGCACGGCTCGCACGGCTGACTGCATCAGCTCCGAAAGGCGCGAGGGCACCCTGGGCTTTTTGTTCCTCAGCAACCTGAACAGCGCCGAAATCATTGCCGGAAAGCTCTGCTCGACCGCGCTGGCTTCGGTGTATGGCCTGATGGCCATCTTCCCGATGCTGGCGCTGCCGTTGCTGATGGGGGGAATCACGTTCGGATGCTTTGCGCGGACGGTGTTGGGGTTGCTCAACGGAATCCTGTTTGCCTTGGCCGCTGGCTTCCTGGCTTCGGTCGTGTGCAAGCGGCAGTTCACCGCCATCGCGCTGGCCCTGGGGTTGATGGTTTCGCTCGGAGGCGGATTGATGCTCGGAGCTGCGGCCGCGCATTCCTATGGCCCCACCAGGCCACTGGCAAACTGGCTGGCAGTCTTCAGCCCACTCTACGCCCTGTTTGCCGCCGACAGCACAGGGGTTTTTGGCTCCAATCGCTACTGGCTCTCCGCGGCTGCGGTCCCCGGCGTGTCGCTTGGCTGGCTGGGGCTGACGACGCTCCTGCTCGCGTGCACCTGGCGCGACCGGCCGAAAAGCGTCCGGGCGTGGCACCGGCTCAGGTTCTGGCGACGTTCAACGCGAATCCCTTCGGCGAAACGTGCCGCTCTGCGCCGCCGCTTGCTTGCCATCAACCCGCTATTCTGGCTGGCAGCGCGCCAACCGGTCAGCGCGCCGGGTATCATGTGCCTGGCCGTGGTCCTGACGCTGCTCACCGTCTATGTGGCGGCGCCCCTTTACGGGCGCACGATGGGGGCAGGAGCGGAGGCCCCGGTGCTCGGGCATTTGTTTGCCTGGCTCTGGACCGGGTTGGCAATCCATGCCCTGGTGCTCTATTACGCGGCGATGTCGGCGTCGCAACGGCTGGCCGAGGACAAACAAACGGGCGCCCTGGAGCTGATTCTCTGCACTCCGACCACGGAACGAACCATCTCGCGCGGACTGTGGCTGGCTTACGCGCGCAACATGTTATTCCCCGCGCTCCTGGCGGTGTTCGTCCACTTGTTCTTTATTTGGATGTGCATGGTGATGGCTACGCTCGATCCTCCGGGACGAATTGCCCCCGGAGCCACACCCGGCCAGATCTTCTGGAGCGCCCTGCTCGACCGGCCCCTGAGGGGCCAGCTCCTTGACTGGCAGTTCGGGTTCACGCTGCGCATCGCGTTGCTCATCTTGCTGCAACTGATGGTGACTTGGCCGACGCTCGGCTGGGTGGGGCGTTGGTTGGGATTGCGGATGAAGCATCCAGGATTCGCCCCTATGGCATCGCTCGCGCTCTTGTTCGCCCCACCCATTTTGCTGTTCAGCCTGGCATGTTACCTGGCCCGTAAGTTTAATCTCGACCGGCTGCCGGAGCGCCGATTCCTGCCGCTGATGATGTGGCTGGCATTTGCCATCGGCTGCGGACACTGCCTGGTGCTGTCCGTCTGGGCCGCGACCCGCCTGCGCCACCATCTGCGTCCCGTCGCCATGAGCCGCTACCAACCGCTCCCTCCCTGGCGGTGGCGGCTCCCGAGTTGGCGCGTGGTCCGGCGTTTTGCCATCGGCGCCGCTGTTGTTGCGGCTGTCGTGGCCTCGCTGGTCGTGAGTTATTACGGCTATCAGAATTGGCGCAGCAAGCGGGCCTGGAGGACCTTCCAAACCGCGCTGAAGCAACGCGGGGAATCCCTCGATCTTTCGCCGCTGTTGTCCGAACCCGCGCCCGACGACGAGAACTTCGCCCGCTCGCCTGTCTTTCTAGCCCTCCTCAGCAAGCCGAACCGCGAAACCTCAGCCTTTTTCGAGCGGATGAGGTCGTTCGAGTTGCCAAGCGGCGGTTTCGCGGCGAATGCCGTCCTGATGGATTGGAGCCGCCAAACCAATTCACCGCTCCACCCCTTCATCAACTGGACCAGGCAGCCACACAGAGGCGGCTCCGGGACGAACCGCACAGAGGACGCAGCGGCCATCTTGCAGCGCCTGCAATCCCAGAGCGGGATGTTGCGAGAATTGGCGGCCGCCGCGGCCCGTTTCCCCGCTTTTCAAACCTTTACCAACCGCGATGCCCGCGCGGTGTTTCATCCCGACCGGGAACAAATTCTCCTGCTCGAGCGCTTGCACCTGCTGTTTCAGGTGCGCGCCTGCGCCTCGCTCGCGTTGGGCCAAAACGCAGACGCGGCTGAAGATGTGCTGGCCGGCCCCCGCCTGGCTCGACTGGCGCGGCAGCTTCCTGATACCCGCTCCACGGTGCGCGTGCAGGTGCTGCTGATGCGCTCACTGCAACCCTTGTGGGAAGGACTCAGCCAACATGCCTGGACCGAGCCGCAGCTCGCTCCCTTTCAGCACGAACTCGGCGGCTTCAACCTCCTCGCCGACTACACCAATGCCGTCCGCCGGATTGTCCTGGCCCATATCGAAGTTTGGCGCGCGATTCCCGACAGCACCAACTCGGAGACTGCCCTGCCGGCGGCGGACGGCGGTTACCAAAGCGAGCGCGCCTGGCGACTGCAACCACGCGCCTGGTGGTACGAGAGCTGCATTCAACTTCATAACGCCGGCCGAAATGCGATTGAGCAGGTGGATGTTGCCGCCGGCCGCATTCAACCGGCCATGAACTGGTCCGACCTGGACGGCCTGCCGTTGGGTCCCTTGAGCCGGGAGTTGCTCCAGCAGTCGTCGTGGTGGGGACCAAATCCGGCGTCAGTCGCCTTCGCGCAGACTTCGGTAAACCAGGCTATCATCGCCTGCGCCCTGGAGCGTTTCCGCCTGGCGAACGGTGGCTATCCCGAGACTCTGGAACAACTCGTGCCGACGCTTCTGGCCCGCGTCCCGCGTGATACCGTTTCGGGTCGGCCCATTATTTACCAACCCCTTACCAAAGGCAGCTTCATCCTCCGCGGTGTCGGCCCGAATGGAACCGACGACCGCAATAAGCCCGCTTCAGACGATTGGCTGTGGACCTACTCCACCAATACGCCCAGCGCGAAAAAGTAGTTACGGGGCGAGTGTCCGGAGCAAGGGTCCTCGCCATCCAAACTTGGGGGCGCAGGCGGGATGGGGGAATGCAGAAAGCAGAAGGCAAAATGGAAGATGGCGGCGACTCCTTCGCGCTTCGCAGTGGATTACCAGCTTGCGACTTTCCGAACGGTATTACGATTAGCGCAGCAGTGCTACGGCTCGGGTGGCCACTCCCACGATCGCATTGGGGAACAAGCCAAGGTAGAACATCCCGGCGATGCAGCCGTAGATGGTGATCCGAATGGGCCTGGAGACTTCAATGGGGGACAAGTCCCTTGCCTCCCCGCCCCAGTACATGGCGCGCACAACACCGAAGTAGTAATACAGCGAAATCACCGCCCCCGCCAGGGCGGTAAAGGTGAGGCAATAATAGCCCGGCTGCGTGGCGCCTTGCTGGATGACGGCTTTCAGAAGGAGGAACTTCCCGAAGAACCCGGCCAGCGGAGGAATGCCCGCCAGCGAGGCCATCGCCAGCGTCATCGTGGCCGCCAGCAAGGGCGAGCGCCGATGCAGGCTGGCCAGGGCACCCATGTCTTCATCCCCCACCTGCCGCAACGCCAGGCAAATGACCGTGAACGCGCCGAGCACAGTAAAGAGGTAGCCGCTCAGGTAGTAGAGCACGGCGGAGCGCCCGGCGGTGCTCAGGGCGGCGATGCCCAGGAGCATATACCCGGCGTGCGCGATGCTCGAATAGCCGAACAATCGCTTGAGGTTGCGCTGCGGAATCGCGCACAGGTTGCCATAAAGAATGGACACGCCCGAAATGATGATTAAGAGGTTGGACCACCGGGCCGTGATGTCCGGCACCGCGATGAACAGCACACGGAGCAGCAGGGCAAACCCTGCTGCCTTGGAACCTACAGCCAGAAAGGCGGTCACCGGCGTGGGCGCGCCCTGATAGACATCCGGGGCCCAGATTTGGAAGGGAAATGCGGCGATCTTGAACCCGAGCCCCGCCAGCACCAACACGAGGCCGAAGAGAAAGATCTTGTTGTCGCCGAGCTGCGCCGCCACCCCCGACAAGGCGGCGAAGTTGAGCGTGTGCGAAATGCCATACACCAGGGCGATGCCGAATACAGTAAAGGAGGTGGAGAGGGCACCGATGATTAGATACTTCACACCGGCCTCCAGCGAGGTGATCCGGGCGCGCTGGAAGCTGGCAAGCACGTAGAAGGTGACGGTGATGAGTTCCAGCGACACGAACAGCAGGGCAAAATCATTTGCCGACGAGGCAAATAGCATTCCCGACAAGGCAAATAAGGTCAGCGCATAGAACTCGGCGATGCCGGCCTCGATCCGGTCGGCGAATTCAACCGACATGACCAGCACAATGAGCGCCGCCAGCAGGAAGAATCGCTTAAAGAAGAGCGCCAAGCCGTCGAGCGCATACATTTGGCCGAAGGCATACTCCACCGGTTGGCCGGAGGGCAGCCTGACCCAAAACAGGCTGTAGAGCAGAATCAAACCCACGCCGATGGCGGCGGCGTAACCCAGCTTGCGTTTGGCAGGTAGCGGCAGCCACAAATCCACCAGCAGCAGCGCCAGCCCCAGGACCAACACCAGCAGTTCGTGACTGAGCAGCGGGAGATTCATTCGTAATGCTCCCCTGCATCCTCTGTCGCACCAACTGGCTGGAGGGAGGTTTCGCTCTCCCCTCGAACTGGAGCGACGGCGAACCGGTTAGCTCCGGTAGGAGCGCCATGATTGTAGCCAGGCTGCTCCACCAGGCGGTCTTCAAGCTCCGTCAGGAGCGGCACATTCGGTTCGCGTGACGGGGCAGGAGGACGTGCCGCTCCTAACGGAGCTTGGGTCCAACAGCGCAACTTGGCTATAGACATGGCGCCCCTAACGGAGCTTTCGCGAGGCGTGCTGTGCTCCAGGCTTTCAGGCGTGTGAAATTTCCAAGCTGAACCCAAGGACACCTTGGGCGCGAAGCCAGAGATAACCTTCTCATGCACGCTCGGCTCGATCTTGTCTGTGAGCAGCCTGGGAAAGCAGCCAAAAACCAGGAGGCCGGCCAGCAGCAGGATGAAGGGCGTCTTGCGCCACAGATGGGGGGCATCGGCCACGTTGGCCCACTGCTCCGGAAGCGGCCCGTGCAACATCGCCCGCACTGCTCGCAGCATGTACACGGCGCCAATGATCAAGGCCCCCCAGCAGGCGAAGAGGGTCACGAGCCGGAAGGCCTTCCAGGCCCCGAAGAAGACCGTGATTTCGCCCGCAAAGTTGGCAAAGCCCGGCAGGCCGCACCCGGCAAACGCCGCCATCATCAGGGCGGCGCCGACGAACGGGAGGCGCCGGAGCAGGCCGCCGAGCCGGTCCATTTGCAGCGTGCCGGTTTGCTGGTAGAGATAGCCGCTCAGGCCGAACGTGAGCGCGGCGAGAAAGCCGTGGGCGATCATGACCAGCACCGCGCCGCTCACCCCGATGAGATTCAAAGTTGCAATGCCCAGGAAGACGAAGCCCATGTGGGCGACGCTGGAATAGCCGATGAGCCGGTTGAAGTCCTTCTGGCGCATGGCCACCCAGCCGCAATAGACGAGGTTGCCCAGGCAGAGCCAGGCCAGGAGCTGCATCCAGTCCCGCGCGGCGTCCGGCAGCAGCGGCAGGGCAATGCGGATCAGGCCGTAGAGGCCGAACTTCTTTAAAACGCCGGCATGGAGCATGGCGGTGGCGGTCGGCGCCGAGCTGTAGCCCAGCGGCGCCCAGGTGTGAAACGGCCAGAGCGAGACCAGGATGCCGAAGCCAAACAGCAGCAAGGGGAAGATGAAATTCTGCGCTCCCAAGGAAAGAGGTTTGTCTCGGAGGTGCCTTGCCAACTCCGGGATGTCGAAGGTGCCGGCACCCGCTTGGAGGTAAAGCGCGAGAAGTCCCACCAGCGCCACGAGCGCGCCGATGCTGAGGTACATGGTGATCTGGAACGTGGCGTAGTTCTTCTGCTCGCCGCGGCCCCAGACGCCGATCATAATGAAGGTCGGCACCAGCGCCAGTTCGTGAAAGAAGTAGAAGAAGAACAAGTCGAGCGAGGCGAACGCCCCGAGGATGCCTCCCGCCATGACCAGCAGCAGTATGTAGAACTCCTTTTCGCGCTCTTTGATCTCCCACGAAACGCAGGCTGCCGCAAAGGCGACGATGGCGCCCATCAGGATCAGGCCGACGTTGATACCGTCCACGCCGACGTGATAGCTGATGCCCAGGGTGTTCACCCAGGGCACCTGCTGCTCGAACTGGTAGCCGGTAATGCCGGTCTTGAATTGCAGGAACAGCTTCAGTGCCAGCACCGCAGAAACGAACGTGGCCAGAATGGCCACCGCGCGCATCACCGGTCGGAAGGTGCGCGGCACCAGCAGCAGCACAATCGCTGCGCATAGCGGCCAGCCAATAATGTAGGTAAGGGGCGACATGGCTATTTCAGGACCAGATACAGCACCAGCGCCACGCCGAGTGCGAACAGGAAGGTGTAAGTTTGCAAGTTGCCGGTCTGCAGCAGACGCAACGCCCGACCCACCAACTCAGTCGTGCCGTGCGTCCCGCGCACGGCGACGCCGGCGATGATCCAACGATCGAACCAGTCGGCGACTGCAGCCAGGAAGTCGTGCAGCCGAATGACCGTAGCCTGGTAAATTTCGTCGAAGTAGAAGCGGTTGCGCATCGCGCGCGACAGCACACCCAGCTTTTCTGGCAACGGGTCTTTGGCCGCTCCAACGTAAAGGGCGTAAGCCGCGGCAAATCCGACGAGCACAGCCAGCAGACCCGCGGAGGCCACCAAAGGCGCGTCGAGTATTGGAGCGATCAACTGCCGCGCAAACGAGACGTCCTGCTCAACGTGTTCGGCAGGAAACTGTGTCGCGTAGAGTTGCTCGATGCCGATCAGCCCACCGATCACGCTGAAGCAGGCCAGGATTCGCAGCGGCCAGGCCATGACCGGCGGCGACTCTTGCGCGTGGCCGGCGGCGTCGGACTTCGGCACGCCCAGGAACGCAACGAACACCAACCGGAACATGTAGAACGTCGTCAGCGCGGCCACTGTCGCGCCCAGAACGAACAGCGCGAGGTTATGTTGGGCGGCTTGCGCGAGAATGCTGTCCTTGCTGTAGAACCCGCTGAACGGTGGCACACCTGCCAGGGCCAGCGTGCCCGCCATGAACGTCCAGAACGTCACGGGCATCTTTGTGCGCAGCCCGCCCATGTTCCAGATGTCTTGTTCGTGATGCAGCGCGATGATGACCGAGCCCGCGCCCAGAAACAAAAGGGCCTTGAAAAACGCATGGGTCGTCAGATGAAACATGGCCGCCGGGGGGCTGTGGAGCCCAACCGCCATTACCATGTAACCGAGCTGCGAAAGCGTCGAATAGGCCAGGATGCGCTTGATGTCGTTCTGCTGAATGGCAATAACCGCAGAGAGCAAGGCGGTGATTCCGCCAATCCACGCGACGACGTCCAGCGCCTGGGAGCCAGGGACATCGAGCATGAAGAACACGCGGCAAAGCATGTACACGCCCGCGGCCACCATCGTCGCGGCATGAATCAGCGCGCTGACGGGCGTCGGGCCCTCCATGGCATCGGGCAACCAAACGTGCAGCGGAAATTGCGCGCTCTTGCCCATCGCGCCACAAAAGATCAGCAAGCCGGCGGTCGTGGCCATCGCGCCCAGGGCTTGCGGGTTGGCAGCCAGGGCCTTCTCGATCAGGTCAAACCTCAGGGAGCCAAAGGTCGCCCAAACCGTCAGGATGCCGAGCAGGAACCCGAAGTCCCCCAGTCGAGTCGTAATAAACGCTTTCTTCCCTGCATCTGCCGCCGCCGGTCGCTCAAACCAGAAACCGATGAGCAGGTAGCTGGACACCCCGACCAGTTCCCAGAAGATAAAGAGCTCCAGGAAGTTGTTCGCGAGCACGATGCCGAGCATCGAAAAGGTGAACAGGCTCAAGCAGGCGAAATAGCGAGGGAACCCGCGGTCCTCGCCCATGTAGCCCCAGGAGTAAATGTGAATCGCGCTGGCGACGCCGGTGACAATGAGCATCATCAGCAGGCTCAGCGGGTCCAACCGCAACCCGAAGTCCACCTGCAGATCGCCAATCGTCAGCCAGGCGACGGAAGACTCCCGGGCCGGCGCCCAGCCGTTCAATTTGACGAAGATGAGGCCCAGAACGAAGCCTGCCACCACCGCCCCGATGGAAAGGCCGGCGCTCAGCTTGCGGTCATGCTGGGTGAAGAGCGTGATGAGCGCCGCCGCCACCAGCGGGAGAAAGAGGATGATCCAGGGTATTGAGTCCAGGTGCATCAACTAGAGCTTCATCGTGGTCAAATCTTCTACGTGTGTGGTCTGTCGTTTGCGGTAAAGCGCCACGATCAGCGCCAGCCCGACGGCCACTTCCGCCGCCGCCACCGTTATAGTGAAGAACACAAACACCTGGCCGTCGAGGTTGTTGGTGAAACGTGAGAACGCAACCAGCGCGAGGTTGGCGGCGTTGAGCATCAGTTCCAGCGACATGTAAATGATGAGCAGGTTGCGGCGCACGATCACGCCGACCAACCCCAGCGCGAAGAGCAGGGCGCTTACCACCAGATAATGTTCCAGGCCGACAGTCATTTCAGGTCCTTCTTGCTGAGCAGAACCACACCCACCATCGCGACCAGCAGCAGCACTGATACAATCTCGAAGGGCAGCAGGTACTCGGTGAATAGTAATTTGCCGAGCCGGACCGTGCTGCCGTCCAGCACCGGCGCTTCGACGGCCCCGAGGTGAGCGTTCAGCAGGCTGCTGAGGAAAATGGCCAGGATGGCCCCGACCGAAACCAGCCCGCCGACGATTCCCAGCACCTTGATCTTCCGCCGCTCCTCCGCCTTCAAATCCAGCAGCATGATGACAAACAGGAAGAGCACCATCACCGCGCCCGCATAGACCAGCACCTGCACCGCCGCCAGGAAGAACGCATGCAGCAGGACGAACAGGCCGGCCAGCGCAACAATGGCCAGCACCAGAAACATCGCGCTCGTCACCGGGTTGCGGCTAAAGGGATTGGCTATGACCAGAAAGCCAAACACCAGTGTCAGGAACGCAAAGATGTAAAAGAGAGCGTCCTGCATTTGCTATTTTGCCATGCCGTAGTTCATTTAGCGGTTTAACCTGTCCAACTCATTTAACGCCTTGTCGCTTTAACCCTCTAACGCTTCAACCACCGTCTCAGGGCTCCATACCCTGGGCGCGCGCTTCCAGGGCCTTGTGCTTCCACTTCTCTATCTTGTCCTGGTGGACGCCCCCTAGGGCGAGCAATTTCTCTTTGTCGTAGATCATCTCCGCCCGGCTTGTGCCGGTGAGCGAATAGTCTTTCATCAGGAAGATGGCTTCCTCCGGGCAGACTTCCTGGCAGTAGCCGCAGAAGATGCAGCGGAGCATGTTAATCTCGAATTCCTTCGGCGCCTTCTCGACGTTCCCGGCTTCCGGGACGCCTCCTGGTCCGGGCGGCGTGATCCGGATGGCTTTAGGGGGGCACACGAATTCACACAACTGGCAGGAGACGCATTTGGTGCGGCCGTCCTGGTCCTTGACCAGGTAAGGCGCGCCGCGATAACCCGCCGGCACGACCCATTTCTCCTCGGGATACTGCATCGTCACCTTCTTCTTGAAAAAGTGGCGCACGGTGACCTTAAACCCGCCGATAATAGCCGGCAGGTAAAGCCGCTCCCAAAGATTCAGTTTTCTGCGCTTGATAACCATCTGGCAAATCATCTAGCTCTTCACCCACAACACGACGGCCGTAACGACGATATTGGCGAGCGCCAGGGGAATGAAGCGCCGCCAGCCCAAATCCATCAACTGGTCGTAGCGAAAGCGCGGCCACATCCAGCGCACCCAAATGACCATGAAAATGATCACCACCATCTTCGCCAGGAAGATGCCGATATGAAGCAGTCCAGCCCAAACTGTCGCTCCGGGCTGATCCAGGCCGGCGACTGGCAGGCTCCAGCCTCCCAGGAAGAGCGTCACCATCAGCGCGGCCGCAGCGGTCATGTTGGCGTATTCGCCCATGAAGAACAGCGCGAACTTCATCGAGCTGTATTCGACGTTGTAGCCGCCCGCCAGTTCCTGCTCCGACTCAGGCAAATCGAACGGCATGCGGTTGGTCTCGGCAAACATCGCCGCCAGGAAAATGATGAACGAGAGCGGCGCGTAGAAGATGAGCCAGCCATTCACGGCCTGCCAGGTGACGAGGCGGTTAAGGTTCAGGCTGCTCGTTCCTTCCAGCAGTTCCTGCCATCCCGCGCTCAACTGCTGGACATCCAGGCCGCAGGCAATCAGGAACAGAGGAACAACCGCCATCCCCATCGCAATCTCGTAGGAAATCATCTGCGCGCTCGAACGGATGCCGCCGATGAATGGATACTTCGACCTCGCCGCGTAACCCGCGAGCACGATGCCGTACACCCCAAGCGAGACAATGCCAAAGGTGTAGAGAATACCCACATTCAGGTCCGCGATGACCATCTTTTGGCTCCCGAGCAGCGACCCAAATGGAATGATGGCCACCGTCAGCAAGCTCGGAATCATCACAATCGCCGGGGCCAGCCAGTAATAGGTCTTCCGCACGTGGGCCGGGGTGAAGTCCTCTTTCAGGAACGCCTTGATCGCATCGGCGGCGGGTTGCAGCAGGCCGAACGGCCCGACACGATTCGGCCCGCAGCGGTCCTGAATAAACGCGGCGACCCTGCGCTCCACCCAAACCGCGTAGGCGACGATGAACATGACTACGGAGAAGACGCCGAGAATCTTCAGCGCGCTGAACAGGGTGAATTGCCCCACCGAGGTGCCGAACCAGTCTATGATTGCCTGTATCATCGCCTAAATCCCAACGGTCACGCCCGCATTGCCCAGGCTCGCCCACGTTAGTCCCTTGAATGCGGGGACGTCAGCCGCCATCTGGTTGAATAGGCCTTCGATGGTCGCATACCCATCCTGGCCTGACACATTGACAACCAGTTCGTGCAGGAACTCCCATTCCGGCCGCGCGTCGCCGGGGGCTTCGACGGCCTTCATGAATCTCTGCACTCGCCCCTTGATATTCGTGAAGGTGCCTCGCTTTTCGGCAGGGGCGCAGCCGGGCAAGAGGTAGTTTGCGAGCCGGGTTGTTTCGCTGGGCAGCATGTCACTCACGATGAGTGTCTCCAGTTTGCCGAGTAGGTCCCGGCCCAGGCCATGCCGCGTCACGTCTTCGCCGACGACAATCAGTGTCTTGATATGCCCGTTGCGGATGCCCTCGGCGATCTTCGGCAGATTCGAGCCCATGGGTTCGGCGGCGATGCCGATGAGTCGCGCCCCGGCGCTGTTCGGATTCCGGTCCGCATTCAACAGCAGTCGGTCGCCCTTGCCCATGCGGGGCACCGAATCCGTCAGCGCGCCTACCCTCTTCGCCAGTTTCGCCAGCAGGTAAAGCTCCTCATTAGTCTGCCGAGCCGAAGCGATTACCGCGACCGAACCCGCTTGCGCCTGCCTCAGCTTCTCCGAAATCTCCCTCAATACCGCAACCCATCCTTCCGGTTGACTTCGGACTTCGGACTTCGCACTTCGGACTTCCGCGCAGCGCTCCTCCCGCCCGATCCACTTGTAGTTCAGCCGGCCATAATCGCACATCCAGCACCCATTGACGGCGTCGTTCTCGCGCGGTTCGTAGCGATAAATCTTCCCCTCCCGCGACCCGATCACGATGTTGCAGCCCGTCGCGCAGCTCGTGCACACGCTCTTGGTCTCCTTCAGGAACCAGACGCGCATCTGGAACCGAAAGTCCTTCGAGGTAAGCGCCCCAACCGGGCAAAGGTCCACTGTGTTGAGCGTGTAATTGTTGTCGAACACCTTGCCCGGATACGCCGTGAGGGTGTTATAGCTTCCGCGATTCACGATGCCGAGGGCATCGTCGCCCACAATGTCGCAGGTGAAGCGGATACAGCGCGTGCAGAGGATGCAGCGTTCGTCGTCCAGCACGATGCGCGGACCGAGGTCAACGCGCTTCGGCTTATGGACCTTCGGCTCCACAAACCGGCTCGCCGACTGGCCATATTCCACCGAGTACTCCTGCAGCTTGCATTCCCCCGCCTGATCGCAAATCGGGCAGTCGAGCGGGTGATTGATGAGCAGGAACTCCAGCACCCCCTCCCGCATTTTCTTCACGGCCGGGGTGTCCGTGTAGATTTCCATGCCCGGGGAAACCGGCGTAGCGCACGCAATCGCCGGTCGCGGCGCCTTGACAATCCTCGGCGTCCCGTCCGGGTTCAGGATCGGCTTGCGGTCTGGGCCTACGGCCGGCGTGCCAAACTCGACGAGGCACATGCGGCAATTGCCGGCGACCGGCAGCCTGGGATGATAACAATAATGCGGCACATCCACCTGCGCGGCCGCGCAAGCCTGAATCATCGTGGTGGCCACCGGCTTGCCGGAGACCGGATCCGCCATCGTCTTCGGCACTTCCACTTCCCTGCCGTTGACGCTCACCCTGATTGTACCCACTGGGGGCGGCGCGGGCTTGGTTTCAATGACAGCAGCGGTGGACATTATTGATTTCAATCGTGCGGGCTCGCCGCCAGTTTCATTTCCGCCGTCGGCCCTGCGCCTTGCCCGGCCCTGCGCTCTTCGTCCGCGGCGCCCCGCGCCTCAAACTCATCCCTGAACTTGCCGACAAAGCTCTGCACCGGCCACGAGCAAGCCTCGCCAAACGCGCAAATCGTGCGCCCGCCGGGAATGTTGTCGGCAATCCTGACCAGGTAATCGGCATCATTCTTACGGCCTTCCCCGTGCGTCAGGCGGTGCAGGGCCTTGGCCATCCACAGCGAGCCTTCGCGGCAGGGCGTGCATTGGCCGCAGCTCTCGTGCGCGTAAAACTCGGCAATGTTCGATAGCGCCTCAACAATGTCGGCGGAATCGTCCAGGACGATGATCGCTCCGGAACCCGACATGCTGCCGGCGGCGATGAGCGAGTCGAAGTCATACGGTAAATCGAGCATATCAACCTGCTGCTCGGTTTCCTTGCCATCGAGGCCCCTGCGCTTAAGCTTGAACTTCTCCCCGGCCTTGAAAACCTTGGCCGAGGATCCCCCAGGAATGACTGCCTTCAGCTTCCGTCCTTCGCGCAAACCGCCGCCGAAAACCGGGTCGTTGATGAGTTCACCGATCGTAACCTTGCCAACCTCGACTTCGTAATAGCCGGGCTTCCTGACCTGGCCGCTGATGCTGACGATGCGTGTGCCGGTGTTGTTCGTGGTGCCGAGTTTGGCGTATTGCGCGCCGCCCATGGCGACGATATGCTTGACCGCACAAAGCGTCTCCACGTTGTTCACAATCGTGGGACACAGGTAAAGCCCGAGCACGGCAGGAAAGTAGGGCGGCTTGATCCGCGGATAGGCGCGCTTGCCCTCCAGGGACTCGATCAGGCCCGTTTCCTCGCCGCAAATGTACGCGCCGGCGCCGCGATGGACGTAGATGTCCAGATCATAGCCAGAGCCAAGGATATTCCGACCCAGGAGGTTCTTCGCTCGGGCTTCCTGCAGGGCGCGATTCAGGATTCGAGCGCCCTCGGCGAACTCGCCGCGAATGTAGATGTAGGCGAGGTGCACATCATTGGCGTAACTTGCGATAATAGTGCCCTCCAGCATCTGGTGCGGATCCTTGTGAATGATCTGCTTGTCCTTGAATGTGCCCGGTTCCGATTCATCCGCATTGCAAATAAGGTAGATCGGCTTGCCGCTTTTGCGGTCAACGAACGACCACTTGAGACCGCAGGAAAACCCGGCGCCGCCGCGGCCGCGCAAGCCGGACACCATGACCTCCTGCCGGAGTTGCTCCGGACCGCTCAGCTTCTGACCGTTCGGGAGCGTCTTCGGCTGAAGCGCCAGCGCCTTCTTCAAGATCTCATACCCGCCGTACCGCAAATAGCAGTCGAGGTCGGGCGTGTATCCCGGCTGATCAGCGTATTTGAGTATTTGGCGGTACTCCTGCGGCATATCAGGTTGACTCTCCCGCGGAATTCTTTAGGTTTGTCCCCACACCGGTTTGCCCGATGGTGTAACGGTAGCACAGCAGACTCTGGATCTGTTTGTCATGGTTCAAATCCATGTCGGGCAGCCAACCTTCCAGCGCGGAGTCGGGAATGCGGAATGCGGTGTGAAGTTCGCTCATTTGCACTCTCCCAGTATCTCGTCAGCTCTCTGCTCGGAAACGCCCTCGTGGAAGGTGTCGTTGCACATCATCACCGGCGCTGTGCCGCAGCCGGCCAGGCATTCGACAAACTCGACCGTGAACTTGCCATCCTTGGTCGTCTGCGGCCCATGCGCTTGCGGGTCCAGGCCGAGTTTCTTGCAAAAGTGCTCATGCAGCTCGTACGAACCGCCCAGTGCGCAACTCAACGTGCGGCATATCTTAAAATGATACCTCCCCACCGGCGTCCGGTGGAGCGTCGGGTAGAAAGTCACCAGTTCGTAAATGTTAATGGGCTCCAGCCCCAGCTTGGCGGCGATCCACTCAACCGCCTGCCGCGAGATGTAGCCGAACTGCTCCTGCATCGCATGCAAGAGCATTAGCGACGCGCTCCGCTTTTTCGGGTAATGCGTGATCAACTCGTCAATCTCCGCCTCCAGAGCAGGCGGCACCGCGAAACCCGCCTGCTCCAGCAGCGGGTTCGGAATCGGCTCAAGTGGGTGAATCTCGCTCATCGGTCACACTCTCCCATGACAAAATCGAACGAGCCGAGCACCGCGACCAGGTCACTGAGCATGTGGCCCGGCAGCAGCCAAGACAGGATGCTCAGGTTCACGAACGAAGGCGAACGAATCTTTAGCCGATGGGGGGTGCCCCCGCCTTTGCTGTTGATGTAGAAGCCCAATTCGCCCTTCGGGTTTTCGTGTCCGAAGTAAATCTCGCCCGGCGGCGCGTTCACGCCCTGCGTTACGTTGATGAAGTGGTGAATCAGCTCCTCCATCCGCGTCAGCACGCGGTCCTTGGGCGGCAGCACGATCTTCCCGTCCGACACATTAATCGGCCCGCCTGGCAATTGGTCGAGGCATTGGTGCACCAGCCGCACACTCTGGCGCATCTCCTCCATCCGCACTAGGTAGCGGTCATAGCAATCACCGGTACTGCCGGTGGGCACCTCGAATTCCAGTTGGTCGTACACCAGGTAAGGATGAGCCTTGCGCAGATCGTGCTCGACCCCGCTCCCGCGCAGGTTCGGGCCCGTCAGCCCGTAGTCAATCGCCACGTCCCGCGGGATCACGCCGACGCCCTGCGTCCGGTCCATGAAGATACGGTTCCGCGTCAGGAACGTCTCCGTCTCATCAATATTCACCACGACCTCGTTCAGGAACTTGCGGCACTGCTCGACCCACCCCGGTGGCAGGTCGCGCGAAAGCCCCCCGATACGCGTGTAGGCTGTAGTGAACCGCGCGCCCGTCAACGACTCGCACAGGTTGTAGATCTTCTCCCGCTCGGTGAACGTGTGCAGGAACACCGTCATCGCCCCGCAATCCATCGCATAGCAACCAACGCCCAGCAGATGCGAGGAAATGCGCGCCAGCTCACAGCAAATGACCCGGATGAACTGGCACCGCGGAGTGAGTTGCCGGTCAATGCCCAGCAGCTTCTCGACGGCCAGCGCGTAGGCCACGTTGTTCGCCAGTGGGGCCAGGTAATCCAGCCGGTCGGTGTACGGGATGAATTGCGTATAGGTGAAATTCTCCGCAATCTTCTCATCGCCGCGATGCAAGTATCCCACTTCGGGCCTCGCCCCCGTAATGATCTCGCCGTCCAACTCTACGACGACGCGCAACACGCCGTGGGTCGCAGGGTGGGAGGGCCCCACGTTCAGGACCATCTTCTCGCCCTTGAGCTCGTCCGCGTCCTGGCCCGACGGCGACGGAGCCGGCGGCCGCGCCGCTTCTGCCAGCCGCGCTGCCGTTTCCTTGAACTCAATGTCCCGGACCTCAGCCATGCTCACCTCTTTCCTTCAATCGGGCCGGGGCCGTGCGAGTGGCCGTGGGCCTTCTTGATGCCCTGCCGCCGCTCCAGGCGCGCGTTGGTTTCCAGGGCCTCCGTCTCCGGTATCCGCACGCGGGGCTCCCGGGCGACCGTGTCCTTGCCACCGGCGATCGTCACAAACGGGCCGCCCTCCAGCGGCGCCGCGTTCGTGAACGCGACCTCCGGCACGTCAGACCCCTTGCCGGCCAGCGGAAAATCCTTCCGCAATGGGAAATAGGGATACCCCTCCCACATCAGGATCCGGCGCAAGTCAGGGTGGCCACCGAAACGGATGCCCATCATGTCGTAAATCTCCCGCTCGTGCCAATCCGCCGTGCGCCACACGCCGGTGACGGTGGGTAACTCCCCCTTTTCCTCGCTCACCTCGGTCTTGAGGCGAAGCCAACAAAGATGACCGTAGCCGTAAAGATGATAAACGATCGTGAACCTCGGGTCGTCGCCGTAGTTATCCACGCTGGTGATATCCACGAGGTAATCAAACCCCAGCTCCTTCTTGGCCACCGCGCAAACCTCGGGCATCCGCTCCGCGTCGGACACCTTCAGCGTGATTTCGCCGCGGAATTCGACGGGGTCGGAAATCAAGCCGGCAAACTTCGCTCTGAGCTGTTGTGCTAGTTCGAGTGCGGTCATTGCGCTAAGCCGGGATTTCAGGAGTGAGAGCCAGCCCTGACTCTCACGCCACTTTCTTCAGCGTGGCCAGGGCAGGTTCCCGGGCCACCTTGTCTTGCAGTTTGATTAGGGCGTCGAGCAGCGCCTCCGGCCGCGGCGGACACCCGGCGATATAGACGTCCACGGGCAGGATGTGGTCAACCCCTTGCAACACCGCGTAGCTGCGGTACATGCCGCCAGTCGAAGCGCAGGCGCCCATCGCGATGACCCATTTCGGCTCGGGCATCTGCTCATAAATCCGCTTCACGGCCAGCGCCATCTTATACGTCACCGTGCCGGAAACGATCATCACATCCGATTGCCGGGGCGAAAAACGCATCACCTCGGCCCCAAAGCGCGAGATGTCGAACCGGCTGGCACCGGTGCCCATCAGTTCAATGGCGCAACACGCCAGCCCCATCGGCATAGGCCAGAGCGAGTTCTTGCGGCCCCAATTCATGCCGGCGTCCAGCCCTTTGCGGAACCAGTTGATCGCCGCGTCACGCCGAGTGACAATCACGTCGCCCTCGACCTTCGAGTTGTAGCCGATTTCCGTACTTGTTCGCATACGATCGAGCGAAGCCCGGGAGCGCCCCGCCCCCAGCAACCTAACCAGCGTCCAAATCCCCAGCAAGTCCAATCTCTCCCTTTCCCGCCCGTGAATTTCCTGTTGGCAGTAGGCGTCAGAGCAATACCTTCCATGGCGGGCTGTCGGTGTCGCGCCTTCCGCCAGCCTTATCCGAAGGTGCAATGACGTAGCCTTGAACTTTATGAAGTTGATTAAGCTGCTGGTCTTTCTGGGATGCCTGGCCTCGCTCCTGCTTGGTCCGGCTCTGGCCGCGGATAGCGCAGCAAAGAAGCTAACCTGCTGCGAGCAGGCCGCCGCCAAAGGCAAAGGGTGCAAGCACAAGTGTTGCGTCGCGGCCCACAAGGACGGCAAGTCCTGCGAGAAGTGCAACCCTAACAAGGAAGACCTCAAGCTGCTGAAGAAACCAGCGGACAAGAAGGCCGCGAAGTAACTGCCACAGCCCAGGCACCAAAACCCCGCTCCCCCCTCCCCGAGCCACCCTCTCGGCATCCAGCTATGCCAACGAGGGGCTTTCCGCAATGCCGCTGCCCGGTTCGTTGCGGACTTTAACGATACCGAACCCAAAAACTGCCAGATTGAAAGCCGCCACCCTCCCCATACTTCCCCCAATTGCTGCCGGAGCAAGACGCCAGTATGGCGCATACCTCATGTAAGTCCCCTGTAATCCCCCTGTAAAGCCCCTGTATTCCCCCTGTATTCCCACTGTGAGCAACGCGCTAGCTGCGCTAGACTGCAAAGCTATCCCAGCGCCACCTCAACGGCAGTCTCGGCGATTGGGTCTGGGCTTGTGGGCTCGAAATCAAGCCCGTCCCGCCTCATGCGCAAACTCGCCGAATGGAGCCAGACCGCGAACCAGTTCCTCACGATGTTATGAAGCAGCTTGAATCACAGTTCGTCTCATTTGGACTATGACACCTACTTCCCCCTTGCCTCTGATCGCCGTTCTGGTCTTCACCTGCGGGTGGGTTCTCCCTCTCCAAGCTGCCGGACCGGCAGACGTAAAGCAATCCGGCTCCGGTGCCGTTGAACGACTGGTTGATGCGCCTCAGCCGAAGCCGTACTACGCCTGGCCATCCACCCCGCCGGCGGGCTGTCCTTTCGCTAAGTCCGACACCCTGGTTGGCATCGCCTTCACGGGTCGTCACGCGGAATACACGGGTGCCGACACCTGGTACCCAACTTGGGCGGCGGATGGCAACCTCTACTCTCCCTGGACTGACGGCAACGTCAACGGGCTTGGCTCCGGCTCGGGCGGTGAGAACGCCAGGACCGGCCACGCGACCATTCTGGGCGACGACCCGCTGCACCTGGTCGTCACCAACCAGGGCGTGTTCAAGAGCAGCCCTCGCCCCTATGAGGGACGGTATCCCTGCGGCAGTTTGGTGTACGACGGCGTTTGGTATTACGGCACCTATTGCCTGCACCCCAGCGGGAGCGTTACTCACGAGGGCACTCTTTACAATTGGCCTTGGCTAGGACCCTTCGTCGGATTCCGTTGGTCCGCCGATTTCGGCAAAACGTGGACACAGACGCCCTGCACCCCCGAGAAGCCGCTCTTCGGCGAGCACGCGCTCAAGGGCGAGCCGGTCAAGATCAGCGCGCCGCACTTCGTTGATTTTGGCAGGAACATGGAACATTCGCCGGATGGCAAAGCCTACCTGGTGGCCCAAGGCTCCAGCAGCGGCGAGAACCGCCGGTTTGCCTACAACAGTTGGATTACCGCCGACCAGGTTTACCTCCTTCGCGTGACTCCCTCCATCGCGAACATGAACGACCCGTCGAAGTACGAGTTCTTCGCCGGCCACGACGCGCAGGGCAATCCGGTCTGGACCGGCGACTTCCGGAAGATCAGGCCGGTCGCCGAATGGCGGGACCACATGGGGTGCGTCACCATGACCTACAACCCCGGCCTCAAGAAATACCTGATGTGCGTGACCGACGGCGGCACTACCGTTTCCCGGTACAACACCTATGTCCTCGAATCCGACCACGTCACCGGCCCGTGGAAACTGGTGACCCACATGAGCAACTTCGGAGAGCAGGCCTATTTCGTGAACCTCCCCTCGAAGTTCATCAGCAAAGATGACGGGCGCAGTCTTTGGCTCTGTTACGCCGCAAACTTCAGCTCGGGTTGGGGAGGCATCACCTTCAAGTCGCAGCCGCCGGGCAGCCGGTATGGGATGTGCCTGCAGGAGATTCGTCTGCTCAAGCCCGGCGAAGACGCCGCGCCCGACCTGCTCCACTCGCCCGCTAACATAGCCCGCAACGCCGAGGTGACGGTCAGTTCGACTCACCCTGACTACAACGCGGGCGGCGCCGTTGATGGCGTTGTCGGGGGCTATCCGGATCACCCGGAGCGCGAGTGGGCCAGCCGGGGGGAGCGCGACACCGCGATGATTCGCCTGACCTGGTCCACGCCCCAAACCATCAACCGCGTCCTGCTCTTCGACCGCCCGAACGACCTGGACCAGGTCACCTCCGGCATGTTGGTCTTCAGCGACGGCTCAACCATCACCACAGGGGCGTTGCCGGATAATGCACAGAAGGGCCTCGAAATCAGCTTCGTGCCCAGGACTGTCCAATGGCTGATCTTCGCGGTCAACCGGACCAAGCCGGGAACGCAGAACATAGGCCTGTCGGAAATCGCAGTGTTTGCCGCCCAACCCTAGAGTTTTGGTTGGACCACGACGAACTGGATCAGTACGCTTCGCCTGAGCTGAACAAGTTCAACGCAGTATCCGCCTTATGGCTAAATGATCCTGAGATTCCCGTGCAAACGACACTCCTACGCCCCTTCGCCCGGGCTTGTTTGGCCACCCTAGCCCTCGGCATCACGACTACCCTCGGCTTGGCCGCCGCCGTGGGCGATTTCACCATCGAGACCCGCGATACCATTGCGCTCCAGGCACAGCCATTCCCGCTCACTGAGGTGCGGCTGCTCGACGGCCCGTTCAAGCACGCGCAAGACCTTGACGCGCAGTACTTGCTGTCGCTGGACGTGGACCGGTTGCTGTACTCCTTCCGCGTGAATGCGGGGCTGCCCTCGACGGCCAAGCCCTACGGCGGCTGGGAGGAGCCCAAGAGCGAGGTGCGCGGCCATTTCGTCGGCCACTATCTCTCCGCCTGCGCCCTGATGTATGCCAGCACCGGCGACGAGCAACTCAAGCAGAAGGGCGAGGCGGTCGTCGCGGGGCTCGCGGCGTGCCAGGCGAAGTTTCCCAGCGGCTACCTCAGCGCGTTTCCGGAGGAGTTCATTGATCGGGTCGAGAAACAGCAGCCCGTCTGGGCGCCTTACTACACGCTGCACAAGATCTTTGCCGGCCTGCTCGACATGTATGCCCTTTGCGGCGACCAGCAGGCGCTCGAAGTGGCCAAGAAGTTCGGCGACTGGGCCATCGCTCGCAATTCCCGCCTTACCGACGCGCAGATGCAAGCCATGCTCGGCAACGAACACGGCGGCATGAACGAGTGCCTCGCCAACCTCTACGCGCTGACCGGCGAGGAGAAGTATCTGGCGATCTCGAAGCGCTTCAATCACCAGGCCGTCATCGGGCCGGCGATGCAGCGGCAAGACAAGCTCACCGGCCTGCACGCCAACACGCAGTTCCCCAAGTTCATCGGCATCTCCCGCCAGTATGAACTGACCGGCGACGAGTCCCTCCGCACCGCCGCGACCTTCTTCTGGAACACAGTGGTCCACGAGCGCTCCTACGTGATCGGCGGCAACAGCGATGGCGAGGCTTTTTCGCCCAAAGAGAAGTTGTCCACCGCGTTCGGCCCGAGCACGACCGAGACCTGCAACACCTACAACATGCTCAAGCTCACCCGCCACCTCTTCTGCTGGAACCCGCAGGTTGAATACGACGACTATTACGAGCGTGCCCTCTTCAATCACATTCTTGCTTCGCAGAATCCCGAGGACGGCATGACTTGCTATTACGTCCCGCTGCGTACCAGCTCGCGCAAAACCTACTGCGACCGCGAAAACTCGTTCTGGTGTTGCACCGGCACGGGCGTCGAGAACCATGCCAAATACGGCGACTCGATCTACTTCCACGCGGGCGACTCGACGCTCTTCGTGAACCTCTTTATCGCCTCCGAACTCGACTGGAAGGCGCGCCGCCTCAGGGTGACGCAGGAAACGGCGTTCCCGAAGACGGACACGACGAAGCTAACCTTCGCTTGCCAGAAGCCGGCGCAAGTGGAGTTGAAGCTGCGTTGGCCGTCCTGGGCGAAGAGCGGCTGCAACCTGTCCGTAAACGGAAAGCCGCAGAAGATTGCCGGCCGACCGGGCTCATGGCTGGCGCTCAAACGTACCTGGAAGAGCGGCGAAACAGTCAGCTTGAAGCTGCCTTTCAGCGCCCGCACCGAGGGCTTCGCGGACAACCCGGACCGCTTCGCCTTCCTCAATGGGCCCATCGTGCTTTGCGCACAGGTGGACCCGAGCAAGCCTTTTCCCGCCGTCGTTGCCGAACGTGATGAGGTCCCGCAGGCCCTGAAGCCGGCTGGCGAGCCGAATACCTTCACCGCTTCCGCAGAGGTGTTCCGCGCTCCGGGCGGGCCAGGCGGCGTCACGCTGGAGCCTTTCTACGCCATGCACGGTGGGCGCCACTACCAGGTCTATTTCGACCGCTTCACGCCCGCGCAATGGAAGGAAAAGGAGGCGGACTATGCCGCTGATCTGGCCCGCCAGCGCGAGATCGCGGCGCGCACGGTGGACTATGTGGTGCCCGACCGCGAACAGAGCGAGCGCGATCACGGGATGCACGGCGAACAGACGGCCGCTGGCGACTTCGGCGACCGCAAATGGCGTCACGCAACTGACGGCGGGTGGTTCTCGTGGCAGTTGAGAGTGGTGCCCGACCACCCGCAGGAACTCTGGGTCACTTACTGGGGCAGCGACGGCGGCAACCGCATCTTCGACATCCTCGTGGACGGCCAGAAGGTCGCCACCCAGCGGCTCGAAAACAACAAACCAGACAAGTTTTACGAGGAGGTCTATCGTCTCCCGGCCGACCTGCTGCAAGGCAAACAGGCCATCACCGTCAAATTCCAAGCCCATCCCGGCGCCTGGGCCGGCGGCGTGTTCGGCGCGCGGGTGATGAAGATAGAGGCGGCGAAGTGAAGGCCGAGGTCCGAAATCCGAGGGCTGAGACCCCATGGCCGGCGCAGATGATGAAACCAGCGCTGCCATACGCGCTGCTGCTCTTGTTCGCGGCAGCCGGGTTGTGCTCAGCCGCTGAGTCCGCCGCTCCTACCGCTGCTTCGCGCCCAACCATCACGGTCGTTGACCCACCGGAGAACGGCTTCTTCGCCAAACGCCTCGACTACGAGGGCATTCCTATCAAGGCTCCGACCAACGTCGTGGACGAGGCCCTGTTCGCCGCGCGCGACCGGCTCTCCATGATGCTCAGCAACCTGCCGAGCGTGCGAGTCAAGCTGCACGCTGCCGGCGCCGAGTTGCACATCATCGGTCGCGACCAGGTCACGACCGACCTGCCGGAATGGCGCCACGACAAAGGCAAACCGCTCGCCGAATACCACGGCCTCACGCGTGACCAGCGGACTCGCGGCATGGGGGGCCTGCTGACCTCCTGCGGCGAGGAGAACCTCCTCAAACTGGAGAAAGACCGTTACCGGGGTCGTGACATCTGCGTCCACGAGTTCGCGCACAACATCCTTGGTTACGGGGTGTCGCACGACCTGCGCGACAAGGTGCGCCAGCAGTATCGCCGCTCGCTGGATCAAGGACTTTGGGTCGGCTCTTACGCGGGATCCAACTTCGACGAGTTCTTTGCCGAGTTGACGATGTGGTATTTTGGCACCCATGGCGACCTCGGGATGAAGGACGTCAAGCCCGCCAACGGCCGCGACGGTCTGAAGGTTTACGACCCGGAAGCCTTCACGCTGCTCGACGATTTCTACAGCGGTCGAATGGAACCTGCTAAGACCAGCCCTGCCTCTGACGCGACGAATACAAGTAAGTAGTATGAATATAAACCGTACCCAAATCATCAACCCCCTGTCATTCGGCCTGGCCATGCTGACTGCCCCGATGGCAGCGAGCGGAGTGGAAGACAATTCACAGAGCCAGGCGCTGACCGGCGCTAATCTCGCCCTGGTCGCTACCGCCTCGACCTCCTATGTCTCCGGCCATGAGACCATCACCGCGCTCAACGACGGCGCCACGCCGGCGGACTCGAACGACAAGAGTCACGGCGCCTACGGCAACTGGCCACGGACCGGCACCCAATGGGTGCAGTACGACTGGAGCCAGCCGATTTCGACCGCCAAGATGGACGTCTATTGGTTCGACGACCACGGCGGAGTCCGCTTGCCCAAGGCCTGCCGATTGAAATACTGGGACGGGAGCACGTTCGTCCCAGTGCCGCAGGCAGACGGCCTCGGTCTGGCGGAGAACCAGTTTAACTCCACCACGTTTCCGGAGATAACCACCTCCAGGCTGCGGCTGGAGTTTGATTCCGATGGTCGCGCCTCCACCGGCGTGCTGGAATGGCGGGTTTATGATTCCGGCAAATCCCCCGCGTTTCCGCCCGTCGTTGTTGCCGGACTTGACCGCAGCGTGATGCTCAATGGCACGACCTGCCTGGCCGGCACAGTTAAGTCGCTCAAGAACGACCCCGGCGGGACGACGGTAACCTGGAGCAAGGCCTCCGGGCCCGGTGAGGTAAGGTTTGCCGATCCGAACGCATTGAAGACGACGGCGACGTTCTCAGCACTGGGAGATTATGTACTGAGGCTCACCGGGGCCGCAGGCGCGTTGAGTTCGGAGTCCACGTTGAACGTGGCGGTCCATGCGCCGCCGCCGGCTGACCGCCTGGATGTGGTCTATACCAAGCGTTACAAGATTGACAGCCCGTTGTGGAGCGCCCGGGCAAAAGCGCTTATCGTGAACTGGATTCCGCACTGCATTGATTACATCAACCGCACGAACCTTGCGCAAGGTCAGGGCGGTATTGACAATTTCATCGAAGCTGCCAAGGCGTTGCGCGGCGAGCCGCATGGACGCCATAAGGGTTACGTGTTCGCCAACGCATGGGTGCACCAGACCATCGAGTCCATTTGCATCGCGTTGATGGTGGATCCGCAAGGGGACGCCGAAATCATCAAGGCGCAGCAGGATATGAGAGAAACGATGGAGGATTGGATTCCGAAGATACTCGCCGCCCAGGAACCGGACGGATATTTGCAGACCGCCTACACGCTGGCCGACCGGAACCATTGGAGCGAGCGATGGTCACCGCGCAATCGCGGCGATCATGAAGGATACGTCGCCGGCTACTTCCTCGAATCCGCGATCAACCATTACACGCTGACCGAAGGAAAGGACAAACGGCTATACGACGCCGCCAAGAAGCTTGGGGATTGCTGGGTGGCCAACCTCGGACCGGGAAAGAAGGACTGGTATGACGGCCACCAGGAAATGGAGCAGGCACTCGTGCGGTTTGGCCGATTCGTGAACGACATGGAGGGTGGCGGTCGCGGCGACAGCTATATCCGGCTGGCCAGGTTCCTGCTCGATTGCCGGCGTGGTGGCAGTGAATACGACCAGAGTCATGTTCCTGTGCAGCAACAGTATGAGGCTGTCGGGCATGCCGTGCGCGCCACCTACACTTATTCCGGTATGGCGGATGTCGCCGCCGAAACCCACGATGTGGATTACCAGAGCGCCGTTTTGTCCCTTTGGGACAACATGGTGAATAAGAAGTATTACGTCACTGGCGGCATCGGCAGCGGCGAAACCTCGGAAGGTTTCGGGCCGAACTACTCGTTGCGCAACACGGCCTATTGCGAATCGTGCTCGAGCTGCGGGCTGATCTTCTTTCAGTACAAGATGAACCTCGCCTACCACGATGCGAAATACGCCGATCTCTACGAGGAAACGATGTATAACGCGCTGCTCGGCTCGATGGACCTCGACGCGAAGAATTTCTACTACGACAATCCGCTGGTAGGCGGTCGCCCGCGGTACCCGTGGCACGCCTGTCCTTGCTGCGTGGGGAATATTCCGCGCACCTTGCTGATGATTCCGACCTGGACCTACGTGAAGGGGAAGGACGGCCTTTACGTGAATCTCTTCATAGGCAGCACCATCAAGGTCGAAAAGGTTGCCGGCACGGATGTTGAAATGGTGCAGAACACGGACTACCCGTGGAGCGGAAAGATTGCCATCACGGTGAACCCGAAAGATTCGAGAGAGTTCACCATTTACGTGCGCGTGCCAAACCGAACCACCAGCAAGCTCTATGCGCCCACACCGGCAGTCGAGGGGCTCAAGGCGATTTCCGTAAACGGCCAAGCTGCCACGCCCAAGGTGCAAAACGGCTATGCCCCCATCACGCGCAAATGGAGCAAGGGCGACACCATTGACCTGGTATTGCCGATGGAAGCTCAGCGGATTAAGGCCGACGAGAAGATCGCCGCGGATCGTGGGTGCGTGGCGCTGTGTTACGGCCCGCTGATTTACAATTTCGAGAGCGTGGACCAGAGTCTGGACGCCATCCTCAGCCCCACCGCGCGGTTGGCCACCGAATGGAAACCGGACTTGCTGGATGGGGTGATGGCTATCCGCAGCACGGCTAAGGATGGTTCGCCGCTGCTGGCTATCCCCAACTACGCCCGGCTCAACCGCGGAGGGCGCTCAGTCGTGTGGCTCAAGGACCAATAGGAATTGGTTGAGGACCCGACTCGCATGAAGATGCGCACCTTTGTTCTGCTCGCAATCCCATTTCTGGCCATAGCCATAACCGCGCAAGCGGATCCCATTACGAACGTGATCCCGGACGCAGCCCGACCGCTGCCCTTATCCGCCGTGCGCCTGACCGGTGGCCCGCTCAAGCACTCGCAGGAGCTCGATGCCAGCTATCTGCTGGCCCTGGAGCCGGATCGGATGCTGGCCGGCTACCGCCTGCGCGCCGGGCTGGAGCCAAAGGCCAAGGGCTATGGCGGCTGGGACTCGGTCAATGGCAAGCAACTCACCGGCCATATCGCCGGCCATTACCTCTCCGCGGTGAGCCTGATGTATGCGGCCACCGGCGACCCGCGCTTCAAGGAGCGCGCCGATTACCTGGTCAAAGAACTTAAGGAAGTACAGGACAAGCGTGGCAACGGCTACCTGGGCGCCATCACCGACCAGCAAGGGACAGATGGCGCCGTCATCTTCGAGCGAGTTTCCAGGGGTGACATCCGCTCCGGCGGCTTCGACCTGAACGGCATGTGGTCGCCCTGGTACACACTGCATAAGACCTTCGCCGGCCTGCGCGACGCCTATCGCCTGACCAACAACCGGACGGCACTGGAACTCGAAATCAAGTTCGCTGAGTGGGCCGGGGGCATTGTCGGCAGGATGAGTGACGCGCAGGTGCAGCGCATGCTCAATACCGAGTTCGGCGGCATGAACGAGGTCCTGGCCGACCTGTACGCGGATACCGCCGACCCGCGATGGTTGGCTCTGTCTTACAAGTTCGAACACCGCGCATTCACCGAACCGCTGAAGCGCCATCAGGACGATCTCGCCGGCAAGCACGCCAACACCCAGGTCCCGAAGATGATCGGGTCACTGGCCCGTTTTGGGTACGCCGGCGACCCGGGCGATGGCTACGCCGCGAGTTTCTTCTGGGACCAGGTCGTGCAGCATCACGGCTATGCGACCGGCGGTCATGGCAAGGACGAGTATTTCGGCGAACCCGACAAATTAAACGACCGCGTGGACGGTCGCACCGCCGAAACGTGCAACGTCTATAACATGCTGAAGATGACCCGCAAGATGTTCGCCCTCCGGCCCGACGCTCACTACGCCGACTTTCATGAGCGCGCGCTCTTCAACCACATTCTCGCCTCGCAGGATCCGCAGGACGGCTGGGCCTGCTACATGGTGCCGGTGGGCCGCGGCGTGGAGCATGAATACGAGCGCAACATGCTGGACGGCGGCTTCACCTGCTGCGTGGGCTCCAGCATGGAAAGCCACGCCCTCCACGGCTCTGGCCTCTACTACGAAGCGAGCGACAAGCTCTGGGTCAACCTCTATGCCCCCTCTACCGCCGATTGGGAATCGGCCGGCGTCAAACTCTCCATGGAAACTGACTTCCCGGAAGGCGAATCCGCCACCCTGCAACTCACAGTGGCAACGCCGAAGCAGCTCACCATTGCACTACGCCGTCCCTACTGGGCAGGCACGAATTTCGCCGTCCAGCTCAACGGCGAACCGGTCGCGTCCGAACTGCTGGCTGCGCCCGGCTCGGACAGTGGGGGTCGTCGAGGCAACAACGCCTCCATTCCCAAGTCGAGCTGGTTCGTCGAATTGAAGCGGACCTGGCAGACGGGCGACACCATTGCCGTTACGCTGCCGAAGACCCTCCGCCTGGAACCGCTGCCGGACAATCCCCGGCGCGTCGCCATCTTGTGGGGACCGTTGGTGCTCGCCGGTGATCTTGGCCCGGAGGAAGGCCGGCGTCGGGGCGGCGACGCTGGTGCCGTGCCAGTGTTTGTGGGTGCCGAGCGGCCCGTGACCGACTGGCTCAAACCGGTACCTGGCAAATCGGGCAGCTTCCGCACCGACGGCGTGGGTAAGGACCGGAACGTGGATTTCGTGCCGTTCTATCAATTGCATCGTCGCCTCTACGCCCTTTATTGGGACCTGTTCACGCCGCAGGAATGGGACCAGCGCGCAGCGGAGCTTGCGGCCGAACGCGAGCGGCAGCGCAAGCTGGAAGCCGCCACTGTCGGCTTCGTCCAGCCCGGCCAGATGCAAGCTGAGCGCGACGCGAACATGCAGGGCGAAGAGACTGAGCCGGTCCGGCTCCAAGGCCGCGCGGGACGCCGTGGCGCCAAATGGTTCTCCTTCGACCTGCCGGCCGACCCCGCCCACACGATGGCGTTGGTCGTGACTTACAACCACGACGAGTGGCAGGAGCGGAAGTTTGAAGTCCTGGTGGGCGGCGTGCGGGTAGGTGAACAAACTATCGAGCGCCGCGGGCCCATGCGCTTTTTCGACGTCGAGTACCCGCTGCCGGACGAGACGCTGAAAGGCAAGCAGAAGGTGACGGTAAAGTTCCAGGCCGCCAGCGGCAGCGAGATCGGCGCCGTCTTTGGCATCCGCATGATCCGCGCCGATGCGGCGCGATAGATCAGTACAAAATTGACAGCCTAACGGCTAATTCTATCCTAGCCAACCGGCAATGCGCGGTTTAATATTGTTTAGCGTATTGCGACACAAATGTGCATCGGACTGTTGCCATGAAGAGTTCAAAATCGCCAACTCGTGGAGTCCTTAACGGAGGTGCCAAGGTGGAAATGCGGGGAGTGCCTTGGGTCAGGCCGGCTTTAAGGGCGTTTACCTTGATCGAACTTCTGGTAGTCATTGCGATCATCGGGATCCTGGCGGCGCTCCTGCTGCCCGCCCTGTCCCGGGCCAAGTCCAAGGGCTTGCAGGCTGCCTGTATGAATAACCTGCACCAGATTGGCATCGCTTATGTGTCATATATCAACGATTACAAACAGTATCCGGGCAGTGGTGGCTATTACGGGGGGCCTTATACTTACGTCTGGATGACTCGGACCCTGACGTTGATGGGTAACAATCGGAATGCGTTTTACTGCCCGGCAGCGCCGCAGAACAGCTCTTGGGACACCAACCGTAATCCAACGCTGGGAGGGACGGCAGAAACCGGGGTGCATGATGCTTATGCGGTGACCTCCAATTCGCGCTTTTCCTTGGGCGACAACGACTGGGGCTTGGACCTGAACCACCGCCCGACCCTCGGGACGGGCGGCGACGTTTACGGGGGTGTTTTTGCTGAAAAGGTGACCGAAGCGATGGTAGTCAGGCCGGCGGACTTTATTGTGATTGGCGATGTCCGCGCTCAACCGAACGCGTCCTTGATCAGCTTCGATGCGAATCTGGACCCTACGGACAGCAGCGCCGGTCATAGCCAGTGGCCGTCTAACCGCCACGCGGGCCGGATTGATTTTCTGTTCGCGGACGGCCATGTGGAAACGGGCAAACGGCCTGACGCGTGCAATCCGGCGAACACGTTATGGCGGCGCCGCTGGAACAATGACGATAAGGCCCATGACGGTGTTGACGGGAACGCCGTGGCCTCCTGGGTAATGGACCCGGTCGCCGCGGCTGCCATTGATCAGGGCATGTAATCAGCAGGCCTGCAAGCTATGGCCTGCTTCGACTCCTCAACCGTTAGCAACGAAGGTGTGGGATTCGGCAGTGTGGTGGCGGGGCGATTCTCGCTCTTGCTTGCCTGGATGGCGGGCACCACGCTGACCTTCAGCACCGCTTCACTCAATACCAACCCAGTCACGCCCGACTTCAGTGGACTGTGCGGACTGTACCACGCGCATTCGTATGCGCGGAGCGACGTTCAGATCGCCACGGACCACGGCGCGGAAACCGCACGTAAGTTGCCGCCCGAAGGCCCTCCACCGGTCGTTGAAAAAGCTGGTGCTTCTCAGTCGGGGCTCTGGGCGGGCCTGGGCCTGCGAAAGCTCATGGACACGCCGCTGCGCGACACCTCGATCTGTCAGGGGCCGGACGGCACCTGGTATTTGACTGGCACCGTCGAGCCTTTCTGGGGCTTCAACGAGGGTATCAAGCTTTGGAAATCCCCCGACCTCACGAACTGGACGGCGCTGGGCTTCGTTTGGAAATACGGCGCCAGTCCCTGGCACAAGAAGTTTCTCGAGGCGAAGAAGCCGCTCTGGGCGCCAGAGGTTCACTGTCTCAAGGGCACGTTCTGGCTGACCTACTCGATGCCCGGCTGGGATGGCACCGCCAGGACCTCCGGCAGCGGCCTGCTCAAAAGCACGACCGGCAAGCCCGAAGGTCCCTACGTTGACATGCAGCCCGCCGAGCGGATGGGCGATGAGATTGACGCCTCGCTGTTCGAGGACGACAACGGCGCGGTCTATTTCCTATGGCACAGCGGCAAGATTGCGCGTCTAAAGCCGGACATGAGCGGCCTCGCGGAGCCGTATCACTGGTTGAGGACGACGACTTCCGATCCGGATCCCAAACACCATTCCGGCCTATGCGCAGGCATCTTCGGCAAGGATTCATTCGACCACGTCGGCTACGAAGGCATGTTTCTATTCAAGCGCGCGGGCCGCTACTACCTCTCCTGCAGCGAGAACTTCGATGGGCGCTACAGTTGTTCTGTCGCAATGTCCACCAACCTCTTCGGCCCTTACGGCGCCCGTTACGAAGCCATTCCACACGGCGGACACAACGTGTTCTTCCAGGACGGCAAGGGCCAGTGGTGGTCCACCTTTTTCGGCAGCGACGGCACGGCTCCCTGGCAGGAGCGGCCGGGCATCCTGCCCATCCGTTTTGACGAATCGGGCCGCCTTCGACCCGAGTAACTGGCACTTTGATTTCAAGTGAGCGGACATCCGCGACGGACAACTATACCTGGAACATGACACCCACCGTTGCCACCCATCCAACCACACACCCCGAGGTTTGGCCGTTTAATCGGACGTATATCTACAGCATCTCCATTGTCGCCGCCCTGGGCGGTTTGATGTTCGGTTACGACTGGGTGGTTATCGGCGGCGCGGAACTGTTCTACGAAAAGTGCTTCCATCTCACTTCCGCTTTCCAGGTCGGTTGGGCGATGAGTAGCGCGCTGGTCGGCGCCTTGCTCGGGGCGGCGTTTGCCGGCGGTTTGAGCGACAAGTTCGGCCGCAAACTGCTCCTGCTGTTTGCCGGGTTCCTATTCGTGGCGACCTCGATTGGCACCGGCCTTGCGCCGACTTTCAATTGGTTCGTCATCAACCGCCTGCTCGGCGGCACGGCCATCGGCATCGCGTCCAACCTCTCGCCGCTTTATATTGCGGAAATCGCCCCGGCGTCCATGCGTGGCCGCCTGGTTTCCGTCAACCAGCTTACCATCGCGCTGGGCGTCGTAGCCGCTCAATTTGTCAACTGGTGGATCGCCCAGCCCACGCCGCCCGGCACCACCGTAGCCCAGCTCCCGTTGGACTCGTGGAATGTGCAGTCGGCATGGCGGTGGATGTTTGGCGTGACGGCATTTCCGGCCGCCGTGTTCTTCGTGGCGATGTTCTTTGTCCCGGAAAGTCCGCGCTGGCTTGCCAAGAAAGGCCGCTCTGAACGCGCCCGGCTCGTGCTCGGAAGAATCGGCGGGGTGGACTACGCCGACTTCTCAGTGAAGGACATCGAGGCGACGCTGGTCAACGAAATTGACAAGGTGGACCTGCGCGAACTGCTATCGCCCAGGATGCTGAGGATCTTGTTTGTCGGCGTGGTGCTGGCGGTCTTCCAGCAATGGTGCGGCATCAACGTCATCTTCCAGTACGGTTCGCGCATTTTCGCGGACGCGGGCTATGCGGTTTCGGGCATTCTCTTCAACATCATCATCACCGGCATTGTCGCGGTGCTGATGACCTTCGTCGCCATCGGCACAGTGGATCGCTGGGGACGGCGTATTCTGATGTTGAGCGGCGCCATCGGTCTGGCGGTGATCTACCTGCTCACGGGTTTGGCGTACTTCTACGGCCTGAAGGGCGTCATACCCGTGGCGCTCGTGGTGGCGGCGATTGCCTGCTACTGCTATTCGCTCGCGCCCATCACCTGGGTCATCCTCTCCGAAATCTTCCCCAACCGCATTCGCGGTGCTGCGATGTCCGTTTCTGTCGTGGCGCTCTGGCTGGGAAATTTCCTGCTCTCCCAAACCTTCCCGAAAATGTACGAGAGTCTGGGCCTCGCCAAATGTTTTTGGGTCTATGCCGCCATTTGCTTCTTTGGATTCCTGTTCATCTGGAAGCGGCTGCCGGAAACGAAGAGCAAGACCCTGGAAGAAATCGAACGCGAACTGGTGGATTAGACTTGCAGCCGTGAACACGTCTCAACCGAGGCCCTGAATCGAAGCGCGATGAATCTCCTTTCCAGGAAAGAACGCATGCGCTGCGCCCTCGGGCGGCAGCCGGTGGATCGTCTCCCCGTCCAGACGAACTATACGCCGGTGATGGGGCGCAAGCTGATGGAGCACTTCAAGGTGTCTGCGGACGAGCTGCCTAATCGCCTGGACAATCACCTCCTGCGGCTGGACCTGACGTTCCCCAAACGCCTCAGCGCTGACGGCAAGGTGAGCTACGATTGGTGGGGAGCAGGCTGGGACACCGAGACCGAGGGTTACTGGCACTCCCACGCTCCGCTCGCAAATTCCGCGTCTCTGGAGGGGTTCCCATGGCCAGAACCCCAGGACCCCCACCTGTTGGATAGAGCCGCCGTCGCGCTCTCCAACGACAACGGCGCTCATTTTGCCGCGCCCAACTTCGGCATGTGCCTCTTTGAGCGGCTCTGGTCGCTGCGGGGTTTTGACGCGACGCTTATGGATCTGGTGGATGACCGCGCCGGGGTGATCGCTCTTCTCGATCGCATCACCGAGATCCAGGTCGCTGTGGCCAGGCGTTTTGTCGCCCTCGGCGTGGACGGCGGCTACTTCGGCGACGATTACGGCGCCCAGCGAGGCATGCTCTTTTCCCCGCGAATCTGGCGTGAACTCTTCAAGCCGCGGCTGGCGCGGATGTTTGCCGTCTTTCGCGAGGGCGGGCTGCCGGTCATTTTGCACTCCGACGGGGATATCTGGGCCATTCTGCCCGACCTGATCGAGATCGGCCTGACGTGCCTTAACCCCGTTCAGCCCGAGGTACTGGAGCACCAACGATTGAGCCGCGAGTTTGGCCGGCACCTCAGTTTCTACGGCGGCATCTCCACCCAAAGTGTCCTGCCGGCTGGGACCTCGTCTCAAGTGCAAGCCGTCACCCGTGCTGCGATGAATAGCCTGGCGCCGGATGGTACGGGATTGGTCCTGGGCCCTTCCCACCGCATGCAGTCGGATATCCCGGTTGCGAACGTCGAGGCGATGCTGGGTGCTTTCCCCGGTGCCGTTGAACGCAGCCATTCTGCAAATCCAAAGGCCTGAACGCGTGCAAACCCCTGCCATGAACACGCTACGAATCGAGACGATTACTACGGCGTTCGGCGAGCAATTCGGCGGGAAACCTGCCGCCTGGTGTCGCGCGCCAGGGCGGGTGGACCTGATGGGCAGCCATACCGATTACAACCTGGGCTACGTCCTGACCTTGCCCATTGACCGGGACACTTGGATGGCCGCGCGGCCCCGCGAGGACCGGGCGGTGCGGCTTTATTCGCTGAACCTGGCGGCGTCCGGCGGGTTTGACTTGGGCTTCATTTCGCGGGCGCCTGGGGCGTCCTGGGACAATTACGTTCGGGGAGTGGCCAGCGTGCTTCAGGCAGAGGGATTCACGCTCAAGGGGTTCGACGCGGTAGTCCACAGCACTGTGCCCATGAGCAGCGGCCTGAGTTCCTCCGCTGCCCTGGAGTGTGCCGCTGCGACCGTGTTCGAGTCCGCGGGCGGGTTCACGCTCGACCCGGTCAGAAAGGCCCGGCTTTGCCAGCGGGCTGAGAACCAGTTTGTGGGGGTGAACTGCGGCATCCTGGACCAATACACTTCGTGCTGTGGCCAGGCCGGGTGCGCCTTGCTCCTGGACTGCCGCGACCTTTCCAGCCAGGCGGCGCCGCTGGCGGATGGCATCCGGGTGGTCATCTGTGACACGAAGTTCAAGCGCGAACTGGCCGGCTCCGAATACGGCCAGCGCCGCGCGCAATGCGAGGAAGGCGCCCGGCTCCTCGGCCTCAGGGCCTTGCGCGATATTTCAATCAGGCAATTCACTGCCCGCGAAAAGGAATTGCCGACGGAAGTTGCCAGGCGCTGCCGTTTTATCGTCGAAGAGAACGACCGGGTTCTGCGGATGGCCAAGGCGCTGACGGCGGGTGATGAGGCGGCTATCCGCAGGTTGACAGCCGCCTCGTTCAAGGGCGCGTGCGAACAATATGAAATCGGCGTGCCGGCCATGCTCGCGCTCATGGAGGCGATGCTCAAAGCTCCCGGGGTGATCGGCGCGCGGCAGGCTGGGGCGGGTTTCGGCGGGTGCATGGTGGCATTCGTGCGCGCCGGCATGGTGGAAGCATTCAGCCAGTCAGTTCGTCCTGCCTATCACGCCCAGACGGGTCTGGCGCCGGAGGTTTACGCGGTGGAACCCGCCGCCGGGGCAGAAGTGCTGGCCTAGGGGAACCTGGATACGGCAAGGTGGGGGACCAAGAAATCGGCACTTGTGTATCAGATTGACAGGTTTCCTGTCAATCTGAACCTAGACAGGCACGAAATATTTGTTTCAATTGCACTATCGCGGCTCGTAGGTTTCCCCGTTTCGGCGGAGGGGTTATCATTTTGAGCCGAGAGAAGTCTGGCGTCTGTTGTATAAATTGCTAGCATTGCCAGGCGGGATGGGAGCCGTGAATTGCCGTGGCAGTGACTTCGAGTGGAATTCGAGCGAAAGACGCTTCGGGCTTAGCCGATTCTCGACGGTGCGCCGCCGCGACGGTTTATGCTCCCATCACACGAACTGGAAAGGGCCGAATGGCAAAGTCTGCCTTTGACAAAGATTGCGAACATCCGTTTGGGAACTGCGTTCCCGCGCCTGATTGTCAGCGGCGCTCGCAGCGGGACGGGACCTCTGAAACCAACCCTTGCCGGAAGCGGCTGCTTTAATCGAACAATCCAAACCTCAACCATAACCAAACCAACATGAAAACATTAAGAACCCTCACGCGCGGCTCCGCCGTCGTTTTGCTGACTACGTTGGGCCTGTCAGCCCAGGCAGGCACTCTCATTAACAACTTTACGACCCCGTTTGATTACGTCGCTAACGGAATCATCGGCGATACCAATTGGGATGGAGTTTACTTGAATATTGGCGACGTTCCGAACGGCGGCCCTCCAGGGAATGGCGGGGGTGCCACGCTCATTGCCAACAGTGGGATCACGTATCCCGGCTATCTGGGGGTGCGATCGAGCGGCACCGAGTGGTCGGGCGCCAACGACGATGGTTTTTACCTTTGGAAGCTCGTTTCGGGCGATTTCGATGTCTCGGTCCAAAGCAGCCCCTTCGACTTGAACGGCGGGGTGACCTTTGACAATGGTGCCTACAATTTTGCTGGGCTGATGGTGCGCGCCTGGAACACTAACCTGTCGGGCGCGCCGGTCAGTTTCACGCTTACGAACTCGGCAGAAAACTTCCTCTTGAACTGGCGGTTCCAGGAGTTTGGCATCAACGAACTCCGCGTTTCGACCAACGGCAATAATCTTGAGCCTACGTACCCGGACAGCAGCACGGACACAGCCACGACCCGGTATTTCAGGATCACGCGGACCGGCAACACCTTCCAGTTCTACTGGAAGACCAATCAAACTGATTCGTGGGTGCTTATCACCAACGCCTCCCTGGCGCCCGGCAGCGGCTACGATCCGACCAACGGCAGCATCACACGGCCTGATTGGAACGGCCAGCCGGTCCAGGTTGGCATCGCCCAGGCCGATTTCAATACCGTAACCCACGACGCAGTCTTCACGGACTTCGAATTGTCCGGCCCGAACGTGACGTTTCCGGCGTTGCCGGCCGCGCCGGCGGCTCTGGTTACGACTGCGACCAATGCTGGCGGCTCGCTCACCTTTTCCTGGACGCTCGGACATGCCGGAGACAACAGCCTGGTCATCATGCGCGCTGGCGGCAATTTCCAGGGCAGTCCCATACAGGGCCAGGTGTATCGGGCGGATGCCGCTTTCGGCGATCCGGCCACGTTGCTCAGTGTCGACGGCCACTACGTCGTCTATAATGGCACAGGTACCAGCGTTACCGTAACGAATCTCGCGGGCCTGAACACTCTGTATTGGGTAGCCGTGTATGAATATACGAATCCTGCTGTTCCGGTCTATAACACGGCCAGTCCGGCCACGAACATTTTCTCCGGACCCGGCGTGATCACGGGTGTAATTGCCAGCATCGCGCCGACGAACCTGCCGGTCGGCGGAGCGGCACTTGGCAAGCTTTTTGCCAGCTTCAGCACTGGGGGCGGCCTAGTGGATGAATCCGCGGGCGCGGCGTGGTCTTCCAGCGACCCGACCATTGCCGCCTTCCTTAACGGCAGCACCCTGAGCGCTTTGGCCACCGGCTCGGTCACCGTCACCGGCGTGTTTCAGGGCTTCACCGCGACGCAAGTGATCAACACTTATGCGCCGGCGTTCACTGACAACTTTGGGGCGTATCACGATTACGTTGCCAATGGTTTGCAGGGTTCGACGTGGGACGGTCTCTTTCTGAACTATGGAGACGTGCCAGGAGCTAACAGCGGGCCGGATAACGCCAAGGGCTCGTGCAGCCAGTTCATTGCCAACACCAACGTCCTGTATGTGGAGGCCGCGGGCAGTTCGTGGTACGGGGCGGGCAACGACGGACCGTTCCTTTTCAAGAACATCACGGGCGATTTCCAGGCCAGTGTCCACGTGGGGCCGATGAGCACGATCAACAATTGCGACGGCGGCATCATGGCGCGGTTGTTTGACAACTCCGGCGGCGCCTCCCAAGGCGGTGGAGGCGGTGCTGGCGGCACGGAAACCCATATCAACTGGGTGAAGATTCAAAACGGACAGGTGGCAGTGCAGCTCACACAGGACAGCGGCGACACGACGATCGTCAATGGCCTGAACACGACGGACGGCTGGCTATTGATGCAGCGGGTCAACTCGACAAACTTCTATTTCTACGAGGGCGCCAACGGCACCAACTGGTCCTTTGCGACCAACCTGGTCGTGGCCGAGGCCGCAAACAATGCACCCATGGAAGTGGGTCTGGAACAGGAAATGCGCACCGCTTCCGACGGTTTCGTGCCGTTTGACACGGTGATGATTGATGCCCCGGGCATCACACCCCCGACTAACCCGCCCCCGGCAGCCAGCAATTTCCAAGTCACGCTCAACGGCGACTTGTCCATGACCTTCGGTTGGGTGGCATCCGACGGCGCGGGCAATCCGGTCCGCAGCGGGCTGATTATGCGGGCAAACGGACCGATCACTGCGTTTCCGACGCTCGCGCAGGCCGCCAGCATCGGCGGCACTGGGACGCCGGTGAGTTTTGGCGCCTCCGGTGTGGATGTGGGTGGTGGCAACTGGCTGACGTTCGCCACCGGTAACCCAGCCGCTTCCACCAACGTAACCTGCACCGTCGAGAACCTTGCACCGGGCGTCGTGTATTACGCCGCCGTGGTCACGTTCGTCGGCTCCGGCGCCAATAAGTCGTTCAACACCGTGCTGCCGGCATCAGGGGCGACGGCTAGCCAAACGGACGGCGTTTTGCTCGGCATCAGCATCCCGCCCGTGCCCTCAATTCCAATGGGGGGTATCGGCAAGCCCATCGTCCTGGGTCAGTTCCCAGGTCCCATCTACGTGGACATCAGCGGTGCCGTGACCTTGGTTTCCTCCAACACGAGCATCGTCGTGACGACGAACGGCATTCTGACGGGCCTGACGAACGGCGCCACCCAGGTCGCAGCGATCTACCAGACCTTTACGCAGGTATTTAACGTGACGGTTCGCCCACCGACGTTCACGGATCAGTTCGGGGTCAATCATGATTATCTGAGCCAAGGTGTTGCGGGTTCCGGTTGGGATGGCCTCTACAATACAACGGGCGCGACCAACCCAATCCCCGATTCACCCTACGTCGGGGTAGCCGGAGATGGGACCACCGTGGCCGACGCCAACATCAGCAGCAACGGAGTACTCACGATTACGCAGATTGGCCAAGGTTGGGAGAACGCCAGTAGCGGCGGCTTCCTACTGTACAAGTACGTGCCGGGAGATTTCCAGGCTGCCGTCCATATTAACTCTTTCGATGTTGCGGCCTATAACCAACCCGGGCTGATGGCCCGCGCCTACGGCGTGGACACGAACGGCAACATCGGCACACCATTCGGAGTGGTGTTTCCCAACTCATTTGGGACCAACGATCTAGGGGAATACTGGGTTGATTTTACCCGGTTCGACGAGTACGGCATCGGCACCTACGCCCGACTGAACCTGGACAGCGCGGTTCTGGAGAGCACGCAACCGGACCAGGGTGACGGCAACTTCTGGCTGCTGATTTACCGGAGCCAAGGCACCAATTTCAGCTTTTACAAGCGGGCCAGCAACGCCGATCCTTGGCAGAATATTCCGTTGCTCACCACCTACCAGGTACCGGAATTTGCCGGCCAACCGATGCAGGTCGGTCCAATGGCCGGACCATGGACCTTCGACGGCGTCACTGCCCTAACCGTTCAGTTCGATAACTTCATGCTCGACAGCACGACAGGCTCACCCCTCTCCATCACCCGGGGTGGCGCGAACGTAAACATCACCTGGCCACCTATACCTGGTACCCTGCAATACTCACTCGGTGTGAGCCCGGCCAGTTGGCAGCCGGTGACGGGGGTGACTCCCGTGCTGACGCAAGGCGGGTATATGGTGACGTTGCCGATCTCGCCCGAGCCGAGGTACTTCCGTTTGGTTCAACAATGATGCAATCGCAGAGCGTGTTTCGGTCAGGGGATTGGAGTGGGCGAGGGCCGGAGCCGGGCTCCGGCCCTCAATCACTTGAGGAATTGAGGAATTATGATTAAGTTAGAGAGAGAAGCTGTGCCAGATTCGGACCAGCATCGGTGTCGGGACCGGCAGGACAGGTTGGTTCCTGCAGGGCGGAATCTTGCGGTCCGAAGCACCTCTGGCTTCACCTTAATCGAGCTGCTGGTAGTCATCGCCATTATCGCTATCCTGGCGGCGCTGCTGCTGCCGGCTCTGGCCAAAGCCAAGGAAAAGGCCCTGCGGATCAAGTGCGTGAACAACCTCAAGCAAGTAAGCCTTGCCATGTTGGGTTATGCCTATGAAAACAACGATAAATTCCCAAACGGCAGCGGTGCCTTTTGGAGTTGGGATTTGCCGCTTAGCGCCGCCAATGTGATGCTGAGCGCGAACAACAATTTCCAGAAATCCTGTTATTGCCCGGGCACCGCTCCACGGTTCACCGACGAGGACAATCTGAACCTCTGGAATTATGGCACCTATCACGTCGTCGGGTATGCCTTGACCCTGCCGGGGACCCCCTGCCTTTGTCCCACCAACTATAATCGCACGATCATTCCGGAGGCAATCCAGTACGGACCGAATATGTTCGCCCCGCTGCCTGTCTCGGAAAAGGTCCTGACCGCCGACGCGACGATTTGCCAACCCTCTGAGAACAACGAGGCTCAAAGATCCACCGGTGGGTATCATTACACTGACGTTGTCGGCAGCTATCCCAAACACCATCTGACGCCGCACATGAACGGCAGTGTGCCCAAAGGCGGCAACCTCGGGATGCTAGATGGGCATGTCGAGTGGCGGAAATTCGAACTGATGCATGTCCGGGCGAGCGGAGGCGTATGGGCTGCAACGTCGGGCGGTGACCCTACCTGCCCGACTTACTGGTGGTAATAGGCTTCCACCCCCTCACTAACCCTGAACCAGTGTTCAGGTGGCAGAAGAGCGGAACCGCGGAATACGCTGAACACACGGAGGAGGGACGCCCTCCTTGTTTGCTTTCCGCGCATTCCGCGTATTTCGGTGTGAGCCTTTGCCGCTTCTGGCTGCGAATTGCCCGGCTGTGCGAGACCGGGCCAAAGTGCCCCCGATGATCTATCTCGATCACAACGCCACCACGCCGTTCCTGCCCGAGGTATTCGAGGCGATGCGGCCCGATTTCTGCGAGGAGTTGGGCAACCCGTCGAGCGCCTACAAGTTCGGGTCAACCCGGATGCCGCAATTGAACAGCGAAGACGCGAAGACGCGAAGGCTTGAAAACAAGGGACAACAAGATGGCAGACAGCAACAGCCGCCAGGGCTGGGCTGGGCTTGCCAGCGGTCTGGCCTGGCGTCATAGTGGGGGCATGGAAATCGTGTTCCACGTGACCCAGGAGGGCGATGGCGGCTTCGTGGCCGAGTGCCTCTCCCACGACATCTTCACCGAGGGTGATACCTGGGAACAGTTGCGCGACAACGTGCGCGAGGCCGTGTCGGCCTTCTTCTTTGACCAGCCCAAGCCCGGCGGGATCCGCTTGCATCTGGTGCGGGACGAAGTCCTGGCCTGTGCATGAAGCTGCCGCGGGACCTGGCCGGGGCGGATTTGGCGCGCGCGTTGTGCAAACATTATGGCTGCCGGCAGGCCAACCAGGAAGGCAGCCGGCCCCATTTCTGCGAGGAGTGGGGCAACCCGTCCAGCGCTTACAAGTTCGGCTCAAAGCTCAAGGGCGTGATCGAGACGGCGCGGGCGCAGGTCGCGGAATTGATCGGGGAACAGCGGCTCGAGATCATTTCCACGTCGTGCGCCACGGAGAGCAACAATGCGGCGATTCATGCCGCCCTCAAGGCCAATCCCGGCAAGCGGCACATCGTCACCTCGGCGGTGGAACATTCGTCGGTGCTGAATTACTGCAAGGCGCTGGAACTGAGTTAGTGCCGCTGATTGTCGGCATGGGCAAGGCGGCGGAACTAGGGCGGAAATATCTGCGGGGCTACGAGAAGAAAGCGCGTCCGCCCTGGCTAATGCTTCTCTTTGCCCGCTTGCGGCGGAGATTTCGTCTGCTTGCCGGAAGCCGACCGATTCACCAGTTGAGCAAGGAGAATGTCACGCGTCGCCTCACTAATCAGGCCGTAGTTCTCCAAATGATGCGCGAGTGCGTCCGTGCTGACTTCAAGATGTTTTGCCAACGCCAACAGGCTCTCAAAATCAAGATCCTCATCGCCTCGCACCCCTTTCTTAAGTAAGTCAGGCGGCATCAGCAAGGCCGCGGCGAACGCATTGGCGCGCTTCTCAAGCTCTCGCGGCGCCCACGGGCCGGAGATCATAGCCAGATCGCGCCCGTGGGCGCGGTCATGCAACAGGTGGCAAAGCTCGTGGGCGAGTGTGAACCGCTTGCCTGATGGAAACTCACAACGCGGATCACGCCGGTTCACGAAGATCTGCGGCGCCCCCTGCTCTGGTTGGACAGCCAGCCCCGATGTGGCGGCATCCTCCAGTTCGATGTCCGTCACCACCACCCCCAGCCTCTCAAGCTGCTCCTCAACGTCAACGGCCCCTCCGCGTTTGTGCCGAATACCCGCCTTTTCGCTCCATTGCTGAGCCAGTCGGTAACCATCGGTCCAAGGCGATTCACCTGTCCGGAGCGGCTGCGGATTGCTCGCCAACGCAGTCCACTTTGCAGAGGGCTTCTTGCCTGATGACTTCACCAGATGCGTTGCGATCGCGAGGACGTCATTCTCGGTTAGGGTTGGGGACGCGGATCCAAACATGAGCGCGGCTTCGCAACTACCGGCAACGCACAGCAAGTTACCTTCATCCGGTTCAAACCACCGTTTGATAGAGCCCTTGAAGGCGGAGCACTCGCTCTCAAGCTTCTTTCGTAGCTCCTGCCAGCGTCTCAGCCAATCCTCCGGGCGTGGGCCAATGCCAGCCAACAACGCGGTTCGGCTCCGCTGGCGGTCAGCGCTCGCAATTCCGGCGACTTGGTCACGCAATGCCACCAGGCGATTTGATCCTGGCTGCTCTTGGGCCAACGCCTCGACTGTCTGGCGCAACAGTTCATAGAGGGGCTTCGCCACGCGGTCGGCTTCCACACGAGCCGCTCCTGACCCATGCAGAAAATGAAATCCAGCAGGGGCGCCAGCTTGCGCACTTTCTCCCCACGAGAACTCGATTTCATCCCGCCAGCGGCGAATCACTACGTCTGGGAACAGGCCCCCAAAGCGGCAGGTGCGCAGGCAATGGTGCGACGTCCACAGAGTGTGCGCCGCGTCCGCGATGACATTCCAACCACCGGTCCGCTCGAATCTCTCAGGACGGTTTGTCTCTGCCAGAGATTGCCAGGCGGTTTCGCCGGAATTGGACACTGGCGGCCGTTGTTCGTGCAAGAGGAAGTCCCACGACTCTGTCAACCACTCCAGCATGGGCAGGAGATACCACTCCACTGCATTCCGAACTTCGCTACGATCCACGTACTCACAAAGATTTCGACCCCCGGCCCAGAATTGGAATCTTCCCCACGAAAGGTCTTCCTCGAGCGTGGCAAATCCCGGATCCAAATTCGGAACAAACTGCAACCGAACGGCGAACTGGTTTGGGTCTCCTGCCTCCACGGCTGGAAATTGGTGGAGTTTGAGGCTCACCGGATGTCCTCCCAGTACCGCTTGATCTCTCGTGCGGTGACAGCACGAACCTCCATCAACTGCTGTCGAACAGCCGTCGGCACTTCTTTCCAGCCAACCGGATAACCGTGCCAACGATTCTTTGCGGCATCGTGTTGCTGGGCGCAAAACGCCCGCCCTTTGTCAGCCGAATAACGCCTCTTCCCGTCCACAACGCTCGCCTGAAGAAGTTCCCTTGCCCGCTCAACGCCAACGTCGGGAGGACAAAGCGATCCCTTGCGTCCTGGTTGCCAGGGCGCTTTGTGCTTCTGATTGCCTTCGTAAACAGGCTTCATGCCTCCACAATCTCTACCACAAATCCTCCGTGGTCAGCCACACAAATTCTTCTGTGCGCCGCTGTCGCGGACACTGCTTGCCCGGCTGTGTGTGCCCGGGATAAAGTGCCCCCAATGATCTATCTCGGCCACAACGCCACCACGCCGGTCCTGCCCGAGGTCTTCGAGGCGAGGCGGCCCTGTTTCTGCGACAGATGAAGCTGCCCGCCAACACGACTATCGCCCGAAGAAAGGTGAGTGAATACCTGCTGCTTGAAAGAAGACGCGACAGGTGAGACGAAGTTTGTTACCTTGCTGCCGGACAAGCTATGAAATACGACCTGTTCATTCGCGTGGCACTGACGGAAGACCTGCCGGAACGCCGCCTGCGCCCGGGCGATGTGGCCACGGTGGTCGAGTACCACCCTGGACGCCCGGGGCAGGAGCCAGGTTACACCCTGGAAGTCTTCAACGCGGTGGGTGAAACCGTTGATGTTGTCACCGTGCGGGAGTCACAGATCGAGCGGCTGACTGCCGCTGAACTGCTGTCCGTCCGCCCGATGGCAGCCAGCACGCGCTAGAGCGAGAAAAGCGTCCCATCACGCAACCGAACTCACCCCTGATCCGGCCCGATGAGCATCTACGCCACGCTGTGGACTCTGAACTCGCCTGACGGCACGCACAGGATCATCCGGCAGCGGAAATCTCCTGCTGCTTCTGGGGCTGCGCCGGCGGACGCCGACCCGGCCCAATGATCTATCTCGACCACAACGCCACCACGCCGGTACTGCCCGAGGTGTTCGAGGCGATGCGGCCCTGTTTCTGTGCGAAATGAAGCTGCCCGCCGACACCGTCATTCCCAGGGCGAACGCGACGGATTACCTGCTCATCCCCCAAGCGCGGGGGGACAAATCCGCATTTCTTGAGCAGGCCGGCTACACGCTGGAGAACGCCGAGCTTTTGCTGCGTGACTTGCGCGCTCAATTGCTCCCGCTGGAAGCTGTTCCCGGAAAGTCCAACCAGTTCGGCATATACTACGAGACCCGCGGTAACCTGACGGGACCAAACGGCGTGACGCTGGCGGTGCGGGCGATATGGATGACCGAGCACTTGTCGCGAGTCACAAAGTTCGTTACACTATTGCCAGATAAGCGAAGAACCGGATGAAGTTTGAACTCTACAAAGATGTGGCGCTGACGCGCGACCTGCCGGAGGAACGGCTGAAGCGCGGCGACATTGTGAAGCTGGTGGAGCATCACGTCGCCCGTGACAGGGAGGATGGGTACAGCGCGGAAGTGTTCAATGCCATTGGCGAGACGTTGGCCGTTATTACTGTCCCGGAATCCGCTCTCGAACCGCTGCGGGAAGACGAAGTGTGGTGTGTCCGGTCCCTGGGTTAGCATTCCATCCCGTTCGTCCTGCTCCATTCTCCCTAAACTAGCGCGCGGGCCTGGTTTGCAGTCGGACTTCAGACTTTAGACTTTGGACTTTAGACTACGTGATGATCTATCTCGACCACAACGCCACCACGCCGGTCCTGCCCGAGGTGTTCGAGGCGATGCGGCCCCATTTCTGCGAGGAGTGGGGCAAACCGTCGAGCGCATGGAAGTTCGGCCCAAAGGGATATTCGGGGAATTTAGTGGCTAAGTTGAAAAATTATTTAGCTGCGTCAGCCCTGGGTGAAATGCTTTGTCGGATTTTGGCCCGCTCGGGTATTACATAGGTGAGATGCAGCCGAGATCCGACGCACAATTGCTCCGGGACTACGCCGAAAACGGCGCGGAGAGCGCCTTTACCGAGTTGGTCCAGCGGCACACGAATCTGGTGTATTCGGCGGCGCTGCGCCAGGTCGATTCCCCGGACATGGCCGCCGAGATCGCCCAGAAGGTCATTATTGGCCTCGCTCGCGGCGTCCAATCGCTGTTACCGCGCCTCGCGCCCGAGGCTTCCCTCGCCGGCTGGCTGTGCCGCAGCAGCCGCAACCTCTCGCTCAACTTCCGCCGCGACGAGTTCCGGCGCCAATCGCGTGAAAGGCAGGTTATGGAACAACTCATCTCGCCCCCCGATGCCGCGCCCGATTGGGAGCGCCTGCGGCCCGTGCTCGACGACGCCATGTCCGAACTCAGCGAAACGGACTACGACGTCCTTGTCCTGCGCTTCTATCAAAACCAGGACTTCCGTTCGGTCGGCGCGGCCATCGGCGTGAGCGACGACACCGCCCAAAAGCGCGTCACTCGCGCCCTGGAAAAGCTCCGCGAGTTGCTGTCTCGCCGAGGCGTGGGCACGTCCGCCGCCGCGCTGGCTGTCCTGCTTTCCGTCAACGCCGTTCAAGCCGCACCCGCCGGCCTGGCCGCCAGCATTGCCGCCGCCGCGCTCGCCGGCACCGCCCTTTCCGCTTCCACTGCCATTGCCGCCACCAAAATCATTGCCATGACTACACTGCAAAAGACCCTGATAACCGCCGTTATCGCCACCCTGGCTGGAGCGGGCATTTACGAAGCCCGCCAGGCCGCCCAACTGCGCGCCGAAAACCAAGCACTCCGACAAGAGCAAGAGCCCTTAACCAACGAGTTGGGCCGACTGCGGGCCGAGAATCAGAGGCTCGCCAAGGCCGCCACGGCGAAGGAGGACCAGAAAGCGCTAACCCAGGCCCAAATGAAAGAGCTGCTGAAGCTGCGCGGCCAGTCCGGACAGGCTCGAAACGCCGTGAAGGAACTCGCCAAACTGAAGGCCTCCCCCACCCCGCTAAACGCACTGATGCAGGCCATCTTTACCAACAACTTCTCGCGGGGAAGAGACATCGCGCTGAAATCGGCGAAACGGGACGCGCTTGCCAAAGTTGCCCGCATGAAGGAAAGGCTTCACCTGACTGACGAACAAGCCCAGGCGATCAGCGATCTGATGGTCATGCAAATCGAGGAGCGTTCCCAACAGACGCTGCGGATGTTGTCTGGGGCCCAAACCCCGGCCGAGAGCCAGGCCGCCCTGCCGAGCCCGGCCAACGAAGAAGCAGGAATCAAGGCGCTGCTCAGCCCCGAGCAACTGGCGGCTTACCCAGAATTCCAACAGGCGGAGGCTAGCCTTGCCGCCGCCAACCGCGTCAAGGCCGAGATGGCCCTGATGAGCGCGAAGCTGGATCTGACGCCGGAGCAGACGGACCAACTCCCATCGGCGCTTGCTCAATTCAATTTGAGCCACGTGCCCTCCAGCGAGGAGGAGGCGGCCATCGCCCAGGCCAAGGCCAGCGGCAACCTTGCCGAGGCGATCCGGTTGGAGGTTGACTTTAATAAACGGGAGTTGGAGGACAAATTATAAACGCTAGAGGCCATTCTGACGCCGGAGCAACTACAAACCTACAAGCAGTCCCAACTAGACATGATTGAAATGCCAGCAAAAGTGCTCCTGCCACAAACGACCAACAGCATCGCGCAATAGCCAACCCGTTTGCCGACGGAGCGTTTGCGGCCCCCCAAGCGGGGACAAGCACCCGAGTCACGATGCGCCATTCTACCGCAAGCCGCCGAGCCAACATGATGGGGTCAGAACGAAGTTTCTCGGCTGTTTTCTGCTGCTTCATTCTGCGGTTGCTTAAAAACTCTGTTCTGCCTCGTTCTCTGCTTCGCACACCGGATTTCTGCGGTCGCACTTCGGTTCGGCTACCGACCCGGGTGCTTAGGTTTGGCGCAGAAGGGGAAAGGGCTTTTAGAATGAAGGCTGTTGGAGCGGTTTGATTTGCTGCTGGGGCGTGGGCGGCGGAACTGGGATTCAAGCGCTTCGCGCCGGACTGCGCTCCGCTCCGCTGCGCTACGCCGGTTGGGCGTCTTTGGGGGAACTGGCTGGCGGGACGCCAAGGAGTTTTGCAAGCTCACGCTCCATGAGCATGGATAGCGAACTACAGAAGCATTACGCCCAACTTTTGGGCATCGGCAGTCCCTGGGAGGTCAAAACCGTGGAGTTGAAGCTGGCGGAAAAGAAGGTGGAGATTGAACTGGGTTGGCAATGGGGTGCCGCGGCCAAGTGCCCGGAATGCGGACGGGGCTGTTCGATTCATGATTGTGCGCCGGAGCGGACGTGGCGGCACTTGGACACGATGCAGTTTACGACCTTGATTCGGGCGCGGACACCACGCTCGGACTGCCCGGAGCACGGGGTTAAAACGATGAGCGTGCCGTGGGCGGCGCCGCAGGGGCGCTTTACGCTGCTTTTTGAGCGCTTTGCGGTGGAGGTATTGTTGGCCAGCGCCAGCGTGAGCCAGGCGTGTGAACTGCTGGGGCTGAGTTGGGACACGGCCCAGGAGATCATGCGCCGGGCGGTGGGGCGGGGCTTGGAGCGGCGGCAACTGGAAGGGCTCAAGCATTTGGGGATGGATGAAAAGAGCTTCAAGCGCGGGCAGTCCTACATCACGCTGCTGACCGACTTGGACCATTCTCGGGTCTTGGACGTGGTGGAGGAGCGGACCACCGAGGCGGCTGATCGGCTGTGGGAAACGCTCAGCCCGGAACAAAAGCAGGCGGTCGAGGCGGTGGCAGTGGACATGTGGGAACCGTTTATCCAAACGATCCAGCAGCAGGTTCCCGAGGCCGACATCGTGCATGACAAATTTCATGTGAGCAAATACTTAGGGGAGGCGGTGGACAAGGTGCGGCGCCAGGAACACAAGGAACTGATGGCGCAGGGGGACGAGACGCTCAAGGGCACCCGGCAGTTGTGGCTGTATAACCCGCAGAACTCTAGCCCGGACCAAGCCGAGGAGTTTTCTACGTTGAAGGACCTGCAATTGAAGGTGGCGCGGGCCTGGGCCGCCAAGGAGCTATTCTCCAAGTTCTGGGAGTATCAGGAGGAAGGCTGGGCACGGCGATTCTTCAAGGATTGGTTTGGCTGGGTGAGCCGCAGCCGTCTCAAGCCGGTGGTGGAGGTGGCTCAGATGCTCAAGCGTCACCTGGACAACCTGCTGACGTATCTGAAACATCATATCACCAACGCCGTCACTGAAGGGTTGAACTCAAAGATCCAGAGCCTCAAAGCCGCTGCTCGTGGGTTTCGCAACTTCCGCAATTACCGGATTCGTATCCTGTTCTTCTGCGGAAAGCTCAATCTCTACCCACTATGTTCCCCGTAGAAACCAAAGCTCAAGGGCGGCCGGGCCTGGGCCAGGAAGCACATCCGGCTGCCTCCAATCTGAGTGCGACGATTCCGTATGCGAGACCGGCTAAGCAAAGAGCGCCGAAGCTGGAACATGAGCCGAATCCGAGGAAAGGACACGACCCCGGAGAAGGCGGTTAGATCGTTGCTCCACCGGATGGGGTATCGATTTCGGTTGCACGGCAGAAAACTGCCAGGACGACCGGACGTTGTGCTGGCTAGGTACAAAACGGTCATTTTCGTGCACGGCTGTTTCTGGCACCAGCACGGCGGCTGCAAATACTGCCGGCTACCGAAGAGCAACCGGCGCTACTGGGTGAACAAGCTTCTTGGAAATCACAGCCGCGACGAAGTGCACCGGTCTGCGCTTCGCAAGCTGGGGTGGCGGGTTGTCGTTATTTGGGAGTGCGAGACAGAAAAGGCCCGCGTTCTGACCAAGAAAATCAACAGGCTCGCTGGACAACTTCGCTCTCACCCGCCGCCCAAGTGATCAGGAAGACATTCTGCCGAACGAAAGGCTGCGAAAGAGGGTGCCGGATTTGGCAACGGCTTTCGCGGACAGCGGTTTGACGATCTTCAGGTCGGCTGTAAACCTGACTCTTGAGATCCCGTCCGGCAAGGGCAAGGGCATTTTCGGAATCTGAGCCCCATCAAAGTAGCGAAGCGACTCTACCGCCGCTTCGAGATCAAATCTGACGTTCTTCGCGCTTTGCCATGTGTTCCCCAAAGTCTCATGGACCTGCCGCGTCATGCGCAGATGGAGTTGCGGCTCCTGTGCGACCTTAGTGCGGATAGCGTCAAGAAGGTCAAACACGCTCATGCCGGCACCCGAGCTCTGGACTATGACGGAGGCAACGATCAGTCGCGCTCGGTTGGGAGGCTGCAATTGTTCAAGTGAGAAAGCGTGCTGCCGTGAGCGCATGGAAGTCGTTTTGACCTCGATGCGCTCTTCGCCATTGTTGAAGTCGTAGCAATCCTCAGTTTGGGAGCGCCACGCGCTCGCAAGTGCGACCGCGTCCTTGGCTTGGTGGATGAGAAGCAATTCGCCCCACAGTCCTTGGATTTCCTTTTTCGGCGTGTTTCCCAGTGAGCGGAACAACTCGACCAAATCTTCAATCACCCCCGCGACCTTGGCTCGGTCGCTAGCCCGTCCAATCGCGGCGGATATGCCCTTCAGGAGCGAGAGAAAGTAAGAGCGCACCACTAGGTCAGGTGCCACGCACTTCAACACGGTAAACGTGCCGGTCTGCGTGGGCGCGCTGGGCGACGACACCTGGCAACGAAGATCGAAAAGAACTGCAAGGTTCTCCAGAACGAGCGGGACGCGCGTCTCCATTTTCGCCGCCGGTCCAGTCGCAACCAAGAGACAAGGGCAGCCGTCTTGAGCAATCGAACCACTCTGCTCCATGTCCTGCCCAAATCGTGCATCAGTAAATTGGGAACGTTTTCCAGTAACACGTATGCCGGCTCGTGGTGCTTCAGAATCTTCACAGCCCGGTCAAAGAGGTCGCCCCAACTCGGGCAGTCAAAGCCGTCTTGTTCACCTGCTTTTGAAAACGGCTGACACGGGAATCCGGCGCACAAGATCTCATGGGCTGGAATCGTCGCAACGGGAACTTGCCGAATATCTCCACTCGGCCTGAGGCCAAAGTTTTCTGCGTAGATGTCTTGCAGTTCGACATTCGACTCACTGGCGAAAACGCAATGGTGCCCCAATTGCGCTAGTGCAAGATGGAATCCCCCGAGACCAGCAAATAGGTCAACGAATCGCACAAACTTCCTTCGTTTCGTGCCCATCTAATCCGCAAGCACCGGTGTTCATTCGTAGTGGGTACTGCGTTCCGTCGATGTGAGGCATTCGCTGCCACTGACGTTGGCGTAGGGCTTGTAAAGGGGGCGGTTGAGCAAGGCGAGCATGGTGCTGTCCTTGCCGCCGCTGAAGCCGACCAGCCAGGGGCGGGGGTCGTCCAGGTACAGGTGGCGGAGGGAATCTTTAATGTCGCTGTAACTGCTTGCACCCATTGGCGCGAGCATAGGCCGCGGTTGGAGTATTTCAAGTCTCATTTTGTCCGGTGCGGCACGCAAGGCCCCGTGGTTGGACGAGGAACATCGAACACGCAGCATCCAACCTCCAAGCTCCAACCTCCAACTTCCAAACCGGAACGCCGCTTCGCGGCGAAGACGCCGCCGGAGACTGACTTGGATAAGGTTGCCTGATCGAAAATCGGCCTGGGTGAGGGTTCTATGGTACCAGGGTATGTCCAGGGTGGTACCAGAGCTTCCCCAGACCACCCCAAGGGCAGGGAAAGAGGCGAGTTGTATTCGGGATGCTTATGGTGAACACCCTGGGGCGAGTGCGGAACGCGGAGTGCGGAATAGCCGGGCAAAGTTGGCCAAAGTCAGCCCAACGCCAGGGGAAAGCAGGGCGAGAGTGTGGGGAACGGCCTGTGTTCAGAACTGCATCAAGCTCCGCAAAGTGGATCTGCACGGCTTGAAGACCTGATGCGGGGACCTCTTTCCGATTCGGGTTGACGCGGCTTGGGCGCCTACGAGAATGGGCTCATGCACTCGCGCACATGCAGCGCCGGGGTCCGTTGGTTTCTGCTCTGGCTGTTGCTCCTGTTCGCCGGCTCCGAACTCACCGGCGCACCTGGGGAAGCTGTGCCTGACCGGGGTTTTTACCTGCCGGCCGACCCTAAGCACACCCTCCTGGGAGATTTATACGCTGGGCGGATTCCTGCACAAACCGGATTGGTGATCCTGCGCGCTTGCGCGAAACACCATTACGGCGCTTATGGCTTCCTTTCCGAGGGAGTGGACTGGAACGAACATGTGGGCCAGAAGCGCCACATCGAACAGGCCAAGCATGGGGCGATCCGCTACACGGAACCTTTCCTCAACAACCAGCACATCACCGAGCCGACGCTCTATTGCCTGAAACACTGCGCGCGAAAGCAGCCCGCCGGGACGGCTACCGAGTGGTTGGACGTGGAAGGGAACCGTCTCCTCTTGCGGGCTCCCGCAACTGCAAGCCAGACTAACTGAAAAGAAAGGGCGCAGGATTTCGTCCCGGTGTCTCCAAATATCGCTGGAGCGGGGCGTCGGAAAGGGGCAAAGGACTGGTCAGAAGCGCATGAAAATCACGCATCCCGAGCCAGCCGCAAAGCCACCCCAAGCCACCCTGAGGCCACCCTGAGGCCATATAGTAGCCAACCGGTAGGCATCCTGAAGCCAACCAGAGGCTACCCTGAGGCTACCCCCAAGCTACCCTCAGGCTACCCCCATGCGACCCTCAAGCCATCTACAAGCCCGCCGCGCCAGCTTGCTGCCCTGCAAGGACGGGAATCTCACGCGCCCCGGATCAGGCGGCCCGCCGCTCCTGCGAAGTCCTGGCGCACTCTTCCCGGAGCACCGCCATCAGCACGACGTTTTCGAACACCTTCCATTTCTTCACGCCCTGGCGCAGCAGGTCCTCCCGGCTCATTCCGACTTTGGCTGGGCAGGGACGGGATAGAGCGTCCTTTGGCTTGCAAACGCAGTCGGCTGCCCTTAGTTTGGGGCCAACATGAAACTCTCCAACAAGTTAGAAAAGGCCCTAACCGACCAGATCAACCTCGAACTTTGCTCTGCTTACGCCTACTATGGGATGGCGGCGTATTTTGAGCGCACCGCCTTCACCGGCTTTGGCAAGTGGATGGAAGTCCAGAGTAACGAAGAGCTCGGCCACGCCAGCCGGTTCTTCAAATACATCGTGGAACGGGGCGGCAAGGTGACACTCGGGGCAATCCCGGAACCCAAATGCGACTACAAGTCGCCCCTCGAGGCCTTCAAGACCAGCCTCGGCCACGAACAGAAAGTCTCCGCCGCTATCTGCGCCATTTACGAGCTGGCCGGCGCGGAGAAGGATTACGCCACGCTGTCGTTCCTCAAGTGGTTCCTCGACGAGCAGGTTGAGGAAGAAAGGAACGTCGGCGATATCCTGGCCAAGCTCGAACTGGTCGGGGACAGCCACAGCGGCCTCTATCAACTCGACCAGCAGGCCGGGCGGCGAGCCGAAAAGGCCGAGGAGGACTGAGTTCGACCCCGCGACCGCGCTTTCCTGCCGCCGCGGATGGGTCAGTTGCGGTCTTCGCGTTATGCCGTACCGAACGTTCGGTATTGACGAGGTGGCGCGCTACTTGCATCTGAGTCGCGCCGACCTTGACCGGCTGGTGAAGGACCAGGACATTCCGTTCGAGCGGCACGGGGAACGGCTGGTGTTCCGCAAGGTCCAGATTGATGCTTGGGCCTCCCAGCGCATCCTGGGGCTCGAAGGCCGGCGATTGGCTGAGTATGATCAAACGGCCTCGCAAGCCGCCCGGCAGATTGTCCCGCACGGGGCCTTCATGCCCGAGATAATCCGGCCGGAGTTCATCGAGCCGGCGTTGACCGCCAAAACCAAGGCCTCGGTCCTGCGCCAGATGGTCGCCCTGGCCGAGAAGACGGGGCGCGTCTGCGATCCGCGTGCCTTGCTGGAAGGTTTGGAGGCGCGGGAAGAGCTGTGCTCGACCGGCATTCCGGGTGGGCTGGCCTTGCTCCACACGCGCAACCCGGAACCGTATCTGATCGAGACGGCGTTCCTTGCTCTGGGCCGGACCATTCAGCAGATTCCTTTTGGCGCGCCCGATGGCCAGCCGACCACCCTGTTCTTCCTGCTCGCATGCCCGGACGACGGGACGCACCTGCATACGCTGGCCCGCTTGTGCTTGATGGCCCAGAAATCCGACTTGCTGGCGGAACTGCGCCAGGCCCCCCATGCGGCCGCCATGTGCAACTGCATCATCGCGGCCGAGCAAGCAGTTCTGGCCGGCCGCCGGCCTCCGGCTGATTCGGCTGACTGAAGTGCGGCCCGAGTCTTGGCGGTCAAGGCTCCCCGCTGAGGCCGGCCTTACTCGCCTTAATGTTCCCTTAAGGTGGCCTCTGCCAGGGTGAATAGCGTTGATTATGGTACAACCTGAAGGCATAAAGAGATGAGGCGGCAACTATGAGAGTGCTCGCAGTCGAAGATGAGCCCGACCTGTTGGGCAGCCTGGTCAAGGCCCTGCGGGAGGATGGCTACGCCGTGGACGGCGCCCCCGACGGCGAGGAAGGGCTGTACAAAGCGGAAAGCTACGACTACGACGCCATCGTGCTGGACATCATGCTGCCAGGCATAGATGGCTGGGAATTGCTGCGGCGCCTGCGCAAAACCAAGAAGACCCCCGTGCTGATGCTGACGGCGCGGGATGCCGTCCGCGACCGTGTGCGTGGCCTGGACACCGGCGCCGACGATTACCTCGTCAAACCGTTCGAGTTGGCGGAACTGCTGGCCCGGCTGCGCGCGCTCATTCGCCGCTCGGCCAGCCAGGCCCAGGTCCGGCTGGAGATAGGCGGCGTGGTGATTGACACCGCCGCGCGGACGGTCACACGCAACGGCGAGGCGGTTATCCTCACCGCCCGCGAGTACGCGCTGGTGGAGTTCCTCGCGCTGCACCGCGGCAAAGTCGTCACCCGCACCATGCTCTACGAGCACCTCTTCGACGAAAACGACGACACCCTGTCCAACCTCCTGGACGTGCACGTCTCGAACATCCGCAAGAAGCTCGGCCACAACTTCATCACCACCCGGCGCGGGCACGGTTACTGCGTCGAATGATCTGCCACCATTCAGGTAGGGACGCGTTCCACCGCGTCCCTGAAATACTCGCCAGGAAATGGGGCGCGGTGGAACGCGTCCCCACCACCAGAGCTTGTGCGCACAGGTGGGGCGCCTGAGAAGTTGCAATGATCTTCCACTCCATCCGCTGGCGGCTCCAGGCCTGGCATGGCCTGATACTGGTGGTTGTGCTCGCTGGGTTCGGGTTCACCGCCTACCACGTCGCGCGAGACAATCAGTTGCGGCGGATTGACCAGGACTTGGATCAGCGGTTGATGGCCTTGTTGCGCCCACAGCCGCCGGACCGGCCTCCTGACCGCCGGCCCGACTGGCAGCGCGGCGGGCCCGGCAAGCGGGGCGGGTTTCCGCCGAATGAGCCTCGCAACGATCGCGCGTTCGGTTCCCCGGACTTCCTCCGTCATATCCGGGAAGCGGTACAACAAGGCGGCGCCCTGGATCCAAGCCAGACCAACATCTACTATTATGTCCTGTGGCAACAGGACGGCTCGATCCTGGCCCACTCACCCGGCGCCCCGGACAATGTCCCTGCTCCCGGACATCCTGGACCTCAGTCACTTCCGGCTCGTGACGTGCTCGGGAAACCCACTCCTCCCGAGGGCGGACCACCAATGCTCCCTGTCGCGCGCGCCCGCGGACAATTGCGGGAGCTGTTTCGTTTCGGGCCGCAGGGCGATTGTGTCCTCGTTGGCCGATCCATGGCGCCTGACCTGGCAGCCATGCAGCGGCTGGCCCTGTGGCTGGTGGCCGCCGGTACTACCGTGCTGCTGCTCGGCCTCGCGGGCGGCTGGTGGGTAGCCACCCGTGCCATTCGCCCTATCCAAGCTATCAGCGCCACTGCGGTCAAAATCGCCGGCGGCGACCTGTCCCAGCGTATCAACGCTGCCGACACCGACAGCGAATTGGGCCGACTGGCTGGCGTCCTCAACTCGACCTTTGCCCGCCTGGAAGCTGCCTTCGCCCAACAGGCCCAGTTCACTTCCGACGCCTCGCACGAACTCCGCACGCCCGTCTCGGTCATTCTTTCCCAAACCCAGATCGCCCTCTCCCGCGAGCGCCCCAGCCCCGAGTACCGTGAAGCCCTCGAAGCCTGCGAGCGCGCCGCCCGGCGTATGCGGAATCTGACCGAATCCCTTCTCCAATTGGCGCGGCTGGACGCCGGCCAGGAAACCATGAAGCGGGAGCGCTTCGACCTGTCCCGCGTAGTCCGAGACTGCGTCGAAATGGTCCGCCCCCTGGCAGCCGAACGCGGCATCCAAATCCAGTCCGACGTCCCGTCCCTGGAATGCGTCGGCGATGCCGAGCGCATCGGGCAGGTCGTGACAAACCTGCTGACCAACGCCATCCACTTTAACCGCGACCACGGGGAGGCCCGCCTCTCGGCTCGGGCCGAGGGCGACGTTGTCCTCCTCGCGGTGGCTGATACCGGCCAAGGCATCCCCGCCGAAGACCTCCCGCATCTGTTCGAGCGCTTCTATCGCGCGGACAAGTCCCGCTCCCGCATCCAGGGCCGCAACGGCCTGGGTCTGGCCATCTGCAAAGCGATCATGGATGCCCACGGCGGCGGCATCGAAGTCTCAAGCCAACCCGGCGCCGGCAGCACGTTCACGGTGAGGCTGCCGTCCAGGTAAAGCTTCGTTGAAAAGCGCCTGCCGGCAGGACACATTGTCCCCAGCGCATGCCCTTTGACCGCGAGCAAATGAAAGCGGCGGCTGGCGCCTTGGCCCGGGAAGGCGTCTTCATCGGCACGTCTTCTTGGAAGTATCCCGGCTGGCGCGGCCAGCTTTATGAGGAGGACCGCTACGTCTGGCACGGGAAGTTCTCCGAGACGCGCTTCGAGAGGCTTTGCCTGGCGGAGTATGCGGAGGTCTTCAAGACGGTGTGCGTGGACGCGGCTTACTACAAGTTCCCCGATCACCACTTCCTCGAACAGCTTGCCTCCCAGGTGCCGGCGGACTTCCTGTTCGCCCTGAAGGTCACGGACCGGATCACCATCAAGCGCTTTGCCAACCTGCCGCGGTTCGGCCTGAGGGCCGGCGCCGATAATGAGGACTTTCTCAACGCCGGCTTATTCGAGTCAAAGTTCCTCGGTCCTTGCCGGGAGTTCCAACCGAACATAGGCCTTCTGGTCTTTGAGTTCTCCCACTTCTCTCCGCGCGAATTCGAGCGGGGACGGGTCTTTATCGCGGCGCTGGACGGCTTCCTTGGCAAGCTGCCCGCGAGCTGGCGCTACGGCGTCGAGATTCGGAACCGCTCGTTCCTCCACCCGGAATACTTCGCCACGCTGGCACGCTATGGCGTGGCCCATGTGTTCAACAGTTGGCAGGGCATGCCACCGCTCGAAGAGCAACTCGCCCTTCCTGGTAGCCGGACGAAACCCGAGTTCTTTGGTGTTCGGCTGCTCCTGCGGCCAGGCCGCAAATACGAGGACGCGGTGAAGCTATTCAGTCCTTATGACCGGATCAAAGATCCCTACCCCGAAGGCCGCGCTGCTGGCGCCCGCTTGATCCAGGAAGCCCGCAGCCACGGCGGCGCAACCAAGGGATTCATTTATGTGAACAACCGTTTCGAGGGCAATGCCCTGGAAACGATCGCCGCAATGGTCGAGCAGGCGGCGAGTTGATCGCGTTCTGGCGCCTCATCCCTGTTCCTAAGCCCCCAGTCCCGCCGGACCCTCGCCGCGGCCTCGCCGTAGTACCCTCGTTAGCTAACGAGGGTACTACGGCGAGGCCCCGGTGAGGCAACGGAGACACAATGGAGGTATCCCTGAGCGGTGAGGCATCCCCGCAGTGGCGCGTTCATGCACCACAAGTATAGCAACCGCAATAGGTTACGTCCTATCAGCGCAGCCTGGTTCCATCAGCCCTTCAACAGCTCGTCAATTCTCCTGAGGGTAGCCTCATCCATCCTAATCAAGGGCGGCCAGCCGCGCTTGTGGCTTTCGCCGGGGAGTTTGTGCGTGGCGTCAATGCCCAGCTTCGTGCCGACGGCCAGTTCGGTCGTCGCGTGGTCGAGCACATCGGCCGGGCCTTTGGTGAAGATCGCGTCCCGCTGGGGGTCGGTGTTCGCGCAGAGCCGGAAAAGCACCTCACTGGTATTGTGCACGTCCACATCCTCGTCCACCACAACGATGTATTTGGTGAACATCATCTGCCCCATGCCCCAGAGACCGTGCATGACCTTGTATGCCTGCATCGGGTAGGTCTTTTTGATGCTCGCGAACACCAGGTTGTGGAACACCCCCTCCGCCGGCAGCGCCAGGTCAACGAGTTCCGGGAAGGTCATTTTCAGGATCGGCAGGAATAGCCTCACCGACGCGCTGCCGATGTAAAAGTCCTCCATCGGCGGCCGGCCGACGATCGTCGCCGGATAGACCGCGTCCTTGCGATGCGTAATGGCCGTAATGTGAAAGACGGGGTAGAGGTCGGGCAGCGAATAGTAGCCGGTGTGGTCGCCAAATGGCCCCTCCTCCCGTAGCGGCTCTTTGGGATCAACATAGCCCTCGAGGACAATGTCCGCGTTGGCCGGCACCTCCAGGTCGCTCGTCTCGCACCGCACTAACTCGACCGATTTCTTGCGCAGGTAACCGGCGAGCAGGAACTCGTCCAAGCCGTCCGGCAACGGTGCCGTGGCGCAGAACGTGAACACGGGATCACCCCCCAGGAACACCGCCACCGGCATGTGCGTCCCCGTTTCGTAGTAGCGCCGCCCGTGCCGCGCGCCGACCTTCTGCAATTGCCAGTGCATCCCTGTGCTGTGGTCGTCATAGACCTGCATCCGGTACATGCCGACATTGCGCGCGCCCGTATCGGGGTCGCGCGTCACCACGCACGGCAGCGTGATGAAGCGTCCGCCATCCAGCGGCCAGCACTGTTGGATGGGAAGGTTCAGCAAGGTCGGCCAAGCGTCCCGCCTGTCCTCTGGTTCGGGCGCGGGCGGAGCCGGGCGCGGCGTCTCGCCTGCCTTGAGGATGTCCGGTGCCTTGGGCCAGGGCTCGGCCCGCGTGGGCGGTGCGTCGAACTTGTGCACGGCCTCCTTGCACGGACCGTCCTTCACCTGCTTTGGTTTCGCATGACGCAAATCCAGGGCCGTGCCGAGCAGGCTGAGGGCTTCGCTGAAACTGGTGGGCGGCTTCGCCTTCACGAGCGAACCCAACTCGGCGGCCGCCTCCTCAATAGAATTGGCCCCAAGGCTCATCGCCATGCGCCGACGCGAACCCAGCGTGTTAATGGCGAGCGGAAAAGGCGAGGCCTGCCCATTCACTGTGGGCTGCTCCACCAGCAGCGCCTGGCCGCCGCCGGCCTTCTTCATTTCGCGGTCAGCCACCTCCGTAATCTCTAGCTCAGTAGCGAGCGGTTGCGTGATGCGCCGCAGCTCGCCTGCCGTCTCCAACCGCTTCAGAAAGTCCCGGAATGAATCAAACGCCATGCACTCAGCTTACCAGAGCCCAAAGGCTAAGGGAATCGTGATCACACCGGGAAAACGGAGTGATGGAGTGCTGGAGTGTTGGGGCGCATAAGCGCCCCCTGAGTCCGTTCCCCGTTACTCCACCACTCCATCACTCCCTTCCGTTCACTTGCGGTTTGGCCGAGCCGGGCCACAGGAGGTTCTTGAGCGCGCACAACTCCAGCGCGAAGGGGACATAGCCGCCGTAACCGAGCAGCGGCATCTCGAAGACATGCAGGAACTGCGCCCCCGGCGTGTGATAAATCCATTTCGGATACGAGTAGTAGTTCCACATTTCCCAAAAGAACCCGCAACTGACCGCCCCCACGGCCAGGGAAGCCACCGGTCGCCAATCCCCCCGCTGCAAATCCTGCAAAAAGTGCCGGCGGCCCAGCCAGCAGTTCAGCGGCTCCAGCAGGAACACTAGCGACGTCCAGACGAACGGATAACAGACCTTCGGCCACGCCAGCGTCAGCGCCAGCATCGCCGCTCCGCCCAGGAACATCCCCCGATTCAGGGCCGGCGTTGACCGCAGCCGCGGGCCCGTCGCCAACCGCTCCATCCAGCGGAAACTGCCGGCAAGTTCCGCCGTCTCAAACACCGCCGGCATGACGGTGGAAAAGGAGATCGTGCACAGCAGATAGTACTCCAGGTCGGTGAAGGCGTTGCCGCCCAGGTATTCCCAGTTGCCCGTCCGCCGGTTGATCGCCTCAAACAGCCACCAGGCCGGCACGGAGGTCACGAACAGCAGCAGGAACTCCCCCCGCGACCGCGTCCAAAGCGAGGTGCCGGTCCGGCTCAGCACCAGGGCATCAACCACCAGGATGTAACCGAGCCAGAGCGGGAAAAACAGATACGCCGTGCGGTTGCCTGTCAGCGTCCAGTTGAGCGGCCAGCAGACCGCCAGGAGCAGCAACCCCAGCCAGCCTTGCGGCCCCCAGAGCACCCAGCGCCGGGTCAAATCTGTCGCGTTCATCCTGCTTCACCTTGGACTCGCCCGGGATTATTTCAACCCGGATTTCGGCCCTCCGCTACCCGGCCCGGTTCTAAGATGAACAAAAACAGGCCTTTAAGCGTCTAATTAACGTGAAAATTAAAGCGTATAGCAAGAAAGCCTTGCCAGCCTTGGCCCGCGGACAGTTGTGGAAGACCGAAAATGCGTACATTCAGATCGTGGATTTGGGCAAACGGCTGATTGATTACCGGATGATGCGCCAATTGGGGCAGTCGCGACGCACCCAGACCAGCACCATCGAGACGATGGAGAAGTACCTCAAGACCAACGAGGCCCGCCTGATGAAAGGCAATTCCCGGAATTGATCCTCTTGGATGCGCGTCCAAAACTGTGTGAAGCATACGCGGTGGTGGCGGGCGGCCCACGCCGAGGTCGCGCCGCGGCCGCTCCCGGATAACAAGCCAACTCCTACGGAACTCCTACGGGTATCCTACGGATATCCTACGGACCAACACCTGAGCAATACCGGAGTGCTACCGTTGTAACGCGCCTCCGCCAAGCTCGGGGCGGCAGGGAGGGAAGCGACCGAAACCCGATGACCGATATATCCGAAGTCGCCTTCGCCTCGAACACTGGTTCCGACACACGGCGCAGAACCAGGATGTCCCCGCAATTGGATATGCCCTTGCGGCCCGCCCGGTCAGCGCGCGCTAACCCGCAAGCCAAACTTCTCCGGCGCACCCGCGAACGAAAGGACCCCATTGTCCGCCGTCACGCCGACGTAAGGGTCGTTCGTAATCAGGAGGTTGCCATCCAGGTCCAGGTAATCGCATAACTCGGCGAGATGCGCGCCCGCGCTGATGAGAATGCTGCTTTCGATCATGCAGCCCAGCATGGTTTTCAGCCCCGCTTTGCGCGCCGCCTGCAAGGCGTCGTAACCGCCGCTCACGCCCCCGGTCTTGGCCAACTTCACGTTCACGCCGTGGAACCATTCCGCCGCCTGAGCCACGTCCTTTGCTAAGTGATAGGATTCATCGCCGAAGATCGGCAACGGCGAGCGTCGCTTGAGCCAGACCCAGTCTTTGCCGGACGTGGCCGCCGGCATCGGTTGTTCCACAAACTCGATGTGCCCGTCTTTGGCCAGCCACTCGATCATCTCCAGCGCCTGCTCCTTTGTCTTCCAGCCCTCGTTGGCGTCCACCCGCAGCGTCTTGGTCGGCGCCACTCCCCGCAGCGCCTGCATGTTCGCCTTGTCATCCGCCACGCCGACTTTAACCTTCAACACCGGATACCGCTCCGCCTCCAAAACCTTCTTGCGGATCACGTCCGGCTTATCAATGCCGATAGTAAAAGAGGTGACGTGGTGGCCTTCGCGGAATCCCAGATCCAGGAAGTCATAAATCGGCCTCTTCGCGCGTCGGGCCGCCCCGTCAAGCAAAGCGATATTCAGCGCGCACTTGGCGGACATGTCGTGCGGCGACAGGGTCTCCAGGTAAGTCATGCTGCCCTCGACATCATTGAACGAGAGTCCCCGCGGGTCCACCTTCTTTAGGAAGGCCCGAACAGTATCCACCGATTCCTTGTAGCGCGCCGCGGGCGCCGCCTCGCCCAAACCGACCGTTCCGTCGGCGCCGGTCAATTCGACGACGACAGCCTTGAAAATGTTAGTGCCAGTGCCCCGGGCGATCCTCCACGTGTGAGCAAGCTGGAGGTCCAGACGCTTGTAGTTGAGTTTCACAGCCAACACGAAACCCTAAATCGCCCCGCGAAGCAATAACGTTGATCCGGCGGCCCGCTGTAATGCCTCACTGGAACCAGGTAGGGCGCGTCACTCCGTGCGCGCCGTTGTGCCCCGCGGTTCACCGGCGCGTACGGGGTGAAGCGCCCTGCTGCCGTCACTGACCGATTACGGCCGGATGCAGATTTCCCGTTGCATTTGCGCCCATTCAAGGCACCTTGAGGTGACAATGACTCCAGAGCAGGAACCTGAACCAGCAAACCCGGCCCCCGACCAACCGCCCGTACCCCATTCCGACCTACGCGGTCGCCGCTCGGGTCGCGGGCGCCGGGGTCGCGGGCGGCGTCGGCCCCACGCCACGCCCGAACATCCGTCCTCACCGGCCGTAGCGCCGGCGGAAGTGACTCAACCGCCCGCGGAACCGGCCCAGCCGGTTCAAGAAGCGGCCCCGGTGGAAAAAGAACCCCCCCCGCCGCCGCCCCGGGATCGGCAACCGGCGTCACCGGCGGCCGTTCAGCAGGCGATCGAGGAGGTCAACCAGGTCATTGAGACCCTCCGCGGAACACTGGACGACATGGAGCAAGTGCTGGAAACGCTGGAGTTGGCCGAACGCCAGAAGATCGCCGACGAGCACGAGATTGAAACCCTTCGCCGCGGCCTGCACCAGTTGCATCGGCCACGGGAAAGTGGATACCATCCGCCGCGGCATTGAGTCCCGGGCCGAAAGGAAACCCCATCACCGAGGCGCTCATCACCGCCGCCCGGCGGCTGCGCGCGGAAACGAGTCGCTTGGAGTTCGGGCCGCCCGTAGCGCACGTCTATAACCCGCTCGCCTATGCCTGGGCTCCCTACGAGGCCTATCTCCGGAAGTTTAGCGCCACACCCAAGCGAATCGTCTTCCTCGGCATGAACCCCGGCCCATTCGGGATGGTGCAGACCGGGGTGCCGTTCGGCGAAGTCGCCGCCGTCCGCGACTGGCTGAAGATCGAATGCCCCGTCGGCAAACCCGCGCACGAGCACCCCCGCCGGCCGGTGAGCGGCTTTGCCTGCACGCGCTCCGAGGTCAGCGGCCGGCGCTTTTGGGGCCTGTTCGCGCGCCGATTTGGGACGCCCGCACGGTTCTTTGCCGAGCATATCGTCCTGAACTACTGCCCACTGGCTTTTCTGGAGGACCGTGGCCGCAATCGCACGCCCGACAAGCTGCCGGTCTCCGAGAAAGAGGCCCTCTTTGCCGCCTGCGACCGGCACCTGCGAGCCGCGGTCGCAGCCCTCCAACCGGCGTGGCTGGTAGGCGTCGGCGACTTTGCCGCTCGGCGCGCCGAAAGTGTCTTCCAGCAGGGTCCCTTAACCGTCGCTCGGATTCTCCACCCCAGCCCCGCCAGCCCGGCGGCGAATCGTAATTGGCTAGGCTTGGCCACGCGCCAGCTTAAGGAACTTGGCGTGTGGGATTAACTGATCACTGGGTTTCGTCCAGGACAGTTCCGTCCTCGCTCAGCAGGAGTTTCGGGTCGTGGGCTTCGTCCTTGAAGGTAACGACATAGACAACCAACGGGCCCCAGGCCTCCTTGTTGATATAAGAAACCTGCCCTGCCGGCGCGCGCTCGTGAATTGCTTTGCTGACCTTGGCCGGCACGTCGGCGGGCTTGACTTGTATCCCCTGCCTTGCCTTGACGGCGACCGTCAAATCCGGGTTAAGGACACTCCCATCCGGTGCGACGTACATTGGCGGGAAAACTACGCTGTCCCGGAAATAGATCTTATAGACCACGCGACCCGGTGTGGTATCCCTGACGGCATCAACGACCTCCGCCTGGCCGACCTCGGCCACCACCGTGCGCCGTACCACCGGCGGCAGCGCAGCGAACTTTGCGCCTGGGGAGGTGAGCGGCTTGTCGTAGGGGGTTTGCTGCGCAGCCAGTTGGGCTTGCTTAGAGGTTGCGCATCCGACCAGCAAAACGGCCAGCGATGCCACCAGGAGAACAGGTGATTTCATAAACGTGCGGCAATGTACCCGCCAAGCAGTGGATGGCAAGCGCCGGAAAATGCCCTTGCGCCAGCCGGTTTGGTTGATTAGTTTGCCCGGCGCCTTACACTGGGCCGGCGCGTTCCGCTCTGGTCCAATCCCGCAAGGATAACGCCCAAGCAGGGCCGCTCCTCTGGCGGTTCCGGGTTGGTAGCTCAGTCGGTAGAGCAGCGGCCTTTTAAGCCGTTGGTCCCGGGTTCGAGTCCCGGCCAACCCACCACTCCTAAGACAGGCCGTCAAAAGCCGGATCGGCGCTGTTCCAAAGTGTCTCATGCCATCATGGCAAACACCGGTGGGCGCTTTTGGTTTCTACCCCCCTGCGCCTCAAGGGCGCTGCCTTCTGAGAGCGGGGTTCCACGCCCAGTGCTGCTCATTCCGGCTGCCGGCTCGATTCCGCCGGGTTCATCAACTGGTCTGGCCGACGCATGAGCCGTCGGACTTCGCGAAAACTGCCTCACGCAACGCTGCGCGCCAAACGGGCGAAATACCAGGCGGCTTATTACGGCATATACCAGGACCAGGCTACGAGAACGATCAGCAAGATGACTAACCCCATGAATGCGAACAGGTAGTTTTCAATCCTCTTGTCCCTCCGATGCATATGGTCGAGCCTCTCATGGATACGTTTCTCCATCAGGTCAAGTCTCTGTTCAAGTTCTTGGTCGCTCATATTGCTTTTCCTTGGGTGGTCACATTAAATGATGCCCACAGCGTTGGCCAGACAGTAGGCCACCACCCATTGGCCGAGACGGCGGGGGCCGGCTTGACGGCAATGGTATCGTCCGCCCGTGGCGACACAACAATTTCAGGTGCTTTTTTGTCAACGGTTCCGCTGCCCGCCTGAGGACTATGAAAAAAGGGCGTTCAAGAAGTGTCTCTATTGGCACGCGAGATTGCTCGCCCCCGTGTTGCGGATGTTGAAGTCGGATTTCTTCGCGTCGGATTTTAAGTTCATCCGTTACTTGGGCGCAGCCACCGACGTCCAGGAAGCAACCGTGGACCTGCTTAATTTCCGCGACGCGACCTTGCGCAGCCGGGGTTCCTGGCGCACTGACTTGAAAATCCGAGTATCGGGCCGCAAGGCGAGCAGGCTAGTGCATGGACTATTCCGTGCGGAACGTGAGGCCGGAGGCGGGCCTGGTTGACGAAGTGCGGTCAGAAGCATCCGGGTTGCCACCTCTGAATAGCTATTTCCCGTCCCCCGCCTTCAGCATATCCCCAAAGTCCGGCAGGAGCGAGTACTTGCGTTGCCAGGGGGTGTACATAAACCCGCGCACTTGCGCCGTTTCCCGGGCAAGCTTCAGCCAGCCCTTCACGTCGTTCAAATCATCTGCGTCGTAATAACAAGCAACCAGAGTCTGGAATCCTTCCCCCGCGAAGAACCGCAAGCTCTTCTCCCGCGGTTCCCCTCCCCACACCGCCATGACCACGTCTTTCGGTACGTGCTGCCAGGACCCGGTGAAATCCCCGTTCACAAGATAATAACCGCCGTGTGCGTTGTGATTCGGATCGAACATATCCGACCAGACATAGACCTGCGCGCCAGGGATATGCCGGCGGAGGATCTGCGCCTGTTTGGTAACACACTCGCCCAGCAACTCGCCCATATTGCGGCCTTGGCACGCGCGGCAGGTCCCGCCCATGCGCACCTCGTCCATGTTCAGCAAGACGCGGCGCGGATGCACGTGTTCAGCCAGCAATGCCGCCTCGTGGTCGAAGATGTCGTACACCGCCGGCTCGGCCATGCACGCCGTCACCTGTGAGTCGTTAATAATCATCGAGTGATACCAACTCACCCGCAGCCGCTCGCCCTCACCGATGCGGCTGCCCGGCACGAGCTTCAAGGCCAGCGGCTCGCCATCATCGCGCCAGGGGGTAAGGTGCGGATCTTGCAGCGGCGCGTAGTCCTTGCCTTCAACGTAAGTGGTCGAGCCCTCCTCGCTCCGGACGGTGACCGGCGTGCCGGGGCGGCGTAGCACATTCACCGGCCCAACCTCTTCTAGCGTCCAATCGTCCAGCCAGACCTTGCCGCCCTTGCCGCCCCAGAGCCCGGCGTAGAGGGAAACCTTATCGTAGCTCAGGCTGTTGAGAAGCATCGAAACCTTCCGCCAATCCGTGGTGGACGGGAGGTTGAACTCGCGCGGCGCCAGTTCGCGATTGTCCGCCAGGACCAGAACTCGGAAAGCTCCCGCCGGCTGCAAGCCCTCGGCCTTCACCCAGATCGTCAGGCGGTAGCAGCGGTGTGGCTGCACCGGCACAGATTGCATGACGCGGCCATGCCCATACGGGTTGGCGGTAAAGTTCTCCAGCCGCAACGACGCCTGCCCGCTATGCTTGATCTGCCTGTCCACAAAGCTCACCTCGCCGGGTTGGTCGTGGAAGTCGAACCCGCTGAACCTGTTGCCGTCGTACTTCTCGAACCCGCCGTTGACAATCTGAGAGGGATGGGTAGCCACCAACCGCGCCTCGCCGGCCTTCACCTGGAACGGAGCATCCTCAACCGGAACACCCTCTGCCAGGTTCCGGTCGTGCGCCAGGATGCCGCTGCCGTACCCCACCGAAAAAACCGCGGGGATCAGTTCCAGGTGGTTGCGTTCGCAGCGCTGCTTGACTTGGTCCAGGCGGCGAAAGTAATCGGGGGATTGCTTGGAGAGTGTGTCGAGGCCGGACGAAAGCACCGCACCGTTGAAACCGTGTTGGCCCGCCGTATCCAGGACGCGCGAGATTTCGCCCACGTCGCTGTCCTTCCCCAGGCCCCACCCGAAAACCCAGACAAACCGGTCGGCGTAAGGCTCTGCCGCGCACAGTTGAACCACCAGGCACGAAAGACAGGCCACCAGCGTCAGTTTCTTCATAATCCGCGGAGCACGATGACACCCAGGCCAGCCGCTGGCGACTCCAAACTCGGGCTTAAAGCACCCCAGTCGTAGCGTGAGCCTCCGGCTTGCCGCCCCGGTCGTATGGGGCCGTGCCCGGACGCCCCCCTTAACATCACTCACCCTAACATGCGCTTGAAGTTGCCATAATCCTGGTTGAGAGTAGTTCACCATGATGTCGCGTGTCTGCATCTGTTGCGGCCAGCCCATGCCGGAAGAGGCAAACCCTCCTTCCCGCAACCCGAATGTCTGCCTTTCCTGTGCCCGCCTCAAAGACGAATTGGAAGAAGCGGGTGAACCTGAACCCCTTCGACTGGCGCAACACCAGCCCCCACCTCACGAACGGGAGGCGGAAGACCGCGAGGCGGCTTAGAGTGATGCTCAGACTTGCGGGGCCGGAACCCCGGCGTCTTGCCCGCCTGGCTCCTCCGGACAGGGAAGCCGACACCCTACCGGCGCTCCGCCTCGCGCATGCGTTTTGCAGCGCTGGAACCAACCAACCCGGCCCGAAATATCAATCGTGCATCGGGGCTTCGAGCAGCCGGGGCTTGCGTTCGTGCAGGGGGAGCCAGACGCGGAAAGTGGTGCCGCGGCCAACCTGGCTTTCGAGCTCAATGCGGCCGCCGTGGGCGCGGACGATGCGCTGCACAATCATGAGGCCCAGGCCGGTACCCTTCTTCTTGGTGGTATAAAACGGCTCGAAGATGCGGTTGATCTGCTCCTGCGGAATCCCGCCCCCAGTGTCGGCGACGCTCATCCAGACGCCGTCCGCCCCTTCCCCGGTTTGCAGCGTCAGCGTCCCGCCAGTCGTCATCGCCTGCAAGGCGTTCTTGATCAGGTTGACCAGCACTTGCTGGATCTGCGTCGGGTCAATCGGCGTGGCGGGCAATTCGTGCGCCAGGCGCGTGCGGATATTGAGGCCGCGGTTGTCAATCTCCGGCTCGAGCAGTTCGAGGGTTTTCTGCACAACATCGTTGAGCGAGGCAGGCCTAAGCTGCGGCACCGTCGGTCGAATCGCATGCAGGAACTGGGTGACGATGTAGTCGAGGCGGTTAATCTCGCCCCGGGCCACCAGCAGGTACTGTTCGAGCTTGGGGATGAGTTCCCGGGCTTCGTTCGCGCCGGTGGCCGCCTGGGACCGCGCCCGCGAGCGGAGAAGAGAACCGGGTTTGCCGGTCGGTCCAGCCGCGGAGGCCCGCAGCTTCTTAAGTTCACGTTCCATGAGCTGCAAGTGAATGTGAAGGGCGTTAAGCGGATTGCCGATCTCATGGGCCACGCTGGCCGCCAGCAGTGTCAGCGCCTGGACTCGCTCACTCTCGATGGCCTCGATGGTCTTCTGCCGGGCTTCCGTGTCGTCGTGGAGGATGAGGGCGACCCCGGCGCTGCCCGCGGTTTCGCCATCCAGCGGGGCCGCATAAAGCCGGAGGAAGCGCGGGCGCGGATATTGGACCTCAAACTCGTGCCGCACCACCCCCTGGCCCCCCGCATGGTCGAACCGGCGGATCTTCTCCCAGTCAAGTTCGGGGATGAAATCCGTGATCGGCTGGCCTTCCGCACTGGGCTGCAGGCCCAGGAAGCGCGTCACCGCCTGGTTGAAATACAGAATGCAGCCGGCCTCATCCACGACCAGGATGCCGTCCTCGATGGTGTTGAAGAGCGTTTCGAGGAAAGTCCTCTCTCGGGCCAGGCGCTGCACCACCGTTTGCAGACCAGCCTCGTCCAACCGCCCAATGCGCGGCAGCACCTTCTCCAAAAAGCTCGTCTTGCTAGCCATGTGATGGAGTTACACTTGGCAGGTCCCCTGGCCGGCAGCCCGTAATGCGGCCATCGCCCAGCCCCGCCGGCCAGTCCTGGGAGGCGGCTCCGTCACTGCTTCCTGCCGTAGCGCTGCCGGTATCGGTCCGACGCCGCGGCCGGGTTCGGCGCGGGCGTCGCACTGGGCGCGACGGCCGGGCTAGGCGCTGCCATGCCGCTGGCGTCCGCCAGCGTCGTGCTGGCCTTGAACACGCCCGCGACCACGCTCTGCTCAGTATCCGGCAGCGCGACGAAGATCTTGCCGGGGAGCACCCCGTTGGTGATCTCGCCCAGCTCGAGCTTCATTGCGTAGCCCGAGGAGTAAGCCTTGGATAACGGGGCGTACCGGGGGTTGGTCTTCCAGCGTTTGACCACTTGCGGCACGCTCCGGTCCCGCATGTCCTGCGACACCGCCCAGACGTGCCCAGTGGGGCTCTGACCCGGATTCAAATGCAGATAAACCAGGATCTCCCGGTCCGGCGAGAGCGAGGCGCCCTGGAACAATCTCAGCACGCCGGCGGTGCACATCGCGGTTTCAGCGACAAAGTTCGTGCCGGAGATGACACCACTTACCTTGCTGTTAGGAATGGTAGCCTTGTCCAGATCGAGCGTCCATGTGAGGGGCAAGGTGGGTAATTCCTTCTCCGGGGCAGCCGGTGCAGCGGGAGCGGCTTCGGCAGCGCTGGCAACCTGTTGGGTAGCGACGTTGCTCTCCTGCTTGGCCGCTTCCTTCCGCTTCGCCTGCCACGCGCTGAAATACCCGTAGCCGAAGTACCCCCCTACGCCGAGGATCACCACCACCGCGCCGACCCCCACCCACTTCTTGGGATTGCCCTTCTTTCCGAGCTTGGCTTGCTCCAACTGCTGTTGATACGTCAGGGCCTGGGGCGGGGGCGGGGGCGGCGCCGACGAGCGTTGCGCTTGGGACTGGCCGATCGAGAGCCTCGGTTGGTTCGGCTTGGCCGAGGCCAGCGCCGCATGCGGCGGCGCGTCCGGCTTTGGCGGCACCACCAATTGGCCCTGGCAGGTCGGACACTGTATCTCGTGCCCGCTCCAGAGCTCGTCGCATTCAATATCTTGCCCGCAATGCGAGCAGGTAAACTTCAAATCAGCCATAATCTTCGTTTGTTGATCGCCAGGGCCCGAGCTCGCCACCCCCAGATGGCGTCCCCGCACCGGTGCTAGTGGGTCCAGTATAAGACAACAGGGGGACCAAGGCGTCAAGGAAATGCACCCGCCCATGGAGCGGGGCGCATCTTGACCCCACCACCGGAACGCCGGATTCATCCGGCAGCCCCGGCGGCTCCCCCTTTCCCCTATCCGTCCGGCCAGGGGCGAAAAATGTAAACACAGAAGCCTTGACCAGGGGGCAAAAAATGAATTTCATCCCCGCGAAACGAGTCTCACGGTTCACAATAGCGTGTGTCGGTGCTCGGTGAAACTTATGAATACATTACAGATCCCTCTATTAGGCAGGCTGGCTCTGGCCGGCGTAATGATTGGCTGCACCTTCGGGCTCACCGCACCCGCCCAAGCCGCCCCCAAGCGAGTGCTCGTCGTGACGGTCACCTTGGGCTTCCGGCACAGCTCGATCCCTACTGCCGAGAAAGTAATCGCCGAGTTGGCCAATGACAGCAACGCCTTCACGGTGGATTATGCCCGCGTCAATCCCGATGACCCACAGTTCAAGGACGCCGACGGCAAACGGGACAATGCCAAGGTAGAGGCGGCGATCAAGGAAGTGCTGGCCGAGAAAATGAGCCCGGCGGCCCTCGCGAATTACGACGCCGTGATCTTCGCCAATACGACCGGCGACTTGCCGCTGCCGGACAAGCAGGCATTCCTGGATTGGATCAAGTCCGGCAAGGGGTTCGTGGGGATGCACTCGGCCGCCGATACGTTCCACGGATTTGCCGGGTATCTCAACATGCTCGGCGCCGAGTTCAAGACTCACGCCGACCAACTCGAAGTCCAGCCCATCAACCAGGATCCCAAATGCCCGGCCTGCGCTCATCTGGGCAAGGATTGGAAGGTGTTCGATGAGATTTACCAGATGAAAAACTTCGATCCTGCGAAGGTGCACGGTCTGTTGACCCTGGACAAGAAGCCCGACGTTAGGGACCCCTCGCCGGGCGTTTACCCGATCGCCTGGTGCAAGGAATACGGCAAGGGCCGCGTCTTCTACACCTCGCTTGGCCATCGCGAGGACGTGTGGGACCCGAGCTGGCCGGATCGCAAGAATCCCAAGGAGGTGGCCGAGGCCTACCAGAAACATATTCTGGTTGGGATCAAGTGGGCCTTGGGCCTGGAGCAGATGAACGCCAAACCGCAGAAGTCGGCGGCGGAATAGCCAAAGTCCAAAGTCCTAAGCCCGAAGTCTGGAGTTCGGAGCGCACACTCCGAAGCCGTAAGCTGGAACGCAGGACGTAGGGCAAACGAGTTGATTCCTATGAACGAAAACGAAAGCGATGCGCTGGGACACAACCGGCGGGATTTCCTTAAGGGCGGCTCGGCCGCCACGCTCATGACGATGCTGGGCGGCGTCGAGTTGTTCGCCCAGACCAACGCGGCCCCCGCCGGCGAGACCAAAGCCCCGGCGGTGAAAATCAAAGTGGCCGTCATTGGCTTGGGCGCCTGGGGCCGCGAAATCATCAACACCCTCACGCGGATGCCCCACGCGGACGACCCGATCGAGGCGGACATCGCCGCGGTCTGCGACACCTATCCCGCCTTCCTCAAGCGCGGCGGCAACGCCGCGCCCGGCGCTGCCCAGACCCCGGATTACAAGACCATTCTCGACAACAAGGACATCAAGGCGGTCGTCATTGCCACCCCCACCTTCCAGCACAAAGAAATCGCCCTCGCCGCGTTGAAAGCCGGCAAGCACGTTTACTGCGAAGCGCCCCTGGCCGGCAGCATCGAAGACGCGCGCGACATCGCCCTGGCGGCCAAAGCGGCCAGGCACTTGGCTTTCCAGGCCGGCCTCCAGATGCGCTCCGACAAAGAGCGCCTATTCCTGTTGCCGTTCGTTCGCTCCGGCGCCCTGGGCACAAGCCTCCTGGCCCGCGCGCAGTGGCACAAGAAGACCAACTGGCGGTCCACCTCCCCCAACCCCGAACGCGAAAAAGCCCTTAACTGGCGCCTGAACAAGGAGACCTCGCTCGGCCTCATCGGCGAAATCGGCAGCCACCAGATTGACCAGGCCGGCTGGTTCCTCAAAGCGCTTCCCACCGCCGTCACCGGCTCCGGCTCCATCAACTTCTGGAAGGATGACCGCGACGTGCCCGACACCGTGCAGGCCGTGTTCGAGTTCCCCGGGGGGGTGCGGATGATCTACGACGCCACCCTGGCCGATTCCTTCGATAGCGATTACGAGATGCTGTATGGCGGCGACGCGGCGCTCATGATGCGCGTTGTCATGGGCGAGAGCAAAGCCTGGATGTTCAAGGAGGTGGACTCACCGCTCTTCGGCTGGGAGGTCTATGCCGACAAAGTGCCGTTCTACAAAGACACCGGCATCGCCTTGGTAGCCGGCAAAAGCAAGCCCCAGCCGGTGGACGCCCAGGGCCACCCGATTCAGCTTGACCCGCTCACCTCCACGCCCCTGTTTTGCGCCTTATACAACTTTCTCCGCAACGCCGCCGAACTCGACGCGGCAGCGGAGGATTATCGGTCCAGCTACGGCGCGGACGACGTCGCTGGCCTCATGGACCAGCTCGGCAAAATTGTCCGGCGCCCCGCTGCCGACTACCTGGAGGGCTACCAGGCCGTCGTCACCGCCGTCAAAGCTAACGAGGCCATCCTGGGCAACAAACGGGTGGACCTGAAGCCGGAGTGGTATGAATTATCGTAATTGACCTCACGTCAGCATCCGCATAACCTGATGAACCAAACCAACAAACGAATATGAAGATACGAACAGTGATCGCGGGGAATGTCGCCCTTTTCTTGCTGGCGACGATGTCGTTGCCGGCAGCCGACCAGTTGGCCACCTTTAGTGCGAGGTCAGGCGGTAAGATGCGAATCGAAGGTACGGCCAACATCATTCACCCCACCTGGCAGATCGAAAGCCCGACCATCGGGGGCATGATCCAGGTCGGCCCCGGCTTCCCGACCGAACCCGGCCAAACGGTGCCCTTGGGCAAGGTGGAGGCCAAGGGGGACGTGTTCATTCCCGTGCGCTCACTTAAGAGCGTTGAGGAAGACGGTAAGCATTACAGCGACCGCATGGACGAGGTCACCTACGAGCATCTCAAGGAGCCGCTGTTTAAGAAGATCTTCTATCATCTGACCGAACTCACACTTAAGGAAGCCCCCAAGTCCAAGGATGCGCCCTACGTGTTCGACGCCAAGGGTGATCTCGCTATCTGCGGCGTCACCAACCATACCACGATGGTCGTCAATATCCTCCCGCTGGCCGACAAGAAACTCGAAATCACCGGCAAAACCGCCGTCAAGATGACCGATTACCAGGTCAAACCAGTGGACATCAACCTCGTGTTGGGCCACATCACCACCGGCGACGAGGTCAAGCTCATTTTCAAATGGGTGGTCGGGCCGGCCAGGGTCGCCACGACCGAAAGCAAGTAACCGCCGCTGCTGTTCCGGTAAGGACGCGTTCCACCGCGTCCCACTTCCTCGCAAGCATCCCAAGGACGCGTTGGAATGCGCCCCACCACCAGAGCTTGCGCCCGCACCTGCGGCAGCCCAGCAGTTACCTCAGGCAAACCTCAGCGCGCCAAAGCAACTCGGCCGGTGGAAGTTAAACTCGTCCACCGGCGACCACGAGCCCCAGTGCGGATGCGAGTTCTCCTCGGCGCACTTGAAGAAGTTCCCACGCCAAACCTGGCCCGGCAAGGTCCCCAGCGGTCCCAGGTAATGCTCAAAGAGCGCCAGCGGGATAAAGAAGCGCAGCGTCCACACCACCGGCGCCGTGATCTCCTGCTCGACCCGCTGCGGCAGAGAGGACCTGACCCTGATGGTTTGCCCTCTTTCCGCCGGCACCTTGACGAACGCCTTGAATCCCTCCGGCGTCCGCTCCGGGTCCGTGATGTAGGAGCACAGGAACGCCCCGCCGCAGTTGAACTCGAAATTGAAGTAACCGCGGTTCGGCCTGGGCTGGGCAAAGAACTCCACGCAACTATCCTTCCACACCGGGTCGTGGTATTGAGTGCGCACGCACCGCACGTAACGGTCCTGCACCCGGAAGATCCCGTAAAGGCCGTTCGCGTCATGGAGCACCCGGGCAGAAGCTCGCGGCCGATGGTCGCTCCCCTCGGGCCGGAAGTGTTGAATCTCCAGTGTCTCAGCCTTATCCCAAGCGGGGTCGGTCCACTCCTGGTGGAAAGGCGGTGCCCCGGCCAACCGAATCGTATAGTCCATAGACTCGGCGGGCTAACCACCGAAGCCCTCGGCCATGGCAACGGCCTTCAGCATGGCTTTCGACTTATTCACCGTCTCCTGGTACTCGCCCTCGGGCGTCGAATCGTTCACCCACCCGCCGCCGGCTTGCACCCAGGCGCGGCCATCCTTGATGAGCGCGGTGCGGATGGTGATGCAGCAATCGAGGTTGCCGTTGAAAGAGAAATAGCCGACGCAGCCGCCATAGGGACCGCGCGCCGTCTGCTCGAGTTCGGAGATGATCTGCATCGCCCTGATCTTGGGCGCGCCGCTGAGCGTCCCGGCCGGGAAAGTCGCCCGCATCAGATCGTAAGGCGTCTTGTCCGCTGAGAGGCGCCCCTCGACTTGCGACACGATGTGCATGACGTGGCTGTAGCGCTCGATGATCATCAGGTCCTTTACCCGCACGGTCCCGAAATCGCACACCCGCCCTAGGTCGTTGCGCGCCAGGTCCACCAGCATCACATGCTCGGCGCGCTCCTTGGGATCAGCGAGCAGTTCCGTTTCCAGGGCGAGGTCCTCCTCGACCGTGGCCCCCCGGCGGCGCGTCCCGGCGATGGGCCGAATCTCAACCTTGTGGTCCTCACACCGGACGTGAATTTCCGGCGAGGCGCCGACGAGCGAAAACCCGTCCAGTTCAAGGAGGAACATGTAGGGCGACGGATTGATAGAGCGCGTGGCGCGGTAAATATCCAGCGGCGAGGCCTTGACCGGCGTCGAGAAACGTTGCGAGCCGACCACCTGGATAATGTCGCCCGACGTGATGTATTGCTTGGCCTTGAGGACGTTGGCAAAGAACTTCTCCCGGGGCAGATTCGACTCGAACGGCAGCGGGACCACCTCCTGCGGCACGCTCACGGGGCGGTGTTCGCTCGGTTGTTCGAGCAGGGAGATGAGGCGGTCAATCTCCCCAATGGCGTCTTCATACGCCTCCCCCGGGCTGGCGGCGTCGTCCAGCACAGCGTTGACCAGCACCGTAATGGTCTGGGCCACCCGATCGAAGATAAGCAGTTGGTCGGCGATCAGGAAATAGATCACCGGGGTCTGCAAGTCGTCGGTCGGGGGACGCGGCACGACCGGTTCGATGTCATGGATGAACTCATAACCGATAAACCCCACCGCCCCGCCCGTGAAGCGAGGCAATCCGGGCACGGGGACCGCACAATACCGCTTCATCACCCGCTCGACCGCCACCAGTCCGTCGCGCAAACCCAGCCCAGCCGCAGGAGCGCCCGCCGCAGCTTCGGCTTGAACCTCGAACCTCTCGACCACCTTCCCGTTTTCGATCAGCTCCACGCTACGCCCCACCTGCCGGATAACCCCGCGCGGATTGCACCCCACGAACGAATAGCGCCCGAGATGTTCGCCGCCCTCGACGGACTCAAACAGGAACGACTCCCCCGCCCCGCGGATCTTGCGGTAGGCCGAGAGCGGCGTCTCGACGTCCGCCAGCAGTCGGCGGGTGATCGGGATCAGGTTGCCCTGGGTGGCCAGCTTGAGGAACTCTTCGAGTGTGGGGGAGTACATGTCGAAAGGCCCTGGCCTATTTCCCTTGAGGTTGGGTGCTCGGAGGCGCGGCCACCAGCAAGCCCTTCCCGTTCTTGCCGGGCGCGGGTTGCATGATTTCGAGTCGCAGGTTTCGTTCCGCCAGGCGCGCGGAGCGTATCTCGGCCCGGCGCATCCGCCAGATGCCGAGCAGGGTGTAGAAGGCGACCGCCAGCGCATAGGCCACGATGCCCAGCCCGATGGCCAGCGGGACCAGCCGCCAGTCGCTGAAATAGACCACCGCCACGCCCACCCCGCCCGTCAGCGCGGTCTGGGCAAACAGACAGAACAAGTAGAGCGTCACGCTGGTTTCCTGGACTCGCTCAACGTGCCAATCGCGGTAGAGCTGCTCGCCTAGCGAATGCATGAGCCAGGCGGATTGGAAATTGCGCGCCGCCACCAACACGCTCGTCGTGCTGATCACAATGGCCGGCAGCGGCCAGAACGCCAGGCCGAAGCAGAGCACAAGGTTAACGAGGATGCCCCACTTCCACCCGAGCTTCTTCGCGATCGGGTTGCCTTCCAGCACCAGGTTGGGCGTCGCTACCCAAGTGCTGAGAAAATCCATCCCGCGCGAGGCGAACAGCAGCACGAACATCAGTCCATAGCTGCGGCTGGCAAATGGAACAAAATCATCCATCGCGGCTCAGGGGTGGCGCTGACCTTCCTTCCGTCCAATCGCAAGCCCGGCACTTGAGGCGAAATGCGGCATCATTCCTTTCCGTAAATCTCCCCAGGCGTCTTGAGCTGCGCCTCAGTGACCTTGAAACCTCCGCCGTTGCCCTGCACGGATCGGAAAAAGCACGATTGGTAGCCCTCGTGGCAGGCGGCGCCCGTCTGCTCCACCTGGATCAGCAAGGTGTCGCCGTCGCAATCGAACGCGATGTCCTTCACGGCCTGGGTGTGCCCGCTCGATTCGCCCTTCATCCAGAACTTCTGGCGCGACCGGCTCCAGAAGTGGGTCTTGCCGCTCTCGATCGTCTTTTCGAGCGACGCCCGGTTCATCCACGCCATCATCAGCACCCGCCCCGTCCTCTGTTCCTGGATGATGGCCGGGATCAGCCCATTGGCGTCGAACTTCAGTTGCTCGTAAAAACTCATAAGCGCGCTTTCACTGTGAGAGTAATCTAGCAAATTCCACCCTGCCGACCATGAAAAAATCGAGGGGCCCCTGCGGCCGGAGCGCCGGCATGTTGCCGGCTTACACCGTCCGGACGACTTAAGCCGGCAACATGCCGGCGCTCCGGTCCCACTGTGCCGCGCTGAGAGACCACTTTGTCTTCGGCCCTGAGGCTATTGCAGCCACAGCAGAATGAACATGCCAATGACCGTCGTGAGCAGGGTCACCGGAATCCCATAACGGGCATAGTCCCCAAAGCCAAGCTCCACATGCCCGCGTGCCGACTCGACCACGATGATGTTGGCGACCGACCCGACAATCGTGAGGTTCCCGGCGAAGGTCGTCGTCAACGCCATCACCTTCCACATGAGCTCAGGGTGGGCAAAGCTATTCATCCACTTGCCCGCCACCAGGACGAACGGCACGTTCGAAAATACATTGGACCCCAGCTCGGCAAACCAGGCAAAGTTCCAGGCTTGGCTGGCCGTGGATGAGCCGAAGAGCGGCTGCACATGCCGATACGTCTGATCCGGCAAGCCCGTCTTGCTCAGTCCCTCGACCACCACGAACAGGGCCGCGAAGAACGCCAGCAGGTTCCAATCCACCAGCTTAAGCACCTGGTGTGTGTCGCGTTTGGCGAGCACCATTACCAGCGCGCCGCCGGCCAGCGCCGTCCAAGACAAGTTCAGCCCCGCCAGGAAACCCACGAACACCAACCCCAGCACCCCCAGCGTCAGTACCAGCAGGCGGCGATTCAGCGCGTGCGGCCGCGCGGTTGGGCGATGGATAACCGCCTGGCCGAGCACCTTGCGGAACCCCACGCGCAGAATCCCGTATTCAACCACCAGCCCGGCCAGCGCCACCGGCAGCATCGAGACCGAGAACCGGAGGAACGGGATATGTGACAGGTGGCCGATGATCATGTTCTGCGGGTTGCCGACCAGCGTGGCCACGCTGCCGAGGTTCGCGCTCATGGCCAAGGCCAGCAGGTAAGGCGCTAGCGGCAGTTTCCCTCGCACCATGACGGCCACCACCAGCGGCGTCAGCATCAGGCAGATAATGTCGTTCACCAGCAGCGCCGAGAGGACCCCTGCGGCGAAGATCAAATGCACCAGCAAACCCTGCGGCGTCCGGGCCCGGCGAAGGATCCAATCGGCTGCCCAATCGAAGAACCCCGCCAGGCACAGATAGGCCGAGATCAGCATCATGCCCAGCAGCAACACCAGCGTGTCGTAATCCACCGCGCGGTACGCCTCCTCGGGCGTCAACACCCCACAGGCCACCATCAGCACTGTCCCCAGCAGCGCCGCGGCTGGCCGATTCAGCGGCAGGATCTTCAACTGCCGCCCGCTGATAAGCAGGTAGGTCAGGCAGAAGATGCTGGCTGCGAGGAATTCTCTGTTGTGGGCGCTCACAAGTCCAAATCACGCACTAGCGACGGGACGCCGCCTTCACCCGCAGGCGACACGCCTGCGCGACCTTGCCTTCGCTGCTCCCTCAAACCATCCTCACGGGAATGCCCCTCGATGCCAGGAACGCCTTCACGTCCCCGACCGTGTATTCGCCGAAATGGAAGATGCTCGCCGCCAGCACCGCATCGGCTTTGCCCTCCAGCAGCACCTCCGCCATGTGCTCCAGGGTGCCCGCCCCCCCGCTGGCCACCACCGGCACCCCGACCGCTTCGCTGATCCGCCGCGTAATGACCAGGTCAAACCCCGCCTTCGTGCCGTCCGCATCAATGCTGTTCAGAACGATCTCCCCCGCCCCGAGCCCCACCGCCCGTTTGGCCCACTCGACCGCGTCCCAGCCAACCGCCTTCCGGCCACCGTGCGAGAACACCTCCCACCGGTCGGCCCCGACCTTCTTGGCGTCAATCGAAACCACGATGCATTGGCTGCCAAACTTCTCCGCCCCGGCGCGAATCAGGTCCGCATTGGCGATAGCCGAGGAGTTGATGCTGATCTTGTCCGCCCCCGCTCGCAGCATGGTGTACATATCCTCCACCGAGCGCAGGCCTCCGCCCACCGTCAGCGGCATGAAACACTGGTCCGCGGCGCGCTCCACCACCTCCACCATCGTCTTGCGTCCATGCGCGGTCGCCGTGATGTCGAAGAACACCATCTCGTCGGCCCCCTGCTCGTTGTAGCGCAGAGCCAGCTCGACCGGGTCGCCCACGTTGCGCAGCCCCCCGGCCTCGGCGATGCCGAACTGGACGCCCCGGGTAACCTGGCCGCCGTGCACATCCAGGCACGGTATGACACGTTTAGCAATCACACCCACAGATTGAACGGGTTCGCCGCGCTGGAATCAATATCTTCCGCGCCTCGGCTTCCGCAACCGCCCAACGACTCCCGAGCCAGCAGTCCCTCAAGCGGCCCTTGGGCGGCTTTGCCGTCATTGCCTCTCGGCGCTCCCGGAAGCGTCATCTTCACGCATCCCCCACGTGTTCACTAGGTATTCGCTAGGTGTTCATTAGGTACCCGCTAGGTACTCGCCAGCTCTCCTCCAGTGATCCGCTAGCTATCCGCCAGCAAACCGCCGCCAATCCCCATGTTCTTGAAACAAATCCAACCCCTCCCGTGTTCTTGATTCAGACACAAATATGTATCCGCTCCGAATAGAACCAAATCCGGCGTTCAAGATCGCCCGGCCATTGCCGCCGTTGAGGCTCGGACCGGCAGCCGTGCGTAGTTGCGCTGTTCCGTTCCTCGTTCCGAGGTTGCCGCCCGCCCGCGCCGACGGGCTGGAATTCCCGGCTGCGGCGCTACATCGCCAGCCATCAGACGAAAGCGGCAAGTTGCGGCCGTAACGTGCGTCCCCTCGCCCCAAATGCGTATGCAAGAGTTTTGCTTTCAACCGCCGTCGGGACGTAGAATCCGCCTCGAACCGTCGCGGCCCGGCCATGACAGACGCGCAACAATTCGAGGTGTTCCTCCGGAACTACCAAAACATGGTCTTTAGCACCGCCATGCGCTTGCTCGCCAATCAAACCGAAGCCGAGGACATCACCCAGGAGGTCTTCCTCCGCGCCTATGAACGCTTCGCCGACTTGTGCGACAGCCCGACCGCCGGCGGCTGGCTCAAAACCGTCGCCACCAATCTCAGCTTGAACCATCTCTCGCGCTACCGAGCCCGTTGGAGCTTCTTCTCCGAACTCTTCAGCAGCAACCAACCTGACGAAGAATTAGAAGTCCAATTCCCGGCGCAAGCTGATCCCGACGCCCTGCTCGCTGCCGATCGCCGTGAACTCCTTGACCAGGCCCTCCGAAAATTGCCCCCCTCTCGACGCGTCCCGCTCGTGCTCTACCACCTCGAAGGACTGCGGTACGAAGAAATCGCCGAAAAACTCGGTGTGTCCCTCGGGAAAGTAAAGACGGACATTTTCCGTGGACGTGAAGCCTTGCGGCGAATACTCCGCCTGCAAATTGGGGACGACGAACCATGAAGGACTACGAGCAGCAATTGGAAGAGCACCTTGATCGCGAACTGAAGGACCTGCCCGAGCTGCAAGCTCCGCCCGCCCTCGTGGCGCGCATCTTGTCGGCCGTTAGCCGCCGCGCCGCCCGCCCCTGGTATCGCCGGTCCTGGCAGGCCTGGCCGGTGTCGTTGCGGGCGGCCTCCCTGCCGATTCTGCTCGCCATGTTCGGCGTTCTGTGTTGGACCGTGTCGGCCTTCGCTCACACTGTTGCCACCGCGCCGGCCACTCAAAAGATCACGGGCGAACTCGCGGGACTGCGGCTAATTTGGCGGACGCTCAGCGTGCTTGGCGACGCGGCGATCCTCACCTTCCGCCATCTCGGCCCCGCTGTCCTCGCCGCTGTTTTCATAGCGCTCCTTCTTACCTACGCCGCCTGCGTCGCCCTCGGCACACTCTCCTTGCGTCTCGCTATGGCGCGAGCTGACAGAACTCAATTATGAAAAGAATAATACCCGAAACAACACAGCTCCTTGCACTCCTGGCGATTGGATGCGGCTTCTGCCACTTGCTGCCGGCCAAAGCGCAGGAGAATGCCAATCCTTTTTCTGCCGCCGCGAGTTCTTCTGAAACCAACGCCGTCCTCTCCAACGCTGCACCGGCGGTGCTTGAAGACACGAGCGAAACGGATAAATGGAAGTCGGAAATAAACCGCGAAGCCCTCGTTGTCTTCGGCAGGGATGCCGAACTCAAGACGAACGAATCGGCTGAGGCAGTCGTGGTTATCGGCGGTTCGGCCAAAGTATCGGGCAAGGTGCGAGAGGCGGTCGTAGTGATTGGCGGCGATGCCGAGATTGACGGCGAAGTCGGCAACGCGGTGGTGGCCGTCCTAGGCAGCGTTAAAATCAATCCCGGCGCAGTCATCCACAACGACGTGACGTCAGTCGGAGGCCGAGTTGACGTGGCCAAGGGCGCGCATATCCACGGGACAACTCAAGAAGTTGACCTCGGCGGCCTGCGGCTGGGCAAGATCCCGCAGGGACTGAAAGACTGGCTTGTCCATTGCGTGCTCAAATTCCGGCCGCTCGCCCCCCAAGTCGGCTGGGTTTGGTTCATCGCGATCGCCTTCTTCCTGGTCTATCTCCTCATTACGCTGGCGCTGCCGAGGCCCGTCACCGTTTGCGTGGATGAAATCACCCGGCGTCCGATGACCACTTTCTTCATCGGACTGCTCGCCAAATTGCTGGTGCCGCTCGTCATGCTCTTGCTGATCGTAACCGGCATCGGGATCGTGGTTGTTCCGTTCATTCTGGCCGCGCTGATCGCGGGAGCGCTCATCGGCAAAGCCGCCCTGATGCAATACCTCGGCCGCCAACTGGGACGCCAGGTCGGCTCCGATGCGTTGCAAAAACCACTCGTGGCGTTCCTGCTCGGCTGGATCCTGATTACGCTCATTTACATGGTTCCAATCCTCAGCCTCTTGGTCTTTGGCCTCACTAGTATCTGGGGCATTGGAGTCGCCATCACCGCCACATTCGCCGGCCTCCGCCGCGAATCTCCCCGGCGGCCACCACCGCCAGCATCCACGATGGCCGCGTCCATCTCGCCTGCAACCGCCGCCCCGATGGCCACCACAGTCTCTCCCGCAACGGACCCTCGCAGCCCAATTCCCCCGTCGGCCGACTCGGCTCAGCCAGCAGCCGTTCCCCTCCTGCCCCCGACCACTCCCGCGCCAGCCGGCCCGCCAGTCGCACTCTCATTCCCGATAGCAAGCTTCTGGGAACGAATGGGTGCCGGGTTCCTGGATTTGGTCCTGGTGACCATCTTGTCGGCAATGGTGCCGATGGCGCCCTTCTGGCCGTTGATTGCCCTGGCGTATTTCAGCGGCATGTGGGCCTGGAAAGGAACCACTGTTGGCGGGGTCGTCCTCAAATTGCAAGTCGTGCGCCAGGCGAACGGAGGCACACTCACATTTGTCGTGGCGCTGGTGCGCGCCTTGGCAGCCGCCTTTTCCATATTTGTCTTGTTCCTCGGCTTCTTCTGGATCGCGTGGGACAGGGACAAGCAGGGCTGGCACGACAAAATCGCCGGGACGCTTGTCGTCCGTCTGCCCCGTGCCCTCCCGTTGGTTTGCGTCTAAGCCCAAAGCCGTTTAGGAATTCGCATAGATACCGGAGGATGCATAAGAGTATAAGTGGCTTATTATCAGAGGGTTATGCTTGTACTTTTGTCTCCAGTACCCCATTAAGCTGGGGATGCGAAACAGTACTATCGTCCCAGTGGCTACCTTCAGGGCTCTGTTCAGAGAGTTGATTCCATGTACGTTCCTTTACAGCTTGCTGCGCCGTTGTGGCATGCGTCGTCGCTGTCCTCCCGTGGTCAGTGCGTGGGAGTTGATTCAGGGCTTGATCTTCCATGTGGTGGCGGAGGCGGGCACACTGGCCCAACATGTGAAGCAACTCACCGGCAAGACCATTACCGACGGAGCCCTGGCCCAGCGGCGGGCGCGGTTGCCCATCGCGGTGTTCGAACAGATGATGGACGCCACGCTCCAGCCCAAGGGCGAGCCGACACGACATCCGGAAGCGTTTTATCAGGGGCTGCGTTTGTGCGGGGTGGATGGCAGTTTGTTTTCGGTCACCAACACGCCTCAATACAAGAAGCAAATGCGCAAGGCGCGGAGTCGGCGGGGGCGGGCGGCGTTCCCGAAGGTCGGCGTCGCGGTGATGGTGGAATTGGGATTGCACAACCCGCTGGCGGCAGCACTGGGGGCCGAAGGCCAATCGGAGATGGTGCTGGCCAAGCAGGTGTTAAGGAGTTGAAAGTGGATATGCGTTCGACCCCGTGTTTGCAGAGCCACACGCCCCTGACGGCCATGCAAGAGATCGCCGCGCTGATCCTGGCCTATGCGGTGTTGGTGGACTACCGCATCGAGGCCGCCACGGTGGGCGCGGTCGGGGTGCTGCGGATCAGTTTTATGAAGACCCTGCAAGTGGTGCAAGGGTTGTGGCAGTTCTTGGAGGTCTCTGCGGACTTGCTGACCTCGGCGCAGGTGCGCTTGGTCGTCCGCCGTTCCTTGCGCCGGATTGCGGGTATGGCCATCCCCAAGCGACGGCAACGGTCCTGCCCACGAGCGTTGCGCCAACCGGTGAGCAGTTGGCCACGGTTACGCAAAAACACCTGCCGCAACGGACCTGTCCAATACTCCGTTGGCCAAGTTTATGCCTGAATCCCTATACGGCATTGGTGTTGGGTGGCATGAAAGTTGGGGCGTGCGCTGGCTCTTGTACGCCTTTGTATCCCATTTTGTATCCCGCGCACCTGAAAAAGGGGTTCATCCGACGAGTTTGATCCTGGCTTGGTGTAGGGCGAGGAGTTTGAGGATGAAGAAGGCTTCGTCCCGATAGCCATAGGCTTGGCGGGTGAGGGTCTTGATCTTGTTGTTGACGCCTTCCAT
>Ga0326727_10001571_pt1 | contig 83335 bp, 82 predicted proteins | sample MB2enrmetagenome_FD_207643 | JGI IMG/M metagenome (GOLD analysis project Ga0326727, IMG submission 207643) | Lab enriched peat soil microbial communities from McLean, Ithaca, NY, United States - MB29MY | ecosystem: Environmental > Terrestrial > Soil > Wetlands > Peat | place: USA: New York... | reverse complement strand
GGGTCGACAACATCCAGGAGTGGATGGTCGCCTCCGACCTGATGATCAGCAAACCCGGGGGCGGTACGCTGACGGAAGGGTTTGCCTGCGGCCTGCCGATGCTGGCGTTCGATCCGCTGCCCGGGAATGAGGAGCGTACATGCCGCTGGATCGAGAAATGGCGGGCAGGGATCTGGATCAGGAAGCCCCAGGATTTGGCGCCGGCCATTGAATCGCTGCTCCGAGATCGCCCCAAGCTTGACGCGCTTCGCGACCAGGCACGCGCCCTGGCACGCCCGCACGCCGCACGGGACGGGGCACTGGCCGTCCTGGACCTGCTGGCTCGGAAAAATGCAAAAGGTGGGAAGGAGGGGAATTAGTTTCCGGTAGACTTCCCCAAATCCGACGGGAAATTGCAATCGGAGGCGATGAGCTATATATTCCCAGTCGGCGGAAAGTTCCGAATTGAAAATCTGGTTTAATTCAGCAATCGGAGGTTGGCTTTGGCTCTCTATCTCGTTACCGGCGGCGCCGGTTTCATCGGCTCACACATCGTGGAAGAAATAGTTCAGCGCGGCGAATCCGTGCGTGTACTCGATGACCTCTCGACCGGGCGCAAAGAAAATCTCTCCTCGGTTCTGGGCAAGGTTGACTTCCGGGAAGGCGATATCCGCGATCCCGAAACGCTCCGGCGGGTTTTTGAAGGGGTTAACTATGTCATTCACCTCGCGGCGCTGTCCTCCGTGGTGCGCTCCATCGAGGATCCGGTCGCGACGACACAGGTCAATCTGATGGGCACGCTCCAGGTTCTGCTCGCCGCCCGCGATGCCCACGTGAAACGCGTGGTCATGGCGGCCAGCGGGGCTGCTTACGGTGATAGCCGCACCCTGCCGTTGGTCGAGACGCAGATGCCGGCCCCCCTCTCGCCCTACGCGGTGGTCAAGCTGGCAGGTGAATACTACGGCCAGACTTTCCAACGGCTCTTCGGCCTGGAATTTGTGGCCCTCCGCTATTTCAATATTTTTGGACCGCGGCAGAACCCCAGGTCACCTTACACCGGCGTCCTCTCCAAATTCATCACCGCCTACTTGGGCGGAAGGACCCCCACGATCTTTGGCGACGGTGAGCAGTCACGCGATTTTACCTACGTTGCGAATGTCGTCGATGCCACGCTGCGCGCATGCCTCAAGCCGGAAGCTGCCGGCAGGGTCATCAACGTAGGCACCGGGATCGGCTCCACGCTGAACCAGACGATCATACTGCTCAATCATATCCTCGGCATCGAGGTAAAACCTCAATATGGGCCGCCCCGCCTGGGAGACGTCTTGCACTCCAGAGCCGATATCTCCCTGGCCCGAGCAGTCCTTGGGTACGAGCCACTCGTCACCTTTGAAGAGGGCCTGCGCCGCACGGTTGCGTGGTTGCGCAATGAAATGGGGTGATCCTGACGGCGCTCGGGGACTTCCGTGAACGCGGCCCCATAGCATGAGACGAGGCTACTTACTACGCTAGCACGAGGTTCGGATGATAAACGCTGCCCGAGACGTGGCGGGCGACGGCAATCAGACGGTGGTCGGGGTTGAGGATCTTGAGGAGCGCTACCGCAGGCGAGTACCCGGCGGCGGTCCCTCGCCCCGGGCGCAGCGCTTGGGCAAGTTGAAACGTGCGCCCGTGCCGCACCGCAGCCTCCTCTCGGCCGCGCACCATCAGCTCCGGACAATCCGGCAAAAGTGCTTCGAGCCGCACCAGCCAGGATTCAAGCTTCCCTTCCTGCACAGCTCCTTGCAGGCGCTCCAGGGTAACGGCGCGGCTGTCAGTGAATTCCGCTACCGCGGTGCGCCGCAGGCCGGCCAGATGCCCGCCGCTGCCCAGTTTCCGGCCCAGGTCGTGGGCGAGGGAACGTACGTACGTGCCACCGGAGCATTCCACCGCAAAATGCACCTGATCGCCCTCCACTCCCAAGAGCTCGAGTGCGTAAATCTCCACTTCCACCGGTTTCAGGTTCACGGGCTTCTGCTGACGCGCCAACTCATAAGCGCGGACGCCACCCACGCGCTTCGCAGAATAAGGTGGTGGGGCTTGCATCAGCCGGCCCGTAAATTTTCGAAAGAGCTTTTCAAGAACGTCCGCCTGGATGGGGGCCGATACGGCTTCCGAGGTAGGTCTCCCGGTGGCATCGTAAGTATCCGTCGAAAAACCGAAACGGATCTGGCCTTCGTAAGCCTTGCGGGATTTCAGGTAAAATTGTGCGAACCGTGTAGCCTTGCCCACCGACACCGGCAGCACGCCCGTCGCGAAGGGATCGAGTGTCCCGAAGTGGCCAACCTGCCGTGTGCCGATGATTTTCCGGACTCGCGCCACGACGTCATGGGAGGTGAGGCCCGCCGGCTTGTCCATGACAAGCACGCCGGAGATTTCAGGTTTGGTCGGAACAGGGTTGGTCATGGGTAAGTGAGGCGGCCTTACGTAGAAACCCACATCGCTTGGATTAGGACCCCCTCGCCCCCGGCCCCTCTCCCCAAGGAGGCGAGGGGAGAGTTGATTCGAATTTGCTGCGCGCACCGCCTACTGCTTACGTCCTACTCCCTGCCGCCCTTCACTCCGATGGGGGGTCGTCCTTGTGGAGTTTCTGAAGGAGCATTTCAATCCTCTCGCCCTCTTCGGCGCCATGGTCCAGGACAAAGGTCAACTCAGGAGCCCGCCGCAACGCCAGCCGATGGCCGATTTCATGACGGATAAATCCCGCCGCCGAAGATAACCCGTCGAGGGTTCCCTGCTGCTCCTCGGGACTGCCGATGACCGAGACCAATACGCGCGCATGATGAAGGTCCCCGCTCAACTCCACACGCGTTACCGTGGCAAATCCGATGCGCGGATCTTTCAGCCCCCGGACGAGCATTTCCGCCATCTCCACTCGAATCTGATGAGCTAACCGCTTTGCTCGACGCCCGGGAATGCTCATGAGTTCCACCCATTCAGCAACGGCGGGAAAAGTGACAATTGACGAGTGCCAAGCAAGAAAAGGCGATGGGGACAACTCGATAGCGATGCTTTTTTGCTGGCTTGTCACTTGTCACTCGTCACTGCTCTTCTGTCACTGCTAGTAGAACTCCAGCGTGTGATCCGCCACGTCGTCGCCGAGGATTTTTTCCGATTCCGCCAGCACCTGGCGAAAGACCGACTCCAGAAGTATCTGGCTGTCCGAAATCGACACCACCCCCAGCGTGGCGTGCTGCCACACGTCCTCATGGTCGAGCTCCGCCACCGCCACGTTGAAGCGCGCCCGCAGGCGGTCCCGCATTTTTCGCAGGACCGCACGCTTTTCTTTAAGTGAGTGCGCGTAGGGAAGCTGGATTTCCAGGGTCAATACGCCAACTGGCATCGCGTCGGCCCCTCTTGGGGCTGGAGGCATAAGGAATGGCCGATTCTCGATGGTCGATTGACGATTGGGCCAATCGACCATCGTCAATCGGCAATGTCCAGCCCCCAGCTTCAGGCCATGACAGGCTCGGCCACCCTCTCCTTCACGTAGGCCTCAATCACGTCCCCAATTTTCACGTCATTGTAATTCTCAAGAGAAATTCCGCACTCCATCCCGGACTTCACTTCGGCCACATCATCCTTGAAGCGCCGCAGCGACCGGATTTTGCCCTCGTGCACCACCACATTGTCGCGCAACAGGCGAATCTGGGATTCGCGCGTGATCTTACCATCCAGAATATAGCAACCGGCCACCGTTCCAACTTTAGTGATCCGGAAAGTATCGCGAACGTCAGCGCGCCCTAGCGAGATTTCCTTATAAGTGATGGCCAGCAAGCCCACCATGGCCTTCTTGATTTCCTCCGTGACGTTGTAAATGATGGTGTGGAGGCGTATATCGACGTTTTCAAGTTGTGCCAAGTCTGTGGCTTTGCGCTCCGGCCGAACGTTGAACCCGATGATCACGGCATTGGAAGCCGAAGCCAACAGCACATCGGACTCCGTGATGGCACCCGCCCCGGCATGGATCACCTTGATCTTCACCCTTTCCGTGCTCAGCTTGATCAAGGTCTCGGAAAGGACTTCCACCGAACCTTGCACATCCGCTTTGATAATGAGGGGCAGTTCCTTGACATCGCCGGCCGCCAGTTGCTCATGCAACTGTTCGAGGGTGAGGCGTGCGCTCTTGGCCAAGGCCGCATCGCGCAACTTGCCTTGCCGGTGCAAGGCGATCTGCCGCGCTTTGAAGGTATCCTCGATCACTTGCAGGCGATCGCCGGCCTGAGGCACATCCTCCAAGCCCAGGACTTCTGAGGGAGCGGAAGGAGCGGCCTCCAGGATGGGCCGCCCATGGTCGTCAAAGAGGGCACGAACCTTGCCGTAAATTGCCCCGATGATGAAGGAGTCACCCACGCGCAGTGTCCCATTTTGAACCAGCACGGTGGCGACCGGGCCGCGCCCGCGGTCGAGCTTGGCTTCCAGTACCGTCCCCGAGGCCAGTCGATGTGGATTGGCCTTGAGAGATTGCAGGTCAGCCACCAACAAAATCATCTCGAGCAGCAAGTCGAGGTTCTTGCGCTGCTTGGCGGAGACCTCAACCGTCACCGTTTGTCCGCCCCACTCTTCCGGCATCAGGTCGTGGTCCGCCAACTGGCGCTTCACACGTTCCGGCTGGGCGTCCGGCTTATCTATCTTATTTATGGCGACGACAATCGGAACCTTTGCCGCCCGCGCGTGGTTAATGGCTTCGAGCGTTTGCGGCATGACCCCGTCATCCGCAGCCACCACCAATACCACGACATCCGTAACCCGGGCGCCGCGCGCGCGCATCAAAGTGAAGGCCTCGTGACCGGGCGTATCGATGAACGTCACCTTTCGTCCCTGTCCCTCCACCTGGTAAGCGCCGATACTCTGGGTGATGCCCCCCGCTTCGTGCGCTGCCACATTCGTTTCGCGGAGGGCATCCAGGAGCGAGGTCTTTCCGTGGTCGACGTGGCCCATGACGGTCACGACCGGGGCGCGTGGTTGCAAGTCCTCGGGGCGGTCCGTCTCCTCGACTTCCTGGAGAACTTCTTCCTCGTAGGTGACGATGGTGGCGTCCGCGCCAAAGCTCCGGGCGATTTCCGTAGCCGTCTGGCCATCGAGCGTCTGGTTGATTGTGGCGAAAATGCCCTTATCCAGAAGCCGTTTGATCACGTCCTTGGCGCGCGCCTCGAGTTTTTCCGAAAGCTCTTTGATCGCGATCCCTTCGCTGATCGTGATCTTCCGCGTGATGGGGACTTCTTCCGGAACCACTGGCCGGAGTGGCGCAAGAGTGGGCGCTGCAGGACCTCTCCGCATGAGCGGCGGCGCCTGTCTGCCCGCCGGCGGCCGCGCAGCAGGAGCACCTCCTGTGGCCACCACGCCCCCGCTGGGGCGTGCCGAGGTCGGATGCATGGGTCGTGGCTCACCAGGACGCCGCGCCGGGAGGGGCCGCGCCGGAGCGGGTTTAGGCATCACCGCCTGAGGGTAGATCGGCTGGTTGGCCGTGGGATCGGCGTGCCGCAACGACCGGACTGGGCGCATCGACTTCAGATGGGGGGCCGGAGGAGACACGGAAAAAGGTATCTCCGGGGCTTTGGCCGGAACAGAGGCTTCGCTACCCCCGCTGGCGCGGGCGACCGGAGCAGCGGGCGTTTCAGCGCCGCCTTTCGGCGGCACGGGAATTGGCCGTGGCGGCGCGGGCCGGCCAGCGGGCGGCGCGGCAACAGGTGGCGCGATTCGTCCCCCGACGGAAGGAGCACCCGATGCCACGGGGGGAGCAACAGTCGCTCCCGGCGCTGCCGGGAGGGGCTTTTCAATAGGTCGCTCGCTGGGCGCTTTCGTTGCCGCCGGCGCACTCACAGGACCTGTGGCAGCAGGTGGCCCGACGGGGGGGCGAGGTGGAAGTGGTGGCGACGGAGGTATGACCGCCTTGCGAGCTGCCGCTTTGATCTCCGCAATCGAGCGGGTGAGCGGATGGAGGTCCGGTTTGAGCTCATGCAGTTTCTTCAGATCCAGTATGGGTTGCGCATGCGGTGGTTCGATGGCGGGTGCTGGAGGTTCAGGAGCGGTAGGAATCTCCTCAACCTTTTCGGCAGGTCCGCTGTCGGCGCGGAAATGTGACCGGATTTTATCGGCTAGATCATCTTCGAGCGCACTGGAATGGGATCGCTTCTCCTGGATGCCAATTTCTACCAAGTACTCCAGAATCAAATTACTCTTCACTTCCAGCTCACGCGCCAGTTCATTGACCCTTATCTTCCCCATGCTTAGTTCTTTTTCTCCCTTACGTCTGCCCAATCTCGCGATGGCAAAAATCTGCAGGCCGGTTCTAGCCAAGCTCCAGCAGCCTTATTTCATACTTCTCCACCTTTCTCATCTGGCGCGGCGGGTTTCGCCTCGCTTTCCGGCTCCCGCGCGCCCGAAGGCTCAGTTTTCTCGAGGTCCTGGGCCGGCGCGTCCGGCACAGAAGCCTCCCCGTGTGGCGGGGCGTTGTCTACGGCCGCTTCTCCGATTGACACCTCCCTCGCCGTAGCCGGCTCGGAAGCAGGTTCCTGCTCAGTCAAGGCGGCCTCGGCCACCCCATCGGCTTCTGCCGCTTCCGTGATTTCAGAGGCCACGGTTTCCGCGGACTCTTGACCGTCCGCCTCCTCCGCCACCCCTTCCGATTCCTCCCCAGCCGCGGCCTCTTGAGACTGGTCACGTTCGAAGTAGTCCGTCACCACGCGCCGGATTCGATCCACGGTCTTCTCTCCCACGCCCTGGATCTGCATCAGGTCTTCGGGAGTCATTTGCGCTAATTGCTCGACGGTCTCGACGCCGCTTTCGCGCAGTTTCTGCAACGTCTTATCGCCCAAACCCTTCAGTTCGGAGATGGGCGCGCCGCGCAGGGCCATGGCGGCCATCTGGGATTCAATCTCCTGCCGCTTCTCTTCCTCACTCTTGATGTCAATGTGCCATCCCAAAAGCTTTGCCGCCAGGCGTACGTTCTGGCCTTTTTTGCCGATGGCGAGTGACAACTGGGTGTCATCGACGATGACTTCGAGATGCTTTTCCTGCATGTCGAGGACGGACACATGATTGATTTTCGCCGGGCTCAAGGCGTTGGCGGCGAAAACCAGCGGGTCTTCGTTGTACTCGATGATGTCGATCTTCTCCCCACGCAACTCCCGGATGATCGACTGGACACGCATTCCCTTCATGCCGACACATGCACCCACACAATCCACATCCGGATCCTTGGAGTACACAGCAACTTTTGTCCGCTCCCCGGCCTCTCGCGCGATAGCTTTGATGACCACGGTGCTGTCGTAAATTTCGGGGACTTCCATCTCGAATAGTTTTTGAACTAGTAGCGCGTCGGCACGCGACACGATCACTTGCGGCCCGCGGGCGGCGCGATCCACTTCCTTGATGACCGCGCGAATACGGTCACCGATCTGATAAGTCTCCAGGCGCGACTGTTCCTTGCGCGGCATGCGCGCTTCCGCCCGGCCCAGATCCACAATGGCGTCCGGCCCTTCCATGCGCTTGACGGTGCAGTTCACTAATTCGCTGACTCGCTGGTTGTATTCCGCATAGACCGTGTCCCGCTCGGCCTCCCGCACCTTCTGAAAAATTACCTGCTTGGCGGCTTGCGCGGCAATGCGGCCCAGCACATCGGTGGCCTTGGGAATTTTCACCTCGCCCTCGATGGCCACCTCCGGGTCGTACTTGCGCGCCTCCCTCACGCTGATCTCATGATCGGGGTCCTGCACCTCCTCCACGACCTTCTTCACCGCGTGAACCTCAACCAGGCCGGTCTCCTTGTTGAAGTGCGACTGCAGGTCTTCGGAAGTCTTGTAATACTTCCGCGTGGCCACCAGAATGGCGTCCTCTACTGCGGAGATGATAATCTGCGCATCGATACCTTTCTCGCGGCTTAACTGATCAATCGTTTGATACAAAAGACTTGTGCTCACAAGCTTGTCCCCTCGGCAAAACTGCCCCCATACTGGCGAAACGAATCGGCGGCTCGATCAACCGTGGCCTGCTTGGGGCGATAACCAACTTTGGCCTCGAAGCCCGGCTCCAGCATGCGCCGTTGTCGTCAGATTTCAACCACCAACTGGGCTTTCTGGATGTTCGCGAGGTCGAGTTCCCGAAGGCCACGTTCACCCAGGTCTAATCGAACTCGCCCGTTGTCAAAGCCCGCCAAGCGCCCTTCAAAAATCTTTTGATTCTCGACCGCTTCCCGCACCACCAAACGTGCCCGCCGCCCGACGAAATGCGTGAAGTCGCTCGGCTTGGAAAGCTTCCTGTCCAGGCCTGGAGATGAAACCTCCAGCACGTACCTCCCTGGGAAGGGGTCCTCCACGTCCAGAATCGCGCTCAGTTGCTCGCTTATCAATTGGCAGTCCGCATGCGACACTCCCCCAGGTTTGTCGATATAAACTCGTAGGAGGGGATTTGACCGCCCCCCTTTAAGCTCCACATCGACAACGGTCAACCCTTCGGAGGTCGCAACGCGTTCCACCATCGCCCGGATTTTGTCGAAATCAACCATCCGCCACGGCGACTGCGCACTCCGACGGTGGCGAGTCCGCGATGAGGCGGACCCGACCGCTTCCGGCCTAACAAAAAAGTGGGCTTTCGCCCACTATGTGCGTTCGCCATTTAAAGTATAGCCTTTGCCAGCCAGGAATTGCAAGTAATTCGCGGCAATGGCTTTTTATGCTGTTTCGATGAACATCTGCGCGGACGCGCGGGCGGCAGGATGAATCTCGACTGCTGGACAGGCCATAGGGGTCGGGATTACTATGCGCTCATGAGGCTGCATCACATCGTCATCCACTATCTCCTGCAAGAATGGGGCACCATCTCGCAGGCACCGGTCCTTTGTTGGGTTCTCCTTTGGGCAGGCTTTTTTGAGTTGGACGTTCGCTAGTGGGGTTTATCATGCAGACCGACACGAACCTTCAAAGTGAACTATAGGTCCCGACCTGCCACCGCCCCGCGGGCCTTTCATGTTATATTGAAGAATACCAATCCTGAAGGAGTCCGAGTCTTGAGTGAACACAAACCCGGCGAAGCTGCCAGCGGAGACGACCGCCGGCAGTATGTGAATTTTGGCTTTCATCGTGTTGATCCCGCCTGGCGGCGCCTACCCGCCGAAGACCGCAAGCGCGGCAAGTGCCAGTTCATCGATGTGGTAAAGAGCTACGAACAGGATGTGATGGTGATCCCCTACTCCTTGATCGGTGTGCGGGGCGACTGCGATTTCATGCTGTGGCGCATCGGGTACGACCTATTGAAATTTCAGGAGATGATGGCAAAGCTGCTCGAGACCGATTTGGGTAATTACCTGACCACGCCCTATTCGTATCTTTCCATGACCAAGCGCTCCGTCTATGTGGACAAACACCAACACCCGGGGCAAGAAGGTGTTCGGCTAAAACTGATCCCCGGCCAGTTCCGGTACCTCTTCGTCTACCCATTCGTCAAAAGCAAGGCCTGGTACCGCCTGACCAAGCACGCGCGCCAAGGCATGATGGACGAGCACATTGAGGTTGGCCACCGCTACCCCACCGTGCGCTTGAATACGACCTACTCCTTTGGCCTGGACGACCAGGAATTCGTGGTGGCGTTCGAAAGCGATAAGCCGGAGCACTTCGTCGACCTGGTGATGGAACTCCGGCACAGCGAGGCCACCAGCTACACCGTCCGTGACACTCCCACGTTCACCTGCGTTCACCGCGAGCTGGACGAAGTACTGGATTTGCTCGGTGGGTGAAGTCCATTTTGGATTTTAGATTTTGGATTGACGACCTCATCTGCCTGGTCGCCCGAGTCCTGCGGACCATGTTGACAGTCTTCATTGTTCTGGATTGCCAGTGCTAAAATGATTCACCATGCCGACAAAACCCAGGTCTCCTAAGGATGCCGGAACGGCCACGAATCCAAAATCTAAAATCCAAAGTCTAAAAACCTACGCCTCGCCCGCCCGTTTGCAAAAGATCTTCGTGGCTCTTGACGGGCTCTTCCCAGACGTCCATTGCGCGCTGCGCCACAAAAATGCATTCCAGCTTCTCGTCGCTACGATCCTCTCCGCACAATGCACCGACGAGCGTGTGAACAAAGTCACGCCGGAACTTTTCCGCAAGTACCCAACTCCCCAGGATTTCGCGGCGGTGTCGCAAGGGGAACTGGAATCGGAGATTCGCTCCACGGGCTTCTTTCGTAATAAGGCAAAAAGCATTATCGGGGCAGCCAGCAAGATCGTGAAGGATTTCGGCGGCAAAGTTCCACAAACCATGGATGAGCTGGTCACCCTGCCCGGCGTGGCACGGAAGACCGCCAATGTCGTGCTCGGCAGCGCTTTCGGTATCGCCAGTGGCGTGGTGGTGGATACGCACGTTTTCCGAATCGCGCACCGCCTGAGGCTTTCCGATCAAAAAACCCCGGAAAAGGTGGAGCTGGACTTGATGAAGCTGGTGCCGCAGGACCGCTGGATTTCTTTCGGTCACCAGGTGATCTGGTTTGGAAGGAAAGTCTGCGTGGCGCGCAAACCCCTCTGCGCCCAATGCCCTCTCGCCTCGGTATGCGACTCCCCGGATAAAACTATCTGAAAACTGGGGAGCCTGTCACTTCACCTCCGCGCTCCACTGCAAGGTCGTTATCGAGAGCGGCTGCAAATCGACACGCAGGTCGCAGTCATGCCAGGCAAGATGGACGGTTGCGGGAACGTGCTGGCTATTCAGCACCTCGGCCACCAGCCGGCCTTCCGGAGTCTTGAAAGCGATGACCCTCACGTGCTCGTCCGAGCCTTGAGTGTCCACGCGCACCGACCCAGGGCGCACGAACTTGCTGAAGTGTGCGAGGTAGTAGTAAAGGCCCGAGTAAGTCACCTGTTGCTTTTTGCGGTCGATGATGACCACCGGATGCTGGATGTTCGCAGGGTAATCCTCGTGCTCTTCGGACACCAGCCAGGGTCCCCCGGTCTGATCCGAGATCATGTTCCAGTAGATCCACGCGGAAGAATTCTCTTCGAGGTCCGTCACCAGCAAGTTCCCCCAGAAATCCCCATCCAGAAAATCGTAACGGGGCAGAGGCATGCTGGGCGGTGTGCCCGAACCGTACGAGTAACATACTTCCGTCTGCCAAATTTTCAGGTCGGGGTACCGCTTGTGCAGGCTCGTCATAGGCTCCGAGCTTTTCCACCGGTAACCATGGAAGGGGAGCAGGGGAACAAACTTGCGCGCTTCGGGATCATCTAGAACGATCGGATAGTTCGCGGCGGCGCTTTCGCGGTCTTCCGCCTCGGCAAAGCAGAGCTTGGTTTTTACTCCTGCCTGCTGAAACAGGGGAGCCACGTGGTCCTTGTACAGAGTACGGATCGACTCATAAGGAATCTTGGTGTAAATGCCCGGCTCGTTAAACAAACTCAGGTAGTCGATAAAGACTCCGTGCTTTTGGTATTCCTGGAGGTAGCGCAGATAATATTGGGCGAGCGCTCCGTAATACCGGGGATTGACGTCCTGGTGCTTCCGGTCCTCGACCGTCGTAAGCATCCAATCCGGCGGATAATCCATAGGCGCTTCCAGCCGAAACTGGCCGTATTTGCGAGCGCGCTTAATGAAAGTGATCAGCCCGTTCGGCCTGAGATCCCGCTGGATGGAAAAGTGTTTGAGCTCCGTATCTCCCGGGGTGTCGTCGTAGGAGTAGAACGGCCCTGCCGACATGAAATCGGTTGCGGCCATCACCGTCTTCATCACCGTAAACCCCGCGCCGGTTCCCGGGTCGAATAGGGCGCGCAGAACTTCCTCCTGCTTCCCGGGCGGCAGGCTATGCAAGCAGACTAACCCCGCTTCCAGGAACGATGCTCCAAAGCCGTCGATCTCCTGGTAGGTGACGCTATCGTCAATTCGAAACGTGGGCGAAGCCGCCGGCTTACCCGGCTCAAAACGCAGCGAGGGTTTGCGAGCCAGCCGGTCACCGGCTTTCGAGGAAGCAAAAACTTGCACTTGTTGAGCGCGGCAAGGGGTGAAACCGGCAGCCGCCAAGCAAACTGCGGCGAGCAGGAGGGTCATCCGGCGGGTCGAACCTTTCCCTCGAGCGTTGTTTACGATGGCGCGCATAGGCGACCTGGCAAAAGCGGGGCGAGGGGGGAGCAAGCCTGCTGGCGGGAGGCCGGGTTGGGTTTATCAACCCGCATCGAGACTCGGCAGGCTTGCGCGATACGGCCTTACAGGAGGGCGCTTAGCACCTTCTGGAAAGCATGGATGATGTCGTCTTCGTCCTGCTTGGTCAAACTGGACGGGACAGCGATCAGAACGGTGCGCTCGAACAAGCTATCCGCCGTCGGGCAAGCGCCCTTGCCGTAATCCCTCGGCAAGCCGGCATTCTCGGCAAGCTTCCAGGGGAAGCCGTTGGCGTCGATACTGGCCTGGGTTACCAAGCTCACATTATTGTAATACAGGTGCAGCCCCCAATCGGTCATAACAACGTTGGAGACACCTTGGGGATGGGTAACAATCCCCTCGGCGCGTAGGGCCAGGTTGACGCGCTTGGCGGTGTCCGCATCTTTATAAGTCGTCAGTAGGAAGCATGAGGTGTCGCCCTTGGGGTCGAGAATGCGCCGGAGTTGGACCTGCGGAAACTTTGCCAATGCCTTGCGAACCCGGTACTTGCTCCGCTGCATGCTCTTGACGACTATGGGGAGCTTTTTCAACTGAACCCGCAGGACTGAGGCGCGCAGTTCGTCCAGCCGATAACCGCGCCCCCACAGAACCAGGTCGGGATCGTTGAAGATCAACCGGCCGTTCTCGTCGCGGGCATAACCCAGATCGTGGGAAGCGAAGGCCCGTCGATAAAGGCGCAGATCATTGGTCACCACACCGCCGCCCTCACCGGCTGTCATGTTCTTGTTCATCTGGAAACTGAAGATTCCCATGTCGCCAAAGGTGCCGACCTTCTTTCCGTTGATGCTCCCGCCGTTGCACTGAGCGCAGTCTTCCAGCAGAAACAATCCATGGGCGCGGGCAATTTTCTGGATCGCGGGGGCGTCGCCCGGCGCTCCGCTCATATGAACCAGCACGATGCCGCGCGTTTTGGGAGTTATTTTCTTCTCGACATCCGCGGGGTTCAGGCAAAAGGTGTCATCAATATCCGCCAGCACCGGGATGGCTCCCAGGTTTACCACTGCCGCCAGCACCGAAACCCACATGTAAGCGGGCACGATCACTTCCTGGCCGGGTCCAATGCCCAGTGCGGATAGCGCAACATGCAACGCACCCGTGCCGCTGCCGACCGCAAGGGCATGCTTTACGCCGACCACCCGTGCAAACTCTGCTTCGAGCTTTTCCACCTCTTTCTGCAATTTAATACCATAGAAACGGAAGGGGGAACGGGCCTTGAGCAGGCGCAAACCTGCTTGCACCTCCTGCTTATCCATATGATGGATGCCGGGGAATTCCAACGGCAGGGGTTTGGTTCGAACCGGTTTCCCCCCATCAATCGCTAGCTTTTCAGTTTTCATGAACGCACCTCACTGGATTTGATAATCAAGATTTCATAAATTTTCGGCACTAGAACTCTCTGCGAGTGAACCTCGCGGGTTTACGCATCCTTGCGGCTAACCAACTGGCCGTGCTACTCGCTTCATCCGCCCGGAATCGAGATACCTCCCGGGAGAAACCATTCAGCAGGAGATAAAACTAAGCGCACAACTGTAACACCGGTTCTCATGTTGCGCCAGAGGGTTCATGGGAAGGGAGCAGGCAGCCTTATTCACAAGCATCATGCTGAGGCGTCCGCGGCCTGTCCAGCCGCGCCCTTCGCCTCGCTGCCAAGAAATCCGCGCTAGGGGAGTAAACGGAGGGACCTCTTTGATTTAGCCGGGCAAGCCATGTTTCACCATCTCCCGACTCAGTTCCGGAGGCAGGAGGAAGGTTACCTTCTCCTCCACGGTCGCGACTTCTTCCACCTGCTCGACTCCCATCTTCCGGAAATAGGCCAGAACCTGTTGGACGAGGTATTCAGGCGCGGAAGCCCCCGCCGTGATGGCGACGCACTCGACACCCTCCAGCCAGCCGGGATCAATCTCCGAGGCATCCTCGATCAGGAAGGCTTTTGCCCCGGCGCCTTCCGCCACCTCGCGCAAGCGGCGGGAATTGGAGCTGTTGTCCGAGCCGAGCACCAGCACGAGGCTCGCTTCCTCGGCCAGCACCTTGACCGCGGTTTGACGGTTCTGCGTGGCATAACAGATATCGTCGCTCGTGGGGGTCATCAAATTCGGGAATCGACGCCGCAGGACATCGATAATCACGTTGGCATCTTCCACGCCCAAGGTCGTTTGGGTGATGACGGCCACGCGTTCAGGGTCCGGAACTTGTATCGCCTCCGCTTCCTCGGCGGTTCCGACAAGCCGAATCTGGCCTGGAACCTCCCCCATCGTTCCGACCACTTCGTCATGACCCGCATGCCCGACCAGAATAATGGTGCGGCCTTCGCGCGCATAGCGGAGCGCCTCCATGTGAACCTTTGTGACCAGCGGGCAGGTCGCATCGATGACTTTCAGGTTCTTGGCGGTCGCCCGGGCTCGGACTTCGGGTGAGACGCCATGGGCGCTGAAAATGGCCACCGCCCCGGCCGGAACTTCGTCGAGCTCGTCCACAAAGATCGCGCCCTTGGCCGCCAGAGAGGAAATGACATGTTTGTTGTGAACAATTTCCTTGCGAACATAAACTGGAGCGTTAAAGAGCCGCAAAGCCATGCTCACCACGTCGATGGCCCGATCCACTCCGGCGCAGAATCCGCGAGGCTTCGCTAACAGAACCTTCTTAAGTGGCATATCAATCGCTCAGCTTAGCCCTCAATCAAGGGGGGTCAACAACTGGCATATTGATTTTATAGGAATCGCGCCGATTCGTCAAAATCGCTTATCCTCAACCTCGTTCGGTGAGAATCTGACCCTGGAGGAATGCCGCGAAGGTCGAAACATCATCACGTGACGATATCTTCGCCGCCATCTACGCGAATGACATTGCCCGTCATCCAATGAGTCTTCTCGCTCATCAGAGCGGCGATGGCGCTCGCCACGTCCTCCGGAGTGGTCAGCCGCCCCCCGGGATTGCGCAGGCGCGCGAACTCCGCCAGTTTATCGATCCCCGGAATCTTGCTGGAACCCGGCGTGATGGTGACGCCGGCCTGGATGGCGTTGGCGGTAATTCCATGAGGCATGAGTTCATAAGCGAGTTGGCGGATGTGTGATTCCATGACCGCCTTGGCGGCTGAAACCGCGCCGTAATTGGGAATCACGCTATGCCCCCCCGCGCTGGTCATGGCATAAATGCGGCTGCCGGAGGCCAACATTTTTCGACGGAACAGATCCTGCACCCAGTAAACCAGGTTATTCCCCATCACGTCCACGGTCATGTCCATCTGCTGTTGGGTCAGTTCTTCGTCGAGCGATTCCGCCAGATAGGCCTTCAGAGAGCCAAAAGCCACCGAATGCAGAAAGACTTGGACGAAGTGCTCGCCTCCGAGCTTCTTCCAATGCCCCTGCATCTGGTTCAGCGCCTCAGTGCGTTTAGCCGGGTCGGCAGCATTGAGGTTGAAGAACAGAGCCTCGCGTCCGGTCTCGCGAATTCGCGCCACGACCTGCTCGACCTGAGGCATATTCGAGCGGCGATCAAAATGCACGCCAAAAATATGCAGTCCGGAGCGCGCCAACTCCAGGCACGTGGCGGCGCCAAAGCCGCTTGACGAACCAACAATCAGACCCCAAGCCTTGGGGCCGGCAGTTTCCGTCATAATCCGATTTTCTCCACTCCGTGGGCGGGCCCAATGTAGAACAGTGACGAGTGGTAAGTGATAAGTGACCAGCAAGCAAAAAAGAACAGCTATCGACTCGTGCCCATCGCCCTTTCTTGCCTGTCACTCGTCACTGGTCACTTGCCACTGCTTTTAAAATCCTGCTCGACCTGCGCGATAAGGCCGGGGATCATCGCGCGCAGCATTTGGGCACATGAAGCATTCAAGGTGCTGGCGACGCCCTCCACACCCCCGCCCTGAAGAGGTGCCTCGACGTGTTGTTCACCCGACCACACCACTTTGTGATCACTCATGCGCATCAACGTCAGTTCCAATCCCACGCGCGCCTTGCCACCCCCCTCATCCACTTCCTCGAAGTTGAGGACTCTTCCCGCCACCGTGTAGTCCACGGATGGGCGACTTGGAAGCATGCGGACCTCGGCGAAAGCGCCGGTGGCGTCAAGCCACTGGGCCGTGAACTCGGAAAGCATCGATGCCGGGTCACCGCCCCAACGGTGATACTGGTAAAAGTTCACCTCGGTGGGCGACTCGTAATAGGCGACGCGATCATCGCGGAGCATTTCGGGTGAGCGAAAATGCTCCACGCCCACGACATAGTTTGTCTTGGGATCGCTGGGGGAAGGCGCGGCCGGGACCTGCAAGGTGTAATAGTGTGTTTTGGGCACACTGCCGCATCCTGCGGAGAGGAGAATGGCCAGGAGCCCTAAGACTCGTCCTAAGTCCACCCCGAAATTATGCTTCCACACGTTCGACGAGGATTCGACGGTCATCGCTTCTTAGATACTCCATTTGGATTCTAACGCAAGGTAGGGGGATATTATCTCCGAGCTTCTCGCCCCATTCAACAAGAACTGTCGTCGCCTGCCCAATTAATTCGTCCAAGCCCAAAGTGGCCAGGTCGCGCGGGCCTTCAATGCGATAAAGATCCGCATGATAAACCTTTCGAATCGAGCCGTATTCATGCACCAGCGTAAAGGAGGGACTGGTTACTTCATCTTCTGCCGCCGCACCCAGACCCGCTACGATTCCCTTCGCCAGGGTGGTCTTGCCGGCTCCCAAATCGCCTTCCAGCAGCACCCAGCAAGGCGGCTCGACGAGGGCGGCCAATTCCCGGCCGAAGATGATGGTTTCTTCGGGTGATCGCGTGACGCGGTCAGCCAGAATTGCCGATTGTCGATTGCCGATTGTCGATTGCCGATTCATGAATGTTCGATTGAGGTTTGACGATCGCCGATTGAAAGCAAAGGAGAATTTCTTTGTTCTCAGTCGGCAATCGACAATCACCAATCGTCAAGGGTCAACCATCCATCGGCGAATATCCGTCGTCGATCATCAATCGACCATCGTCAATTTTTTATAGGCCTGCGGGACCCTTTCCAAAAGGTCCCCTGCCAACATGGATGGTTGTCCCAAATCCGCGGCGGCCAAGTCACCCGCCAGACCATGCAAGTATACCGCAGCCGTCGAAACTTCGCTCGCGGAATGGGTGGGAAATTGCGCCAGAAGTCCGGCAACCACGCCGGTCAGGACATCGCCTGATCCGCCTTTAGCCATTCCGGGGTTGCCCGTGGGGTTCACCCAAACCTGCCCGTCGGGGCTGGCGATCAGGGTTCGATATCCCTTGAGTACCAAAGTTATTCCATGGCGCCGAGAGAAATCGCGCGCTACTGAGAGGCGATGGGCCTGCACGTCTGCGGTCGTGCTCCCTGTCAGGCGCGCCATCTCGCCGGGATGGGGAGTGAATACGGTCGAACCAGCCGGCCGGGCATCCTTACGAAAGTTACTCATTTTGCCATCAAAAGCATTCAACCCATCCGCATCCAGCACGAGCGGCAACGCGCATTGGTTTGCGATCGTCCGCACCAGCTCCGCCGTTTCCGGATGCGATCCAACCCCCGGCCCCATGGCCAGCACCGTTTTCCCTGCCAGGAGCTTATCCACGCGCCCATAGTCCAGCGCGCAAAGGGAAAGCGTGCCGTCTTCGGTCTCCGGCAGCGGTTCCGTCATATATTCCAAACCCAAGGTCGCAACGATGGGCTGCGCACTCTTGGGCGTGGCCACCGTCACGAGGCCCGCACCCGCGCACAATGCCGCACGAGCGGCCATGGCGGCAGCGCCCGATTTCCCGACAGAGCCCGCCACGATCAGCACGTGACCGTAATTCCCCTTATGCGCCGCCTTCTTCCGCGGCTGCCCGATCCATGCCACGTCTTTCTGGCAGGTATAATTCAACGTCAGTTCAGGATCGTTCTCCAGAGCTTCGCTGGGGGTCCCGATCGGTTTCACTTCCCACTCCCCCATTTGCTCGCAGGCCGGCGGAAAGACGTGGGCGATCTTGGGGGCCGTGAAGGTGACACAGAAATCTGCGCGCACATGCTCGCCGATGAGTTCGCCGGAATCCGCCGAAATACCGGAAGGCAAATCCACCGCCAGCACCCGGGCAGCGGGGAACCGGGTATTGATGTCACGCACAACTTCCAGCAGGAATCCTTCCAGCGGCTTCGCGAGCCCCGTCCCCACCAAAGCCACGACAAAGAGGGTGGTGTTGGCAAGAGAGGCGACGAGGGCTTGCCAAGCTTCGGGGCCGGTGACGACCTCCGGGGGGCTGGAGGGGAGAAGCCGCGCATAATTCGCTGCTGCGTCTCCACGTAAACCCTTGGGGTCTGCGAACAACAGCACGCGCGGGTCAGCGCCGTGCGCGCGGAGTAGGCGCGCCACCACCAAACCATCGCCACCGTTATTGCCTTTACCGCAGAGGATCACGATTCGCTGTTGCGCCAGGGGCGCCAGACGCGCCCCGAGAAACTCCACCACGGCGCGCCCCGCGTTCTCCATCAGCGTAAGGCTGGGAACGCCATACCGCTCGGTCGTCAGACGATCAATCCGTTGCATTTCCGAGGCAGTGAGAATTTTCATAATTCGGAACTCGGGGTTAGGGTTTAGGGATCAGGGTGAGGGATTAGGGTCCAATGTGCGTACACTGGCTCACGGGATCGGACCATAGGGCTCCAGAAATCGGAATCCCACCCGAATCCGTGATCCGATCCCGGGTCCCGAATCCCTGCTCTTACAGCATCCATCCCCCGCTGACGTTGAGGACTTGGCCGGTGACGAAGGCCGCTTCCTCGGAGGCAAAGAACCTCACGGCTTCCCCTACGTCACGCCCGGTGGCGGGGCGGCCAACCGGGAAGCGCGCGTCCGTCAGCCGTTGCGCTTCCTCCCACGATAATTCCTTGTCATCGATGACCGGCGGGCTCACCACGTTGGCGGTGATCCCATGGCGGGCCTCTTCCAGCGCCACCGATCGAGTGAAGGCCACGAGTCCCGCTTTGGCGGCGGAATAAGCAGAGATCTTTGCCTGCCCGAACGCGCGCTCGGCGCCGACTGAACCCAGGTTGATGATGCGTCCCCAGTGCTGGGTGCGCATAATGGGGAGGGCAAACTTCGTGGCGTAGAAGACACTGTAAAGATTGGAGGCGATCACGGCGTTCCATTCTTCCACCGTGGATTCGATCACTGGCTTCCATACGAAATCGCCGACGTTATTCACCAGGACGTCAAGCCTCCCGAAGTGTTTGGCGACCGCGTCAATCAATTCCTTTACCCGCGCGGGGTCAGTGACTTCCGTGGCCAATGCCAAACCTTCTGAACCCAGAGCCCGAATCGCGGCGACGACTTTCTGGGCGCCCAATTTGTTGGTTCGGTAGCTCAACGCCACGCGCAGACCCGCACGAGCCAGTGTCAAGGTGATTTCCTTGCCGATTCCGCGCGAGGCTCCGGTCACCAAAGCAACGCGATTGCGTAGTGCCACAGCTCAACTCCTCGATCAGGAAGCAAACTTTAGAGTTTATCGAACTTCGCTATAACCGGCAACTGCAGCCCAGCCTCTGCCACCCGAAAAGAGCCAAGGGCCACCCACCCGACTAGCAATTGCTTCCAGAGGCGGTTAGGTGTATGTTGCCGGTCGCGATGGGCACATTACTTTGGAAGTAAGCACCCAGTTGTGACCGCCTGGGCAGCGCACGATAATTATCCATCAATTTTTGAGGAGGTAAGGAGGCTGGCCACCGGCTCAGGTGACTTGGTGCAGCGACGAAATGTTTCGAGAGACTATCCTTCCGTTGCCTCGAAACGGGGGATTCCTGTTCGGTTTGGAATTCTGAGAAGCGCATTCTTACAAGGAGACATGCCATGATCAAGACGCGATTTGTGGTTCTAGCTTTGATGTCGCTTTCTCTTGCTCTACCGGTGTTCGGCAGGACCTACAAAAGTACCTATCCCTTCCCTTGCAGCGAGGTGTGGGACGGGGTCAAAGACACCCTTAGCAATCCAGAGAACTATACCGTCGTGGAGAGTGATGACACCAACATGACTGCTTCCTACCAGGTGAAGCACTCCGTTCATGTCACCGTTACCGGAGCGGTCCTGCAGCGGAAGAACCGCGTTACCTTGGTATCGAAGGGACCCGCGTGTGAGATGCAAGTCGTGTCGAACTATAGCGGATTTGAGCACAACGACCGGGATGACTTCAAGAAGCGCGTGGACGACTCTTTGGCCAAGCTGAAGACGGTGAAGTCTTCTGAGCCGACTAAACCGGCGAACGCCCCCCGGTGATTTTGGCAGGGCCCCGCGTGTGACGCTACCGTGGCGCGCGCCATCAATCAACGTTTGAGGTTATAGGCCGCGAAGCGGGGGGCGTCATTTGGCCCACGGTTAAGGAAGGGGGGATTCCCCACCGCGATATAGATCATCGGCATCCGTCCGGCGGGCTGGCGCATTTGATGGTCAGGGTCGATGTTGTAGCGGTGAACTTTAGCTCAGCAAGTGCCGATCTGAAGGTCGGCGCCAGTGGACTGTGACATGCGTTAGATCTGGGCAGTACAGATTCTCTAACCTCTTACGTTTTCAGTCACACCAATAGTTGGACTGGGAACGGAGTCGTCAGGCCACCGTGCCAGTTCCTGACCCTACCACCCCTCACATCAAATTGAAATACCATCAAATGCCTGTTGCACAACCGGGACCAACTGGACTAGCATTGCGCCAACGGGCTCATTTGGGCAGGAAGACAACGTGGCCAACGAGAGCTTCGATCCGAAACTCCGACAGGGATCTCAGGCGCCGCCCGGGGAAGAGCGTCTGGAAACTTGGGGGGAAATCGCGGCTTACTTGAGGGTCGAGCAGCGCACCGCCCAGCGCTGGGAGGAGATTTTAAGCCTGCCCATTCACCGACTTCAGGGTCGAGTCTTCGCCTACAAGTCTGAGCTGGAGGCATGGCGGCGCAAGCGGGAGGACCCTCCCAACCCTCCGGAGCCTGACCGCACGTTTTGGATACCGGAAGGGTTTGAGGTTATCAGGCGGCACACCGGTGTTGTGGCACTTTCGGCGGTGCTCGTCGCCCTGGCAGTCTATTTCATCTGGCCGTTCTTCCATCGACCCGTGACGAAAGTGATGCTGGTCGTGCTCCCGTTCAAGAATTTAAGTGGCGACCAGCATCAAGAATACTTTTGCATGGAATTCACGGAGGAACTGACCACCCAATTGGCGCGTTTGCATCCGCAGAAGCTGGGCGTGATTTCCCCCACTTCGGCAAGGAATGCAAGGGCTAAGAGCATCGATCAAATTGGACACGAACTCGGGGTGAAATACATTCTGGAGGGGAGTGTTACGCAACACGGCAGCAATGAGGTCCACATCACCGCACAATTGATTCAGGTAAGCGACCAGGCCCAACTTTGGGCTGATAGCTATTCTCGCACCGAAGCGGACGTGCTTGCCCTGCAAAGTGATGTGGCAGGGGCCATCGCCCGCCAAATCAAAATCACACTAACGCCCCAGGAGCAGACCAGCCTTACGATTTCGCATCCCGTGAATCCCAAGGCGCACGACGCCTACCTGCGCGGCCGATATGAGTGGAACCAACGAACTCCCCAATCTATTGCCAATGCCATCCAGGAATTCCGGCAGGCCATTGCGACAGATCCCGAATACGCCCCTGCGTACGCGGGACTGGCGGATGCTTATGAGCTTCTCGGCTCGGTTCCCAACGACGCGCTGCCACCCCGTCAAGCCATGCCCATGGCGGAGCAAGCCGCCGAGAAAGCCCTGGCGCTTGACAACTCGCTCGCTGACGCCCACATCTCCCTTGCATATATCCGGCTCGCTTACGATTGGAAACGGCAGGAAGCTGAGCAACAGTTTCAAGAAGGGCTGAAACTCAATCCGGGCTCCGCCACCGGTCACGAGTGGTACGCGTTGTACCTTGCTGCGACAGACCAAATGGATAAAGCCATGGTCGAGGTACAAAAAGCCCAGGAACTCGATCCGCTCTCGATCATTATGAATATGGCCGCTGCCCAGGTTTTCCTTTACGCCGGTCACTATGATCGGGTTCTTGAGCAGTGCCAAATGGCATTGGATCTCAATCCGAACTTTTTTCTGGCGTATTATTTCCGGGGCCGCGCCTACGAGCGGAAAGGCATGCTCCCACAAGCCATCGCCGAGTTCCAAAGAGCAAATACCCTCTTTCCTGGTAATCCTACGCTGATGATGGCACTCGGCGGTTCCCACGCCCTCTTGGGTGACAAGGCACAAGCCCGAAGCTACCTGGCCGCCCTCAAGAACCTTTCCAAGCAGCAATATGTTCCAGCGGTTTACATGGTGGGGATCGCGGCGGAGTTGGGCGATAAGGATGAGGCATTCCGCTGGCTTGATCAGGCGGTCGAGGATCGCTGTGATTACGTCATTTACCTGGGTCACGAGCCCGCAATCGACAACCTGCGCGCCGACCCACGCTTCCGTGATTTCGTGCAGCACATCGGGCTGACGCCCTAGCGTTGCCAACGACTTTGTTTTCTCCCCATACAACCATCACCATCTACGCCGCGACAGGATTGACGCGTTTGGGCCGGCGTTGGCAGACTCTGTTCGTTGCCGTGATCGTCGTAATCGAGGCAGCAGCAGATTTGGTGCTCCGGGCGCACTACATGATGGCGTTTTCATTGCAATCATTACCGCTCTATAAGTCGCCCACGTCGGCGAACGAATTCCGCCGTGGTTCGGCCCATATTTTGCGAGACGCTTGACGCCTTCAGGGGGCCACGCCCGCGCGAGGGCCCATCACCCCTCCTATCATCTCTCGAAAGATAAGAGAGATGTTCCATAGAATCAGCAGGATGCAAACCTGCCCTCACTCCCCCCTTAGATTAGGAATAGCAGGCTACTGCGCGCATCGCGGCAAAGCATGACATCGCCCCATTGTCGAACCTTGCCGCTTGAATGTCGTGCTTCGGCTCCCGTAAAGTTGCACCCGACTTAGGGGAAAAGCGGAAAAAACATGGCCACCACGATGAAGACCGATCTCAATTTGTCCACGCATTGTTCGTTCCGGTACGAACACCGGGGTGACGACGACGCTAAGGGGGACCTGATCGTCCCTTCCGCGTCGACTGAAAACCGCCAGAAGTTCATGTTGCGGTGTGCCGGGAGTGAGAAGGCGCCTTCTGCATCGATGGATTTGTACCGCCTGAAATGAGGCTAGCTATGGATACAACTGTTCTAACAACTATCCTGGTGGGATTTTCATGGCCGCGGCGGCGAGCGCTGGTTGCCGTAGCCGGGGCGCTGCTTGTGGTACTCACATGCCCCGGATGTGGGGTAAAGAGGATCGCCGTCAACAAGTTAGGCAACGCCATCGCCGACGGTGGATCCACTTACGCCAGCGACGATGATCCCGAACTGGTCGAGAGCGCAGTTCCTTTCAGCCTGAAGCTGATGGAAAGCCTGCTCGAGGAAAGCCCCAAGCATCGCGGGCTGCTCCTGGCCGCCTGCAAAGGCTTTACGGAGTATAGCTATGCCTTTGTCCAGGAAGATGCTGACGAGATCGAGAGCACGAACCTCGCCGAGGCCTCCCGGCTGCGCGCGCGGGCACGACGTCTTGATCTACGCGCCCGCGATTACGGGCTGCGAGGACTTGAGGTGCGCCATCCAGGATTCGGCAAGGCCCTGCACGAGAACCCCCGAGCCACCGTGCAGCGCATCATCTCAGCCAAAGAAGTACCTCTGCTTTATTGGACAGCCGCGAGCTGGGGCGAGGCCATTTCGCTCTCCAAGGATAACCCCGACCTCATCGCTGATCAGCCGATCATCGAAGCGCTCATCGATCGCGCTTACAAGCTCGATCCCGACTTTGGGGGCGGCGCCATCGACAGTTTTCTGATCGCCTACGAACCGAGCCGGCAAGGCGCCAAAGGTGATCCCTTGGAGCGAGCGCGCGAACACTTTACGCGGGCTGTGGCCTTGTCCCGCGGTCAGCTTGCCGGTCCCTACGTGTCTTTGGCCGAGACGGTTTCAGTCCAGAAGCAGGATCGGGCGGAGTTCCAGGCGCTGCTCAATCGCGCCCTGGCCATCAATCCCGACGCCAGACCCGAGTGGCGGCTAGAGAACCTGTTGATGCAACGCCGCGCCCGCTGGCTGCTGGCACGGTCGGATGAGCTCTTTGTGGAGTGAAATGATCATGGGGGTTTATCCCCATGGGACATAGAACGACGCGTGCTCGGTGTCGCACCTTGTTGCTTGCAGGTCGTGTGTTCCTACTTTTATAGCCGCTGACGCATTGAGCAAGCGCCTGTAAAACAAGTAAGCATGGGGGCGGATATGCGGATAGAGAGAATCGAAGCCGGGGCCAACATTCAGATTCAGGCCGACGCGCCCCGCAGGCGCCTAATCCCCATTCGAAGTTGGGCAGCCGCGGCTTGGGACAGGGGTAACCAGTGGGCGGCCACCCTGGTGCGAAACTTGAAGCCCACAGTGTCGTTGTTTACAGGGAGCGTTCTCATTCTGCTGACCTTATTCCTTCCCGTCGCGGTGGAGATCTTCGGTCCTTATAGGACGGGGCACGAATGCGTTCGTGGTGAGGGCATTTGGCCCGGTGCACTGAGTCTGGTGAGTATTCTGCTTTCGGAGGGACAGTCTCCCTATCCCTTTTTTTATACCCTTTCTTATACCCTTCCTTTAGGTTTCGCTGCTTTTACGCTCGCGCTCCTCTTGGCATCTTGCCTGCATCCCGAGTTGCTTCGTAAACGGCGCTTGTCCACCTCGCTATTTGCCATTGCCGGGACCCTTTCCTTATTTATTATCGCCGACTTTTTCTGGTTCTCTTGCTGCGAGGTTATCACCGACCTCATATACCCATGGGGGCGCTCCGACATCATTATTACGGCGGGAGCGGCCAGTCTGACGCTCTTCGTAATAGTGTGGTGCCTCCGTTCAAGATTCGTCCGAAAGCAGAAGTGGATCATCTCACTCTTTGCCGCCGCAGGCATCAGCTCCTTAGCGGCTCTGGGGAGCTTCTCCCTGGGTTTCCTCGACTCCCGATGGGCTCTGGAGGAGCAGACCGAGCGCGCGCTTCTCCTGGCGCCCTCGGTTCTCTACTGGCTTGTGCCTGCGGTGCTATGGTACCGCTTCGGTCTTTCACGGCGGGGTGAGTTGCGCGCTCAGTGGCCCGGCCTCCGCCCGCGCGTCATCGCCATGTACGCGCCAGTCGTGGCAATTGATTGTCTGTTCTTTTTCCGGATTGTGATACCGAGTGATGGGGATTCTATTTGGGGTTTTCCGGTCTTCTTCGTCGGCATTCAACTCCTCGCGCTCGGCTACATGCGGCTTGCGCGAGAGGCGAATCATCTTCTCTCCAACGGGCATGTTTAGAATGAATAAGGGGAGCAATAAAAATGACGAAATCACTCAGCCGAACAGAAAGTGAAATCTTAGGGGCGTGGGTTCTTGCCGTTTTCTTGGCGCTCATGGGCGCCTCTGGGGCACGTGCGGCCGGACCGCCGGCGCCGGTGCGAATCAAGCTGGGCACGTTGATCCCAAGAGGCACGCCGGCCTACCAAGTCCTTCTGGAGATGCGCGAGAAGTGGCGGCAGGCGCCGGAAGGCGGAGTTGAGGTCATTGTCTATCCCGACGGAGCCATGGGCGGAGAGACCGACATGGTCCGCAGGATGCGTGTGGGCCAGATCCAGGCGGCGCTGCTGTCCATGACCGGCATCTCCGAAATCGATAAGTCGGTCAACGCGCTCCAGGAAATGCCCATGATGTTCCGGACGCTCGACGAATACGAGTACGTCCGCGAGAAAATGCGGCCGGCGCTGGAGAAGCGCCTTGCCGACCGGGGCTTCGTCGCCCTCTTCTGGGGCGATATCGGATGGGTGAGGTTCTTCTCCAAAGACGCGGCCGTGCACCCTGCTCAATTCATGCGCATGAAGATGTTCACCTGGGCCGGGAACAACGACCAGTTCGACCTCATGAAAGAGCTGGGATTCGACCCCGTGTCGCTAGAGACCGCCGACATTCTCCCCGGCCTCCAAACCGGACTCATCAACGCCTTGGACACAGTTCCAATGTATGCGCTGGCCGGCCAGTTCTACGGCCCCTGCCCTCACATGCTGGAACTCAATTTCGCTCCGCTGGGCGGAGCCGCGCTCATCACCAAGAAAGCCTGGGACTCGATTTCTCCCGCAACCCAGCAAGCCTTGCGAAAGGCGGCGGACGAGGCCGGCAGCGAGATCATCAAGTCGAGCCGGGCAGAAAGCGACGAGGCCGTGGAAGCCATGCGCAAGCGCGGTCTGACGGTCCACCGCGCGACCCCGGAAATCGAGGCCGAGTGGCGGACCTGGGCGGAAGGAATATACCCGAAGATTCGCGGAGGCCTGGTTCCGGCGGACGAGTTTGACGAAGTGGAACGAATGCTCCAGGAGTATCGGAAATCCGCGGTGGTGACCAACCGGGGCAGCAAAGGAGTCAATTAACTATGAGCACAATTGTCGCGGAATCCATAGCCGAACTACTGTTCCCGGAGAGCCGGGAGAAGCACGAGTGGAAGTGGAGCCGCTACTTTCACCACGGTGAGAACGCTGTCGTGACGCTGGCCCTGGCGGCGTTGGTCGTCCTGCCTCTCGTAGAGAGCGTGCTGCGGAAAACGCTCCACCTCGGTATCTCCGGCTCGACGGCGCTCGTCCAGCATTTCACTCTGCTTCTCGGCATGATCGGGGGAGTGATCGCCGCGCGCGAAAATCGCCTGATGCCGCTTTCCACTCTCGCCACACTATTGAAGGGGAGGAAGAAAACGGCGGCGCTCATCTTCAGCGGCGCTTGTTCGGCCGTTGTGGTCGCTCTGCTCTGCTGGGCGAGCTTGCAGTTTGTGCTCTCGGAAAGACCCGCGGGGAAGATCCTGGCCTATGGCATTCCTCTCTGGGTCATGCAATTGGTCATGCCCCTGGGCTTTGCCTTGCTGACGTTTTACCTGCTGTGGCACGCCTCGGGGAGTTGGATTGGGCGAGTGACCTGTGCCGCCATCTCGGGGGCCATGGTCCTATTTTGCGCTCGATCTCCGCTGCCCGTCGAACAACTCATGGTTCCGGCCCTGCTTGTCCTGCTGGTGGCCACACTGTTAGGCGCTCCCGTCTTCGTGACGGTGGGGGGCGCGGCCCTGCTTCTTTTTTGGAAGTTGCAGGAGCCGATCGCCTCCATTTCCATTGACTACTATTCGCTGGTCACCAATCCGTCGTTGCCGACCATGCCCCTTTTTACGCTGGCGGGCTACTTTCTGGCGGAAGGCGGAACCGCCAAGCGCTTGATGCGCGTCTTCCAGGCGCTATTTGGATCGTTCCGTGGCGGTCCCGCCATCGTCACGGCCCTGGTCTGCGCCTTCTTCACATCGTTCACGGGAGCTTCCGGGGTGACGATTCTCGCCCTTGGAGGGCTGCTGATGCCGATGCTCGTGGCAGCGCAATTCCGGGAGAAAGACGCGTTGGGCCTCGTGACGGGCGCAGGCTCGCTCGGTCTCTTGTTCCCACCGTGCCTCCCCTTGATTCTCTACGCCATCGTCGCCAAAATTCCCATGAAGGACGTTTTCCTGGGCGCCATAGGGCCCGGCACCTTGATGCTGGCAATGACAGCGGTGTGGGGCCTCATCGTGGGACGCCGAGGCAACGCGCCGATTCAGCGTTTGAATTGGGCGGAAATCCGAGGCGCTGTCTGGGAGGCAAAGTGGGAACTGCTTCTTCCCGCGGTAGCCTTTCTGGCGCTCTTCAGCGGATTTGCCACGCCGGTCGAAGCCGCTGCCGTCACCGCTCTCTATGCCCTCTTCGTCGAGGCGGTCATCTACCGCGACCTGAAGATCACCAGGGACATTCCGCGCGCTATGGCCGATTGCGGCTTGCTGATTGGCGGCGTACTCCTGATCTGGGGGGTGGCGCTGGGCGTCACCGATTACATGGTGGATTCGGAGTTAGTGGTGCGCGCCGTGGAATGGACGACCCACACCATCCAATCGCCGTGGGTTTTCCTGCTGCTGCTCAACCTGTTTCTCCTCATTGTCGGCTGTGTGATGGACATGTACGCCGCGATTGTGATTGAGGTGCCGCTCCTTGTGCCGCTCGGCGTCGCTTATCACATAAATCCCATCCACCTCGGCATCGTCTTTCTGGCCAACATGGAGTTAGGGTACCTGACGCCCCCGGTAGGACTCAACGCCCTAATCTCCTCTTACCGCTTTAAGAAGCCCCTGAGCGACGTCCTGCTTGCGCTGCTTCCCATAGATATCGTGCTGTTTATCGGCGTCATGCTTATTACGTATGTTCCAGCGCTAACCACCTGGCTGCCAGCCTGGTTCGGCCACTGAATTCTAACCAGGTCACTGCCACTCCTGGCGCGGCTGGGCTGATTGCCCTCACTTACTTCACCGCCTGCGCCAGGACCATCGTCATATCATCCTGAAGCTCCGGGCTTCCCGTCCATTCGTTCACGCTACGGTATATTTCTTCCGCTAGTATCTCCGGGGAGGCGCCGAGCGCGCGTTGGGTCACCTCCAGAACTCGGGACTCCCCAAACTCCTCTCCGTAAATATTCTCAGGCTCGGTAATACCATCGGTGAAAGCCATCAAGAGGTCGCCGGGCTCAAGCTGGACGGTTCCCTCCTGGTAGGTGACCGAGGGAAAAAGTCCCACCACGGTTCCTCCCACGCGGAGACGCTCAATCTTGTTGCCGCGAAAAAGCATAGGGGCCAACTGGCCGCCGTTCGTGTAGGAGAGCTGGCGCGTCCGGGCGTCATAAACGGCGAAGAAGAAGGTCACGTATTTTTCCAGAGGGGTATTCTCGTAAATCTGCCGGTTCAATCGATCGACCACCTGGGCCGTCGATAAGGGGGCGAGCGCGGACCTTTCGCCGGCGGCGAAGCCGTTATATAACTGCGCCCGCAACGCCGATTGAATTCCCGCCATCAACAGGGCGGCAGAGATTCCCTTCCCGCTCACATCCCCCAGCACCAATCCCACGCGGTGTTCGTCCAGTTTCAAGAAGTCATAATAATCGCCGCTCACCGAACGCGCCGCCTTGCAGACTCCATAAAGTTCCAGACCGGGCACTTGCGGCGCCACCTGGGGAAAGAGCTGGTTCTGCACTTCCCGCGCGATGTCCAGCTCGCTCTGAAGCTTCATCCTTTCCTGCGATTCCTTCAGCAGCCGTTCGACCGACGCCGTCATGGTGTCAAAAGCCTCGCCCAGAGCGCTCAACTGGTCATGGCGAGGAATCTGCAAGCGAAAAGAAAAGTCCCCTGCCTTGATCCGCTCCGTGGCGCCATAGAGTTTGTCGACCGTACCTGTTATCGAACGCGTCAAGCGAACGCCAATGATCAGCGCTGCGCCTTCAATCAGCAGGAAAATGACTAGCACGGTTCTGAAGACGAGGACCGGGACGCGGGAATATTCGCCGAGGGTGGCAAGGAGGTGATTGCTGAGCGTGGAAAGTCTGGAGGTCACGTAAACGAAGGCCGGCTCGGCGGCTTTCCCTTCCTGCTTTCCGCCCCAATAAATGGGATCCAGAGTGGAGGCGCCGTGCACGACAAAGTCGAACAAAAATACCGGCTCCGGAACGTGCAAAGATTTAGAGTTGATGACGTTGGTGACGGTGAAGGTCACCCCGGGGTTTTTTATGTAAACTTTACCGTCTTCCAGCGGCCCCTCCGGCACACGCTTGGTCGTGGCCACGCCGACGGGACCAATGCCCTCCCCCACCATATCCAACAGCTCGGGCGTGAAGGGCTGCGAAAGAACCAGCGTTAACTCACCAGCGGGCGTCGGAGCCTGTTCCACGGATCGCAGGGCGAGTTGCCCATTATCCATAACCATCCCTGCGAACTCTTCGTTTTTCAGCCAGCTCGGAAGGGTCACGGGACGATCTGCGGGCTGCCCGTCCAAATGGAACGAGCGAGTGGCCCCTCCCAGGTGAAGGGTGATGACCAAGCCGGGGTAGCTGCTGGCGTGGTCGACCAATTCCGTGAGATAGAATTTTTGAATCCCCCTCAACATCGCCTGTGGCGAAGTTTCCCCCGTGGAGCGCGCCTCATGAAAGACTACGCGGTTGACCTGCTCAATCTCATCGAAATGATCGCGAAGTCTCAACACCACCAGGTAAGCGGCGACCTGGCCATTGAGGATGAAGTCTTCCAAGACGGCGAGAGAGAGAATCAGAAGAATGGGGACGAAGGCGATGAAAACGTAGGCCACCACCAGGCGCCGGCGGAGCCGCCAGAGGACACGACTCCGGACGTACCCGAACAGCCTGCCCAGGTAGTAGAAACCTGAGGCGAAGGTGCAAATCCAGAAGAAAAACCATAGCACCCCCGGCACGCCTCCGCTCGCGCGGGTGAGCCAGGCGGCAATCCGGAGGGCAGCTCCGTACGCCAAGACCCAGGCCGTGAACCGGGCCATGCGGTGCTGCCGGTATTCAAGCCGAAGAAATTCGAGCACGAGAGACTACTCCGGACAGCCGGCCAGCGTAAGCCCGCCGGCCTAGTGGCCACTCGCGCGCGCGACTCGAATTGCGCTCCTCTGCCGGCTGTAGGTGAAGTAAATGACCAGGCCGGTCATCATCCAGATGAGGAATGCCGCCCAGGTGATGACCCCGAGGCCCGCCATCAAACCGAGATTGATGATCACTCCCACGATGGGCACGGTGGGAACCAGAGGAGTCCGGAAGGGCCGCGGCAGGTCGGGCTCTTTTTTGCGCATGATGATGATGCCGATGCAAACCACCGAGAACGCGAACAGCGTGCCGATACTGGTCAGGTTGCCCAAGCGGTCAATGGGCGTGAAGGCCGCACCCAGCGACACAAACAGCATGAGCACCAGGTTGGACCTCCAGGGCGTGCGGAAGCGGGGATGGATATCCGAAAAGAGCTTGGGCAGCAGGCCGTCATTGGCCATGGAATAGAATACCCGGGACTGCCCCAGCAGCATGACCAGCATCACCGAGGTCAGGCCGCAGAGCGATCCCAGCTTCATGAGGAACCCTACCCAGGTCAGGCTTTTCATGTAATCCACGGCCAGGGCCAGCGGGGCTGCCACGTTGAGGTCCTTGTAATTCACGATCCCGGTGAGCACCAGCGAGTAAAGAATGTAGAGTACCGTGCAAATGGCTAGCGACCCGATAATCCCGATGGGCATGTCGCGTTTGGGATTACGCGCCTCCTGGGCGGCGGTAGACACGGCATCAAATCCGATATAGGCGAAAAAAATCTGGCCCGCCCCGGCCAGCACCCCGCTCCAACCAAACGCCCCGAAATGGCCGGTGTTCTGCGGCAGAAACGGGTGGTAATTGGCGCGATTGATGAAGAAAAAGCCGATCCCAATGAAGAATATAACCACCGCGACCTTGAGAATGACGATGAAATCATTGAAGCGCGCCGACTCGCGAATCCCGCGAATCAAGATGCCGGAGATGAGACAAATGATGATAACCGCAACAAGGTTAATAGTTCCAGGTTGGGCGGCGAAGGGGGAAGCCACCAGCGCGCGTGGCATCTCGATCCCGAAGGAAAGCAGAATGGAGTCGAAAGTCGCCGCCCAACTGACGGAGACGGTGGCGGCGCCCACCGCGTACTCCAGCACCAGCGCCCAGCCGATGATCCACGCAATCAATTCTCCCATGGTGGCGTAGGAGTAAGTGTAGGCGCTGCCCGCGATAGGGATCATGGTCGAGAACTCGCTGTAGCAGAGGCCGGCAAAGGCGCAGCCGGCGGCGGCCAAAATGAAGGAGTAGACCATCGCCGGACCCGCATGGGTGGCGGCGGCCACCCCCGTCAGGGTAAAGATCCCCGCCCCAATAATGGCGCCGATTCCCAGCGTCACCAGCGACAACGGACCCAGGCTACGCTTCAGGCTGTGTTCGCTCACCTCTTCCGCCTCGGCCAGAAGCGAGCCGATAGGCTTCGTCATCAAAAGGTCAGACATTCATATCCTCCGAGCCCGCGTATTCTCCCAGAGTCTGAAACCCCCGCGGGGTAGCCGTTCCATGGCCACTTGCAGGCCATAACACCTTATGGCTCTGGCGCTTGCCCTTCCCTGCCGCGTCGCCAGAGATAGAATACAGGAATTCCCAAAGCCACGATACACAATCCTGCCGCGCTGCGCGCGGCGTTATGCCACAACAAGGCCCACTCCACAAAGAGCGCGAACAGGATGTACAGCCCCGGCAGCACCGGGTAGCCCCAGGCGCGATAAGGGCGTGGCGCATCGGGGCGCGTGCGCCGCAGACGAAAGATTCCCGCGATGGTGAGAATATAAAACAGCACGACCGCGAAGATCACGTATTCGAGCAACTCGCTGTAAGTGCCGGTCAGGGTGAGCAGCGCACCCCAGGCCGCCTGCACCATCAGCGAAACGGCCGGGGTATGGTACTTCGGGTTGACGCTGCCTACCGAGGGAAAGAAAAGTCCATCTTTGGCCATGGCGTAATAGACGCGCGCGCCTGCCAGCACCATGCCATTGATGCAGCCAAAAGTGGAAATCATGATGGCCGCCGCCATCAAGCCCTCGCCCCGGCCGCCCAGCATCACCTGCATGGCTGCCGTGGCCACACGGTCTTCCGCCGCGTAAGGAATTCCCCGTTCCCATGCCCCGCCGCCGGGCGAGCCGAAGAAAGGCAGCACGCGATAGTAAGCCCAATTGCAGGCGAAGTAAATCGCGCAAACCGTAATCGTCCCGATAAAAAGAGCCAGGGGCAGGTTGCGTTTGGGGTTGATCACCTCCTCACCCGTGAAGGTGACATTGTTCCAGGCGTCGGAGGAGAAGAGCGGGCCGACCAGCGCTACGGAAACCACCGTCAGGGTCGCCAGGTCCCAATGCGCACCCTGCCAAAACCCCTGCTGCGAGGCGGCCGGCGCCGGGTGCCCGAAGGCCCACCACGCGCCCCCTGCCACCAAGCCCACGAGCGCAGCAACCTTGAGAAACGTGAAGATGTTCTGCACCCACGCGCCCACCCGCAGGCCGAAGACATTCACCACGCTCAGGAATCCCAGCGCCACGATGGCTATCAGTTGTTGGCTTGAAAAGGTCAGCGCGATGGAATGGCCGAAGACCGGCAGAGTTCCCAGATTCACCAGAATGTTGTGAGCCGAAACCCAGGGAGCGAAAACCCCCAGGAATTTCCCAAAGCCCACTGCTACAGCCGCCAGGGTTCCCGTCTGTATGACCAGGAAAAGCGTCCAGCCGTAAAGGAAGCCGAAGAGCGGGCCAAAAGCCTCACGCAGGTAAACATATTGGCCGCCGGCCCGCGGCATCATGCCCGCCAGTTCGCCGTAACTGATGGCGGCGATGATGGTCATCACCCCGCTGATCACCCAACTGAGGAGAAATAGACCTGGCGAACGGACTTGCCGGGCGACGTCGGCGGCGACAATGAAAATCCCCGAGCCGATCATCGAGCCCATCACGATGGTGGTGGCATCGAGAAGACCGAGCCCCTTCACGAGCTCGGGGGTTTGCGCGCTGGCGGGAGTCGTTGAAGATGTGGCCATGATGGAGAGGGTCAGGCCGTCCGGGATTCGCGGTCAAGCCCCCAGGGCTCCATGAAAGTCCAATCGGATTGAAAAGGATCTCTCACCTGCCCTCCTCCGTCGGGCACCCTTTCCCCTGAGAGAGGCCTGTGATTTTGAATTCTATCCCTCTCCCTTGGGGAGAGGGTGGACCGCAGCCGGCGTTCTCATCAGCCGGGGCGGGACGGGTAAGGGGTCTCTCCGCGGGTGATGCCTACATGGCCCCGGAGGTATGCGACACCCGCGACTTTGACGGAACCCCATCAAACCCCTAAGACTTTCAGAAACTCTTCGGCGCGCTGGCCGATATCCGGCGCACCTATCAGCCCGCGAATCACGGCTACCGAATCCGCCCCGGCCTCCAGTACCCGCTTGGCGTTTTCGAGGGTGATGCCTCCGATGGCTACCAGCGGCTTGCGTGTGGCCTGGCGCGCCGCGCGCAAACCGTCGAGGCCCACGACCGGGTCAGGATTCTGCTTGCTCGCCGTTGGAAATACCGGACCGAACGCAATGTAATCCGCCGACGAGCGGTCCGCCTCCTTGACCTGCTCCAGGAAGTGCGTCGAATAGCCAACCCATTTACCGGGAGGCAGCATGCTCCGCGCGAATTCGACGGGCAGGTCCTCCTGGCCCACATGCACGCCATCGGCGTCCACGACGCAAGCGATGTCGGCACGATCGTTGACAATAAAAATGCCCTGGGATTGATGCACGAGCGCCCCGATCCCCTGCGCGCTCGCCCAGAGTTCGCGGGAGGAGGCGCGCTTGTCGCGGAGTTGAATAAGTTGCACGCCCGCCGAAAGCAGCGCCGCCGCCACCTCCAGGGAGGACCGGTCGCCCGCCTGAGCGGGGTCAATTATGGCATAGAGGCGAGGGATTACAAATGCATAGGGTGAACGGGTGATCGGGTGATCGGATAATTTGCCCATCTTCTCTTGTCTTAATGGACGCACTTCGGGGGCTTTGCCGCAACTCTGGAAAAATGTTCTCGAGGTGCGCCGAGTAACACAATAAACCGATTGGACTCCGAAATTAAATCACTCGATCACCCGAATTGTCGCCGTTGTGGACATAGCGCTGCAAGAAGTGGGTATCGAAGTTCCCCGCTTGGAAATCAGGATCGGACATGATTTTCTGATGAACGGGAACAGAAGTGGAAATGCCCTCGATAACGAACATTTCCAGGGCTCTCATCATGCGGCTGATGGCCTCCGGGCGGTCCTTACCGTGCACGATCAGCTTGGCGATGAGGGAGTCGTAATAGGGCGGGATCACGGATTCCGCGTAGGCAGCGGTGTCGACCCGGACGCCGCTACCCCCGGGTTCGTGGAAGGCCGTCACCTTCCCGGCGGACGGAGCGAACGTCTGGGGGTTTTCCGCGCAGATACGGCACTCGATGGCGTGCCCGCGCAGGCCAAGGGTTTCACCCTCGAAAGGCAGGTGGCCGCCCGCGGCAATCAGAATTTGCAGCTTCACCAGGTCCAACCCTGTCACCATTTCCGTTACCGGGTGCTCCACCTGTATGCGGGTATTCATTTCCAGGAAATACAGGTTGCGATTTTCATCCATCAGCAGTTCCACGGTGCCGGCGCTGGTATAACCTATTTCCTGAAGAGCGAGGATAATCTGATGACCCACGCGCAGCCGGGTTTCTTTGTCCAACTGAGTGGAGGGTGACTCCTCCAGCAGTTTCTGGTGCCGGCGTTGAATGGTGCATTCGCGCTCGCCCAAGTGGACGACCTTCCCATGCTGATCGCCCAGAATTTGAAATTCAATGTGGCGAGGAGAGGTAATATATTTCTCCAGATAAACATCGGGAGTCCCGAAAGAAGCTGCAGCCTCGTTCTGCGCGGTCCGCAAAAGGTGTGGCAGATCCTCCACCGATTGCACAATGCGCATTCCCCGGCCGCCCCCGCCTGCCGCGGCCTTGACCATGACCGGGTAGCCGATTCGCTCCGCCTCCCGGAGCGCCGCCTCCTCCGACGGGACCATTTCAGAGCCCGGCAGCACCGGCAGTCCCAGTTCGCCCATTTTCCTGCGGGCCCGATTCTTGTCACCCATCAGGTGGATGACCTCCGGCCTGGGGCCGATAAAGGTCAGATTGGAAGCTTCGCAGACCTCCGCAAAGTAGGCGCTTTCCGCCAAAAAGCCATAGCCTGGATGAATGGCTTCGGCGCCGGTGATCTCCGCGGCCGAAATAATGCTGGCCACGTTCAGATAGCTGTCGGCGCTGCGCGGCGGGCCGATACACACGGCCTCATCCGCAAACCGCACGGGCAGCGAATAGCGGTCAGCCTCCGAATAGACCGCGACGGTCCGAATGCCCAGTTCCTTGCAGGCGCAAATCACCCGCAAGGCAATCTCCCCGCGATTGGCAATTAGAATTTTGTTGAACATGTCTGGAGAACAGTTGAAAGTATGAACCCTTAACTATCAACTTTTCTTCCTCGCGGGTTCAATGGCGAACAAGGATTGCCCGTACTCGACCGGTTGGCCGCTTTCCACATAAATGCGTACAATCTCCCCGGCCGTCTCGGCTTCCAGTTCATTCATCAACTTCATCGCCTCAATGATGCAAAGAACCTGGCCCACTTGCACACGGTCACCTACTTTGACAAAAGGCGGCGCGTTGGGAGCCGGGGCCGCGTAGAAAGTTCCCACGATCGGCGACTTCATGACGAAGAGGCCCTCCGTCGATTCCCCCGCAGGTTCCGCGGCAGCCGTAGCAGGCGTGGAGGCAGCAGGGGCGGGCACTACGATGGGCGCCGGTGACGGGATGACCATCCCGGAGGGAGCGTAACCATTCACCTGGCTGGGGTTCTCGCTGTGACTATTTCCGCGCCGGACCCGAATCTTGACACCCTGCTGTTCCATCTCAAACTCGGTGATCTCCTTGGCCGCCAGGAGGTCAAGCAGATCCTGGATATCTTCCAGGTTCCAAACCCGCCCGGGGATTGGGGAGTTACGCGTGGAATTCCTGCCCGGCATTCATTTGCTCCCGCACTATTTGCTGATGACCCACCGCTCCGTGGAGGCCGGTGTGAGGATCTCGGGGCCGTCTGGCCCGACGAGGACCGTATCCTCTATGCGGATACCGCCCAACCCTTCCAGGTAGATTCCGGGTTCGACGGTAACCACGGAGCCCGCCCTTAAACAGGTCGTCTCACCCTTGCCCAAGCGCGGCCGTTCATGAACCTCCAAGCCTACGCCGTGGCCCGTGCTATGGGTAAAGTACTGGGCGAGGCCCCGTTCGGTCAGGATGCGCCGCGCGGTGGAATCGACATCTCCCGCCTTGATTCCGTCCTGCACTGACCGGACAGCTCCCCGCTGAGCCTTCACCACTGCCGAATAAAGGCTGCGAACCCGGCGACTCGGTTCACCCAGGAAGACGGTCCGCGTCATATCCGCAGCATAGCCGCCGAGTATAGCACCAAGGTCGAGGATAACCAACTCACTTTCTTGCAGCAGCTTAGAGGAAGGGCGCGCATGGGGATGGGCGGACCGGGGACCGGAAGCCACGATGGTCTCAAAAGCCGCCCCCTCCGCTCCCTTTTTGCGCATGCGGTATTCAACTTCCGCCGCCAGGTCAGACTCCTTCACCCCGGGTTTGACCCAAGTGAGGAGGTCTTGGAAAACTTCGCTGGTCACCTGCCCGGCGCTCCGCATCATTTCAATTTCGCCCCTGTCCTTGACCACCCGGAGATCCTCAATCAGGTCTCCCGCCGGCTGCAAGCGAAGGTTGCGGTCGGCTTCGCTGCGAAGCTGCTCGTATTGCGCACAGGTGAGGGTCGAAGCCTCATAGGCGACATCCCGCGCATGGCTCTTGGCCAGCCAGGCTGCCGCCCCTCGCAGCGCACCCTTCTTCTCCTCCACCACCTCAACACCGTGGGCTTGCTCGCGGGCCTGGAGGGTATAACGAGGGTCAACCCAGAGAATCCCCTGCCGGGACCCGATCAGCGCTATTCCGGCGCTGCCCACAAAGCCCGTTAGGTAGCGGACATTGACGAGGTTCGAGACCAGCAAGAAGGGGATCCGGCGAGCTTCCAGGAGGACCCTGAGCCGCTCCTGGCGGGCAAGAAATCCCGATAAAGTGTGCTCTGGGTGCATGGGCAGAAGCAAAAAAGGAGGAGACCAAGGTCTCCTCCTTACAACAGCAATCGAGCCAGTGCCAGTCGTGAAGGGACGATTTTAGCCGGGCAGAATCTTCGGCGATACGAAGAACAGCAACTCCTGGTCAGTGTCCTGGGCATTACTGGTCTTGAACAGGTGCCCAAGGACGGGGATGCTGCCCAACAAAGGTATATACGTGGCCGATTTGGTTCTGTTGGTCACCGTAATGCCGCCAAAGATCACTGTGCCGCCATCCGGAACGAGCACTTGGGTCGTCGCGGACTGGGTATTGATGTCGGGTCCAGCAAGCGAGACCGACGCGCCCACGGAGGCGTTGGTCACGTTAATGATCATGAAGATGTTGCCGTCATCGGTGACCTGGGGAGTTACCGTCATATTTAAAGTCGCATTTTCGTATTGCACGCTGATGGTATTGTTGATGGTAGTCTGAACGGGAACCTGTGTACCTTGCATGACCATCCCCTGCACGTTGTTTTGGGTCACGATGGTGGGGCGGGAAATGGTTTTCGCCTGGTCGCGCTCCTCGGAAGCAGAGATGACCGCGTTGATCAAATAGCGGGACGAGGCATTGGAAATGGCTATCGCTCCAAACCCGGTCCCGGTCGCGGGTGTTATCGTCTGGCTGACCGCGGGACTGGCTGGGAAGGTGATACCCGGCGTAACGGTTGCCGCACTGCCCGTCGAGCCGCCGATCAGTGTGGAACCTTGGTTGGTATGGGTGGCGCCGGCGAGCGAGGACGACAGGGTACGAGAGAAGTCGGCGGTGGCCAGCACGACGCGCGCTTCGATGGAAATTTGCTTCGCTTTCTTGTCCATCTTGTTAATGATGTTCTGGATGATGGGAATCTGCGACTGCACGTCGGAAATGATCAGCGTGTTGTTGCGGGCGTCCACCAACACGGTGCCACGGCGGCTGAGGGCGCCGCCGCCCGTCCAGGTTTTGAGCAAGGCGGCGATTTCCTGAGCCTTGGCGTAATCAATGGGCCGGAAAACCGTTACCAGCGGCTCAGCGTCAATACGCGCGGCCGCCAGTTTCGTTACCGACTCCTGCTCCGCCGTCAGCGTGGAAAGTTGGGCAATCCGCAGGACATTACCTTCCAAGGTCTTTCCCAACCGGAATTCCTTCAGAACGATGTCCAGGGCTTGATCCCAGGGCACAGAATCGAGCACGATCGTGACGTTCCCCGACACGTTCGGATCTACGATGATGTTCAGACCGCTGATTTCATGAATGAGGCGGAAAAAGTCCTTCAGGTCAACATCCTTCAAATTGAGTGAGATCGGCTCACCCGTATAGACCGGCTTCACTTGCTCGGGTGGGGCACCAGCGCCGGGAGGAGTGGCCTGCGCAGCGAGCGGCGCAGCTTCCTTTTCCGGTGTCAAGGTAATTGCGGCCTTCTGCGCCCGCAAGACTTCCGGTGTCGTGCTGGGAGCGGTGGGTAGCGGCGTCGCGGTTAACTGCTGGGCACTCTTTTCAGCCGTAGGCAGCGTGCTCTGCACGTCCGGCTTCGCGGGATCTTTGGCCTCGGCCTGGAGAGGGACGGTCACCGAGGGTTTGCGGTCGATCACTTCGATCGAAGGCTCCGGCGTACGTGCCCGCATGCCCGTTGCCGGGGCCGTGGTCACGGCAGCCGTCGCCGTGGGGGCCGATGGCGCGGGCTTTGCTGCCACCGTCGGCGCCGCAGGAGCAGGGGCGGGGATCTTTGCCGCAGCGGGTGCGGATGCCGCCATTCCACGCGGACGCAACTCGATCTGGACTCCGGTGGAAGTAGCGTGGACGTCGAAGGTTGGATCGCCATTCAAATCCGCCACGACGCGAACCACGGAAGGATCCTTGTCGTGGAACTGCGCGATGCGTACATCCCGCAGAACCGGCGTGTCGGCATTGTAGGACTTCTGGTGGGAGGCGTTCTGGGCGCCGACAATATCCACCACCAGACGCGCCGGGCCCTTCAGTGTCGTCACATGATAGCTTGCCGTCCGCGACGTCGAAACCTCAACGTATGTCTCGCCAGTCGGACGCTTGTCGAGAGTCACGTTCGAGACCACGAGAGGTCCGCCCGCCGGTGCCGGAGAAGCCGGATGGGGGGACACTGTTTCCGGAGCGGTCGCGGGAACCGTGCTTGGGGAAGTTGCCAGCGCCGCCTTGCGAGTCTCCCCGAAAAGCAGCCGGAGGCTTGAACTATCCCTGTTCACGACGAACGGCTCATCTTGCTTGGTGTCCACTTGCACGCGGACCACCGGCAGGCCAGAAGCGTCCTGGTATTGCAGGAGCTTGTAGCCGGACATTATCGGGTTCGACCAGGATCCGGTTCGTGGAACGTTGATCGCCTTGACGCCCACGAGGTCGATGAAAAGTGTATCCGGAGCGGCCTGGGCGGTCTTATAGACGTACGGTCCGTCCACACGCAGCACCAGTTCTTGGCCCGTGGGATCCGCGGAGGCCGTGACCGACTTCAAGGTCGTCACCTCCGGGGCCGCCCATGCGCGGCCTCCCGTGGCGGGGATCATCCCCAGCATCAGCCACACCACCGTCAGCAAAACAATCGCATGTCGTTTCATCTTCCTTCTCCCGGGGCCGAACCCAGTTTCTTAACCACTTCACGAGTCGACACTCGCCCGTCTTGGTCGAGGACGTTCTCTTTGAAGTAGACTGCGTCCGGCGTGATCCTGCTGACTACGCCGTTGTACACCTCATCGTTTTCGCCCAAGAATTGAGCGTAGTTCCTTTGGTTGTTGACCACGGCAATCATCTTGTTCGTGGTGTTCTCCCGAACGATCCCCTCAACTCTGAGTTGCGAAATGATCAGCCCGCGCTTCCCGGCAGGCAGTGGCCCCATGGTGCCTTGCATAACGCCCTCGGCACCTTGTCGAGGGGGCGGAGGAAGTTTGAACGGGTCACGTTTACCTGAAGCCGTCTCGGTCAAACCGGTGCGTGGGTTTTCCCCTTTGCGCAGGCGTTCCGCCGGAGCCTTGGCTCTCTGTCCGGGGGAGGTTTCTCCCTTGGTCGCAGTTTCCGGCATCCTCTTGGGCCTCGGCGTTGTGGTCCCCGCGGTTCTCTGCCCCGGTGTGGATGGCGTTCCCCCGACATGGGTGGGCCGGGGAGTCATGGTCGTGGGCCTGGCTGGCGCCGGAGCCGGGGTCGGCTTCGCCGGCGGCGTGCCGGGCTTCGTCTGCGCGGGCGCTAATTTGTTCCGGATGTCCTGTAGCGCACCGGTCGCGGGTTGTTGTCCTGCCCAACCCAGGTGGACGCCCACGCTCGCGAGGAATGCACCCAGAAGCAGGAGACGGGTTGCCGGGGTAATGCCAGTGCTTGTAAACCTGTGCTTAGCCATTGTCCTCATCCTGCAAGCTATTTCTTCTTGGGAGGCGGCGCCGCCGCTGCCATGGGCTTGTTGTAATACGTGGTCAGCGTGCAGTTCGCCCCCACCGTCTCATTGGGATAAACCGTGTAGGACCCCATACCGCCACCCTCCGGAGTTCCTAAAGAGAGGCCCGAAACACTCATAATGCGTTGTTCATGCGCTAGGCGGTCGAAGAAGTTCATCAAACTGTAATAGGTTCCATCAAGCCGCAAGCTGAAAGGCGTCTCCACATAAAACTCCTTGACCGCGGCGGGCTTGGGAATAAAGGTTCGAACGTTGACATTGGTATTCACCCCTGCTGCGAACACGGTTCTCATGAATTCGTCTGTCGCCTGCTCATCGGGAACAATCGACCGGAGAGTATCCAACTGCTTCTCCAACTGCGCGATGCGGTTCAAATACTCCGTCTGCTGCTGGCGGAAGGCTTCGTTCTTGTCATTCTCCGCCTTGAGCTTGGTCACCTGTTTTTCCAGACTCTCCCGCTTGTCGTTGAGGGGCAACACGTAGTACCAAAAAGTGCCGGCCGCTAGGGCGACAGCCACCGCCACAAAGATAAATCCCTGTACCGGAGTTGGAAGGTCGTTAAAGCTTTTGGCCATCTTCTTTACCCTTTCCTACATCGTTCTGCGCTGCGTGCCGGGAGCAGGAGGTAGTGCGCCATGCGGTCCTGCCGGTTGCGCACGAGGGGCAGACACCGGGGTGGCCGCGTTGGGCCCCGGTGGCGCTGCTCCGCCGGCCGCCGCCGAGGGCGACTTGAATTGACAATTCAGGGTGAACTTGTACGCCAGGCGATTGAATTGATCGTCCTGATAGAACTGCTCCAGCCTTATGTCGTCGAAGGCTCCGGAGTTCTTCAGGTAGGCCAAAAAGTTGGCCATGGAATTCACGGTTCCGGACTGCCCTTTCAGTTCCAGGCGGTCACCAGCCCCGGTATTGGCCGTATAAAGGTACACGTCGTTGATGCGGTTGACGACGTTCCCCAGGGCGCTCATCAATTCCACCGGCCCCACCCGGCTGCTCTGTAATGCCTGAATGGTGTTGATCCGCGTCTCGAGGTCGCTGAGACGTTGCTGGTATTTTGCGTTCTGGGATCTCACCACCTCGAGCTCCGTCTGCCGGATCTTTTCCTGATTGAACCGCTTATCGAGTTCCGCAATTTGGTTGGTCCAAATTTTGTAAATGACGCCGACGATCGCGAAACTGACGATCAGGGCACCGATGAACGTCACCACCTGGAAGGCTCTCGTCGCCGGCGGGCCGGCCGCGGCTTTGGTCGGAGGTGGCGCGACTCCCAAAAGGTTGATCTTGATCATGGCTAGTCAAAGCTCCTCAATGCCAGCCCCACCGCAACACTCATACGGGGAGCAATTTCGTCCACGTAGCCGACATCAAATTTCTTGGGATCGACCGACACCCGGAGAAACGGGTTGATGGCCTCCACGGGGATGTTGAACTCCGATTTGAGCTGTTCCACCAAACCTTCGATCTTGGCCGTCCCCCCGGAAACATAAATGTGCTGGATGTTTTCGGTGGAGGTGGTTTGCCGGAAAAAGTCGAAGGTCTTCTGAATTTCCAGCATCAGGATTTCCGTCACCGAGCGCAGATGGGGAACCTTTTGGTCCTGGGTGACGTTGGGGACCTCCAAACCCTGCTTCAGCCTCTCGGCGTCCTCGAAACTCAAATCGAGTTCCTTCTGCAGAGTATCCGTGTACTGATTGCCGCCCACCGAGACGTCGCGGGTAAACAGCGGATTGCCGCCCCGCCCGATGACGATGTTCATGATGCTGGCGCCGATATTAAGGAGCGCGGCCATCTGGTCGGGGGGGACCTCGTAGTTCGCCTCAAAGGCGTTGTAGACCGCAAAGCCGTCGTAATCCACCACCGAGGGAATCTTGCCGGCCTGGCTCAACACGTTGGTGTGGTTCAGAATCTTCTCGCGCTTCACCGCCACCAGCATCACGTCGGTGCCATTTCCCGTCGGGGAAGCCCCCAACGATTGATAGCTCAGATTCACGTCCGTCATGTCGAAAGGAATGTGTTGCTGCGCCTCGTAAGGGATGGCGCTGTAAAGCTCCTCATCGGTGGCGGCGGACACGGTGACGCGCTTGACGATGACCGCGTGGCCGGAAACGGAAGTCGCCACGTTTTTGGTCTTGATGCGGTTCTCGTTGAAGATCTTCTCGATGGCCGAGGAGACCGATAAGGCGTCCATGATGGCGCCATCCACCACCGTGTCCTGGCCCAGGGGCTCAATCCCCAGGTTCAGGAGTTCATAGGCGTCGCCTTTCTTCCGCAACTCCACGGCCTTGACGGCGCTTGACCCTATGTCCAATCCCACCAGGTTTCTGCTTTTTCCTAACCCAAACATGAGCGATGCTCCCTACCGAGCGGTGGCGCGCAACCTGCGGGATGCGCGCTGTTCGAACTGCGCACTCTGCTTCTCCATCCAGCGGTCGAGAACGGTTTTCTTGAACTTCCACCGGTTACCAAGTTTGAACGCGGGAATCTTCTCTTCATAAACATACTTGTAAAGCGTCTCACGGGAGACGCCGAGGTACTCGGAGGCTTCCCGGATATCCATGACCTCTCTGGTTTCTGCCATGCTCTTAACCTTCCGCCAAATTCGTGCCTCAGCAAGCTTTCAAAATCAGTTAAGTAAAAACTACCTAGTTGCGTCCTTGATCCGCTTATACGCTTCCGCTATTTCCGCTGTCAAGATAATTTTTGTGAGTTATGGGTGTTTCTTGGTATTTACGGGGGGAATTATGTGGGTATTTTAGGAAAAACACCAAACCTATTGTATAGACCCAAAGGCGCGCCACCATATATGTGCCTATAAGAATTTTTAGGGTTAGGGGGGGGTTTTAGCCTGTTTTGGTCGTTTTTGTCCGTATAATGTTGGTCTGGGCAACCAAGAAAAGTGGGTTTTTTAGGCGTTCCCTGGAAGTGTCAAGAGTCCAGGATTTTTCATCTCCAACGCCCCTTGCGGGGCGCGCAATAACGGCGCGATTTAAGACGGATCGCGCGCTGCGGCGGCATCTCCGCCGCACGCGATGCCGCCCGGAGAACGATCCTACCCTGCCCATCGGGCCATCATCTCCCCAGCCGGCGCCGGTCAGTTGGTGCTTGAGCCGATGCCGCGCGCGAGTTGAAGATCCGAATAGGCCATCGTCATTTGCACACCAATCTGCTTCCCGTTCAGGCTGACGTTCATTTGCTGATAGGGGTTCGCGCGGCCGGGATTCTGCGCCGTCCAGGCGAGCTGTTGGGCCATCTTCAGTCCATCCAGAATCTGCCGCAGCGTGGCCGCATCTTCAGGGGTTGCGCAGTTGAGCTTCATTTCCGTATCGACGTTTTCGGCCGCGTCGATACTGTAAAGCAGCGAATCCACCTTTTCGAATACCTTGGACCAATCGAGCTTCAGGGTATTTTGGGTGGACAACCAGGCGGCGAACCAATCGCCCACAGCCGCTCCCAAGGCAATCCCCCAGATCGGCGCATCCTTTCGGACATCACCCATGAGGCTCATGAAGTGCGCGTCGCTGTTGAGCGCCGGCGCCTGCCCGGAATGCGCGTCCAGGATGGCGGTCAAGTCCGAGAGCGGCCCGAAAGCCCCGAGGGAATTCTCCAGGACGACGATGCACGTTCCCGCCAGGCCCGCTTGCAGACAGTAAGCCTGCTGACCGGCAATGGGCGTGGGTGTAAAGTTCTGCTCGGTAGCGCGACGGGCCACCCCTGCCTTATCGAAACGTCCGGAGGCAAAGCCGTAGAGGTCCATTTGCTTATCGTTGGGCTTCCAACCCACCATCAGTTCGTCGATGTCGTCTTCGTGCACGCCGATCTGCGTCAACGTCGACTCCAGTTGCTGGAGCCGCGGCCCCACAAAGCGGTCATGCAAGCTCTGATAGTTGGACAGCTTGCGCAGCTTGGCGGGGCTCGAGTATTCCACGCGCAAGGTCTGGGTGGGAAAGCCGGCAAGGGCGGTATTAACAAAATCCTGGCCGGCCGTGTTCTGGGCAAGGCCTGCCAGCGAGATTACCGCCAGCAGCGAAAAAAGAGTTCGTTTCATGTTCACCTCGTGACAGGGTGTGCCGGGGCTGCTCGAGGCTGCTCGGATGACACACCGGATAGGAGAAAGAGCACATGCAGCTTCGATGATCTTTCAATGTGGCAGGTTTCCCCGCTTGCGTCAACCCGCTTGAATTAGTCGTATTATCCTTTCAATCGGGTTCGCGCTTTCTTCCTCTTTGCCTCCTGGAAGCCGGTGCGACGTTTGGGACCAGCACGCGCGGAGGAAAGCGGTTAGGCCAGGGCTGACCCCTTGGGATTCTGGCCCGGCAGCAGAAACGTCTTGATGAGGTCACCTTCCCCGCATACGATCATGCCGGGAAAACGCTTGTACCACTCGCCGGAAGGGACCTCCGGCTCGGAGTCCAGCCAGCGGGCACGCAGTTGAAGCTGCATCGCCGGGATCTTTCTTTCCTGAATACGATCCAAGAGATGCTGGAAGAGCGCAGGCGGGAGGTTTTGACGCCGGACTTTGGGCATGAGTCAAATTCCGTAAAAGCCGCGGGTCAGGCGTTCGCGCAGGTGTGCAGCTTCTTTGGCGTCTTGGGTGGCGGCAAGCTTCTTGGCCAATAATCCGAGCTCTTCCGGGCTGAGGCGATGGCCTTTTGATTCCAAGGCGGTGATCTCCGGTGTTTGCAGTTCGACTTCTTCTCCGCTAGGTTTTCGGGCGACGATGCGCGCGCCCGTCACCGCTTGCCGCACGAACCAATGATAGACGGCGAGGGCATGCTTGATGACGTCCGTGCGCTTGGCCTGCGTAAGCTGCGCCACCTGGTCAATCAACTCTGTTTCTTGCTTGGTCATCACGGGTTGGATGCGAGCCATCTGGGTACCTCAATTTCAGCTCAATTATACATCATAAATCAGTACGAAACGAGCAAGCACAGACGAGGGTAGTGACTCATTTTGAGGTGCCACGGGCGTCCCGCCCGTGAACGGGCACGGCCAAGACGGCTGTGGCACATCAAGATGAGTCATTACCCAGACGCGGTGACGACGGCGCCCAAGATTAAGGATGGGACGATCCAAGCCCCCAACATCGGCCGATGCTGAAGCCAGCCGACCCCCGACGACCATCCTAGAAATAGCGATAAGCCTGCTTGCACAGGAAAATGGGGGGTTTCTCCTGCACCCGTCGGTTAATTCGTGCGATGGAGGCAGCGCTGGAAAAGCCGGTCCAGAAGATCGAGGCCCAGGTCCATTTCCTCGCGGGTGATCGTAAAGGCGGGCGCGATGGTGAAGACGTTCTTGTAATAGCCCCCGACATCGAGCACCAGGCCGTATTTTTGGCCGCCGACGGCGATATCGCCGGCCAGTCCTTCGGCAAAGATACGGTCCGTAAGGCCGCGGTCAGGGGTGATGCCGTCTTCCTTACAAACTTCCAGGCGCAGAGCCAGGCCCAGGCCATCCACGTTACCGATGACGCCGGGATGACGGCTTTGGAGTTTGCGCAGGCCGGCAAGGAAGTACGCGCCCTTCTCGTTCACCAGCTTTTCGTAATCCTCCTCCTCGAGCATTTTGAGCGTCTCCAGCGCCACCGCCGTGCCCAGCGTGTTGGAAGAGAAGGTCGAGTGGGTGGAGCCGGGCGGGAAAAGTTCCGGCGTGATCAATTCTTCGCGCGCCCAGATGCCCGAAAGCGGGTTCAAGCCGTTGGTGAGTGCCTTGCCGAAAACAATGATGTCCGGCGTGATGCCGAAATTCTCGATCGCCCAGAACTTCCCGGTGCGGTAAAAACCCATTTGAATTTCGTCATCCACGATCAAGATCTGGTGATCGCGGCAGGTCTTTTGCAACCGCTCGAAGTAACCGCGCGGCGGGATGACGTAGCCGCCGGTTCCCTGCACCGCCTCGATGTAGAACGCGCCGAACTCGGCGGACTGCGCCTTGGCGTCCCAGACACCATTGTATTCGTTGGCGAAGAGCTGTGCGAACTGATCCTGGCAATAAAGGTTGCAGGTCTCCGGCTGGAGGTTGTAGATGCAGCGGAAGCAATAAGGATAGAAGACGAACTGGGCGCGGTCGCCGAAGTGCCCGTAACGCCGCCGGTAGCGATAGCTGGAGGTAATGGCGGAAGCCCCCAAGGTGCGTCCGTGGTAGCCGCCCATGAAGGCAAACATCAGATTTTTACCCGTGTAATTGCGCACCAACTTGAGGGAATCCTCGACGGCCTGCGCGCCGCCCACGTTGAAATGCACACGGCCCTTGACGCCAAAACGCTTTTCACAATACTGGGCGATGCGGGCCGCCACTTCCACCTTCTCCGCGTGCAGGTACTGGCAGGCAAGCTGCGGCAAGCGGTCCACCTGGCGCTTCAACGCCTCGTTCAAGCGGGGGTTCTTGTAGCCAAAGCTCGCGGCGGAATACCACATCTGAAGGTCGAGATAGGGCGTTCGCCCCTCGTCATAGAGGTAGCTGCCCTGGCAATCCACAAAGATTTTCGGCGGGTCGAGATAATGCACCGTGTCGCCGAACGAGCAGTACTTTCGCTCCAGGGCGAGCAGTTCCGCGGTGCGCGTCGTAGAATCAGAAATGGCCAAAGGGCCTCCGTCTTAATTGTCGATTTTCGATTGCCGATTTGCGATTGCCAAAGCACGGTCTCAGACGTAGCATGCGGAACGTTTTCGGGCCAAAGGCCTTCTTGGCCCAAAGGACGGTCATTTGGACAACGGATTCCTGCGGCTGGGGCGAAAGGAGTCCAGCTTCGCGAAGGCTTCCTTATTGCTGGAGATCTCGCCCGTATCTGCCGCGTCTCTCCGCCGCACCTCAGCAATTTGCGCCTCTTCGATACTGAGCAATGAATCGATAGCAGAGGAAAGCAGGGTGGCAGGCTCTTCCTCGCGCTCCTTTGCCACGCGCTCAATCCTTCGCTTCAGTTCAGTCGGCAATTCCAGGTTCGAAGTTGTGCTCATGGCTGAACCTCCCAACCCTTGCTCATTCCTTCCAAGGCCGCAATTTCCTGATCCAATTCCACTATGAACTTATTATAACCCCGCCCTGTCAAATTTACGGTTCGGGTCATGACAGCGCCGCCACTGGCTGCCGATATCGCCGGGCGGGCGCCGGAGCGGACCACTTCTCGAGTTCACCTTGGACATCCTGGAATGTTTCGAAGGGATGGCAGGCGATATCCTTCTCCCGGCAATGGGCCAGCAATTGGCGTTTGGCGAAGACCACGTCCGCGGCTTCTACGGCGAAGCGGTCCGACATCCCATCACCCACAAACACCACCGGCCGCCGGCCACCCCCGACCCGGCGCATCAGCGCGGGCTTGCAGGTTGCGCAGCCGTGTGCGCAGGCCTCCGCGGCATGAGGGAAGGAGGGAACAAGGCGGCGGCCATCCACCCGCAGGGCGCTCGCGAACAGGTGCGCGCCGTTCTGGAACCGCCCGCGGAGACCCGCGCGCTTGAGAATTCGTCGAATCACGATATCAAAGCCGTCGCTCACGATGTACAGCGGCATGCTCCGCCGGCGCGTGAACCGGTAAAAATCTGAGAAATGCGGATCGATGGGGATGGAGTCAACCAGCGTGTGGAGCTCCGCCACCGGTGTGTCCACCAAGGCTACCTGGCGCTCCAAACATTCGCGTGAGCCGATCAGGCCCATCGCCCATTCCCGCTCAATTTCTCGCCAGGCGGGGTCCGCAAGCTGATCCAGGATCTGGTCGGTCACATCGAGCTGCGTAATCGTGCCGTCGAAATCACAGAATATGATGGGGGCAGAATCAGGTTTTATCGTATGACTTGCTGGAGAAGATGTCTTCATCGTCTGCTTATAAATCCTTTCAAATATAATTCCGAACGGAACTATGCACTTTACGCAAGCCTATGGGCTGGGCCTCTCTAACTTGCGAATCTCGTTAGGAAGTCGCCGATGTGACTGAAGCAAGCGCTGTGGATTGGAACCGGATTCTTGTCATCGCTCCACATAGTATTAGCTGAACACCACGGGTTATCTTCACAAAATGCCGCCGCGAGAGCAGACATTCTCATCTTAGCTAGCTTATTGGGCTTTGACGACCTAAGCGCACCGGTGCAAGTGGAGAAGTCATCTAAACATTTTTGGAGACTAGCCGTTTTTGCGAAGGCCGCGTCAAGCAGAAGATGTTCTAGGGTTCCGGTTTTACCCTCTCCCGGCAAGAGATAAACAGCCATTCGAAAACCATTCCCTTCGATGCTGAAAGGATTTTCCGGAACTGGGAACATTGCCAGACCCAAGTCGGTTCTGATTCCCCCAAAAGCTTTATCCGCATTCATGTCTGCATCGGCAATAACGAGAAGTCCGAGCATTGGAGTTGAACTTACTCTCCTCCGGGCAGTTTGAATTGCAGCAAAATAATCGGAGAAGGCATCCTTGCCTGTTTTACCCTTTGAGCTTTCCCAGCTTGGACATCCGACGCTGCAATTTGTGATGCCCTTAAATTTCAGCAATTCATCCACGAAGCGGGCATCTCCCATTCCCTCCGTCGCGATGAAAAATGGATGAGGGAGCAAGTCAAGCGTGCGTGGCTGAATAAAGGTCACCGAACTTCGACACCTTGGTCTATCGCTGACTCCAAGAACCGTCCCGGCACCAAAGTTATCGCCGATGATCCGTTCGTCCGTTCGGCCCGCAGAAGGGTAAAGTCATCTTCATGATCTTGCATCGCTGGAAGTAAAGCTCGCACACACTCCAAGCTGTGGGTCGTAGCAAAGATTTGTGTATCGTTGTCTACGGCAAATTTCAGAAGGTACTTCCAGAGTGATTGAAAAATCTTGTAAGAGATCCCGTTCTCAATCTCATCAATGAGTACGACCCCTTGACCGCGAATGAGCACCGCTGAGAGCATGGCAATGAATCGGCTTATTCCCGCCGACAGATAGCCGATGGGCAATTTCTCTTTGAGGTAGCGCAGGCCTGCGTAGAGGCCCGGCGTCCCACTCGGAGATAAGACCACAAGACTTTCTAACGATGGCTCAAACTCATCCCTAACCGCGTCCACGATCGCCTTTTCACGTTGTTGAAGACTCAATTGCGAAAACATTTGAGCGGGCAGCATCGGTAGGTTCCAAGCAGAAGAAGGGAAAAATTCAGTGACGGGGCCAAGCTCGGGGCCTGACTCAAAGTTGAGCCCGCCTTGCATTTGTGCCGACGCGTACAATGTTGAGCTCACCCCGGAAAAACTAGTGCGCTCAAATGCCAGTGACGGAATGAAGGAACTGGGCAACACTTGCGCGGTTGCTGTTGCGGTAACTGCTTGCGGTAACTGCTGAGGGACTGCCGTCACCGATCGTTGCACATCATAAAAAATCCGTGTAGTGGCGTGATGGGTTTCGCTGTCCCCGCAGTCCAAAAAAATCGTCTTCGATGCGTCAAAGTTGAAGAAATAGGCACTCCATATTGACTCAAATCCCTCGCGGGTTAAAGGTTGTGGAACACCTGTGAAAATGCCTCTGGTCTGAAGCATTCCCCAGAGAACATTCGGCGTTCCGCCAAGGCCCAAGCGGATAGCCTCCAAAAGAGCCGTCTTCCCAGTCGCATTCATCCCTACGACGACATTGACGCGTTGCAAATCAGAAAGGTCTAATTCTTTGAAACACCTGAAGTTCTCAGTGTGTAGAGACTTAATCATAACGATGCGCTCCGATTGGATTCATGCCGCCCGCTCATCGATCAGCCTCCTTGGCTTTCTTCCCAGCTCGATGCTTCCGGGAGGAAGAAAACGGAAACTGAGTTGATACATGCCGCAGGCTTGGTTGGCCCAGACATCCGGATAAAGATGCTTCAAGTTCTCCTGAATGGCCGCTTCCACCGTCGAAGCGGCGATGCCGTTATTCAGCTCCAAGCGAAACTCCAGGATGTCGCGCAGGCCTTCCTGGCGGACGACCACCTGCCAGTTCTCGGAGAGGCCTGCGACGTTGTGGAGGACGCGCTCGAAAATTTCCGGGTACATATTCCCTGCGCCCATCACCACCATCTCGTCGCGGCGGCCCTTGATGCGCTCGATACGCCGAAGAGGCGCTCCGCAAGGGCAAGGTTCATCGATAAAACGGGTCACATCGTAAACCCGGTAGCGTATGAAGGGCATGGTGCGGCGGGCGAGGGTGGTGGCCACCAGTTCGCCGTAACCGTTCTCATCCGGGTTGAGGATTTCGAAGTAAATATTGTAATCGTCCAGGTGGTAGCCGTCACGGCGCAAGCATTCCATGCCCGCGCCTCCCTGCTCGGTAGAGCCATAGGCGAGAATAACCGGGCACTTCCAGACGCTCTCCACGTAGTTCCGGTAAACGTCCGTCATACGGTCGCCCGCCGCCATAATCAGCCGGAGAGGAACCGTCCCTTCTTTCTCCGCCATCTCGCTCAGGCTGACGAGCCATGTGGGGTCCGCCGCAATCACGTCGTACTTGTATTCACCCAGGCGCGAGTAGACCTCGCGCGGATGCGGTTTTCCGACCGCCGAGCAGAACACTCCCAGTTGCCGCGCGGCCAGGAAGGTAACCCAAGCGCTGTACCAGTAACCCGCGTCAAACGCGCAGACCATGCGGGCGCCCGGGCGCACCCCGTTCTCGTATAGCGCCGCGGCTTCGTAACGAGCGGCGAAGTCCAACTCCTGGTAGGAGTAATAAACCCGCTTGGGCCCCCCGGAGGTTCCGGTGGTTTCAAAGACCAGTTCGGGCTCGCGGCACAGGAACTCTTCAGAAGGCAGCGTCCTCAAGTCCTCGGGCGTAGTAAAGATGTCGCCTAAGTCCTCGGGGCGACGGACCCGCTTCGGGTCAATCCCGTGCTCCCGCAACTTGCGGGCGAAGAACTTCTGTCGCTGCGCGGCGTAAAGGACGAGCGCGCGAAACGAGTCGGCCTGAATCCCGCGGACCACGGAGAGGGGAACGTGCTTCCCCAAACGCACCAGCGCCGGCACGGAATCGCCGGCGAAAACGCGCTCCACGAGTTTGCGAACATTGGAAAGCATCTTACATCAAATACGCCGACTCGCCGGAGCGTGACGGCGGCGAAGCGAGCAGGTCGATATAGGTGCCCTTCTCGAGTAACGCCAGCGCCACCTGAGCAATGGTGTGAGCGGCGCCGGGACGCGCGCACTCACGCGCGCGCCGCCGCATGCCTTGCAGCTCCGGGGTGCAAGCAAGCAATTGGGAGGTGAGGCGTGGTATATCAGCCAGGCGGTTGGCGTGCAGCGCCACACCTTTTTGCTCGAGGTAGCGGACGTGCCGAACCTCCGGCCCCGGAAGAGGGTGGGTAAGGATCATCGGCAATCCTACCGTCAGCGCTTCGGCCGTCGTCACTCCGCCCGGCTTGGTAATCAAAAGATCGGCCACCGCCATTAACTCCGGAACCGTCTCGGTCCACCCGAACAGGTGCAGGTCCATGGCCAGCCGCCCGCGCAGCAACTCCAGCCGCCTGCGAACCTCCTGGTCGTGGCCGGCCACCGCCAGCACCTGCATGGGCACGCCGGAATGCTCGAGACTGGTGATCACTTCGTCGAGGGGTACGGGGCCCATGCCACCCCCCATCACCAGGACCACGGGCCGCCGGGCATCCAGGCCGAGCGCCCGCTTCAGGTCAGGCTTGTCAAAGGGCAGCGCAAAAGCCGGATCCACCGGGATGCCGCTGAGCAGCACCCGGTTGGGCAGAACGCCCCAGCCGATCAGTTGGCTGCGGGCCTCGTCGCTGGCCACGCAGTACATATCAATGGCGGATTGCACCCAGGGGGGCTCCGTCTGAAAATCGGTTTGCACCGCCAGGATGGGCGCGTTCGACCAACCTTCCCGCCGGCCGAGCGCGGCGATTTCCGCCGCCCCAATTTCCGTGACAATCACCAGGTGCGGCGCATAGTTCTTGATGTGGCGAAGCACCTCGCGGCAGCCGCGGCGAAACACCCAGTGGGGAGCGGTGGAGTTATGCAGCTTGCGCTGGCGGCGCTCAAACAGCCCGTGCCAAAGCCAGGGCGCGTGGCGCAGCATCCACCAATAAGGGTTCACGTAAAGCCAGTGGAACCAGGGCCGCGCTGACTCCAGAGCGTCCACGACTTTCACTTCGATGGGATCGCTGATGCTGTAAAGCGCGCGCTGCACGGCTTCCGAAGCGCGCAGATGGCCGGAGCCGACACCGAGGGTCAGGATGCAAACGCGCTTCTGAATCATCAAAAGACTCCGTCTAGGGACACGGGATACGGGTTACGGGATACGCCCTTCAGGTCCGACTTGCTGTCGCCCCGGTCACATAATCGGACCATGGGAGCCAATCCTTGACCCCATGTCCCGTATCCCGTGTCCCGTGTCCCGCTCTACTCTAACCTCCGGACCAGCAAAACCGCGTTCAGCCCGCCAAAGGCGAAGGAATTGGAGAGCGCCACGCGCGTGGCTTTTTCCCGCGCCTGGTTGGGGACATAGTCGAGGTCGCACTCCGGGTCGGGCTGCGTGTAATTGGCGGTGGGAGGAATGATCCCCCGGTCGATAGCCTGAACGGTGGCCGCCATTTCGATCGCTCCCGTCGCTCCCATGGCGTGCCCGTGCATCGACTTGGTGGAGCTGATCGCCAGGCGCCGGGCGTGATCCTTGAAAACTTCCTTGATCACCTGGGTCTCGGCAGGATCGTTCAAGCGGGTGCCGGTTCCGTGCGCGTTGATATAATCCACTTCTTCCGGGTTGACTTGCGCTTCGGCGAGCGCCATGCGCACGGCCCGCGCCGGTCCATCAATGGAGAGCTGGGTGATGTGGCCGGCGTCGGAACTCAGCCCGAACCCCGAAATCTCCGCAAAAATCTTCGCCCCGCGCTGCCGGGCATGCTCGAGTTCCTCGAGCAGAAGCATGGCGGAGCCTTCCCCCAGCACAAATCCTTCGCGGTCCGCCGAGAACGGCCGGCAGGCGTGGCTGGGATTGCCGTTGCCAGTGGCCAGAACCCGCACCGATTCCCAGCCGCGGATCATCCCGAAGGTAATCGGCGCTTCACTTCCCCCGGCGAGCATGAGGTCGGCCATGCCAAATTTGATGAAGTGAAACGCTTGCCCGATGGCGTGCCCGGAAGAAGAACAGGCCGTGGCGGTGGTGAGCGACGGCCCCTGCGCGCCGAACTCCATGCAAACTTGCGAGGTGGCGGCGTTGTGCATGATCTTGGGGATCGTAAACGGGTGCATGCGCGTCGCTTGCTTGGCGTAAAGGCTGAAGTACCCCGAGTCAAAAGTCGTGGCCCCACCCATGCCCGTGCCCAACACCACGCCGAAGCGCGGGCGTTCCTCATCGCGAAGCTCGATACCGCTGGACTGCATGGCTTCGCGGGCCGCCAGCAAAGCAAATTGACTGAAGCGATCGAGCAGATCGAGCCGCTTGGCCGGGAAATTGTCGAGGGGCTCGTAATCGGGGATTTCGGCGGCAATCTGTACGCTCAGCGGGGAGGGATCAAACTGCTGGATGCGCCGGATGGCCGACCGGCCCTCCACCAAGGTCGCAAAGAAACTTTCGGCATTCTTGCCCGGGGACGCAAAGACTCCAATCCCCGTGATGACTACTCTCCGCACGATGGGCCCCTTGGATGTCGAGGATTAGCTGGTGGTGGCGGGAGTCTCGCTCTTCGCCATGGCCACCAGGTCGGATACGTCTTTGCCTTCCAGAACGCGAGTGAGGGCGTCCACGACTTGGCGGACCCCCTTCATGTTTTGCGCTACGGTGTCGGGTATGTCGAGTTTATACTCTTCCTCTAAGGCAAAAAGGATATTCACGCCGTCCAGCGAATCGATGCCCAGCTCGGCAAAGGTGGAGTCCAGCGTGATCTTGCTCGCGTCCAGGTGTTGCTCTCGCGCGATGATCTCAATAACTTTTGGCGTTACGTCCATCTTGGCTCCTCATTCTGCAAATTTAGGTGCGGGCTGTGACTGAGAGTTTCCTTACGAGGAAATGCCCAGGGGATTCGGCGCGCTGAGCTCGCCCACCGTTTTCAGTAATTCCGAAATCTGGAATGGTTTGTCGAGCAGCGCATGCACCCCCAGGGCTTTCGCCGCTTGGCGTTCTGTTCCACTGATAAACGAAGACATGAGGATGATTTCGTGCCGGGAATTCTGTTGGCGCAACTTGCGAAGAAGTTCCAATCCGGATTCGTTGGGCATCCGGAGGTCGGCGATGACAATTCCATACTCGCCATCCCGGCCCAGTAATTCGCGTGCGGCCCGGGCGTCCGCCACCGTGCAAACCGTGTAGCCGTTCGCTTCCAAGACCTCGGAAAGCAGGTCCCGGCTTTCTTGATCGTCATCGACGACGAGAATTTTGTTCAAAATGAACGTCACACCCCAAACCTTCCACACCCCGACTGAGCAACGCTGGTGCCAAGCCCATGAGATAATTCCAAGCCACTGATTCCATTAGAGCTTACTAATGTGCTTCGGACAAATAGTCTTAGAATGGCTCGGGAGTCTCATTTTGAATGTGGCAATATGCCACAACCCTCGGTCATTTTGCTGCTATGCAATTTTGGAGAGATCCGGATTGCCGTTCATCAATAGATCTATGATTTTATGTAGCAGAGAATAACGGGGAAGTGCGGGCATTGGTGGTTTATCCACCTTTTCCCCCCTGTCGCATTTTGCCACGACTGAAAGAAGACTCATGCTGAAGGGAGGAACTCTTGAAGGGAAGCGAAAGTGTAGCCCTTTTGGCGGGCGCCTTCGATAATCGCGGGAAGGGCTTCGACCGTGAGGGACCGGTCGATCTGCGCCGTCGGCCGCGCCTCCCGGCCATCGTGCAGTAGAATTATGGCCCCCGGCTTCAGCTCTCGCATTGTGGCCGCCACGATGCCCGGTGCGTCCTTCTTCCAGTCATAGCCTGTCGCCGACCAAAGGACAACGTGCATGCCCCGCTCGAGAAGTACCGGGACCAACCCAAACCAGCGAGCTCCATAGGGTGGACGGAAGACCTTTGGGCGGTAACCTGCCACCGCTTCGATGACCTGCTGGGCGCGATCGACCTCTTCGGCGATCTTTCGCCGGCCCTTGAAGTAGAGGAAGGGGTGGGAGTAAGTGTGGTTGCCAAGCAGGTGGCCGTCAGCGACAATCCGGCGAATCGTCTCAGGATGGTTCTCCACATTCTTCCCGCAGACGAAGAATGTTGCCGGAACCTGATACTCGCGCAGGATCTCAAGGATCCGTTCGGTAAACGGGGACGCCGGCCCATCGTCAAACGTCAGGCAAATGCGCTTGCCTTGTTCCGGGCCGCGGATGAGCACTGGACGGAAGAAGGTGGAAGTGGGAACCGAGCATGCCCACCAGAACCAGAGGCCGAACGCCAAGGCGGCAATGCTCGCAAGAAAGATCAACAGCATTCTCGATCCTTGGCCGACCGCTCACCCGATTCGCATAAAGTTCAGGCCGGATTCCAGTGCCAACATCGGACTGTTGGTAAAGGCGCTCACTTCATACGGGCAGCCGATCTTACACCCCTTGCAGAAGTCCCACAAAGTTGCTTCCTGCGAAATGATCTTGCGCGCCTCTTCCGACGCGAAGATTTCCCGCAGAGGGGCCTGCGACTTGTGCAGCGTGGCGAACGCGCAGGGCAGGTGGATCGAGCCATCGGGCTTCATGGAGATGAGTTTGGAAGGATGGCGGCACGGGAACTTGGGCCCGAATCCGCCCTGGCGATAGAAGTTATAGTAATGGGTATAAAAGCGGACGTTCTGCGGATAGGCCATGCGCAGCTCACGCAGGAAAATTTCCACGGTGTCGAGATCCTTGCCGTGCAATTCGGCATCGGGCATCAATTCGCCCCCGCGCATCACATTGTGGACCGCTTCGGGATGCAGCACCAAGTGGCGTTGCTTGCAAAATTCCGCCAGCTCCGGCAGGTCGTACAGGTTTTCGAGATTCACCGCGGCGTTAATCTGCGTGGTATAGGGCCGCCGTTTGGTCAGGACAAAGTCCAGGTTCTCCCGGATCTTGGGCAGTCCGTCCAGGCCGCGGCGCTTGGCGAAGCGTTGGACATTGAGTGAGTCGATCGAGACCTCCAACATGTCCAGGCGAGCCACGCCGTCGGCGTATTTCTTGATGAGCAGGCCGTTGGTCGGCATGGAAGTCCACATGCCTTTATCCGCGGCGCGGGCGATGTAGTCGCAGGTGCTGGGGTTGAGCAGGGGCTCGCCACCGGAAAAGCTGAGCGCAAAGATTCCCATCTCGCAGAATTCATCGATGCGCGTGAAGATGCGCTCGCGCGTGGCGCGGGTTTGCAAATCGTTAAACTTGCCCTCCTCTCCGAAGATGCAATACTCGCAAAACATATTGCACATCAGGGTGGTCTCGAACATCACCATGTAAGGCAGATTGAATCCTGACCAGAGGTGCTTGGCCGCCGATTTGACAATATAAGGGTACTTCATTCCATCCACGTCATTCGAGCGAAGCCGACCATTTACGACCGGCTTCGCCCCAGACCATGCCGCTGGCCGGGAACTCATTCAAGCCCAGAATTTCCACTCGCCCTGAGCGGAGGCCCGTCTCTCAGAATAGTCGAACTCCCGGTTCCCTGCCGAACTTTCTCAAACCAACAGCTTATATTTCTCCGCCTTGCGGTACAGCGTGCGCCGGTTGATCCCCAGGATCGCCGAGGTTTTCACCTTGTTGCCGCCAGTCACTTTCAGCACGTGCTCGAGGTAGCGTTTCTCCACTTCCTCCAGCGACGGCAGTTCCGCGTAGAAATCCTCCAGCCGCTTCACCTCACGAGTCTCGCCGCGAACCTTATCAGGGAGATCTCCCGGCACGATCACACCCGTGCGGTTGAGCGCCACGGCGGATTCCAGAGCGTGTTCGAGCTCGCGCACGTTACCCGGCCAAGCGTAACTCATCAGCGTGGAAAGCGCCTGTGGGGAGACGGAGAACCCGTTGCCGCGCTCGCCGCCGATTTTTTTCAGAAAGTGTTCGACCAGCAGGGGGATATCTTCCAGGCGGTCGCGCAGCGGCGGGATTTCGATTTCGATGACCCGCAGGCGATAGTAGAGGTCCTGACGGAATTTCCCTTGCTGGACGCAGTCCGCCAGGTTGCGGTGGCTGGCGGCGATAATCCGCACGTCCACTTTCACCACGTCGTTGCTCCCGATGCGGCGCACTTCCTGTTCATCGAGGGTGCGCAACACGTTGACTTGCAGCGCCGGGCTCATTTCGCTGACTTCATCCAGAAAAACCGTGCCCCCACTTGCCGCTTCGAAGATCCCGCGCTTGTTCTCGGTCGCGCCGGTGAAGGACCCGCGCACATGCCCAAAGAGTTCGGTCTCGAGCAGAGTTTCGGTCAGCGCCCCGCAGTTTACGGCGTAGAAGTATTGCTCGGCGCGCGGGCCGTTGTAGTGAATCGCCTTGGCCACCAGTTCTTTCCCCGTCCCGCTCTCCCCGCAAATCAGCACCGTGGAGCGCGCGTCGGCCACCATGGCGATCTTCTTGTAAATCTCCAGCATCTTCGGACTGTTGCCGACCAGGCTGGAAAGCTCTACTTGGCTGCCCAGTTGCCGTTTCAGGTTGCGGTTCTCGCGAAGCAGTTTGCGGTTGCCCAGCGCCCGCTCGACCTGCAACACCACCTCATCGATTTTGAAGGGTTTTGAAAGATAGTCGAAGGCGCCGGCCTTCACGGCTTCAATGGCGGTTTCCATCGATCCGAAGGCGGTAATCAGGATAACCTCCGATTCCGGCTGAATCGATTTGTAAGCGCGCAGCACGTCCAGCCCATTCAGGTCCGGACCGAGGCGCATGTCGCTGATGATGACGTCGATAACCTCCCGCTGGCCGATGGCCAGCGCTTCTTCGCCGTTGCCGGAGGTGAGGACGCGGTAACCTTCTTCGCTCAGAACTTCGCGCAGCAGCTCGCGCGTGTCCTGATCGTCGTCCACCACCAGAATGTTTGCGGCGTTTTCCGTTTCCATAGGCTTAACGGCACTGACGAGTGATGAGTTACAACTGACCGGCAAGCCCAAACCAGATGTTTTTCTTGCTCGTCACTTGTCACTCGTCACTGCATTTTCCTTGTCACTCGTCACTGAAGTGAGTGCCGGCGCTTCCACTTTCTCGCGGCAATCCAGAGGCAGCCGGATGGTGAAGATGGTGCCGCGGTCCGGCGCGCTCTCCACATGAATCGTGCCCCCGTGTTGGCGAACGATCTGTTCTGAAATCGCCAGTCCCAGGCCGGCCCCCGTCCCGATTTGCTTGGTGGTGAACATGGGATCGAAGATATGCGCCAGGGTCTCGGGCGACATGCCGGTACCGGTGTCTGCCACCTCCAAGGTCACTTCCGGCGGCTCACCGGCAAGGGGGCCGCGCAGCGCCATGCGAAGCTGGCCGCCGCGGGGCATGGCGTCGATGCTGTTATTGATCAAGTTCAGCAGCACCTGGTGGAGGTAACCCGAATCCCCGTAAATTTTCGGGCCGTCTTTGGGCACGTCCATTTGCACGCGAATCTTGCGCGCCGCCAGGGCCGGGGAGGAGAGCAGCACGGCGTCTTCCAGCACCCGCCGCAAGTCCAGCAACTCCAGCCGCAGCTCGTATTTGCGCGTCCAGGCAAGCAATTGCTTCACCGTGCGCACGATGTTTTCGACTTGCTTTTCGATGACCAGCAGGCGCCGGGCCGTGGCCTCATCATTGGTTTTGCGCCGCGCCAGCAACTGCACATGCCCGGAAATGGAATTGAGGGGCGTGCCGATTTCGTGCGCCAGGCTGGCGGCGAGCTGTCCGGCCACCGCCAGGCGCTCCGAGCGCGCCAGGGTCTTCTGCGTCTCGAAGAGCTCTTCGTTGATCCGCCCCAGCTCCTCATTCCGTTGCGCCAATTCTAAAGTGGCTTCTTCCACTTTGCGGCCCAGTTCGCGGTTGAAGTTCTCGATGCGCCGCAACATGCGATTCAGGTGCGCGGCCAGCATACCTATCTCGTCCCAGCTCTGTAACCGCGCCCGCACGGCGAGCTCCCCGCTCTCCGCGGACTCCATCACCTGGATCATTTCTTTGACCGGGCGCCGAACCGCACGTAAAAAGAAGACGTGAATCACCAGGATGAGGAAAGCCAGGCTGGCCAGCATCACCAGACCGTTCTGCGTCACCAGGTCGCGGGTTACGCCGCCGATTCGCGACTTGGAAACCTTCAGGTCCAGGCAACCCACCGCCACACCCTGTTCACGCAGGGTCATGCCCATGATCCAGAATTTGCCGTCATTCGTCTCAATGGTGATCTCGTCGACATCGGGCCGCTCAAACTCGTTGTAGGTGGAGATATTGGGAATGTTATCCAACTCCAGGTGCACCGCCTGCGACTGTGTCGTGGCTTCCAGGTGATGATTCGGAGCGTGGAGGTAAACGTCCGCTTGTCCTGCCCCCGGCAGATCACGAACCATCTGCCCGAGGATCGGCCCCAGGCGGGCGGGATTGTTGAGCGCGTCTTCGTTCACCAACTGGTGAGCCGTGGCCCGCGCCTGTGCCAGGGCCTTGCGGTAAATTTCTTCCTCGACAAGCGGCCGGGTGAGGAGCATGGCGATGATTGTGGAAACAGCCGTCACGGAAACGAGAGCCACCGCCGTGATTACAATGATCTTACCCTGTAGGCCGAAGCGTGTAAGTCTCATGGCATCGCCAACTGAGATTCTAACATCGGGTGTGGCAAAAAGATACACTTAGAGCGTCCCGCTAACTTGCTCAATAATAGGGACTTGTACTCGCGCATAAGAACTATTGAGGAAGAGGGGGCCGTAGTGGGCGGAAAAGCGCTAAACTAGCGGCCACTCATTCCGGAGGTTCACATGGAAAACCGCGAAATCGCCGCGATCTTTGAGGAAATATCCAACCTGATGAAGATCCTCCAGGATGACCCCAAGTGGACCTTCAAGGCTGCCGCCTACGACCGCGCAAAACGGTCCATCGAAAGCCACCCCGAGCGCCTCGAAGACGTTGCCCGTGATCCGAAGCGCAAGCTCACCGACATCCCGGGCATTGGCGCCGACCTCGCGAAGAAAATCATGGAGCTGGTCGAATCCGGCCAATCAAGCTACCACCAGGAGCAACTCGCCAAGGTCCCGCGCGGGCTGCTGGACCTTTTGCAACTTCAGACCGTCGGCCCGCAGAAGGTGCGCCTATTCCATAAGGAACTGAACATCCAGAGCGTGGATGACCTCGAAGCCGCCGCTAAGGCCGGCCGCCTGCGCGATCTGCCCGGCATGAGCGAGAAGTCCGAAGAAAACATCCTGAAGGCCATTGAGGTCTTCCGCCGCGCCGCCGGCCGCTTTCGGCTCGACACGGCGTTCGAGACCGCCGAAGTGCTCACCGCCTGGCTGCGCGATATGAAGGCTGTCGAGGAGGTCACGCCGGCTGGCTCACTACGTCGTGGATGCGAAACGGTGGGGGACCTTGATCTGCTGGTCACCGGCCGCGACCATGCGGGCATTGCCGAACATTTTGTGAAGTTTCCAGGCATCGCGGCGATCCTCGCGAAAGGCGGGTCCAAAGTCAGCGTGAAACTCAAGAACGACCTCCAGGTTGACGTCCTTCTGCTGGAGCGTTCTGCCTACGGCGCCGCGATGCAATATTTTACCGGCTCGAAGGCGCACAACGTGGCGCTGCGTGACCGCGCCAAACGCCGCGGATGGAAGCTGAACGAATACGGCCTCCTGGAAGGCGACAAGGTGCTGGCCAGCCGCACGGAAGAGGAGATTTACGCGAAGCTCGGCCTCGCGTGGATTCCCCCGGAGCTGCGCGAGAACCTGGGCGAGATCGAAGCGGCGGAAAAAGGCGAGTTGCCCAAGCTCGTCGAACTGGGCGACATCCGCGGCGATTTGCAAATGCACACCACCGCCTCCGACGGCCACGCCAGCATCGAGGAGATGGCCGGGGCCGCGAAGCGCCTTGGCTACCAATACATCCTGATCACCGACCACTCGAAGGCGGTCACCGTCGCTAATGGCCTCGATGAGCAGCGCGCCGCGGAGAACATCCGCCGCATTCACGCCGCGCGCAAGAAGGTGAAGGGCATTGAAATCTGGGCCGGCTCGGAAGTCGATATCCTCGGCGACGGCCGCCTGGATTATCCCGATGAACTTCTCAAGCAATTTGATATTGTGCTGGTGAGCGTACACTCACGCATGACCATGCCCGCCGATGAAATGACTACGCGCCTGCTGCGCGCGTTCGAAAACCCCTACGTACGAATTCTCGGGCATCCCACCGGCCGACAGATCCTGCGGCGCGACCCGTTTCTGTTTGATATCGAGAAAGTCTTCGCTGCTGCCAAGGAGCATGGGGTCATCCTGGAGCTCAACGGCAACCCCGAACGGCTCGACCTGAGCGACCGGCACGTACGCCTGGCGCGCGACCGCGGCATGAAGATCATCATCTCCACCGACGCGCACGACCCCGAGCACTTCAAGCTGATGCGCTACGGCGTCACGACCGCGCGCCGCGGCTGGATGGAAAAATCCGGCGTCCTCAATACCCTTCCACCCGAAAAACTTCTGGCCAGCCTGCGGCCCCTGCCGCGCTGACAGGGGTGGGACAAGTACACATCCACTCCCATATAGTGACCTATTCACAGGGAGTTCCTCCCTGTGGTAAGTTCGATGGCTGCTACCACCCAACTGACTTTACCCTCGAAGGAGCGCCCTTTCATAATGCGTGCCTGCGAACGCGGGAGGGAAGCCGATGGGGCGATAGTCACTCGTATTTCCGGCGTGCTGCTGGCGTGCGTTTTGAGCTGGGTGGCGCCATTATCGGCCCAAGATCAGCCGGCAGGTGCTGCTGCCCCGGCGCCAATCGCAACGGATCGGCCAAACGGCGAGTACAACGTTTCATTTCTTTGGGTTCGGATATTCGTTCCGGATTTAGGCAGTTCGACGCTAGCGTGCTGTAAAATCCAATTTTCGACAATGGTCACGGGGCACTGCCTAGTTGTAGGGGTGCGGCTTGCCGTACCCCCTTGGTCCGGTCGCACGATAGAGAAGCAAGCGTGGCGCGGACCTGTTTGGTAGGTCCGCGCTACAATTGCCGCGTGCCGTAGGAATAAAGGAGAAAGCACATGCGAAAAGGTGATCCAGCTTTTTTCGGCCGACGCGCGGTGGCCAAGAGCGCTTTGCTCGGTGGGGCTTCAATCCTGCTCAGCACCGCGTCCACGGCGCGGGGGGTAGGACCGTCGGCGAGCGCCGATTTCATCAATGTCCGGCAGATGGGCGCCACTGGAGACGGCAAGACGGATGACACGAAAGCTTTTCAGCGCGCCCTCGATGCTGCGGGGGAGGCGCAGGGCGCGGTGTTTGTGCCCGCCGGGGTGTATCTTTGCGCGGAACTCCAAATGCGTCCGAAGACCGCACTGGTGGGCGTTCCCACCTGGGATTATCGCAGCACGGGCGGAACCACTATTCGGTTAATAAATCCTGACGCCAGTTGCCTGCTCAACATTACCGGTGCTTGGGGCGCCACCGTCGACGGCCTGGCGCTCGATGGCGCACGCTTGGGAAAGGGCGTTAACGGGATTTTTCTCAATAAACCGAGCTACGCCCGCGAAGATGCCTTCCGCGTCGAGCGCTGCCAGGTGCGGAACTTCTCAGGCGACGGGCTGAACCTGACGCGGGCCTGGTGCTTCTCCGTCCGGCACTCGATGCTGGCGAGCAACCAGGGAGATGGCTTGAGGCTCCGGGGCTGGGATGGATTTCTCGTTGACAATTGGTTTTCTGGAAACCGCGGAGCGGGGTACGCCGCGCGGGAGGAGAACGCTTCCGTAACCTTCACCGATAACCGCATCGAATGGAACCGCCAGGAAAACATGGTCATCACCGGCTGCGATGGGTATCAGATCACAGGGAATTTCTTTGACCGCGCCGGCACCTGTGGCCTTGCGTTGCGCAACGGCAAGAGGCCCTGCGCGCAAATCACCATCACCGGGAATTATTTTAAGCGCAGCGGCAAGGTGGCTGACCCCGAAAGCTATGATTCTTCGCAGGTCATGATCGAGGGAGGCAGCGGCATAACTTGCGTCGGCAATAACCTCTGGGCGGGGCGGGATGATGATGGCCGCGGCGCGTGGACCCCTTCCTACGGTGTTGTTTACAAGGGCCTCGAGAACTGTGTGATTTCCCAAAACGTCCTGCATGAAGGCGCCCTTCGGCAACTGACGGTGGATTTGGGCGGCCACGGCGAAGGTGTGATCATCAAGGATAATCCCGGGCGTCTGTTTAAAGTCCCGCAATAGATACTGCCCCGTCGGCGGCCCGCGCCGCGGGGGTCAAGTCGTAAGGGGGATTTCGAAAGGCCGCCCTGTTCATGCCCCGTATTCGGGCGCTCTCGAATTACGTTCTATCGCCATGCGGCCGACTTTCATGGAGAGTGAAAAGATTTCGGCGATCTTCACGAGTCCCCCAATTTTGTATTTACCGAAGGAGGCAAGCCCGGCCGATGCCATGCAGCCGCACTCCGTGCAGACCGGACGGCCTCCAAACTGGCACGGGGTGATGGCGGTCGCGAGATCTGCCGAAATGCACGTTGTCGCTTGGGCGAAGATGCACTCCTCGGGCGAAGTGGGAGGGTCGAGGAATCCTTTCAAGACGCGGTCCCCCAATTCGATGAGCGGAAAAATCCGGCGCAAGTGGGAGAGTTGCTCGAGCGCCCGGGCGCGATCCTGCGCGGTCAGCCGTTCTTCACTCTGCTCTCCTTCCTGCGGCGTGTACAGGCTGAACCAAATCTTTCTCACTTCCTGGCGCTTCGACCAGAAACTTGCGAAATCATGCAGGTAATTTGGCCGCTGCACGATCTGCCGGGTGATCGTACAGTGAACGTTAATTCTGTGGCCGACGATGTGCTTCAAGATGCGATCGTAGGTGGCGGGCGCGCGCCGCAGGTCGTGTTCGGGCTGAAGGCCGTCAATCGAGACGGCAAGATAGAGATTGGATAACTTGTTCCAAGAAGCCGGGATGGGCCGGACAGCGCTGGTGACCAGCAACACTTCCACTCCCATGTCCTCCAGCTTGGGAAGTAACACGTCCAATTCGCGGAAGCGGACCAGGGGTTCGCCCCCGACGATGGAAACGTGCAGGGGCCGGAAGCGCCGGACTACCCCCAGAAATCCCTCAACCAGCGCGTCCCCCTGAAGGTCGCGAAGTTGACGGAGAGGGCCCGCGTCGCCCAAATGACCTGGTTCGTAAGCATAACAGCCGGGGCACCGGAGGGGACATTCGCGCGTAATTTCAATCGATAAGAAGGGCTTCTGGCCGCGCAATATGCGTCCCCAGGCTGGAATCAAGTCCTTAGTCTTCATCGCTTCTCCGCCTCGTCATTCTTTTTCGCGCCTTTGCGGCTGCCCTATTATCCAAAACAATTTCCGATGGGCGGCGCCTCGCCAAGCCGTCGGGAAACACCGGGAGCGGCAATCCCCGGCCACCCAAGGGACATTTAGTCTATCAGATTATGAGTTCCGCTGCAGGGTTGGCCGCACACTTCCCGAATATTCTGACTATTTGCCTGACCATCCGAGGAATATATTTTGCGCTCAATCAAATTTGCTCTTGTGGTGAACCCCTGGTCGGCGGTTCAGGCTTCCCGGGTCGTTGGCGCGCACAGGCATGAAGCTGAAATCCCCATGATTGCTTAATCCCGATGGCAGCGGTGTCATTTGGAAGAGGCACGGGCGTTCCGACCGTGAACGGCCAAGATGGCCGTGCCACAGCAAATGACACCATTACCATCGCCGACAAAGCCCTTGACAGAGGACGGAAGTTTGGATATTCTATATCCGACAAATTTAGTCGGATATAACGATGTTGAAGCTTTCGAAAAAGGCGGACTACGGTTTGATTGCCGTGAGGCATCTGGCAGAACGGCATCCGGCGGCAGCTTGTAGCGCCAAGGAGATCGCTCGCACTTACGGAATCCCGACCGAGTTGCTCGCCAAGATTTTACAGAAGCTCGCCAAGAACGGCCTTTTGGTCTCCCAGCACGGGACGAACGGGGGCTACGCGCTGGCACGCCGGCCCGCGGAGATATCCGCCTTCGAGGTCATTCGTGCCATCGAGGGCCCGCTATTCATCACCAGTTGTGTGACCGACCGGCGCGAGTGCGGCCAAATGACCCGCTGCACGGTCCGCGAGCCTCTTCAAAAAGTCAATGAAACCTTGGTCAAGGCCTTAAGCGCCGTATCCATTTCCAGCCTCTCGCAGGCGGACCAGGATTTGGTTCAAATCGGAGGCGGGCAATGAAACTTCCCCTCTATCTTGACAACCACGCGACCACTCCCGTCGACCCGCGCGTAGCGGCGTCCATGATGCCCTTTTTCACCGAAGCCTTCGGAAACCCGGCGAGCCGGAACCACAAATTCGGCTGGACGGCGGCGGCGGCCGTCGAGAACGCCCGCAAACAGATTGCCAGGCTAATCAACGCCAGCGCAAAGGAAATCGTCTTCACGTCAGGCGCGACGGAGTCCGATAACCTGGCTCTCAAAGGCGTTGCGCGCCATGACCGCCAGCGCGGCAACCACATCATCACCCTGCCCACGGAGCACAAGGCCGTGCTCGACTCCGCCAAGCGGCTCGAGCAGGAAGGCTTCCGCGTGACATTCGTGCGCCTGGGTGCGGACGGCTTGGTGGACCTGGACGATTTGAAAATGGTCATCACCGCCGAAACTTTGCTCGTAAGCATCATGGCGGCGAACAACGAAATCGGGGTGATTCAGCCGCTCGCGGAAATCGGCCGGCTGTGCCGCGAGCGGGGTGTTTTGTTCCACACTGACGCGGCGCAGGCCACCGGCAAGATCCCGCTTGATGTCGAGGCCATGCAGATCGACCTGCTCTCCATTGCCGGGCACAAGATGTACGGCCCGAAAGGCGTGGGCGCTCTCTACGTGCGGCGGCGTGGCGCTCCGGTGGAACTGACGCCTCTCATTGACGGCGGCGGCCACGAGGGCGGCATGCGCTCGGGAACACTGAATGTGCCGGGAATCGTCGGCCTGGGGAAAGCCTGCGAAATCTGCCGCGAGGTAATGCCGGAAGAATCCCGGCGCCTGGCGGCCCTGCGTGACCGGCTGAAGGACGGGCTGCTCGCAGGGCTCGACAAGATTCACATTAACGGCAGTCTCGAGCACCGCCTGCCGAACAATTTGAACGTCAGCTTCCCGGGCATCGAAATCGCGGCACTGATGACGGTGTTGGACGATATCGCTCTTTCCTCGGGGTCGGCCTGCACATCGGCTACTCCCGAGCCTTCCTACGTCTTGAAAGCTCTCGGCGTGCCCGAGGAGTTGGCCCAAACGCCCCTCCGCTTTGGCCTCGGCCGGTTCAACACGGAGGAAGAAATCGACTACACGGTCCGCCGCGTCGTGGAAGCCGTAAAGCGCCTGCGCGAGATGGCGGGAACGGCAGCCGCATAATTGTCGATTGACGATTGTCGATTGTCGATTGGAACGATTAGGGATTTTTGATTAACGATTGTGGGGATTATTGAATGGATTGACGACGGAAGAATTGACGTTCGCAATCGTCAATCGAAAATCGTCAATCGGCAATTCTTAGGAGGAAATTTCATGGCTACGCCCCAGTCCGACGTTGCACTTCTGGCGACACAGGAATACAAATACGGTTTCGTTACGGACATTGAACAGGAAACCGTTCCGCCGGGGTTAAACGAGGACATCATTCGTCTCATCTCGGCCAAGAAAGGCGAGCCCGAGTGGCTGCTCGAATGGCGGCTGAAGGCTTATCGCTACTGGCAGACCATGAAGGAGCCGACCTGGGCGAACGTGAAGTTCCCCCCCATCGATTATCAGGCCATCCGCTACTACTCTGCCCCCAAAAAGGCGGGTTCGGGCCCCAAGAGCCTTGATGATATCGACCCCGAGCTGCTCAAGACTTACGAGAAGCTGGGCATTCCCCTCAAGGAGCGCGAGCTGCTGGCCGGGGTGGCGGTGGATGCGGTGTTTGACAGCGTCTCGGTCGGCACCACCTTCAAGGCGAAGCTTGCCGAGCTGGGCATCATTTTCTGCTCCTTTTCAGAGGCCGTGCAGGAGCATCCCGACCTGGTCCGCAAGTATCTGGGCTCGGTGGTCCCTTACACGGACAACTTCTATGCCACGCTCAACTCCGCCGTGTTCAGTGATGGGTCTTTCGCCTACGTCCCCAAGGGCGTGCGCTGTCCCATGGAGCTTTCCACCTACTTCCGCATCAACGCCAAGGACACCGGCCAGTTTGAGCGCACGTTGATTGTGGCGGACGAGGGCGCCTACGTGAGCTACCTGGAAGGTTGCACGGCGCCCATGCGCGATGAGAATCAGCTCCACGCGGCGGTGGTCGAGCTGGTGGCGCTCGACAACGCCACGGTTAAATATTCCACCGTGCAGAACTGGTATCCCGGCGATAAAAACGGCAAGGGCGGTATTTACAACTTTGTAACCAAGCGCGGCAAGTGCGCGGGGGTGAATTCCAAGATCTCCTGGACGCAGGTGGAAACCGGCTCCGCCATCACCTGGAAGTATCCGAGCTGCATCCTCCAGGGAGACAATTCGGTGGGCGAGTTTTACTCCGTGGCGGTCGTCAACAACTACCAGCAGGCTGACACCGGCACCAAGATGATCCACATCGGGAAGAACACCAAGAGCACCATCGTGTCGAAGGGCATCAGCGCCGGGCGCGGCCAGAATAGCTATCGCGGCGCGGTGCGCATCCTGAAAGGCGCTAAGAACGCGCGCAATTACTCGCAATGCGATTCGCTTTTGATCGGCGATAAGTGTGGCGCGCACACGTTCCCTTATCTCGAAGTGAAGAACTCCACCGCCACCGTGGAGCATGAGGCCTCAACTTCCAAAATCGGTGAAGACCAGATTTTCTACTGCCGCCAACGTGGGATTTCTACCGAAGACGCCGTGGGAATCATCGTCAACGGCTTCTGCAAGCAGGTGTTCCGCGAGCTGCCCATGGAATTCGCCGTGGAAGCGCAGAAGCTGCTGGGAGTGAGCTTGGAAGGAAGTGTGGGATGAATGCCCAAGACACCGGACCCGAGATCCTCCCCGACGTAATTGCAGCCGGGCTCAAAGTCGTGTTCTGCGGAATGGCTGTTGGCCCGGTTTCAGGGGAGAAGGGAGCCTATTACGCGCATCCCCAAAGCGCATTCTGGTCGGCACTTCACCACGCTGGCTTTACGGACCGAGTACTCGCACCGGAGGAATTTCATTGCCTCTGTAGGTACCGCCTAGGGTTGACCGACCTCGTCAAGCGTGCGGCGGGCGTGGATCAACAAATCCACCCTGAGAAACACGACTTGGAAGCTTTGAGGCAAAAGATCCTCAAGTTTTGTCCCGAATACCTCGCCTTTACGGGAAAGGGGGCAGCAAAGGTGTTCCTTTGGCGCAGGACGGTTGATTACGGAGCACAACAGGAGACAGTTGGCGGGACCAAACTCTTTGTTCTGTCTTCCCCCTCTCCGGCAGGACGGAAATATTGGGACGAGGGTCCCTGGCGGGAACTGGCTCACGACTGTGGTGCGCAGGGAGTAGCGCAGAGTTTCCCGCCTTTAGAAACTCTGCGGCTCGTTTGAGGTTGTCAGAGTTGAGGGTGGTTGCGAGGCTTCGCGTTGAAGACGACGGCATACTTCAGGGCTACTCGAAGCAGGCCGGATCGGGCAATGATTTCAGACGAATGGATTCAACGAGTGATTAACAAACCCATTGCGCAAGTGGTGCAGGGGGACGGTAGGATCCGTCGGTGGGGCCGAATCCGCGAATTCGGCAATCAAGCCCTGCGAGTCGTGCTCCTGCCGGATGGGGAAACGGTCCACAACGCATTTTTTGACCGCTCGTTCAGGGGGACTCAAAAATGACCATCCAATATTTTGAGGACACGGATACGCTTTACATCGTTTTGAAAAATAGCGACGTCGCTGAAACCCGGGATTTGGACGAAAACACGCTGATGGAATTTGACGCGAAGGGCAGTCTGGTAGCCATGACGATCGAACACGCGCGGGAACGTGCCGAGCTTCCCGACTTCTCATTTCAGAGGGTCGCAGCAGGGACGCCCGCTTGACCACGAGGAACTATGGCCACGAAGACGCTCTTAACGGTTGAGGAATTTCTTCGGTTGCCCGAGCCGCCCGATTGTTTCTATGAACTTGTGGAAGGAGAACTGATTACTGTATCTCCGGAAATGTTTCTCCACAATGAGGTGCGGGACAATCTGTTGATCCTTCTCAAGACGTTTGCTGAGGCACACCGGCTCGGCACTGTGGTATCAGGGCAGCTTTTCCACCTATTTGGAAATACCGTGCGATTCCCGGATGTGGCGTTTGTCCGAAGCGGCCGGATGTTGCCCCCGGATAAGTTGCCGCAAGGAGCCCCAGACCTGGCGATCGAAGTAATTTCGGCGACCAATACCCCGCACGAGATCGATCGGCGGATCAGCGATTTCTTCGCTGCCGGTTCAACGCGAGTCTGGTTGGTTTATCCGGAGCACCACGAGGTTTACATCTACGGGCAGCGCGGAGTCACGTGCAAGCAAGGAGACGATCTCTTGGAAGACCCCGAGTTGCTTCCAGGCTTTTCCGTCAAGGTCTCGAGCCTGTTCGAACCGGCGTAGGGGCGGTTCGCGAACCGCCCCTACATCAAAATGCGCTGCATCAAAATGAGCCGGCGGATGAATGAGCCGCGGGGAAAAGGAAAACCAAGGGCGGTGAGAACAGTATTGCCGGAGCGGGTAGCCATGGTCAGTGCACTTGTGACCGTGGGTTCTTCGCTTGATGTCGAAGGCCTACTGAGTATTGCAAAATAGAGTGACGAACTGTTTTCGTAGCGCGGGCGTCTCGCCCGCTGTGGCATGGGCATCCTGCCCGCGCGCTGGGCGGGAGCGGGACGCTCCCGAGACAGCGGGCAGGATGCCCGCGCTACGCAGGTAATTGTCACTCTATTTTGCAAATCGCAGTAGAGGCAATTACCGCTGGGGTATCAGGCATGAGAAAAGTCCACGGTCAGAAAACCGCTGACCGTGGCTACCAGACCCGAAAAGGAAAATTAAGAGGCTACCAACATGTCCAAGCTCACCGATTTGGTTATTGCCTTGACGCGAGTGGTCGTTGCGTTCCTGTTCGCCTGCCACGGCGCGATGAAGCTCTTTGGGGCTTTCGGAGGACACCCGATGCTCGGCAATCCCTGGATGCTCACGGCCGGGGTGCTGGAGTTCGGGGGCGGGATTCTCATCGCGTTAGGACTGTTCACGAGGCCGGTGGCCTTCCTGCTCTGCGGGGAGATGGCGGTGGCTTATTTCAAACAGCACTTTCCGGCGGGATTTTGGCCCATCCTGAATCACGGCGAACTGGCAGTGGTCTACTGCTTTTTCTATTTGTACCTGGCGGTGCGCGGCGCAGGCCCTCTGAGCATCGACGGGTTGCGGAGGAAAGCGTGAGCTTCGAAAGAGGACACGGAGGCTGCTGGCACGTGGAGGGCATGAAATGACAATCCAATATTATGAGGACACGGACACGCTATACATCATCCTCAAGGAAGGTGATGTGGCGCAAAAAAGGGGTTTGGACAAAAACACAGTGGTTGAGTACGACGCCAAGGGAAACCTCGTCAGCATGACCGTCGGGCACGCCAGGAAACGCACGGATGTAGGAAGGATTTATTTTCGCCGGGCCCCTACCATGAAGCCCATGGCGTGACGGGGTGTGAGTCTTTCGAATTTAGAGCTTTAAACAACGGGAGAACTGAATGCTTACCATCAAGAACCTACAAGCCAAAGCAGGGGACAAGGAAATCCTGCGCGGCATTGATTTACGAGTGAACGCCGGCGAAGTGCACGCCATCATGGGGCCGAACGGCTCCGGCAAGTCCACGCTCGCCCAAGTGCTGGCGGGGCGCGAGCTTTACGAGGTCACGGGCGGCAGTGCGACCTTCGAGGGCAAGGATCTGCTCGGGATGCCGCCCGAAGAGCGCGCTCGCGAGGGCATTTTCCTGGCTTTCCAGTACCCGGTGGAAATTCCCGGGGTCTCCAACACTTACTTTCTGCGCGCCGCGCTCAATGCCGTGCGCAAGCATCGGGGCTTGGAGGAATATGACGCCATGGATTTCCTCGCCCTCGTGCGCGAGAAGGCCAAGTTGCTGGAAATGGATGAGCCGCTGCTCTGCCGCTCCGTGAACGAGGGCTTTTCCGGCGGCGAAAAGAAGCGCAATGAAATTTTCCAGATGGCGGTGCTCGAACCGAAGCTCGCGATCCTGGACGAAACCGACTCCGGCCTCGATATTGACGCGCTCCGAATCGTGGCCAACGGGGTCAACGCCCTGCGCGCGCCCGAGCGCGCCATTATTGTGGTCACCCACTACCAGCGCCTGCTCAACTACATCGTTCCGGACTACGTGCACGTGCTCTCGGCCGGCCGCATCGTCAAGTCCGGCGGCAAGGAGCTGGCCCTGGAGCTGGAGGACAAGGGCTATGGGTGGCTGGAGGAGGCCGTGGAAACGGGTGTGGAGCAAGTGTAGCGCGGACCTGTTTTGTAATTCCGCGGCGCAGCCGCAACCAAGCATGTAGGGGCCAGCAGCGCTGGCCCTGGCCGAACGCCGTTCGGCCCTACAAAGTCCGCACCGGGGACGAGCCTTGCCATGAGAGAAGAACAAGGATTTCACCACAGAGGGCACAGAGGGCACAGAGAAAAGCACTTCTGTTTGCGCCCGCATAGATCACGGTCATGGGTTTTTGACCCATAAGTTTTTCTCTGTGTGTTCTCCGTGGCCTCTGTGCCCTCTGTGGTGAAATCCTTTTTTGCACTTTGCCTTTTGACTTGTTCGTGCCAGACGCAAAGGGCCAGGGCTTCGACATTGGAAAGGGATCTGGGATTTAATGAATACGCTTAAAGAACGAGAAGGCATTTACCTTTCGAGCTTCGCTCATCATGAAAGCACGCTCAATGAGCACGTGCCTGCGTGGGTTCCGGGGCTCCGCCGCTCCGCCATCGAAAGCTTCGCCGAACTCGGCTTTCCCACCACCCACGACGAGGATTGGAAATACACCAACGTTGCGCCTCTCGCTGCTCTCCCCCTGGCGCGCGCGCACGCCAAACTGACGGCCGAAATCCGCGAGAAGATTGAGCGCCTGCCGCTGGCCAACTTCGATTGCAGCCGCTTGACCTTCTTCAACGGCCGCTACGTCCCGGAACTCTCGAAACTCCGCGAGGTTCCCCAGGGCCTCAAGGCCGGCAGCCTGGCCTCCGCCCTCAAGAATCACGGCCCGCTCCTGGAGCGCCATCTGGGGCGCTACGCCGAGGCCGGCATCCACTCCTTCGTGGCGCTGAACACCGCGTTCTTTGAGGACGGCGCGTTCATCGAACTTCCCAAGGGCGCCGTGCTCCAGAAGCCCCTGCACATCCTTCAGGTTTCGGATGGCGGCGGCCGGACGACAGTTTCCCATCCCCGCAACCTGATTCTGGCGGGCGACACGAGCCAGGCGACCATCATCGAAACCTTCTTCAGCCTGACCGAAGACGCCACGTTTACGAACGCGGTCGTGGAAATTGTCGCCGGTGAAGGCTCGCTGGTCGACTACTACAAGGTGCAGCAGGAAAGCGACGAGGCGTTTCACTATGCGCGCATTCAAGTGCAGCAAGCGCGCTCCTCGAGCGTGACTACCCATTCCATCCAGTTCGGCGGCGCGCTGACCCGCGAGGAGGTGCAGACGGTGCTGGCCGGCGAAGGCGCCGAGTCCTTGCTGCACGGCCTCTACGTCCTGACCGGGCGGCAACACGTGGACAACCACACCACCATCGACCACGCCAAGGCGCACTGCTCCAGCCGCGAGGTTTACAAGGGTGTGCTCGATGGGAAATCGCAAGGGGTGTTCAACGGCAAGATCATCGTCCGCCCCGACGCGCAGAAAACCGATTCCAAGCAGAGCAACAAGAATCTGCTGCTTTCCGAAGACGCGATCATCAACACCAAACCGCAGCTTGAAATCTTCGCCGATGATGTCAAGTGCACACACGGGGCCACGGTGGGCCAGATTAATGCCGAGGCGGTTTTTTATCTCCGCTCCCGCGGTATCGGCGCCGACGAAGCGAAGAGCCTGCTGACCTACGCTTTCGCCAACGATGTCATGGAGCGCATCAAATTTCAGCCCCTGCGCGAACGGCTCGCGGATCGGCTGTTTGCCAGGCTGGCCAGGAGAATTGGTGATTGAAAGAATTGGTGATTGGTGATTGAGAAGATTGGTGATTGGTGATTGGTGATTGCGCGGATTGAGGATTGGCGATTGAAGGGATGGACGATTGGAATTCCTCAATCACCAATCACAAATCACCAATCGCAAATGCCTTCAATCACCAATGCAAGGAGCTGTGATGGCAACAACACACAATTTAGTTCAGGCTCCCCCCCGTGAAGCGGCGGCGGGCTTCGATGTTCGGAAAATCCGTGAGGACTTTCCCTTCCTCAAGCAGAAGGTCTATGGCAAGCCGCTCGTTTATCTCGACAATGCCGCCACCAGCCAGAAGCCCCAGGTGGTGCTCGACGCGCTGCTGCGCTTCTACACCCAGGATTGCTCGAACGTCCACCGCGGCGTGCACCTGGTCAGCGAGCGTGCGACGCAGGCCTATGAGGGCGCGCGCGTCAAGATCCAGCGGTTCCTGAACGTCGACGACCCGCGAGAAATCATCTATGTGCGCGGCTCGACGGAAGGCATCAACCTGGTGGCGCAGACCTACGGACGCCAGCACGTCCAGGCGGGCGACGAAATCCTGATCAGCGCGCTCGAACACCACTCCAACATCGTGCCCTGGCAGATATTGTGTGAAGAGAAAGGCGCGCGTCTGCGCGTGGCGCCCATCAACGACCGCGGCGAATTGATCCTGGAGGAATTCGAGAAACTCTTGGGCGACCGCACGCGTTTGGTCGGCGTCGCCCACGTTTCGAATGCCCTGGGCACGGTCAATCCCATCAAGACCATTGTGCGGATGGCGCACGCGCGGAACATTCCCGTGCTCGTCGATGGCGCCCAGGCGGCTCCGCACACGAAGCTCGACCTACAAGCGCTGGGGTGCGATTTCTACGCGCTTTCCGGCCATAAGCTTTTCGGACCGACGGGGATCGGCATCCTCTACGGCAAGGCGAGCCTGCTGGAATCCATGCCTCCTTACCAGGGCGGCGGCGACATGATCCTTTCGGTGACCTTCGAGAAGACGATTTACAATCATCTTCCCTACAAGTTCGAAGCGGGCACGCCCCACATCGCCGGGGCGATCGGATTGGGGGCTGCCATCGACTACGTTACCAATGTCGGGATGGAGAATATCTCCTCCTATGAGCACGCGCTGCTCGCCTACGCTACCGAGGCCGTCGGGCAGATTCCCGGGGTGCGCCTGATCGGCACGGCGCGGGAGAAAGCCGGCGTTCTCTCCTTTGTGCTGGAGGGCGTGCACCCGCATGACGTCGGCACGGTGCTCGACCGGGAGGGCATCGCGGTGCGCACCGGTCATCACTGCGCGCAGCCGGTGATGGAACGCTTCGGCGTGCCCGCCACCGTCCGCGCCTCCCTGGCGTTTTACAACACCAAGCAGGAGATCAATGCCCTGGCCGCCGGCCTGGAGCGGGTGAAGACGATGTTTGCGTGAAAGAATTGACGATTGTCGATTGATGATTGTCGATTGAAAGGACGGAGGATTGAGTGTTGTCGATGGAAGGGATCGAGGATTGTTGATTGAAGGGATTTGCAGTTTTCGGTTTTTCCAATCGGCAATCGTCAATCGACAATCGTCAATTCCGGGTGGGTTATGTCAGACCTAGATTCGCTCTACCAAGAAGTCATCCTCGATCACAGCAAACGGCCGCGGAATTTCCACGCCCTCGCGGACGCTGACCGCCACGCCGACGGCTACAACCCGCTGTGCGGCGACAAGGTCACGATTTACCTGCACCTCGTGGACGACCGCATTGCCGATATCAGCTTTCAGGGTTCGGGCTGCGCGATTTCCACCGCTTCCGCTTCCATCCTGACGGAAACGCTGAAGGGCAAAACCCGCGCCGAAGCCGAGGCCCTTTTCGAAGTCTTTCACAATCTGGTGACCGGCCGCACCGTGAAAACCGCCGGCGCGCCCCCGCTCGGCAAGCTGGCCGTATTCTCCGGCGTCTCGCAGTTTCCGGTGCGGGTCAAGTGCGCTTCGCTCGCCTGGCACACACTGCACAGCGCGCTGGCGGGCGATAAAGCCGTCGCCACGACGGAGTGAACCATTGCCGATGGTCGATTGACGATTGACGATTGAAGTGATGGATGATTGACAGTTGTCGGTTGCTGGTTCTGGGTTTTTGCAATCGACAATCGACAATCGAAAATCGGCAATCTGGAGGAGGTTGAATGCCTGAGCAAAATTCACCGGCACCTTCGAATTCGCAACCCACGCTGAATGTCTCTGAGGTCGTCGCCCTGTATGACAAGATCGTTGAGAAATTGCGCACCGTCTACGATCCGGAAATTCCCGTGAACATCTACGATCTCGGCCTGATTTACGAAGTGAAGGTGGATCCTACCGGGGACGTCTACGTGAGGATGACCTTGACCTCGCCCGGCTGCCCTGCCGCGGGCACGCTTCCCGGTGAGGTGGAAGACAAGATCGTCGTGATCCCGGGGGCGCAGAAAGTCAAAGTGGATGTGGTTTGGGAACCGACTTGGGACAAAAACATGATGTCGGAAGCCGCCAAGCTGCAACTGGGGTTCTTTTGAGATTGGTGATTGGTGATTTGTGATTGAAGGAATTGGTGATTGCCGACTGTTAGTTCCCAATCATCCTTTGTTCAATCGTCGACTCCTTCCGTTACCAGCAACAATCTTCAAAATTCGATTCGCTTCAATCACCAATCACCAATGCCCAATTCTTTTCAATCACCAATCACCAATCGCAAATCACCAATGTTTAAATCACCTCTGGCCGACTATCACGTGACACAGGGCGCCACGCTCGCGGAATATCACGGCGCGATAGTTCCCGCGCGCTTCACCGACCCCCCCGCGGAGCATCGCGCCGTGCGCGCCGCCTCCGGGGTCTTCGATTTTTCCTTCCGCGCCAGGTTACGGATGAAGGGCCGCGACCACGCCCGCCTGCTCCAGCGTCTGGTCTCAAACGACGTCAAGCAGCTCACGCCGGGCCAGGGCACCTACGCCACGCTCCTCAACGCCCAGGGACACATCCTGGTCGATCTGCGTTTGTATTGCGCCGAGGACAGTTTCCTGGTTGATACCGACGCCGACTTGCGCGAGAAGGCCGTGGGAATTCTGCGGCGTTACATTATCGCGGATCAGGTCGAGATCGAGCCGCTCGACCTCTTCACCCTGGCGTTCCAAGGACCGAGTGCGCGCGGGTTGCTCGAAAAAACCCTGCACATCGACTTGCCGGCGATGCAGGAGTTCAACCACTTTGCGTCCAATTACGCGGGTTTCCCCATCCGCGTGGTGCGCGCCTCGAGCACGGGCGAGGAAGGCTATGAAGTCTGGGTGGGCGCGCCGGGAATGGAAGCCATCTGGGGGGCGGCGTGCGGGCAGGCGCCGACTTACGGCACGCTGCCTTGCGGGTGCGAGGCGCTGGAGAGTCTCCGCATCGAGGCCGGCATCCCGCGCTACGGGCGGGAGTTGGGCGAGGATGTGATTCCCCTCGAAGCGGGGCTCTGGAACGCTCTCAGCTTCAACAAGGGTTGCTACATCGGGCAGGAAATTGTGGAGCGCGCGCGCAGCCGCGGCCATGTGAACTGGAAACTGATGGGCTTGATCGTCCATGCGCCCGAGGCGCCCCCGCCCGGTGAGAAACTGGCCGCCGAAGGGAAAGACATCGGCGAGGTCACAAGTTCCTGCGTTTCACCCACCCTCGGCAAGACCCTGGCCCTCGCCTACCTGCGCCGCGAAGTCTCGGAACCAGGCGTCCAACTCACCTTTGCCTCCGGCGTCACCGCGGAAGTCGCCGCGCTGCCCTTTTACCGCAGTGACAAGTAAAGTGACAAGCAAGAACCAATAACTAGACCCTTTTGCTTGTCACTCGTCACTTTACTTGCCCGAGTTGCATGGCCATCATCACAAATGATCCCGCGATAATCAGCACGGAAAGCACCGCCAGCCCGTTCCACAGGTTTTCGCTGGGGCGCGTGGCCGGCTCGCCCTCCGGCACAAGGTAGCCGAGCAGCAAGCCGCTCGCCAGCCCGCCGAAGTGTGCGGCGTTATCCACGGCGAAGAAAATCCCAAAAATCGCGATGTAGATCACCCACTTCCAGAGTTGGCTGCGGTATTCCTTGCCCAGGTGTCCGTGATGGAAACTGGCGCCGATTAAGATCCCGATGAGTCCCATGATGGCCCCGGAAGCTCCCACGGAAACTCCGAAGGGGGCCCACCAGAGGCTCAGCAAATATCCCGCGACACCCGTCACCAGGAAGAACACGGTGAATTTGGTGGTGCCGAAAAGGGATTCCGCTTCCGGGCCCAGGTCCACCAGGCACCACATGTTCATCCCGATATGGAGCAAGCCGGCGTGCAGGAAAATGGCCGTCACCAGCCGCCACCATTGGCCGACAAAGATGTAAGGAGCCTTGGCGCCCAGCCGCACCAACACTTCGGTGCTGACACCGCCCATGGAAGGCGCTCCGTACAACTGCGCGGATTCGGTGTTCTGGGTCATGTACCAGGAAATGGCATAGAGCGCCAAGCAGGCTACGACCACGACGGAGCTCGCCGTGGTGGGGACCGGAATGACGCCCAGAACGCGCCCCGGCGTACTGGTGCTGCCCCGGGCGCGGATGGGCCCGGTGCGCTCGCCACAGAGCGGGCACACGGAGGCATCACGGTCGATCAGCGCGCGGCAATGCGGGCACATGCGAACCGCGCTGGTGGGCGCGCGCTCCTCCGTCCCCAGGGATTTCTTCAAGCGTTGCCACTGAAACCACAGCTTAGGAGGTAACTTCATTCCCGGCCTTTCTCATTCATGTCCCCAGCCAAATTATATCTGACCTGCCGCGCCCTCAGGAATTTCATTTGCCCCTGTCCCGCCGCTTGACTCGCTGGGGGAGCGAAACCGGCGCGTGGCGTTCCCTCTCGAGCGGGACCGCTTCACTTTTTTACGTACCCTGCTAGAATAGCAACGATCAGGGTGGAACAGGACTATGAGATTTGAGGATGCTGGACGCGCTCTGGATCGCGAACTCGAAAAGCTGCGGAAATTTCTCAATGACGAAGTCCGTCCTGAAACCCGTCAGGAGATGGCGGAGTTTTTGCGTCGCGCCTCGGCCCGCCTGGCGAAATTGGCCGATCGAGTGGATCAAGCGAAGAGCAATGACCAGTGACGAGTAACAAGTGACGAGCAGGCGTTGTCGGCAGCCGGCAGAGGGGCGGGCAGGCGGTGAACGGCCACGGGCCTACTGCCTCCCTGCCCACCTGCCCGATTGCTTTTTAGCTGGTCACTCGTCACTCGTCACTCGCCACTGGCTCTTGGGTATGGCGATGGCGCTGGTTCTCTCCGCCACCGGCTGCTTGCACCGGCACAAGGCGAGTCCTTCCGTCGCCGGCACCACTCCCCCGCCCTCGCCCACGACAACTCCCTCGCCCGGTCCCACCACCACGACTCCGCCCCCCACGCGCACCGCGCCCGCTCCGGCGGCGATCATTCAAGGAGAAGAAGGCATCGCTTCCTGGTACGGTTATCCCTACCATGGCCGCGCCACAGCCAGCGGCGAAATCTACAACATGTATGGGATATCCGCGGCGCATCGAACGCTGCCCTTTGGCACGGAAGTGCGCGTTCACGACCTCGAGAACGGCCGCGACGTGACGGTGCGCATCAATGACCGCGGCCCGTTTATCGAAGGCCGCATTATCGATCTCTCTTACGCCGCGGCTCAGGCCATGGGGATGTCGGGCATCGCGCGCGTGCGGCTGGAAATTTTAGGATACGGCCCCAGTCCCGAGCCCGGTGTCTTCGCGGTGCAGGTCGGGGCCTTCCGCGATCGTACCAATGCCGACCGCTTGAAAGCTCAGATTGAAGCGAGCTTTGGGCCGGTGGTCATCCAGGGTTTCGACCGCGGCGACGGCTACTTCTACCGCGTACGCGTGGGCAGCGAGAACTCGGAAGCCGGCGCCCTCGCCCTTGCCCAAAAGCTCCGTGATGCGAACATGGCGACGGCCACTTTCGTTGTCAGGATGAATTAATGCCGGATTGCCTCTTCTGCCGGATCATCGATCGTAAGCTTCCCGCCCGAATCATTCACGAAGATGAACACGCCGTGGCGATCGCGGACATTCATCCGCAGGCGCCGGTCCACCTGCTGGTCCTTCCCCGCCGGCACCTGCCCTCACTCCAAGAGGCCCTCGCGGAAGACGCGCCCTTGCTCGGCCATCTCCTCCTGATCGCAGCGCAACTCGCGCGCGAGCGGGGTTTGGAAACAAAAGGCTACCGCACGGTGATCAACAACGGGACGTGGGCTGGGCAATCGGTATTCCACCTGCATGTCCACGTGCTGGGAGGCCGCACCTTCCACTGGCCACCGGGGTAAAGCCATTTTAGATTTTGGATCAACGGACCACGGCCAGCAGGCTCTCCTCATCGATGGTGACGCGGGTGGGTTTCCGGGGAAGAGTGAATTTGAAGTGGGCGCCATTCTCGCTGACGGCCACCCGCCCCAGCCGGACGCGCTTATTCGCGTAAATAGCGACGACCGGCACCAGCATCTCAAAGTCTTCGGAAACGTCACTTTGTGCAATCGATCCCTGCACCAGAAATTTGTCGGCGGCAAGTTGGCGGATGTCGGTCTGCATCCGATAAGTTGGAACCCCCGTTTGGTAAACCCACTCGTTGAAAAACCAATCCAAATTGTGCGCCCTTTCCAGGTCAGTCTCCGGCGTCATGTACTTCTCCACGTGGTGGATGAAATCTTCCGTGGAGACCGACTGGCCGCGATATTTGCTGATGAAGTCGCGAAGCATCCCCAAGAACCGTTCATCTGAGCCCGTCTTGGGATCAATCATCATCATTCGCAGCATGTGAAGAACCCAGCAAGCTTTCTTGTAAACGATATTCGGATATCCCTGGGGATCCACGGAAGTGGAAAGCCGTTGCCCGAGCCAGATTGGCCCGCCGGATTCAACGGTCTTCCCTTCGTTGGTCTTGGCGAGCAGATCCGCCTTATAAGAAAGCAGAAGGCCGCGGAATTGGCGGTCGCCGTCCTTTTGTCGAGCCAGGAAAAGGGCCGCCGCGTAACTGGCCAGTCCTTCTGACAGCCACTGGTCGTGGTAAGTCTCCCATCCCAGGAGATTCCCCCACCATTGATGTGCCACCTCGTGCGCGATAATAACCGGTCCCAAAGGGTCGCTTCCTCCCTTGCTGGGGCTCAACTCGAAACGGTCGGCCTTGGGGAGAAAGGAGAGAGTAGGCAGATACACCAACTCCGGCCATCCCTGGCCAAAGCTCCCCGGCACTTGTGAAAGCGCCAGGTGGGGATAAGGGAAGGGGCCGAAAAGGCCGGAAAAGTATTGCACCGCATCGGCGGCGATCTGCGCCACGTTGTCAAGAAGAGCTGAGGGAGCAAGCGGCTCTGGTATTTTGGGAACCATAGTGTCGGTGGTCACTTCTCCCCGGCGCGCTTCGGGAAGCCTTGCAGTGGGCACGGTCACGGCCAGCGGACGCCGTCTTTCCAGCGAGCTTTCCGCTTCGCGCGTGGCATAAACCGTCACGCGCGTCTTGCCCGCCTGCCGTTCAACGGAAATATAGGGGCCGAGGTTGAATCCCGCCACGCGGAAGACGCCATCGGAGCGCCAGCGGCTCTCCAGCCAACCTTCCGAGGATTTCTCCTCGACGCGCGTGCCGGTCGCCACCAGCACGAGCTTCTCGGGGAAATGGAAGGTTAGATCGTAGGGAGTTGCGTAGCCCAAATCGAGATTGGGGTACCAGCTCCCGCGCGCGCCCACATAGAGAACCCCGTTACCAACGCCGACGATGACATTGCCGTGATATTTGAAGATCAGGCGAAAACGCTGACCGACCGGGCGGGGCTGGGGCAACACGACCTCGAAGTGGTCGTAAGGCCGGTCGTCCGGCGGTGACCCTCCCCCCGGGGGATTGTCAATGGTCACGAGGCTACGTCCCTGATCGTCTTCGACCCCGGTGACCGCGAGCCAGCGTGAAAGCCCAAAGGAGAGGACTCGGTCAGTAGCGGAACGCGATTCGATCTCCACCTCGGCGCGGCCTTCCAGGCTGTGATCCGGATGGATGCGTATATCCAGGGAATAGGACACGGGCCTTACCGAATCCTGCTCCGAGGCGGCCCGGGCCTCATAGGCTTTGGTCGGGAAGGAACACCAGACGTCGGTGAATACCTGGGATTCAACCTTTCGAACCGAGACAATGCTGAACCCCTCCGTCAGGCGCTCATCGTCGGTGATTTCGAGCACTCCCAGGCTCTGGCTCTCGACGCGCGCAAAAAAGTAGGGGCGACTGCGGTCACCGAGCAAATCCGTGAGGATGCGCGCGGAGATTTCAGTATCCCTCTGCTGCACCGCCGCGGACCATAGTTCCACGAACTGGTCAGGCTGCTCGGGATCATCCGGGTCGGGCTTGCGCGAGGCTTCCAGCAGCTCCCGGGCGGTCTGATCGCTGAAACACAGGTAAGCGGATTCAAACGCCTCTTCCAGCACCGGCGCGTGGGTGAATTGCGCGAGGTTTCGCTTCTCCACCGGGTTGGGCGGAATCATCAGGATTTCGCCCTCCCCGGAAAAGACCGCCCCGGTATACTCACCGTTGGTTTTCGTGAGGAATGCGATGAAGCCACGGTTGAAATACAAGGTCATCCGGTCCCGGATAATTCGGCCTTCGCGGATGGCATAGACTTGGGTGCGGTCGACCCTGGCGCTGTTCAATTGCCGGAGCAATTCCCGCGGGTCAGGGGGGTGTTCCGCCTGGCTCGGCGCCGCGGGGAGCAAGCACGCCAGCATGAAAAACGCGGGCAGAGCGAAGTCCCAACGCATCTTGCCGTGCCGTCGAAGTTCGATGCCAACTGGCTGCATGCCCCACCCCTCGAAATTCCCCACTCTACTTTAGCGCGGATCTTGAAATTTGGTGCTGTCCTTATTTGAACGTAGCGCCGGGCTTTAGCCCGGCATGTGCCGACCTAAAGGTCGGCGCTACGGCAAATCAGGACACTACCCGAAATTT
>Ga0326727_10001569_pt1 | contig 83389 bp, 82 predicted proteins | sample MB2enrmetagenome_FD_207643 | JGI IMG/M metagenome (GOLD analysis project Ga0326727, IMG submission 207643) | Lab enriched peat soil microbial communities from McLean, Ithaca, NY, United States - MB29MY | ecosystem: Environmental > Terrestrial > Soil > Wetlands > Peat | place: USA: New York... | reverse complement strand
ACCGGGCTGGCATCACCAAATCCGAAATCGCCCGCCGCCTGAACATCGGTCGGACCTCGGTACGCCGGATTTTGGCCTGACCTATTTCCCAGAGAAATACGGTGCGCAGCCTTCCCGAAAGCTCACGCATCTACCCGCCTGAAGAAACACTCTCCTTCCCAGTCGAAATCCCAAAGGGCATTCGCGATTCGCTCGAAGAAGCAAGCCGAGACCTGACAGCCGAGTCGTACAGGTCCGCTGCGGTCATGTGCAGACGTGCCGTCGAGGGCCTTTGCCGCCATTACCACACTGGTGCGTCCCTCGGCCCTGGACTGGGTGAACTCAGAAACCGGGGGATCATAGACGGAATGCTACTACAGTGGGCAGAAGCGCTTCGGCTCCACGGAAATATCGCAGCGCACCCAGATCCGGTCACCATAACCAAAGACGACGCTGCGGATCTGTTCGACTTCGCGCTCGCAATCTGCCAGTATGTCTTCGTTCTTGGCGAGAAGTTTCGCAAGTTCCGAGAGCGTACCGATCCTGGCGGCCCGTGCACAGCGACTGTTCAGTAGGACGCGGAATTCGGGTGCCGGCTCCACTGCTAACGAGATACGCCGAAGAGAGACGACGCAAATCAGCTATTCCTTTGCGTCCTGGGAGATCACTCCTGTGAAGCCCCGGTCGCGTGAAAGATCGGAATGGCCGGAGGCTTATCGGCAGTACCAAGTGCCCGATGGGCAGTGACACCAGCGCCATGATAGCCCGTATAGCCCGTGAACCCAGCACTCCCCACATATACCATCGGCCCGCTGGACGATCCCTGCCGACCAGAATAACCTGCGCGGCCGTCAGGAGCAGGAGCACCCGGACCTGCTGTGGGGCCCGTATCCGCAGGGCCGGTCGCGCCCCGCGCGGCCAGTGAGTACGTGATCCCTACCGTCGCGTTTCTTTCTTCCTGGTGGATATGCGGCTGGTCGCGGTCCCGGATGGCAGGTTCACGAACAGCTTCCGCGGTCAGTACAAAGGCGCAAACGGCACCCATCGTTCTCGGTCTCATTCTGTTCCCCAGCCCTAATTATACGGCCTCCTTCGTTAAGCTGTGGGCCGAATGGCAACTCCCTTCGCCTTACAGAATGTACCGGCTCAAATCCTGATCCTTCACAATGTCCGCGAGCTGCTTCCGCACATACGCGGCGTCCACCTTGACCGTCTTCTTCTTCAAATCCGGCCCCGCGAACGACACCTCTTCCAGCATCTTCTCCATGATGGTGTGCAGGCGCCGCGCGCCGATGTTCTCCGACGATTCGTTTACCTGGGCCGCAAACCGCGCCACCTCTTCCAGCGCGTCGTCGGTCAGCACCAGCTTGATGCCTTCCGTCTCCAGCAGCGCCGTGTACTGCTTCGCCAGCGCGTTCTTGGGCTCTTTCAAAATCCGGATGAAGTCCTCCACCGAGAGCGATTTCAGCTCCACGCGGATCGGAAACCGCCCTTGCAGCTCGGGGATCAGGTCGCTCGGCTTGGATACGTGGAACGCGCCGGCCGCGATGAAGAGAATGTGGTCCGTGCGCACGAAACCGTAGCGCGTGTTGACCGTGGTGCCTTCCACGATCGGCAGAATGTCCCGCTGCACGCCCTCGCGGCTCACGTCCGGTCCGTGTCCCGATTCGCGCCCCGCAATCTTGTCGATCTCGTCCAGAAAGACGATCCCGCTCGATTCCACGCGCTCCAGCGCCGCGCGCGTCACCTGGTCCATGTCGATGAGCTTCTGCTCTTCTTCCTGCACCAGGTAATCGAGCGCTTCGGCCACCCGCATCTTGCGCCGCCGCGTTTTCTGGCCGAACAGGTTGGGCAGCATGTCTTTCAGGTTGATGCCCATGTCCTCGATGCCCGTGTTGGTGGTCACCTCGAGCGTCGGCCCGCGGTCCTTGACGTCGATCTCCACCAGCCGCTCGTCCAGCTTGCCCTCGCGCAGCCGCTCGCGGAGTTTCTCGCGCGTGCGCTCCACGCTTTCGCTGGGCTCGGGCTGCGGCGGCATCAGCAGGTCCAGCAGCCGGTCCTCGGCGTTAAGCTCGGCGCGGTCCGCCACCTCGTCCAGCCGTTCCTCGCGCACCATGTCGATGGCGATATCCACCAGGTCGCGCACCATCGACTCCACGTCGCGCCCCACGTAGCCCACTTCCGTGAACTTGCTGGCTTCCACTTTCAGGAACGGCGAATTCGCCAGTCGCGCCAGGCGCCGAGCCAGCTCCGTCTTCCCCACGCCCGTGGGGCCGATCATGAGGATGTTCTTGGGCATCACCTCTTCGGCCATTTCCGGCGCCAGCTTCTGCCGCCGGATGCGGTTGCGCAGCGCGATGGCTACCGCGCGCTTGGCCTCCGCCTGTCCCACCACGTGCTTGTCCAGCTCGCGCACAATTTCGCGCGGCGTCAGTTCGTCCAGCAGTGGCTCTTCATCCACGGACTGCGCGGGCAGATAGATCACCATGGCTACTCCAGCTCCTCGTAGGTGACGTTGTCATTGGTGAAGATGCAGATCTTGCCCGCGATCTCCATGGCCTGCTCGGCGATGTGCCGCGCCGATAGCTTGGTGCTCCGCAGCAGCGCCGTGGCCGCCGCCAGCGCGTACTGGCCTCCCGAGCCGATGGCCGCGATGCCTTCGTCGGGTTCGATCACATCGCCGTTTCCGCTCACCAGGTACGTGCTCTTCACATCCGCCACCAGCAGCAGCGCCTCCAGGTGGCGCAGGATGCGGTCCGTGCGCCAATCCTTGGCCAGTTCCACCACTGAGCGCGAAAGGTTCCCGTTGAACTGTTCCAGCTTGGTTTCGAAGCGCGCAAACAGCGCGAACGCGTCGGCCGTCGAGCCCGCGAATCCCGCCAACACCTTGTCGTTATACAACCGCCGCAGCTTCTTGGCCGACGCTTTGATCACTTCGTTGCCCAGCGTGACCTGCCCGTCGCCGGCCATCACCACCTTGTTGTCGCGCCGGATGCAAATCACTGTCGTCGACCGTATCTTCGGTGTCATGGTTGGTGCAACTCCATCTTATCGCTTATCGGAAGACGATCTCCGCACCTTTCCTGACCACCGAATGTTTCGCGAATTCCGCGCGTTGGGCGGGATAATCGGTGCGGAAGTGCGCGCCGCGGCTCTCCTCGCGCGCCAGGGCACAGCGCGCAATCAGGAGAACCACCTCGCGCATGTTTCTCTCTTCGGAGCTCTCCGGCGGCGACCGGTGCGCCAGCCATTCGCATGCTTCCCTCAAGCCTTTGCCGTCGCGCACGATGCCGCATTTCTCCCAGGCCACGCGCTGGATCTGCTCCGCCGAGCCGGCGCTCCCGTCCACCAGCCCCCGCACCGGGGGGGCTGTTCCAAGGGTCGCCGCGCTTTCCCGCATGGCGCGTCCGGCGCGCGCCCCGAATACCACGCCCTCCAGCAGGGAATTGCTCGCCAGCCGGTTGGCGCCGTGGACGCCCGTGCATGCCACCTCGCCCGCCGCGAAGAGGCGCGGGAGCGTGGTGCGCCCGTCCAGGTCCGTGCGCACGCCCCCCATGGCGTAGTGGGCCGCGGGCGCCACGGGCGCCGGCTGTTTCTCGAAATCCACGCCATACCGCAGGCACGTCTCGTAGATGCGCGGAAACCGCCCGCGCACGAATCCGGCCTCGCGGTGCGTCAGGTCCAGATACACATGCCCGGCGCCCGTCCGCTTCATCTCCGCCACAATGGCGCGCGCCACCACGTCGCGCGGAGCCAGTTCCTTCAGCGGATGATAGCGCTCCATGAACCGCGCGCCATCGGCGTTTCGCAAGTACGCCCCTTCGCCGCGCATGGCCTCCGAAAGCAGAAATCGCGGCGCGCCCTCCACGTGCAGCGCCGTGGGGTGAAACTGCACGAATTCGATATCGCCGATCTCCGCGCCGGCCCGGTACGCTATCGCCACACCGTCGCCGGTGGCTACCGCCGGATTGGTGGTATTCAGGAACACGTTCCCCAGCCCGCCGGTCGCCAGCAGGACCCCGCGCGCGCAGATGGCAATGTCGCTCATGGTTTTGGCGTCGTGGAACGACGCGCCGCACACGCCCTCTGCCAGCAGCAGATCGGTGGCGGCCGCATAGCTGCGAAACGTCACGTTGGGAAGCGAGGCTGCCTTGTGGTAGAGCGTGCGCGCGATCTCGCGCCCCGTCGAATCGCCGTGCGCGTGCAGAACCCGGTTGCGGCTGTGTGCGCCTTCGCGCGTGAAGGCCAGCTTGGTTCCCTGGCGGTCGAACTCCGCGCCCCACTCGATGAGCTGCAGAATCGCCGCGGGCCCTTCCTCCACCAGGGTGCGCACCGCCGCGTGGTCGCACAGGCCATCTCCCGCGTTCAGCGTGTCCTGCTCGTGCAGTTCCACCTCATCGTCGTCGCTCAAAGCGACCGCGACCCCGCCCTGCGCGTATTCGGAGGAGGATTCCCGGAGGCTGTCCTTCGCTACCACCAGCACCTGGCCCGCTTCGGCCAGCTCGATGGCGGCCCGCAACCCGGCCACTCCGGCTCCAATGACGAGAAAGTCCGGATTCATCCGCTATACTGCGATCATATCAGTACACCGCTCGAAATCCCCGAGCATGGTACAAATTGCGTATGCCCTCTTTTCGCGTCGAAACGCCCCAACGCTGCTATTCCGCCGTCGTCGAGCGCGGCGTCATCGGGCATACGGCGCAATACATCCCCTCCAAAGCCGGCAAGCTGTTCGTGGTTTCCACCGAAGACGTGTGGCGCCAGCAGGGCGCAGCGCTCGCGCGCGGCCTTGCGGGCGTGGCCTACGAAGTGCTCCATCTGCCCGGCGGCGAGGAGCATAAGCGGCTCGCGCCGGTGGAACAGCTCGCCGAAGAAATGGTGCGCCGCGGGGGCGACCGGTCGAGCCTCGTCGTGGCCTTCGGCGGCGGCATTGTCAGCGACATGGCCGGCTTCCTGGCCGCCATTTTCATGCGCGGCATTCCGGTGGTCCAGGTTCCCACCACGCTGCTGGCGCAGGTCGACGCCTCCCTCGGCGGCAAAACCGGCGTCAACCTGGTCACCGGCAAGAACCTCGTCGGCAGCTTCCACCAGCCGCTCGCGGTGCTCGTCGATCCCGCGCTTCTCGACACGCTTCCCGAACGCGAATACCGCGCCGGCCTCCACGAAATCGTCAAGGCTGGCATCATCCGCGAACCGGATCTGTTCCGCTTTCTCGCCGATCGCAGCCGGGAGGTGCTGGCTCGCCAGCCGCAAGCCGTGGACCGCATCATCGCCGATGCGGTTCGGATGAAGTGCGAAGTGGTCTCCTCCGACGAGCGCGAAGGCGACCTCCGCCGCATTCTCAACTTCGGCCACACCTTCGGCCACGCTCTCGAAGCCGAAACCGGGTACACCCGTTTCCTTCATGGAGAGGCCGTCGCCTTCGGCATGCGCGCCGCCGTCTACCTGGGCCAGATGACCGGCCACGTTTCCGCCGAAGACGCCGTCGAGATCCTCGATATGCTGCGGCTCTACGGCCCCATTCCGCCGCTCGACGGCATCCCCGCCGCCAACCTCCTCGCGCGTCTCGTGCACGATAAGAAGACGGTGCAAGGCAAAGTCCATTTCGTCCTGCCCGTGCGCATCGGCGAGGTTGTGGTGGTTTCGGGCATCGACGAAAAGCTGGTGCTAGAATCCATCCGGTCCGCCCTCTCATGAAGGGCGCCACTCCCCAAGGCGCGCGCAACGAGCGGGAAGCCGCCAACTGGGTGCGCGGCATGTTCGCCCGCGTGGCGCGCCGCTACGACCTGGCCAACCACGTTCTCTCTTTCAATATCGACCGCCTCTGGCGTGCCCGCACGGTCCGCCGCGTGCGCTCCATTTTCGATCGCCCCGGCGCGCGCATTCTCGACATCTGCTGCGGCACCGGCGACCTGATGCTCGCCCTCGCCCGGGAATGCCCGACGCCCGTCCTCGGTTCCGACTTCTGCCACCCCATGCTGGTCGCCGCGCGTAAAAAGGTGGCCCGCCGCCGCGCCCGCGCGGGGTTATTCGAAGCCGACGCCCTCCGCCTCCCGCTGCGCGATGCTTCGCTCGATCTGGTTACCGTGGCTTTCGGTTTCCGCAACCTGGCGAACTATCGGGCGGGCCTCGCCGAAATGCGCCGCGTGCTTCGCCCCGGCGGCATGGCCGCCATCCTGGAATTCTCGCAACCGCCCAACGCCGTCTTCGCCGCGCTCTACCACTTCTATTCCCGCCGCATTCTTCCGCTGATCGGCGGCGCTCTTTCCGGCTCGCGCGATGCGTACACGTATCTTCCGGAATCCGTTCGCAGGTTTCCCTCGCCTGAGGAACTGGCGGAAGAGATGCGCCACGCCGGCTTCCGGGAAGTGCGTTACGAACAGTTCACCGGCGGCATCGCGGCCCTCCACCTGGGAGTCACGCCACCACCGCTCCCGCCCCCTTCAGCGCCGCCGCCAGCTCTTCCTTCCCCAGCTCCGTGCTGATAAACAGCTCCTGCCGCGCCCCCGCGCTCAGCGCAATCGCTTTCCACCCGTTTTGCGTCGGCACCGTCAGCCGCACTTTCACCTTGCCTCTGGCGTCGCGCACCGGCCGGATCACTCCCGGAATCACGGAGCGAATGGCGGGATTCGCCGCCAGCAGCTCCTCCAGAATTCCGCGCACGCCGTCGATGATGCTGTGCTCGACTTTGAGCCTGTCTCCCGCCGCGCGCAGGCGCATCTATTCCCATCCCTCTCCGCCGCGCAGCGGGACAAACCGGCACAACACCGCTACCCGGTAATCGATTCGTCCGCGCCGCTTCAAGACCACGCGCAGCTCCTGATCGCCGTAATCCCCCACGGGAATCACCAGCCGGCCGGGATCTTTCAGTTGCTCCAGCAGCGCGGCCGGGATCTCCGGCGCGCCCGCCGCCACCGAAATCGCATCGAAAGGCGCCGCCTCCGGATACCCCAGGGACCCGTCGCCGCACACCACTGTCACGTTCGCATCGCGTCCCGTCCGCCGCAGGTTCTCCCGCGCCAGTTGCGCCAGCGCGGGAATGATCTCGACCGATACCACGCGCTCGGCCAGCGCCCCCAGCACCGCCGCGGCATACCCGCTTCCCCCGCCGACTTCCAGCACGCTCTCCGTCCCCGTCAACTCCAGCGATTCCGCCATCAGCGCCGTCATGTACGGCTGCGAAATCGTCTGCCCGTGGCCAATATGGATCGGATCGTCCTCGTAGGCCACCAGCCGCGACTCAGCCGGCACGAACTCCTCCCGCGGAATCTCCCGCATGGCGCGGAGCACTCCCTCGTCGTGGATGCCCCGCCGGCGCAGTTGAGTCTCCACCATGCGGCGGCGCTCCGTTGCCCAGTCCGGAATCAAGCTCGTTCGCTCCCAACTTTATAATAGCCGTGATGGCAAGAGGGAGATCTCTGCGCAAGATCCGGCCGCCGGCGCCACTGGACGCGCGCGTGCTTTCGGTCAGGGCTCGATGCGCGTGCCCAGAACCCGCAGGAATTGTGAGATCCAGGCGGGATGCGCGGGCCAGGCCGGCGCGCTGACGAGCTTGCCGCTGGTGTGCGCCTGGTCCAAGGGGACCTCGGCATACGTTCCGCCCGCAGCGGCGACATCGGGCGCTACCGCGGGGTAGCAACTGCACGATTTTCCAGCCAGTACACCCGCCGCCGCCAGCAACTGCGCGGCGTGACAGATGGCGGCGATGGGTTTATCGGATTGGGCGAAATGGCGTACTATTTCGAGCACGCGGGGGTTGAGCCGGATGTACTCCGGCGCGCGTCCGCCGGGAATCACCAGCGCGTCGTAATCCTCGGGGCGGATTTCGTCGAAAGTCGCATTCAGGGCGAAGTTGTGGCCCCGCTTTTCGCTGTAGGTCTGGTCGCCCTCGAAATCGTGGATGGCGGTGCGGACGGAATCGCCAGCCTTTTTATTGGGGCAGACGGCATGGACGACATGCCCGACCATGAGGAGCGCCTGAAAGGGAACCATCACTTCGTAGTCTTCAACGTAATCGCCGACCAGCATGAGCAGTTTCTTGGCAGCCATAAAGACATTTCTCTCCTGAAGCTATGGTCGCACTTTTCGGTCACTCGTACCGCAGAATTTCGGCGGGGACGATACGCGTGGCGTTGCGCGCGGGATATATGGTGGCCAGGAAGCTTACCAGGATGGCGGCCGCCGCCACCCACACTCCATCCACCCAGCGCGCTTCAAAGGGCACGAAGCTCAGCGAGTAGACCGTCTCATCCAGCCGGACCCAGCGGTACTTATCGGCGAAGTAGCAGAGCGTGTAGCCCACTCCCAGACCGATGGCACTGCCGACGATTCCGATGAGCACGCCTTGCAGCATGAAGATGCGCCGGATCTGGCGGCGGCGCGCGCCCATGGACATCAGGATGGCGATGTCCCGGTATTTCTCCATCACCATCATCACCAGCACGATCAGGATATTGAGCGCGGCCACCAGCTCGATCAGCCCGATGGTGATGATGGTCACGGCGCGCTCCATGCGCAGCGCGTTCAGCAACTGGCGGTTGCGCTCCATCCAGGTGGTGGTGGTGTAGCGTGGGCCGGCCGCCTTCTCCACGTCGCGGGCGATTTCCGGCGCGCGGTTCAAATCGTCCACCTTGAGCTCGATCTGGTTGATGACATCCTGGAGCGAAAGCGCCCTCTGCGCGGCTTCGATGGAGGTGAACACCCAATTGTCGTCGATGTCGTAGAACCCGGTTTCAAAGATACCGGCGACGCGGAACGGGCGGATGTTCGGCCGCACGCCGAAGGGCGTCAGCTCGCCCTGCGGGCTCACCACGTTGATGCGCGAATCGAGCACCATGCCGGTGTCCTCGACCATGCGCGAACCGAGGATGATGCCTGCGGGCGTTGCGCCGGGGTCGCGCAAGCGGTCGAGCGAGCCGGCCTTGAGATGGCGCAGCGTGTCGCTGATGGCCAGCTCGGAATTCAGGTCGATGCCCTTGAGCACCGCGCCCTTGGATTGCAACGGGCCGGCTAGGAAAACAGGGGCGTAAAGCGCGGGCGAGACGGCCGTCACATGCGGCAGCTTACGCAGGCGCGCCACCATCTCGCGCCAGTTTTCGATGCCGTTGCCGGGCTCTTTCTCGAGCACGTTGATGTGCGCCATGGCGCCCAGGAGGTTACGCTGGAGAGTGTTGTGGAAACCGCTGTTGACGGCCATGGCGACGATCAGCGCCATCACGCCCGCGGCCACGCCCAGCACAGAGATGGCGGTGATGACGGAGATCACCGCCTCCTTGCGGCGGGCCCGCAGATAGCGAGCGGCGATGAACAGCTCGAAGCGAGAGTTCACAGCTTGTCGAACTCCCGCAGGAGGCCGGCCAGCCCGATGGGGCCTTCCGGCCGCAGCAGCGGGAACAGGATGACGTCGCGTATGGAGCGGCAGCCGGTCAGAATCATGGTGAGGCGGTCTATGCCTATCCCTTCGCCCCCCGTGGGCGGCATGCCGTAGGCCAGCGCGCGCACATAATCCTCATCCATCTGGTGCGCTTCTTCGTCGCCGCGCTCGCGCATGGCGATCTGCATTTCAAAGCGGCGCCGCTGCTCCTGGGGATCGTTCAGCTCGGTGTAGGCGTTGCCGATCTCCATGCCGGCGGCGTAGATTTCGAAGCGTTCGACGAAGGCCGGGTCCTCGGGCTTGTTCTTGGAGAGCGGCGAGGTTTCGACGGGGTAATCGTAGATGATGGTGGGCTGAATGAGCTGGGCCTCCACGCGCCGCTCGAACAGATCGGTGAGGGCCTCGCCGGCGGTGGGCCGGTCGGAATGGCGCAGGAGCCAGTCGGGGTTGGCGACGTCCTCCAGCGTGGGGCGGCCCTCCCCTTCCCAGAAGTGCACTACGGCTTCGCGCATGCTGTAGCGCTCGAAGCGGCTGAAATCTAGCTGGCGGCCCTCGTATTCCACCGCGCACGTGCCCGTGGCGTCGCGGGCCGCCTGCGCCAGCAACTCCTCGGAAAAGTCCATCAGGCCGCGGTAATCGGTGTAGGCCTGGTAAAACTCGAGCATGGTGAACTCGGGGTTGTGCTGGGTGGAGAGGCCCTCGTTGCGGAAATTGCGATTGATTTCGTAGACGCGCTCGAGGCCGCCCACCACCAGGCGCTTCAGATAAAGTTCGGGTGCGATGCGCAGGTAGAGGTCGATATCGAGCGTGTTGTGGTGGGTCACAAAGGGGCGCGCGGCAGCGCCGCCGTAAAGCGGCTGCATCATGGGAGTTTCCACTTCGATGAAGCCCCGGACCTCGAGCTGCCGGCGGAGGGAGCTGACAATCCGCGCGCGCGTCACAAACACCTTCCGGACCTCGGGATTGGCGATGAGGTCGAGATAGCGCTGGCGGTAGCGTATTTCGACGTCCTCCAGGCCGTGCCACTTTTCAGGCATGGAAAGCAGGGTCTTGGAGAGGAATTCGAGTTTCTCCGCGTGAATGCTCAGCTCGCCGGTGCGGGTGCGGAACAGATAGCCCTCCACGCCGATGATGTCGCCGATATCGACCAGCTTGAAGAGCTGGAAATCGCGCTCGCCCACGGCGTCCTTCTTCACATAGATCTGAAGGCGCTCTCCGTTCTGCTGCAGGTGGGCGAAGCCGGCCTTGCCCATGTGGCGGAGCGTCATGAGGCGGCCGGCGACGCGGACACGCACCTCGGGCGAGAGCTCTTCCGCGGTTTTTCCGCCGTAGCCGGAGACGATCTCGGGGATGGTGTGGGTGAATTCGAAACGGCGGCCGTAAGGGTGGTATCCCAGCGCCTCAATCTCGCGGATGCGGGACAGGCGCTGCTTGAGAAGCTCATCTTCCAGCGACAATAACGTCTCCTTCGGGGGAACTACGATAATATAAGATTTCCTTTGCGGCGATCCATTTCCATTATCATTCCCGCCTACAACGAAGCCCGGCGGCTGCCGGACACGATGCAGAAGGTGCTGGAGTACCTGGGCCGTTCGGCGTGGGACTTCGCGGAAATCGTGGTGGTGGACGACGGCTCGCGCGACGGCACCGCGGAAGCGGCGCGCGCCGCGGGCGCACGCGTGCTCCAGAACCCCGGCAATCGCGGCAAGGGATATACCGTGCGCCACGGCATGCTCGAGGCCAAGGGCGAGTGGGCGCTGTTCACCGACGCCGACCTTTCCGCGCCCATCGACGAGCTGGACAAGCTGTGGAGCGCAGCCGCCAGCGCGCAGGCGCAGGTGGCTATCGGCTCGCGCGCCGTGGACCGCTCACTCATCGGCGTGCACCAGCCGTTCTTTCGCGAGGCCATGGGGCGCTTTTTCAACCTGGTGGTGCGCCTGATTACAGGGCTGCCGTTCCACGACACGCAGTGCGGATTCAAGCTGTTTGAAGCGCGCGCGGCGCGGGAGATCTTCGGGCGGCAGCGGCTGGATGGGTTCGGGTTCGATGTCGAAGTGCTGTACATCGCGCGGCGGCTGGGTTACCGCGCCGTGGAAGTGCCGGTGCGATGGAACGACGTGGCGGGCACCAAGGTGAGCCTGTGGCGTGGGATGACGGCGTTTCTGGACCCGCTGAAGGTGCGCTGGAACGGGATGACGGGCAAGTACCGGTGATCACGCCTTGATAATGACTTCCCTTAGCCGCTCGCGGGTCAGGAAGAACTTTACGGATTCAAAACGCCCGAAGAGTTTTTCGAGACTCCGGTTGTTGAACAATTGCGCGGGGCGGCGCATACCGTGCTGCACAACTTCGATCATGTTCATTTGCTGAATGCGAAAGGTGTACGACGGCACCGCTTCAAGCTTGTCGTCGGAGTGGAAGAAGGCCAGCATGTAGCTCTTGGGGCGCACGGTTTTGTGGAGCCGCTCGACCACGGCGTTCAGCAGGGCGGGCGCGAGGTATTCCAGAACGTCCCAGATCAAGACGCCATCGAAGTGGTCGCGGGGATGATCCAGCGTCTGGCGGAGGAAGTAGTCGATGCGGCCGGGGTTGGATTGATCGGCGGCGCCGTCTTCGCCGAAGGTGTCGCCGAGAATCCTGAGAAAGTCCTCGGAATAGAGGCGGTGGCCCAGGCCGGTGATGAAACTGACGTTCTGCTGACTGGCGCCTCCGAGATCGAGAATGGTGAGTCCCGATTGGCCGCGGATGTAGCTGAAGAACTCCTCCAGACCCCGGCTCGGCCGCACGGGGTTGGCCACGCCGCTGCCCTGGCGCCACGAGGAATCGAGCGGGCGGCCGGGCCCCGAGGGCACCCCGGCGGGATGGCCCGGCCCGTTTGCCGGCGGCGCACCGCGGGGTCCGCCCAGCATTCCCTTCAGCGGCCCTGGAAGCTCCATCGAGGCCCTCGGTGGCTTACCGCTTGACTTCCGGAGCGCCGAACGGAAGCGCCGCCGGGCTGGCGGCAACGGCCGGCGCGGAGGCGTGCGCGGGAGCCGCCGCGGGCTTGGCCGGAGCCTTGGCCGGTTCGGGCTTTACGATATCGATGCTGCCCTTGAAATAGGCCCCGTCCTCGATGATGATGCGGGAGGTGCGGATATCGCCGATCAGCTTGGCCTCCTTGTGAATCTCGATTTTGTCGGAAGCTTCCACGTTGCCCTGGATGTTGCCGAGGGCTACGACCTCGCGCGCCTTGATGCCGGCGTGCACTATGCCGTGGGGCCCGATGGTTAGCTTGTGCTCCAGCGCTTCCACCGTGCCTTCGATTTCACCATCGACGTACAGGTCTTCCTTGCTGTAAATCTGGCCCACAATCTTGACGGCCTTTCCGACGCTGGCCGCACTCACGCGATTCTCCGGCTCGAATCTCCCGATGGGCGTGCTCGACACGGGTGTAACCTCCTTCTTCGCTTCTACGGGGTTTGGCGCCACTGGAGCTGGACTTGGCGGGATATAAGGTTTTGGCGGTTCCTCTTCCCGGCGTTTATTCCACATATGGCCGCCCTCCTGAATGGGATATGGAAAAGTTCATGATACTGCTACTCCAGTCTAAAGGCGAGAGCCAGGAAAAGGCAAACGAAAACTGTCAGGGCCGCCGGGATGCGCCCTTGGCCCGCGTCTCGAGGGAGATGGGCGTGCCGCGAAAACCGAATCGCCGCCGGAGCTGGTTGACCAGGTAGCGCTGGTGCGAGAAGTGCAGCGGCCCGCCGCGATCGGTGAACACCACGAACGCGGGCGGCCGGATGGAGTGCTGCGTGATGTAAAAGATCTTGCGCTCTTCGAAGCGGAGATTCTCCAGGAAGCGGTTCAGTTCGCTGGTGGAGATGCGCCGCGAAGCCGACTCGTATACCTCGCGGATCAGCGGGAATAGCGGCGCCACGCCAGCGCCGGTCTCGGCCGAGAGGAACACCACCGGCGCGTAATCCAGAAACTTGAACTGGTCCCGGACCGCGCGCTCGAACTCGCGCTTCTTTTGGCCCGCCTGCCCTTTCATCTGGTCCCACTTGTTGACGCAGATAATCAGCGCGCGGCCGCCCTCGTGGGCGTACCCGGCGATGGTGGAGTCGAGCCCCACCACGCCCTCCGTGTAATCCAGCACCAGCAGCACCACGTGCGCCATGCGGATGTGCCGCCGGGCTATCACCACGCTCATCTTCTCGGCCATAAGCCTGGTCTTGCCCTTGCGGCGGATGCCGGCGGTATCGATGAACACGTACTCCGTGCCCTCGTGCGTCACCTTCTCATCGACCGCGTCGCGGGTGGTGCCGGGGATGGGCGAAACGATGGCGCGCTCCTGTCCGGTGAGGGCGTTCAGCAGCGTCGATTTGCCCACGTTGGGACGCCCGATGATGGCGACCTTAATGCCCTCTTCGGAAGCCTCGGCCTCCTCACTGGCCGCAGGGAAGCCGGCGGTTACATGGTCGAGCAGCGCGTCGATGCCGATGCCGTGCTCCGAGGAAACCGGATATACATCCGCGATCCCCAGGCGGCGGAACTCGTGCGCCAGGTTGTCGCGCTCGGCGGTATCGATTTTGTTGACCGCCAGGGTGACCGGCTTGCCGAGGCGCTGGAGCATCTGGGCCAGGTCGCGGTCGGCGCCGGTGATTTCGCCGCGGCCGTCCACCAGGAAGATGATGTGAGAGGCCTGGTCAAGCGCCACCTCGGCCTGGCGGAGGATCTGCGCCGGTATGTACTCCTGGTCGTGAACCACGATGCCGCCGGTGTCGATCACCTCGAAGCGGAGACCGTGGTGCTCGGCAAACCCATGCATGCGGTCGCGCGTGATCCCCGGCTCGTCGCCGACGATGGCCCGCCGCTGCCCCGTGATGCGATTAAAAAGGGTGGACTTTCCTACGTTGGGCCTGCCCACAATGACCACTGTGGGAACGCCATTGGACATGCGATTCCATGATAGCAGGCGAGCGTTACAGCTTGAATTCGGCGTGGACCACTTGGTCGTCCGGCGAGTGCTTCAGTGAGAACCCGAGCTTTTCGCAGATCCGCAGCACGTTGCGGTTGTCCGGCAGGATATCGGCCATCAGTCTGGTCAGCTTCTCATTGGCGCCTATGATGAGCAGCCGGGCAAGCAGCTCCTTGCCGAGCCCCCGGCCCTGGTAGCGGTCGCTCACCAGCACGGCGACTTCCCCTTCGGTGGTCCCGTGGATCTTGCTCAGGCGGCCCACTCCCAGGATTTCGGACTCGCCGCTATCGGGGTTGCGGCGCTCCGCCACCATCGCCATTTCGCGATCGTAGTCGATAAAGCAGATGCGCGTCAGGCGCTCGTGGGTGATGCGCTGCTCGAGGTTCATGAAATGGAAATAGCGCAGGTACACGCTGCGCTCGGAGAGCGTTTCGTGGAACCGCGCCATGGCCGGCTCATCCTCCGGCCGGATGGGACGGATGGTCACCTGGCCGCCGTCCTTCATGGTCCAGGACGAAACGTAGCGCGAGGGATAGGCGCGGATGGCGGTCTTCGGAATCTCGTCTTGAGTTACCTCGGGGCCGTACACTACTACGCGCGCGTCCAGCGCGATCAGCCCGTCGGGAGACGCCAGCAGCGGGTTGATGTCGATTTCCTTGATCCAGCGTTGCTCGGCCACCAGCGCGCTGAACCGCACCATCAGCACTTCCAGCGCCGCCAGGTCCACCGGCTTCCGCCCGCGCACCCCCTTCAGCGCCGTGTAGATCTTGGTCTGCTCCATCATGCGGCGCGCCAGCGTGGTATTCAGCGGCGGCAGCCCCAGAGCGCGGTCCTTGAACACTTCCACGAGCTGGCCGCCGGTGCCGAACAGCAGCACCGGCCCGAACTGCGGATCGAGGCTGGAGCCGATAATCAGCTCGTAGGCGTCCTTGAGCCGGATCATGGGCTGCACCGTCACACCCTGGAAATGCTGCGCGCCGACTTTGCCGGTGACCGAGGTCTGGATGGCGCGGAAGGCGCGCTCGACGGCCTCGGCGCTACCCAGGTTCAACTGCACGCCGCCCACATCCGTCTTGTGCGTGATGCTTTCGGAGTACAGCTTCAGCACCACCGGGTAGCCGATTTCGCCGGAGGCCTGGACCGCGGCGGCGGCGTCGGCCGCGATGATGGTCTTGGCGGTGGGCATCCCGTAAGCCCCGAGCACGTTCTTGGATTCGAACTCCGTCAGGATGGTGCGCCCTTCGCCGCGCGCCTTCTGGACGATTCCATCGGCCAGCTTGCGGTCGGGAGTCCAATCGGCGGAATCTTCCGGCATGGCCGGCGTTTCGTACAGGGCCCTCAGGTTGTAGCTGTATTGCCACATGTAGTTGAAGGCCTTGGCGGCGGTATCGGGGTAGGCGAAGGTGGGAATGTTGGCGCGGTTGAGGATTTCCTCGCCCGCCGCCACATCCACGCCGCCCATCCAGCTCGCCAGCAGCGGCTTGCCTTCCTGTTTGGCCAGCGGCTTGAGCTGCTCGGCGATTTGCGTGGGATCGGTCATGGCCTGCGGGGTGAGGATCACCAGCATGCCGTCGCTGTTGGGGTCTTTGCCGGCAATCTCCAGAGCCTTGGCATAGCGCTCGGGGGAAGCGTCGCCGATGATATCGACGGGGTTATTGTGGCTCCACGTGGCCGGCAGCACGGCGTTGTAGGCTTCCATGGTCTCGGGCGTCAGCTCGGCCAGTTCGCCGCCGCCGGTGATGAGGGCGTCGGTGGCCAGCACGCCCGGGCCTCCGGCGTTGGTGACGATGGTCAGGCGCGGCCCCTTGGGGCTGGGCTGTTTGGAGAGAACTTCGGCCATGTGGAAGAGGTCGGAGACGTTGTTGACCCGCAGCACGCCGCTCCGGCGGAAAGCGGCTTCCAACACTTCATCGCTGCCCGTGAGCGACCCGGTGTGCGACGCGGCGGCCTTGGCGGCGGCGGCCGTACGGCCGGGCTTGATGACGATGATGGGCTTGTTGAGCGCCACTTCCCGCGCGGCCGAGAGGAAAGCCCGCGCATTGCCGATGGTTTCCATGTAGATGACGATGGAGCGGGTCTTGGGGTCGTTGCCCAGGTGGTAGATCAGGTCGCCCCAGCCCACGTCCACCATCGATCCGATGGAGACGAACGCGCTGAAGCCCACCATTTCCTTTAAGCTCCAGTCCAGGACCGCGGTGCAAAGCGCGCCGCTCTGGCTGATGAATCCCACTGAGCCGGGCCGCGCGATGGTGGTGGCGAAGGTGGCGTTCATGCCCGATAGCGGGGCCATCACGCCCAGGCAATTGGGGCCGATCACGCGGACCTTGCCCGCCTGCGCCTCTTCCAGCACGCGCCGCTCCAGGGCCGCGCCTTCGGGGCCGATCTCCTTGAATCCAGCCGAAATAACAATCGCGGCGCGAACGCCGTTTTCACCGCACTCGCGGATCAGCCCGGGCACCGACGGAGGCGGAGTCACAATCACCGCCAGATCCACCTGTTCCGGAATCTCCGTGATGGATTTGTAGGCTTTCACGCCCAATACACTGGGCCGCTTGGGATTAACCGGGTACACAGTGCCGCCAAACGGGCTGGTGACCAGGTTCCAGAGCAGCGTCCGGCCGACGCTGTTTTGAGTTTCCGTGGCGCCGACCACGGCCACGCTGCTCGGGGAAAAAAATACACTCAGAGGCTGGGTCCTCTGGTTCATTTTCTTGCGAGAGGGCTTAGTTGCCTGCATGTCTTTCGGTATCTTCCTTTGGTTCGAACGCAGCTTGTTTTCACTCCTCCACCGCGTCCGGAGTATTGAGTCTTAAATCAGTATAACCAGTACAGTGGTGCACCTCGCCTTCCAAAAAACCGCTTATTATTATCAAGAGGTTAGAGCCGGTCCGGCGGCTTTGCTGGGTGATATCGCGCAGTCCGGAGTCACTACGGCTCAAAGCCGTCCCATACTATAGAAGGCTCCGCTCATGCGACTCTCCCGGATCTGGCAGGATACCGATTTCGCGATTCTGGCCGCGCTGGCGCTCATCGCCGTGCTCCTGCACGCGCTCACCAACGGCCAATACGGATTCCATCGCGACGAACTGGCCACGCTCGACGACGCCCGCTACCTGGCTTGGGGCTACATAGCGTATCCGGGTACCGGGTCAGTTTCTTGGGGGTGGCTCATCGACTGGCTGTCTCAAAAATCGGGACAACTCCAGGCTGTGTCTGCCGGCAGTGTTCGCCGGCGCCTCAGCGGAACGGAACTGAAATTCCGCTGCCGGCGCTGAAAAAGAGCAAACCCAAATCCAACCCGGGAGCCGAAAACCGCTGAACGCTCCCGCTCGCTACATACAAATATCCATTGCCGGATGGCGGTAAGTCCACACTCAGCGTCGTCCCGGTCGGCGGTAAGCTTTCCAATACGGCTGCGGGAACCGTAAATTGACCGGCCGAAAGCGGCGCGCTACAGGTGAAGTATACGTCCTCGGCGGCCATACCTTGGGCGGTCGGGACGAGCTGATAGATGATCGAGTACCCGAAAATATAAACGTAGTTCCCGGGGATTCCGCCAGTCCACGTGATCAACTGGCCCTTCGCGCGATCTATCGCCGTGATCGCCGAGCTGTTCGTCCATACCAGGGAAGTCGGTAAGCTCTCGCTAAAACTGGCTTTGAATGCTCCAACATCCGGGCCACCCGAGCCGTTACTGAACGCGAACATCCCCCCGGTCGGAGGAACAATCGGGGGGGACGTGCCGAAGGGCTCGACATAGTCCCCGCCGTCTGCACCGAGGTATGATGGTAACGGCACCACGCCATACGGCCCGTTTACATCGATCTCCGGGCCTGCGTCCAGCGAGCTATAGGCGGTCGAATACATGAGCGGGGGCTGCCATGCCCACCCCGTAACAAGACAGCTCCCCATCGACGGCACTTGGAGTAAACCGCTGGAGGCGAACTGCTGAGCTGTGAACTTCTGAAATGTCGCATAAGCCGAATCGCTGGTCACGGCGCCTGTCGAGGGGCTGGTGGTTGTTAACGTCTCCAGGGAGAGCGCTCCCACATTCACGCTGCCGAGGCTCAACAGCCCTTGGTATTCGTCGGGGGTGACCGGAATCAACCCCGCATCGGAGCAAATCCGCCCAGTCGCCGCCACCGGGATTGTCGCGAGATTACTGGGCACGCCGCCTGCCGTCACCACCACAGACACGTTACAGCCCGACACTCCGGCCGGAACGATGACGTTGATTTGATCCAATCCCGGATAGATCGACCGTCCGTGATAAGTAACTGTGGCGCCCACGCCGCCGATATCCACCTCGATTGGTATGTTCGTGAGATCGGCCGGCGCCTGATATTGCGTTTCATCTCCCGTAACAGGCCCCAGCCCGGATCCCCACAAGGTAAGGTATTCGCCCGGATTCGCTGCATTCGTCAGACTCAGCAATTGGCCGCCTTCGTTATCGTCTTGGGCCACCGCAGCCACAGACGGCCCGCTTCCTCCCGGCATTGACGCCGTCGCCAGACCGAAGGCGCTCTGAACCACAGGGATTGAAACAGAGAAGGACTGCCCGCCGGAAGTCACTGTGACGGTTCCGTTGCCCACGGGTGTCTTCGATGGAAGGATCGCGGTGATCTGGTAGAACGACACGGAGTAGGGAATCGCCTGCGTCGTAACGCTGCCCACGGTTACCGTGATCGTTACTCCCGCCAGGCTGGTTTGGAGTGGAACGCCCTTCGACGCGGTGGGTAGCGTCATAAGGCTTAGGTCGGTCCCTCCGATTATGAAGATTGACCCTTGCGCGATGCCGTAATTCGGCATGCCCGGCTGAATGTTGCTGTAATAGTTGGAAACCCCGGTGTATATCAACTGCGCATTCACGGAACCCGCAGAGAAAACGACTGCCAGGCAGACCGTGGCGATGGCGGTTCGTGTCAAGCCACACCTCCCACAGGAATATTGAAAACTACGCGGCCAGCTCCATCATAACGCCTCGCCTGGCGGCTGGCAGGTTGCCCATCATGGGATCTACTGGGTCGCCGGACCTGCTGGAGTGAAGTATATTTGCCCCGAAATAGGGAAATACTGCGTGGGAGCGAAATCGGGCGATCCACCACCTCAGACCCTGATCGTGGTCGGAATATCGCGGGATTTCCTGGAGCGGAATTTCGAATCCCGTGTATTGGCCGGTCACGTCACCAACCGCTACGGGGTCCGGAACGAAGAGACCAGACGTCACCCGGATATTTTCGTCTGCCGCCGGCTCCGCAAATCCTGGCCCGTCTTCTGGAAGCAATTCCAATATTACGGATGAGCGCCGCGTGGACGCCGGCGTACGGGGTATGATGTTGGACTTATGCCCAGTACACCGCACACTGAAAAACACTTCCAAGCCTCGGAGACAGTCCGCGACGTGGTGATCGGGATGTCGGACGGCCTGACGGTTCCGTTCGCCCTGGCCGCGGGACTTTCCGGGACGGTCGCGTCCACCAATATTGTGGTCATCGCCGGATTGGCGGAGATTGCCGCCGGGTCGATCGCCATGGGCCTGGGCGGCTATCTGGCGGCGCGCACGGACCAGGACCATTACCAATCCGAGCGCGAGCGGGAGATCCGCGAGACCGTCGAGTTGCCGGACAAGGAAACCGAGGAGGTGGCCGACGTTTTCCGCGGCTACGGCATGTCGGAGCAGGACATCGCCCCGGTGGTGAAGGCCGTCTGCGCCGACCAGAAGCGCTGGGTGGATTTCATGATGCGCTTCGAGCTGGGCTTCGAAGAGCCCGATCCCGGCCGCGCGCGCAACAGCGCGGCGACCATCGCGGTTTCATACATCCTCGGCGGCCTGGTGCCGCTCGCCCCGTACATGCTCGTCCGCCAACTCTACTCGGCGCTCTCCATTTCGGTGGTGGTGACGCTGATAGCGCTCTTCGTCTTCGGCTACGTCAAAGGCAAGCTTACGGGCATCTCGGCCTTGCGCGGCGGCCTGCAAACGGTAACCATAGGCGGTCTGGCATCGGCCGCTGCATTCGGCCTGGCGAGGTGGATCAGCTAAAGGCTGTTCGTCTTGATCCCTGGTAGGATTGACAACAGAGGTGCGCCATGACTCTTCAGGAACTTCGCGGCAGGAGGCGGGAAGAAATCCTGCGGGTGGCCGAGCATCGCGGTGCCAGGAACGTGCGTGTTTTCGGCTCCGTCGCGCGGGGAGACAACGACGAAAAGAGCGACGTCGATTTCCTCGTCGAGATGGAACCGGGGCGTACGTTGTTTGATCTCAGCGGGCTGCTGCTCGATCTTGAGTCGTTGCTGCACGTGTCTGTGGATGTCGTTTCCGAGCGCGGCCTTCGTCCCCGCGTTCGAGAGCGAGTGCTGGCCGAGGCCGTGCCGCTGTGAGAGACGACCGCGTCCGGCTCGGTGACATCCTCTGGAAGCCATCGAGAGAATCGAGAAATACGCCAGCCGGCACGACGCGCTTTACAGTGATGAGTTGGTTCAGACGTGGGTTGTCCACCACCTAATGATCATCGGCGAGGCATGCCGGACGCTCTCCGCGGAGTTCCGTGCCACTCACCCCGAAGACGTTTGGGCGCTGGCTGCCGGCCTCCGCAACGTGATCGTCCATGAGTATTTCGGAATCGACCCGGAGATCGTCTGGGGCGTGATTGAACGGGACCTGCCTGCTCTGAAAAAGCTTGTCCAGGAGGTACTGGAGGCCTCTTGAATCCAGTTGCGCTCGCCCACTTCGCACTCAGGTAGTTTAAGCTAGTAGGTATATGTGGATGCGGGTGCTGCGCTGGGTAGCCGTTCTGGGCCTTCTGCCGTTATTGCAGGCTTCCGTGCCGCAACCCTCCGACTGGGTTCCGATGCGGTGGCCTTGGTCTGACCCGGCATCGCTCGAACTGCTTTCCGGCACTCCCATCAATTGCCTCCTGCTGAAGACGGTCGTCCCCGATTTCGTTCAGGCGGCCGCGGCGCGTGGCATGGTGACGCTGGCGGTGATCGCTCCTGGCGGTGATGTGGCCGGCGCTGCCCGTCGAGCCATGGCCGCCAAAGTCACCGGCATTGCGATCGAAGGCGATTTGGCGGAGGGCGATGCCGCCACTGTGAGGGAGGCTGCCGGAGGCGCGCCGGTGATCTTGCTGACTGCGCGTAACCGGATGGCGCTCGGTTCGGGCGCTCCCGGCGTTCCCATCCTGGGCACGTACCAGGGCGTGTGGCCCGGCATCGCGGTGGAAGAAGACGGCGCCAAGAAGGCCGCCCCCAGCGGCTCGGTATGGATCGACACCAATACCGGTTTTATCCGCGCCGTCCGCGCGTGGGGCGACGCCACACTGTGGATAGCCAACCAGCCGCCGCCCAGGACCGTGGTAACGGGCGCGCGCTACTTGCAAGTCGTCGCCGACGCCGCGATTTCCGGCGCCCGCTGGGTGCTGGCGCTGGACGACGATTTCGCCGCGCGCCTGGTCCGCCGTGAACCCAAGACCATGGCGGACTGGAAGCGCATCGCCGATCTGCTCCGCTACTTCGAGCAGCACCCCGAATGGCGGCACATGCAGGAGTACGGAAAACTCGCTATCGTGCAGGACCCCGCCAAGGGAGGGCTGCTCTCGGGCGGCATCCTGGACATGATCGCGGTCAAACACACGCCGGTGCGGCCGGTTCCCCGCCAGCACCTCACCCCCGAAGCGTTGGCCGGCGCCACCATGGCGGTGAACGTGGACGCCGACGCGCTGACTCCCGAACAGAGAGAGGTGCTGCGCGATTTCACGCGCTCCGGCGGAATGCTTCTCACTGGCCCGCCCGGCTGGAAAGATCAGAGCCCCCAGGGCGACCAGATCACGCTCGACAAGGCCGAGCTCGAACGCCTCAACGATATCTGGCGCGATGTGAATTCGATGGTAGGGCGCAGGAACATGGGGGTGCGCCTGTTCAACGTCTCCTCGATGCTTTCCAACCTGCTGGCAGCCGCCGACGGCAAAACCGCGGTCGTCCACCTGGTGAACTATTCGGATTACCCGGTGGAGAACGTCGCGGTGCATTTTCCGGCCGAGTACAAGCGCGCGACGCTCACCACGCCGGAAGGCGTCGAAAAATCCCTGGAAGTATACCCCACCGAGGAAGGCGGGGGCGTGGACATAGACAAGGTTCTGGTCTGCGCCACCATCAAGCTGGAGGAATAGTTATGACCCGAAGAGAATGGCTCGCCATGATCAGCACGGCGCCCCTGATGAAGGCGGCGCCCGGCCCCGAACCGCCTGCCGCACCCGTTTCCATCGCCCGGTGCGCCTCCTATGACGAGGACGTTACGGCTAAGCTGGCGACCCTCTTCAACCAGTTGGGCGGAATCGATGGCCTGGTGCGCAACAAAACGGTGACCGTCAAGCTCAACATGACGGGCAGCCCGGGGATTCGATTCCAGGGTCAGCCGCCCGGCGTGACGCACTATGTCCATCCCAAGCTGGTGGGCGCCACCGCGTACCTGCTGGGCCGCGCCGGCGCACGGCGCATCCGTTTTGTAGAGAGCCCCTGGGCCTACGCCGGACCCCTCGAAGACGTGATGCTCGATTCGGGATGGAACGTGCGCTCCCTGCAATCGGCCGCGGCCGGCGTGGAATTCGAAAACACCAACGCTCTTGGAAAGAGCAAAGCTTACGCGCGGTTCAAGGTGCCGGGCAACCCCTACATGTTTCCAGCCTACGACCTCAACCGCGCCTACGAGGACACGGACGTCTTCGTCAGCCTGGCGAAGCTCAAGAACCACGCCACCTGCGGGGTGACGCTCTCGCTCAAGAACTGCTTCGGGACCGCGCCGGCCTCGATTTACGGCGACGACGCCGGCGTGGACGAGCCCAACGAAAAGCCGACCACGGGCCGCCAGGCGGTGCTGCACGAGGGCAAGCGCCAGCCCTCGAAATCCGCGCCGCCGGAGTTGCACCCCGATTCGAGCCGCGACCCGGGATACCGCGTCCCGCACATTGTAGCGGACCTGGTGGCCGCGCGCCCCATACACCTGGCCATCATCGACGGCGTCGAATCCATCGCGGGAGGCGAAGGGCCGTGGATCAAGGGCATCCGCATCGTCAAGCCGGGCGTGCTGATCGCGGGTCTGAATCCGGTCTCGACGGACGCAGTCTCCGCCGCCGTCATGGGCTACAGTCCGCGCGCCGTCCGCGGCGCCGCGCCCTTCCGCACTTGCGACAACACGCTGCTGCTGGCGGAAGCCCACGGCGTGGGCACGACGGACCTGAAGCGCATCGATGTGCGCGGCCTTCCCATCGAGCAGGCCCTATACCGCTACGATACATAGTAGATGCCGACCCGCAAACGGACCCGGCGGTCCTACCGCGTCTTCCGGCTGGAATCCTGGGAGGCGTTTCTCGGGCTGATTGTCAATCCGCCGTATTCCAACTGGGCATTTCGCGGCGAGCGCGACGAGCGCTGGCCGCTCTACAGCTCTCTTTCCCGCTATTTTCGGAATTTCGGCGTGGCGCAGGCCGCGTGGCCGGAACAGGAGGACCGTATTCTGCGCATCTTCAAGCGCAAGGCGCACCAGTTTCTGGAGAAGCCCCCCGACTCCGACGACGACTTCCAGTGGCTGGCTCTCATGCAGCACCACGGAGCGCCCACGCGCCTGATCGATTTCACCTGGTCCCCGTATGTCGCGGCGTTCTTCGCCCTCGAACGTACCCTGGCCGACGGCGTAGTATGGGCCATGAACCCCGGGCGCGTCTACAGCCGCCGCATCGCGGGGAAACCAGTGCGCATGGACCCGCGCGTCACGGGAAATTTCCGCCGCTACTTTCTGAAGGGCAACCATCGGTTCATCTGGATGGGCGAGCCCCACACCATGAACCGCCGCTTGATCGCGCAATCCGGCACTTTCGCTGTGCCGGGCGTTCTCGACGTGCCCATCGAAGAGATTCTGAGCGACGCCGACCAGGAGAACATTCTGGCGAAGTTCATTCTGACGAACGCCGTCCGCGAGGTGGGCATGCGCGAGTTGTACCGCATGAACATCACCTACGCGACGCTCTTTCCCGATCTGGACGGCCTGGCGAAATCCCTGGCTTACGAACTGGAATTCCACTGGGCCTACAACCCGCGGACCATGGAGCGGTATCACAGGTAGGCGCTCATGCTTCACATGTGCTTGAGATGCTCATGCACGAACTGAACCGCCATCGCGCCTTCGCCGACGGCCGAGGCAACGCGTTTGACCGAGCCGGATCGCACATCCCCCGCCGCGAACACGCTTGGCCGGCTCGTCTCCAGCAGAAAAGGCTGGCGCCCGGAAGTCCAGTATGGGGAGCGCGCCACATCCGTCCCGGTCCGGACGAATCCGTTCCGATCCCTCTCGATTTCCGGGGGGAGCCAACTGGTTCTCGGGTCCGCGCCGATAAAACTGAATACCCCCGGGGTTTCGACAGTCCGTTCCTCCCCGGTCTTGCCGTTGACCATGTCGACTGAGCCCAGGTGCCCGTTACCGTTCATGCGGCTGATGGTAGTGTTGCGGAGCAACTCGATGTTGGGGGTCTCCTCGATTCGCCGCGCCAGGTAGCTGGACATGTTCTTATACAGGTCATCGCCGCGGATCAGAATCAGCACCTGGCGGGCATGCCCAGAGAGAAAAACCGCCGCCTGACCGGCGGAATTGCCGCCACCGACAACTACCACCTGGGCTCCCCGGCACAGTTGGCCTTCGGCGAGGGTCGCGGCATAGTAAACGCCGGTCCCCTCGAATCGGTCGGCACCCTCCACACCCAACCGGCGGTAGTCTGCGCCGGTTGCGATCAGCAGGCACTTGGCGGTCACCGTCTCGTCTCCGTCCAGATGCACGACGGTGTAGGCGTTCTCAAAGGCCAATCGGTCCACCAGGGTGGGAACGGACAGATGGGCGCCGAATTTGTTGGCTTGGAGGATGGCGCGGCCGGCCAGTTCACTGCCCGTCAAGCCGGTGGGAAAGCCGAGGTAGTTTTCGATTCGCATACTGCTGCCGGCTTGCCCGCCGGGTGCGGTCTGTTCGAGTACGGCAGTCCTCAGCCCTTCGGAGGCACCATAAACAGCGGCTGCCAGGCCCGCTGGACCGGCTCCCACAACTACCAGGTCGTAGACCAGGGCCTCGAGCGGCTGCCGGATGCCAATCGCGTCGGCGAGTAGCCGGTTGGAAGGGTTCCGCAGAAGCACCATCGAACCGCACGCGACCACGGGGGTATCCGACTCCGTCACCCCGAATTGCCTCAGCAACCGGTTCACATTGGGGTCGGTCTCGAGGTCCACCCAGGTGAAGAGGATGCGGTTCTTCGACAGGAAGTCGCGAACCCGAAAGGTATCCGGTGAGTAACGCGACCCGATCACCCGCAGGCCGGTGAAGTTGGGGGAATCGCGCAGAAGCTGCCGCCGCGCGATGAACGCTTGGAGAATGATATCGCTGATGGCCGGGCACCGATTCAGAACGTTCCGTAGGGCGTCTCCTGTGACTTCGTACACCTCGCAGCCGCCCCGGGCGACGCCACTGACGACTGCTGGCAGGCCGGTCAAATGCGAGATGTCGCCCGTGAACTCGCCCTGGCGATGGATCGTGATCGTCTTCCGCTCGTCGCCGGAGCGATCCACGATCTCGACCTCGCCCGACTTCACAACGAAGAAGTTCATGTTCCGGTCGCCTGCGGCAAAGAGCGTCTGCCCGTCCCGGAACAACTTCGGCTCGGCATGGGTGCAGCTCGCCAGTTGACTGATTTGTGACTCATCCAGTGTCGGGAACGCGACCGACAAGAGGTTGTGTTCGTTCATAGCTCGCACCTCAAACTCGCAATCCGATCGCCCGCGGCTTGGCGGCGTGTCGCTGCTGGTGGCTCAAAAATCCAATTCGCCCGGCATGATGTTATCGACATAGCACCAGATCCAGGCCTCGCCTGGTTCGATGGAGCGGATCAGGGGATGTTTCGTCGCGTGGAAGTGTCTGGTGGCGTGCTTGTTCTTGGAGGAGTCACAACATCCTACGTGCCCGCACGACAAACAAAGCCGCAGGTGCACCCAGGTGTCGCCCGTTTTGAGGCACTCCTCGCAGCTCTTCTTAGCCGTATGCCTTACCTTGATCTGATCGAGATGCGTGCAAGGTTCCGGCATGTGTTGCCAGTTTACCTCAAGAGTAGTCGGTGTAGCCGCCGCACCGATGGATTGTTGTGCAGAATCGCACAGTCGATCTGCGACCAACACCCCGCAGAACCAGCTTGGTATATACTGATGAAACCTGGGATGCCCAAATCAATCCGGCCCAGAGAAATGAGCTTGGGGGGTTCGAATGATGGCAACAGAAGCTGCACCGAAAAACCGCCGGATGATCCTATCGCGGTTGATCGAGGCTCGAGTGGAGACGGACGCGTTGTTCCGGATGGTCCGGCCCGAGGCGATGTATGACCGGCCAATTCCCGAGCGCCACCGCATCGTCTTCTATGCCGGCCACTTGGAGGCATTCGATTGGAACCTGCTGAGCGGCGCTTGCGGTGCCGCGAGCTTCCGCCCGGACTTGGATCGTCTCTTCGCGTTTGGCATCGACCCGGTGGGAGGGGGTCTGCCGGCGGATCGGCCACGGGACTGGCCGCGCCTTCAGGACGTGGACGATTATCGGAACCGCGTGCGGCAGGCGCTGGACGGGACGATTGAGACCGCGCCGTTGCCGGATGCCGGCGAGGGTTCGTTCGGGCACCTGCTCAATATCGCGATCGAGCATCGGTTGATGCACGCCGAGACCCTCACCTACATGTTTCATCAGATGCCGTTCGAGCGCAAGAAGGCCGGAGGGGCGCAGCGGGTAATCGAGGGCGGTCCTTGCACGCCAGGGTCCGTGCGCGTTCCCGCGGGTCATACTACGTTGGGACTGCGCCGCGATTACCAGTCGTTCGGCTGGGACAACGAGTTCGAGGCGCACACCGTCGATGTACCGGAATTTACGATCGACAGATACAAGGTCGCGAACGGCCAGTTTCTGCAGTTCCTCGAGCATGGAGGCTACAGTGACCGCGCACTCTGGGCGCCCGCCGACTGGGAGTGGAAGACCGCGTGGGGAATCTCACATCCGGTGTTCTGGGTGAGGCGTGGCGATAAGTGGGCATACCGGTCCATGTTCGATGAGATACCTCTCCCGTCCGAGTGGCCCGTGTATACCAGCCACGCGGAGGCGAGCGCCTATGCTCGGTGGGCGAACATGGCTCTGCCCACGGAGGCGCAGTGGCACCGGGCGGCGTATGGCAGCGACGGAGTGGACGAGCGCCAGTATCCGCGTTCCGACGCATGGGACCCGGCGCCGGTGAACGCGCGCAGCCTCGGCGGAAGCGCCTTCGGCGTCGAGGGTTTGATCGCCAACGGATGGGAGTGGACATCGACAGAGTTCGCGCCGTTCCCTGGATTCCGGCCCTTTGCGTGCTATCCCGGTTACTCGGCCAATTTCTTCGATGGGAAGCACTACGTCCTGAAGGGCGGAAGCGTCCGGACCGCCTCCTGCATGCTCCGCCGCAGTTTCCGCAATTGGTTTCAGCCCCACTATCAATACGTCTATGCGGGGTTCCGCTGCGCCAGCGACCAGGGCTGAAGGAGGGATTCGAGATGGCCACATCCGCGAGAGTTTTGAGCGACCCAGTCGCGCAGTTCGCCTCGGATGTACGCACGGGTCTCTGCAAAAGCGGACAGAAAGAACTTCCGTCCAAGTATCTGTACGACCCGCTGGGATTCGCGCTGTTCGAAGTCATCACCCTGCTTCCGGAGTACGGACTGACTCGCGCGGATGAACGGCTGCTGCGCCGGCACGCGAAAGAGATCGTGAGCCACCTACTGAGTCCGGCGCTGGTATCCGAACTGGGAAGCGGCAGCGGAAGGAAGACGCGCTGGATTCTCAGTGCATTATGCGAGCGCGAGCCGGTGTCCTATTACCCCATCGAGCTTTCGCGGGCAGCGTTGGCTTCTTGTGAGTCCGAACTGGGCGACGTCGAATGCGTCAGCATCGTCGGGGTCGAGCGGGAGTACCTGGACGGACTGCGCGAGGTTGCCGCGCTGCGGGCCGACGGAGTGCACCTGCTGGTGTTGTTTCTGGGCAGCACGATCGGCAATTTCGATGCGGGTGCGGATGCCCGTTTTCTGAGCGAAGTGCGAAGCGTTCTGGCGCCCGGCGATTCGCTCCTGCTCGGCACCGATCTCCTGAAGCCGCTAGAGCGGATGCTGCAGGCTTACGACGACCCGCCGGGGGTGACGGCGGCGTTCAACCTGAACCTGCTAGGGCGGATCAACCGGGAACTGGATGGCGAATTCGATCTTCGCCGGTTCGAGCACGTAGCCCGGTTCAACGAGGCGACCTGCAGTATCGAGATGCATCTACGCTCAAAAACGCGGCAGGTGGTGAATATCCGGCGGGGCGGCTTCGCCGTGACGTTCGAAGCGGGCGAAACTGTCTGGACGGAAAGCAGCCACAAATACACCAGACGAGAGATCGCGGAACTGGCTGTCTCGTGCGGCTTTTGTGGGGAGGCGCAGTGGGTGGACGACGAATGGCCGTTCGCTGAAAGCCTCTTGCTGGCTGTGTAAGGAGAATTCGGCTCGAGGACTGCTGGCGCACGACCGATTTTCATATGTGTTACTCTGAAACTTCCACGTGTGCCAGCGCGTGTCAGCGAAGCTCTCGTTCTGCGGACTTACCCGCTGAAAGAAGCCGACCTCGTCGTCGGCTTTCTCACCAGGGACCAGGGGAAGTTGCGGGGCGTCGCCAAGCGGGCGCGCCGTCCGAAGAACCCTTTCGGCGCGGGGCTGGAGCGGTTATCGCACGTGCGGATGGCGTACTTCCAGCGCGAAACCCGCGAGCTGGTTAACCTGGATTCTTGCGAATTGATCCGTTCCCAATTCGGTCTGGTTTCCGATTACTGGGCAAGCGTGGCGCTGGACTACTTCGCGGAGGTCTCCGAGCAGTTGCTCCCCGCCGCGGAGCCGAATGAGAGGTTTTTCCGCCTCTTGCTGGCCGTGCTGGACGACCTTCAGCCGGCCGGCCGGGTGTGGCGGGCGGTGACGTATTTTTCGTTGTGGGCGCTGCGGCTTTCCGGGTGGATGCCCGATATGGGAAGCGCCCCGAAGTTGAGTTCGGGTTCCAGGGCGATTGCCCTGGAGATGCTGCGGACCCCGGTGGCGCAGCTTTCGAAGACGGATTGGAGCCAGGGAACCGCGGCCGATTTGCGCCGCTTCCTGGTGCGGCAGATCGAAGCGCACATCGAGCGGCGCTTGGTCACGGCGCCGTTGCTGGAAGAAGTGTCGAGTTAGCGGATGCAATCTTTTCAAGAGATCATCTTCAAGCTGAAGCAGTATTGGGCCGACCGCGGCTCGATCATCCAGGAACCTTATGACGTGGAAGTCGGCGCCGGCACTATGTGTCCCGAAACCTTCCTCCGCGTGCTGGGTTCAGAGCCCTACCGCGTCGCCTATGTCCAGCCCAGCCGCCGCCCCGCCGACGGCCGTTACGGCGACAATCCCAACCGCCTCTACAAGCATTCCCAGCTTCAGGTGATCCTGAAGCCCTCGCCGGACGACATCATGGAGCAGTACCTGGCCAGTCTCGAGGCCATCGGCATCGACCTCCGCCAGCACGATATCAAGTTCGAAGAGGACAACTGGGAATCGCCCACGCTGGGCGCCTGGGGCATCGGCTGGCAGGTCATGCTGGACGGCCTCGAAATCACCCAGTTCACCTATTTCCAGCAGTGCGGCGGCATCGACCTGGACCTGGTTCCCGCCGAGCTCACTTACGGGCTCGAGCGCCTCACGGCCTTCCTCCAGGTGAAGGACAGCGTCTACGATATCGAGTGGGCCAAGGGCTTTTCCTATGGCGATGTGCGCCACCGGGAGGAGTTGCAGTATTCCGTTTACAACTTCGAGATGGCCGATATTCCGACGCTGTGGAAGCTCTTCGGCCTGCACGAAGGCGAAGCCGCGCGCCTGCTCAAGGCTTACGATCCGAAATCCGCCGAAAAAAAGCGGTTCCCGATTTTGCCCGCGTATGACCATGTGCTGAAGTGCTCCAACCTCTTCAACACGCTGGATTCGCGCGGCGCCATCAGCGTCACCGAGCGCGTGGGCGTTATCCAGCGCGTGCGCAAGCTGGCGGTAGGCGTGGCGCAGGCCTGGCTGGATCAGCAAGAGGTGGCCCAATGAAGGCCCCCATGTTGGAAGAGTTGGTCGAAGCCGCCCCGGGCCCAGAGGGCACCCCGCCGCCTACCCGCACCCAAATGGAGCGGACCGTCGAGACCGCCGTCGCCGAGGCCAGCGGCCTGGCCCAGACCTTTCTCCTCGAAATCGGCACCGAGGAAGTCCCCGACTGGATGATCCCTTCGGCGCTCGAAAGCTTGCGCCTCCTTTTTGAAAAAACCGGCCTGCCCTACGAATCCGTTCAGCTCGATGCCACTCCGCGCCGGCTGGTGCTGCGTGCGCAGGGCCTCCCTCTGCGCCTGCCGGATCGCACCGAGCGCGTGCAGGGTCCGGCCAAGGGCGCGCCCCCACAGGCCGTTGCCGGCTTCGCGCGCAAACAAGGCGTCGCCCCTGAAGACCTGATCCTGGAAGTCACCGCCAAGGGTGAATACTACGCCTACCTCAAGCGCGTGCCCGGCCGCACCACCAGGGAGATCCTCGCCGAAACCCTCCCCGGCATTATCCTCGGCATTTACTTCCCCAAAACGATGTACTGGACCGGCAAGGGCGGCCCGCGTTTTATCCGCCCCATCCGCTGGATCGTCGCCATGCTCGGGGATGCGATCGTGCCCTTCGAACTGGCCGGCGTGCGCTCCGGCGCTCTCACTTGCGGACACCGCCGGCTGGGAGCGAAAGAGATCGCCGTCACGCCCGCCGATTACGTCGCGCGCCTCCGCGATAATCACGTCATCCTCTCCGCCGAGGAACGGCGCAACCGCATCCGCGAAGGGCTGGCCGGCGTCCGCGTGAAACCCGACCCGGCTCTGCTCGAAACCCTGGTCTACCTCACCGAATACCCCACCCCCATCGTGGGCAGCTTCGACGCGCAGTTCCTCGAGCTTCCCGAAGAAGTGCTGATCACGGTGATGCGGCATCACCAGAAGTATTTTTCCGTGGAGGACGCCGAGGGCAAGCTGGCTCCCCAGTTCGTGGCCGTCATGAACATCGATGCCGATCCCCAGGGCATCGTCCGCCGCGGCAACGAACGCGTATTGCGCGCGCGCTTCAACGACGCCCGCTTCTTCTGGGAAACCGATCAGAAGAAAAAGCTCGCCGACCGTCTGCCCGATCTGGCGCACATCACCTTTCCGGCCAAGCTTGGTACCTACCGCGACAAGACGAGGCACATAAAGGCGCTGGTGAAGAAGCTGGGCGGCAAGACGCCGGCCGTGCGTGCCGCCAAGCTTTGTAAGTGCGATCTCACCACCGAACTGGTAAAGGAATTCACCGAGCTCCAGGGCGTGGTGGGCGGCCTCTATGCGCGCGCACAGGGCGAGCCCGCCGAGGTCTGGCAGGCCATCTACGATCATTACAAGCCCGAGAGCATGGAGGATGCCATCCCCCGCAACCTGGCCGGCCGACAGGTTTCGCTCGCCGATAAGCTCGACACCCTGCGCGGCTGCTTCCGCGTGGGCTTGATTCCCACCGGCTCGCGCGATCCGTTCGGGTTGCGGAGGGCCGCGCAGGGCGTGGTCAGAATCCTGGTCGAGGGCAAAATCGCAGCGCCGCTCCTCGATCTCCTGGAGGGCAACCAGCAACTGGTTGCCTTTTTTGAAGACCGCGTGAAGTTCTATTTCAAGGAGCACCGCGGCTTCAAGTACGACGAAGTGAACGCCGCCATGGCCGCCGGTTGGAGCAACCTGGTGGACCTCGAGGCCCGGTTGGTGCGCATCCAGAAACTTCGCCCCACGCCGGATTTCGAGCCTCTCGCCGCCAGCTTCAAGCGCATCCGCAACATTCTGGTGCAGGCCGGCTTCACCGGCGGCGGGGCCATTGACCAGAGCCTGCTTGAGCCGGGGCCGGAGCTGGAGCTTTACCAGGAGTTCACCAAGATCGCCGACCAGCCCATCGAGAGCGTGATCTCGAAACTGCGGCCCAAAGTCGACCTGTTCTTCGACAAAGTGCTGGTGAATGCGCCGGACGCGGCCGTCCGGCAAAACCGTTTGACGCTGCTGCACACGCTGTTGGCGGAATTTTCCACCATGGCAGACTTTTCTGAAATCGTTACTAATTCATAGGAGCAAAGCATGAAAAAGGTTGTCTATTCGTTCGGCAACGGAACCGCCGACGGTGATGGAACAATGAAAGATACGCTCGGCGGCAAAGGCGCCGGGCTAGCCGAAATGTGCCGGGCCAAGCTGCCGGTGCCTCCCGGCTTCACCATTTCCACCGAAGTCTGCAACATTTACTTTCAGAACAACAACTCTGTTCCGGCGGAGATCAATGAGCAGATGCTGGAAGCGCTCAAGATCCTCGAAGAGCGCATGGGACAGAAGCTGGGCGACGTCGAGAACCCCCTGCTGGTGAGCGTTCGATCCGGCGCCAAGTTCTCCATGCCGGGCATGATGGACACCATCCTCAACCTCGGCCTCAACGACCAGACCGTCAAGACGCTGGAAGCCAAAAGCAATAATCCGCGGTTCGCCTACGATTGCTACCGCCGCTTCATACAGATGTACGGCAACGTGGTGTTGGAGGTCCCCAAACAGGATTTCGACGCGGTGTTTGACGGCCAGAAGAAAAAGGCCAAGGTCAAGCTCGATACCGGCCTGACCGCGGAAGACCTGAAGCAGGTCATCGTGGGCTACAAAAAGTTGATCGAGAAGAAGACCGGCAAACCCTTCCCGCAGGATGCCATGGAACAGCTCCAGGGCGCGCGCGACGCCGTGTTCCGCTCGTGGTTCAACGCCCGCGCCATCACTTACCGCAGGATGAACCAGATTCCCGACGACCTGGGCACCGCCGTCAGCGTGCAGGCCATGGTGTTCGGCAACCTGGGCGAAACCTCGGCCACCGGCGTGGGCTTCACCCGCAACCCGGCCACCGGCGAGAAGGCCTTCTATGGCGAGTTCCTCGAAAATGCGCAGGGCGAAGACGTGGTGTCCGGCGTTCGCACGCCGCGGCCCATCATCGAGCTGCTGAAGTGGAATCCCGCGGTTTACAACCAGCTCCGCGACATCACCACCATGCTCGAGAAGCACTACCGCGACATCCAGGACTTCGAGTTCACCGTCCAGGACGGCAAACTCTACATGCTCCAGACCCGTAATGGCAAGCGCACCGGCCCGGCCGCCGTTCGCATCGCCGTCGAAATGGTGAGCGAAGGCCTAATCAGCAAGCAGGAAGCCGTCCTCCGCGTCGACCCGCAGCAGCTCGATCAGCTTCTGCACCCGGTGCTCGACCCGGCCTCCAAGAAATCGCTAGCCAAGCTGGCCACCGGCCTGCCGGCCTCGCCCGGCGCGGCGGTCGGGACCATCGTGTTTACGGCCGAAGACGCCGTCGAGAAGGCCAAGGCGGCGCCGGTCATCCTGGTCCGCAAAGAGACGGTTCCGGATGACATCCACGGCATGGAAGTGGCCAAGGGTATCCTCACCTCGCGCGGCGGCATGACCAGCCACGCGGCGGTGGTCTGCCGAGGCATGGGCACACCCTGCGTGGCCGGCGCCGAAGGCATCGCCGTCGACGAGCACAAGAAGGAAGTCGGCGTCACGGTGGGTGGCCAGTCCCTCACGCTCAAGGAAGGCGACTGGCTGTCGCTCGATGGCTCCACGGGCGAAGTTTATGCCGGCAAGGCCAACACCCTCGATGCCGACCCCTCCTCCGGCGTGCTGAAGTCCTTCATGGAATGGGCCGACGAATTCCGCGGCAAGTTCGGCGTGCGCGCCAACGCCGACATCCCCCGCGATGCCAAGGCCGCCCGCAGGTTTGGCGCCGAGGGCATCGGCCTCTGCCGCACCGAGCACATGTTCTTCGCCGAGGACCGCATCCCCCATATGCAGGCCATGATCCTGGCGCCCGACGAGAAGACCCGCCGCAAGGCTCTGGCCAAGCTCCTGCCCATGCAGCGCAGGGATTTCGCCGGGCTCTTCGAAGCTATGAACGGCTTCCCCGTTGTGATTCGCACCCTCGATCCGCCGCTGCACGAATTCCTGCCCAAACGCGAGGAACTGATGGTGGACAACGCCATCCTGCCCTACGCCGATATCAAGAAGAAAAGGGAGCTGGCGGCCACCTACCAGCGCTTCGGCGCCGAGGTGAAGAACCTCAAGACGGTCCTGGCCGGGCTGCTCAAGCGCGTCGAGGAATTGCACGAGTTCAACCCCATGCTGGGCCTCCGCGGCTGCCGTCTCGGCATCTTGTATCCCGAGATCACCGAGATGCAGGCGCGCGCTGTCTTCGAGGCCGTCGTGCAGGTGGCCAAGAAGGGCGTGAAGGTGATTCCCGAAGTCATGATCCCGCTCATCGGCGGCGTCAAGGAGTTCGAAAACCAGAAGAAGATCGTGGTCCAGGTGGCCGAGGAAGTTCTGGGCAAGGCCGGCCGGAAGGACCTGAAGTACATGGTCGGCACCATGATCGAGATCCCGCGCGCTGCCCTCACCGCTTGCGACGTGGCCAAGGAGGCCGACTTCTTCAGCTTCGGCACCAACGACCTTACCCAGACCTGTATGGGCCTCTCCCGCGACGACTACACCAAGTTCCAGAAGGAATACCAAGACCACAAGATCTTCGCCCACGACCCCTTCGCCGTTCTGGATCAGGAAGGCGTCGGCCAACTGGTTAAGATGGGCGTGGAACGGGGCCGCAAAGGCAACCCCAAGTTGGAAATCGGCATCTGCGGCGAGCACGGCGGCGAGCCCAGCTCGGTGCAGTTCTGCTACCGCGTGGGCATGGACTACGTTTCCTGCTCCCCGTACCGTGTGCCCATCGCCCGCCTGGCCGCCGCCCAGGCCGCCATCTCAGGCGATAAGTCGGAAACGATGCGGACGGCGTAGGTCCGATTTTCCGCTTGACAGTTCGCCCCTGCCGATCCGATTGAGGCCGGCGGCTGGCCGGCATCGGGGAGGGGTCCCGCAGCCGCGTAGCGGCGTGCCAGCCAAAGCCGCCGTCGCTGCGGAGCGGGTTGCCGTAGCCGATAATGAGGGTGTGGGCCATCGACAGGCTATTGCCGCAAAGTGCATCGCCCGCGGTGGCCCTTTAGTTTCGGAGTCATTTGTCTTATAATCAAGCCGAGTGACTCCCCTGGGGGGAGCCGCCCGGCGGGAAGGAGGCTGGTATGTCCGCCAAGGTGCTCGTGATCGACGACGACCAGGATTTTCGGGTTTCGGTGAGATCTGTTCTCGAGACTCGCGGCTACGAGGTATTCGAAGCTGGCTCCGGACACGAGGGCTTGAGGCAGGTGCTCGAGCACAAACCGGACGTCATTCTCCTCGACATCATGATGGAAACCTCGGTGGAGGGGTACGGCGTGACCCACGCGCTTAAATATCAGGACGAGTATGCGAAGCACAGTCACGTCCCGATTTTTATGGTTTCCTCCATCGAGGAAAGCCCCGATGAGCGTTTTCCTATGTCGGCCGAAGTCGAGATGATCCGGCCCGATCGTTATCTCACCAAGCCGCTCGACATGCCCAAGTTCCTCGAGCTTCTGGAGAAGGTCGTGACGGCTGGAAGGACGGTAACAACCTGATGCCCGCGGGCATTCCTCGGCTGCTGGGCGCGGGGAGGGTGCGATGAGTGAAGCGGCGGCGCCGGACACCGTCGTGGTCATCGACGACGACTACGCGATGCGGCTCTCATGCAGCAAGATCCTATCCAAGATGGGTCTGCGCGTGGAGGCCTTCGAAAATGGGGCGCGTGGGCTGGAAGGTGTGGCGGAGCTCAAGCCGGGCCTGGTGGTGGTGGACCTCAAGATGCCGGGAATCAGCGGCCTGGAAGTCATTTCCCGGGTCCACGAGATCGACCCCCAGATCATCATGGTGGTCATTACCGGTTACGCCACCATCGACACCGCGGTGGAGGCCATGAAGTCCGGCGCGTACGATTTCCTGCCCAAGCCATTTTCGCCGGATGAGCTGCGGATGATTATCAACCGCGGGCTGGACCGGCGCCGGCTGGCGCTCGAATCGCAACGCGGTGAAGTGGAACGCGCGCTCCTCAAGCGGCGCTTTGTCACGTTCGTGTCGCACCAGTTGCGGACGCCCCTGGTGGCCATCCATCAGTACCTGGACGTGCTCAAGCACCTCGACCAGACGAAAGACGACCCAGCCCGGAGACAGGAATGGATCGACCGCTGCCTCAAGCGGACCGAGGAACTGCAGAACCTGATTACGGACTGGCTCACCCTGGCCAGAGTCGAGGGGGGCACGCTCGTCAAGGAGCGGGTCGAAATAGACCTCAAGCCCATCATCTCAAGCATTCTGGCGAGCTACGAGGAGATGGCGGCGGCCGAGCAGGTTTCGCTCGACGTGGTTTGGCCGGAAGAGGCGCTGTGCGTCTGGGGCGACCGGAACTGCATGAATGTTCTGTTTGACAACCTGATCACGAATGCCATCAAGTACAACCGGCCTGGCGGAAAAGTCGCTGTTTCCGGCTGCCTCTCCGGCGGCGAGGTGGTGATTGCCGTCGCCGACACGGGCGTTGGCATTCCGGAAAGGTACCGGCCGTTTCTTTTCGACGAGTTCTTTCGCATCAAGGGGGAAGGCGTCAAGAGAACGGAGGGCACGGGCCTGGGACTGCATATTTCGAAAAGAATCGTTTCGGAAATGGGTGGGAGTATCGAGGTCGAGAGCCAGGCCGGAATCGGCTCGACTTTTCGGGTGCGCTTGCCGGCATGGTGCGCACCGGCGGAAGACACGGAAATTGGGGGTTGGGAATGACGATGGAAGAAAAACGAATACTGATAGTGGACGACGACACGGACTTCGTCGAGGCCGTCGCATGTTTCCTGGAGGCGAACCGCTTCGTCGTTTTCAAGGCGTATAACGGCCAGGACGGTGTGAAGCTGGCGAAATTGGAGCGGCCGGACCTGATCCTCATGGACATCATGATGAACGAGAGGACCGAAGGGTTCTTCGCCATTCAGGAAATGCGCCGCGATGCGGGGCTGAAGGGCGTCCCCATATTTGTGATCAGCTCATTTTGCACGCACCTCCCGGATTTCGAGATCCCCCAGAGCGGCGGCTGGCTGGCGCATGACCTGTTCTTCTCGAAGCCGGTGGATCTGGTTCAGTTGCTGGAGAAGATCCGCCAGCGTTTTGAAAAGGCGGCGTGAAAACGCCGCACGCCATGCGCTTTAGCCTCGGTTCCCGCAGGCTCTCGCTCAAGGCGCGGCTGATCCTGAGCTACCTGGTCATCCTGGGCACCGGCGGATTAGTCACGTCGCTGGTGGGATCCTGGATCGTCAGCTCCACCATCATGACGCAGGCGCGCCGGGCGGTGGATCACGATTTCGCCACGGCCAGGACGGTCTACGAACAGCAGCTTCAGGCTCTCAAGCTCTCGGTCGAGTTTGTGGCGTCCGGCACAACCATCCAACAGTACCTCGCTACCGGCGACCGGCCTTCTCTGGCCGCCTATCTGGAACGCGTTCGCCGGGACGCGGACTTCGATTTCCTTACCCTCACGGATGCGCGCGGCCGCGTGGTGCTGCGGGTGTCTCAGCCCGGCCACATCATGGACGACGCATCTTCCATCGGCATTGTCAAAGCGGCGCTTTCCGGCAAGGTTGCCGCGGGCACCGAGATTCTCTCCGCCGCGCTTCTCGGCAACGAAGATCCGGGCCTGCGCAGCCGCGCGCACTTCCGCACCAGTACCGGCGAGGAGACCGCCGGCATGACGCTGATGGTAGCCGCGCCCGTGGAGGCCGCTGGCGGCGAGACGCTGGGCGCCCTATACGGAGGCGTCCTTCTGACCGGGAACTTCGGCATTGTGGACCGCGTTTGGAACCTGCTTTTTCGCGGCGACCGGTTCCGCGACGTGGATAGCGGCGCCGTCACCATCTTCCAGAACGATCTTCGAATCTCGACCAGCGTCCGAACCGCAACCGGCGACCGGGCAGTCGGCACGCGAGCACCCTCCGACGTCGTCGCCGCTGTCCTGAAACGAGGAGAGACCTGGCGAGGGCGGGCGTTTATCGTGAACAGTTGGCACATCAGCGAGTACGATCCGATTCGCGACTATGCCGGGAATGTCGTAGGCATGCTCTCCGTCGGAATTTTGGAGGACACCTACACGGCCATCCGGAACCGCGTGATTCTCTCCTTCTTCGGCATTGCCACCAGCGGTTTTCTCCTCATTATCGGCATCACTTATTACATGATTCGCAACATCACTCGCCCCATCGGAGAGATGGTGGCCGCTACTCACAACATCATCGCGGGCCGGTTCGACCAGGAGGTCCAATCGGATTCTCCCACCGAAATCGCGCTATTGGCGGAATCTTTCAACGCCATGCTCCAAAGCCTCCGGCAGATGCGGGGCGACCTCGAAGAATGGGGCCGGACGCTCGAGGAAAAGGTGAGGCAGCGCACCGAGGAACTGGTAGCCATGCAGGCCAGGGTCGCGCAATCCGAGAGGCTGGCTTCACTCGGAATGCTGGCGGCCGGCGTGGCCCACGAAGTCAATAATCCGCTGGGTGGCATTCTGGCGCTGACGGCCCTTACCGTCGAAGACATGCGGGATAACGACCCCAACCGGGAAAACCTTGAGGAGGTCATCCGCCAGACCGAGCGCTGCCGCGACATTGTGAAGGGCCTGCTCGAATTCTCGCGGCAGTCGAAGAGCAACACGGAACTCGTGGACCTCAACAAGGTTCTCGAGGACACCCTGTCTCTGGTAACCAAACAAGCCCTGTTTTTCAACATCACCCTGATCCAGAACCTGGCTCCCGAGCTGCCTCGCGTTATGGCGGACGGATCGCAGTTTCAGCAGGTGTTCATCAACATCCTCATGAACGCGGTTCAGGCCATGGATGAAAAAGGCACCATCACCGTCGTAACGCGTCACCTCAAACCCGAAAAGTGCGTGGAGGTGGCGATTTCAGACACGGGTCACGGTATACTCCCGGAGCAAATCGATCGCATCTTCGATCCCTTCTTCACCACCAAGGCCAGCGGCCGCGGCACGGGCCTCGGCTTGTCCATCGCCTATGGAATCGTCACCACCCACCGCGGTACCATCTCCGTCCACAGCGAGATGGGCAAGGGGAGCACGTTCACCATCCGCATGCCCATCGCGGCCGAGACTGGTTAGGCGAGGCAGGCGGAACCGCCTGCCCCACCTCTGAACATCCAGGACTTGTCGTGGTGGCGCAAGCGGTTCCGCCTGCGCAGCTTCGTTCTTTCCCAGCTCCTTAAGGGAGCGGTTTGCCGAACGCTTCCTTACGCTGTAACGGCGGCTGCCGCGACGCCCCGCTTCTCGATGGGGACGACATCCCTGATAATGTGGCCGGTATAGATCTGGCGCGGGCGCGCGATCTTCTGCTCGGGGTCTTCCAGCAGCTCCTGCCACTGGGCCAGCCAGCCTGCCGTGCGCGGAATGGCGAACAGCACCGTAAAGATCTCCGGTTTGAAGCCCATGGCCTGGTAGATGATGCCGGAGTAGAAATCCACGTTGGGGTAGAGCTTGCGCTTGACGAAGTATTCGTCTTCCAGGGCGATGCGCTCCAGCTCCAGTGCGATTTCGAGCTTGGGATTCCTGCCGGTGACTGCGAACACGCTGTCCGCGGCCCACTTGATGATCCTGGCGCGCGGGTCGTAGTTCTTGTAAACCCGGTGTCCGAATCCCATCAGCTTGAACTGGCCGGCCTTGACCTTCTCGATATAGGCCGGAATATTGTCCTTGGAGCCAATTACATCCAGCATTTTGAGGACTTCTTCGTTGGCGCCGCCGTGTAAGGGGCCGGACAGGGCGGCTGCCGCGGCAGCCGTGGAGAGGTACGGATCGGCAAAAGAGCTGCCCACCGCGCGCATGGCGTTGGCGCTGCAATTCTGCTCGTGATCGGCGTGCAGGATGAACAGGATGTCGAGCGCGCGCGCCAAGGCGGGATTGGCCTGGTACTTGGGCTCCACCATCTTCCAGAGCATGTTCATGAAGTTCTCGGCGTAGCTCAGGTCATTGTCCGGATAGACATAGGGGTAGCCCAAGCTGTGCCGGTAGGTGTACGCCGCAATGGTCGGCATCTTGCCGATCAGGCGCATGATCTGCAACTTGCGGTTTGCCGGATCGTGGACATTCTTGGCCTCGGGGTAAACCGTGGAGAGCGCCGCCACCGTGCTCACCAGCATCCCCATGGGATGAGCGTCATAACTGAACCCCTCCAGGAATTTCTTGGTGCTCTCGTGAAGCATGGTGTGGAGGGTGATACCGGTCACCCACTCTTTCAGTTGGGCTTCGGTCGGCAGCTCCCCGAACAAAACCAGGTAGGCGACTTCCAGAAAAGTGCACTTCTCCGCCAGTTGGTCGATGGGGTAGCCGCGGTAGCGCAGGATGCCCTTGTCGCCGTCGATGAAGGTGATTGCGCTTTGGCATGAGGCTGTATTCATGAAAGCGGGATCGTAGGTCATGAGCCCGAAATCGTCGGGCCCGGTTTTGATTTTCCGCAAGTCCATGGCCCGAATGGTCCCCTTGGTGATGGGGATTTCATACGTGGTCTGGGTGCGCTTATCGAGAATGCTTAAGGCTTCGTTTCCCATGTTTTTCTCCCAAAAACCCTGACGTTCGTAACACCACGCCTGGTTATCCAGGCGGAATCAGTGGCGTCCGACGCCGTCCGACCAATGTGCTCTTCCGCACAATGGCGCCGCCCGTCGTGCAAACCCCACGAGGACGGCTTAAACCCCAATCAGTACCGTGTGGGCGGCCCCCTAAACACCGGCGCCGCGTCACCGATGAAAGTTTCCTTGGCGCGTGTGCCCTCCCGTGGGCGTGGCGCACGCCAAGTTCATCATAATTCAAATACAAGGGCTTGTTAAGACCTATTCGTTCCTGTTTTTCCTTTTTTCCTTTCCGCCGCCCCAGGCGTTCAGGGCAGCCTGTCTACCAACTGGGCGAACTGGTCGATGGTGAAGGCCCGCAGGGTGGTTGTCTTGACATGCTCGCGAGCGCACACCGCCAGGCTGGCGGCGACAGCAACCTCATCACTGGGGCTCTCGGTGATGGCAATGTAGTCGTAGTCTCCCATGACGAAATATGCGCCCAGCAGCTTGCCGCCCATCAAGTCCCAGGCTTTGGTGGCGGATTCGATTCGACGGGGCGCTCCTTTCAGATCCTTGGCCCCCTGTTCCGTGAACTTCATGAGCGTAATGTAGGTCGGCATCGAGCTATCCTCGCTTTCTGTGCGTGCAAATACCGTGGCGACTTCGTCCCCGGCTAGTGTACTCCCGATTTGCGCGGAACGCACAACAATTTCGCGGAATCACCGGGACATTGCTCCCCGCTGGTCCGAACTGCTATAGTTGATCCCGAATCGTAGTTTGGAGTCCGATGGGCGATAGTGCGGTCGGGCGCCGCCCCGCCGCGAACGCTGGGCTCAGGAGGCAGTATGGAGAGTTATAACGAGGTTCCGATCCCCGTGGATGGAGAGGCCATCCAAGTTCGAGATAATAAACTCAGCATTCCCGATAACCCGATCATCCCTTTCATTGAAGGCGACGGCACCGGACCCGATATCTGGCGGGCTGCCCGCACGGTGTTCGACGCGGCCGTCCAGCTTGCTTACGGCGGCCGGCGCCGCGTGGCCTGGTACGAGATATTTGCCGGCGAGAAGGCCTATCAGAAGTTCAACGATTGGCTGCCCCAAGGGACGCTCGACGCCATCCGCCAGTTTCATATCGCCATCAAGGGCCCGCTGACCACTCCGGTCGGCGGCGGTATTCGGAGTTTGAACGTTACCTTGCGGCAACTGCTCGATCTTTACGTGTGCATGCGGCCGGTCCACTACTTTCCGGGTGTGCCTTCGCCCATGAAACACCCCGAATTGCTGAACGTGGTGATCTTCCGCGAAAACACTGAGGACGTCTACGCCGGCATCGAGTGGAAAGAGGGGACGCCCGAGGCCCACAAGGTCATCGAGTTCCTGAACGGGGAGATGGGCAGGAAGATCCGCATGGATTCGGGCATCGGGATCAAGCCCATGAGCGTATTCGGTTCGAAGAGGCTGGTTCGGCGCGCCATTCAATATGCCCTCGATAACCAGCGCCGCAGCGTGACGTTGGTGCACAAGGGGAACATCATGAAGTTCACCGAGGGCGCCTTCCGCGACTGGGGATATGAACTGGTCAAGGAGGAGTTCTCGGATATCTGCGTCACGGAGGCGGAAGTAGGCGCCAACGTCCCGCCGGGCAAACTCCTGGTGAAAGATCGGATTGCCGACTCCATGTTCCAGCAGGCCCTGCTGCGGCCCGACGAATACGACGTGCTGGCTACCCCCAACCTCAACGGCGACTACCTGTCGGACGCCTGCGCGGCCCAGGTGGGCGGGCTGGGGATGGCGCCGGGCGGCAATATCGGCGACCAGTACGCAGTCTTCGAAGCCACCCACGGCACGGCCCCCAAATACGCCAACCTGGATGTGATCAATCCCTCGAGCGTCATCCTGGCCGGCTCGATGATGTTCCACCACATGGGCTGGAAAGAGGTTTCGCAACTCATCGAGCAGGGCATTACCGAAACCATGAGGCAAAAGCGCGTCACCTACGATCTGCATCGCCAGATGGAAGGCGCCGTGAAGCTGAGAACCAGTGAGTTTGCCGCTGCCATCGCCGGCAACATGAGGGCGCCGGTTGTGGCGTCCTAAAGGGAGCCAAAATGAGAAAGAAGGTCACAGTTGTAGGAGCAGGAAATGTCGGCGCCAGTTGCGCGGTCCGCCTGGCCGGAAAAGCTCTGGCCGACGTTGTCGTGGTGGATATTCTTGAAGGTATCCCGATGGGCAAGGCCTTGGATCTTCTCCAGGCCTGCCCGGTGGAGGGAGTCGACGTTCAGCTTACCGGCGCCAACGACTACGCGCCCACGGCCAACTCCGACATCGTAGTGGTCACCGCCGGCTTCCCCCGCAAGCCTGGGATGAGCCGCGACGACCTGTTGTGGGCCAACTACGACATCGTCAAGGCCAGCGTGGAGCAGGCGGTGAAGTATTCTCCGGAGTCGATCCTGATGGTGGTCACCAACCCGCTCGATGCCATGTGCCACGTGGCGCACCGCATCAGCGGCTTCCCCAAGCACCGCGTGGTGGGAATGGCCGGCATCCTCGACACGGCGCGCTTCCGCACCTTCGTGGCGCAGGCGCTGAATGTCTCCGCGTCGGACGTGGTGGCCTTTGTGATGGGCGGCCACGGCGACACCATGGTGCCCTTGGTGCGCTACAGCAACGTGGCGGGCATTCCGCTGGCCGACCTGATGGACGCGGACACCCTCCAGAAGATCGTGAAACGCACGCGGGATGGCGGCGCCGAGATCGTCAGGTATCTCAAGAGCGGCAGCGCCTACTATGCGCCGTCGGCGGCCGTGGCCCAGATGGTGGAAGCCATACTCCTGGATCGCAAGCGGGTGCTGCCTTGCTCCGCCTACCTGGAAGGCGAGTACGGTATCCAGAACCTGTTCGTCGGCGTGCCCGTCAAGCTCGGCGCGCAGGGCATCGAGAAGATCTTCGAAGCCAAGCTGAGTGAAGATGAGCTCGCGGCGCTGCACAAGAGTGCGGCCGCGGTTAAAGAGCTCGTAGACGTGATGGCACCTAAGCTCGCCTGACCGGCGGTGCCGGCGCCGCAGTTCCATGACGCGCCGTAGTACCAGCCGCAACGAAATCCTCAGGCTGTTGCAAATTGCATCATCGTCTGCAATCGTGGAAGTCGTTCCGCAGCCACGACTGCGGAATATGTTGATTATAAGATAATGAGGTGTTATTATCCCTAACGACGGAAATCGGGTCCCGGCTTGCGGGCAAGGAAACCGCGCTTGTGGCCGTGAAACACCAGGAACGGGTGGTCGCCCATCGAGCGGTCGTAAGCATCGGCTGTTGGCGGGACGGCCCTGGGGGCCGGAGGGATTGGGGAGCGTGAGATGGACAGTTCTGTTCAGGCGGCGCTGCACAACCTGACCCGCTATGGAAACTCCTTTGGGGCCCCGGCCAGGACCCGTCCGCAATGGACCCGGCAACTGGAGTTCCCCATCAAGGATGCCCGCAGAGAGCCGGTTCATTACCTGTGGTTCGTGGGCGATTATGCCTCCTACGATCCGCGCGTGGCGGCGGCGACTTGCGCGGCGGCGCGCGTGTTTCACAAGGCCTGTCTCGACTTCGGGATCCTCTATGGAAGCGAGTGCAACTCCGGAAACGATGTCCGCCTGGCGGGCGATGAGAGGCTGTTTGAAACTCTCCGGGACAGGAATCTCCACTCGTTTGCCCGAGCGCATTTCGACGCGATCGTCACGACCGACCCTCACAGCTTCCACGCGTTGACGCACGAGTACCCCGCCACTAACGGCGCACGGACGGTTTTGCATCACACCCAGCTTTTCAGGGATTTGATCCTCGACGGAACTTTGCCTTTGCGGCGCCGGCTGCGGATGACGGTTACGTATCATGATCCCTGTTACCTGGGCCGGTACAACGCCATTTTCTGCGCTCCCCGCCGCGTGATGGCCGCCCTCGGGTTGCACCTGATCGAGATGCCGCAAAACCGCACGTATGCATATTGCTGCGGTGCCGGCAGGGGCCGGATCTGGATGGATCACCCGCCCGCATTCCCGGAGCACCCGGCCGTGGTCCGGGTGAGCGAGGCGGCGGCGCTCAAGGGTGTTCACACCCTGGTGGTTGTTTGTCCCAAGGACCTGGTGATGTTCCAGGAGGCCATCAAGACAGCCGGACTGGAGAGCAGGCTAGAGGTGAAAGAGCTTTCGGAGTTGGTGGAGAAAGCCATGGGATAGCGGTGGCTATTGCTGCCGCCGGTCCGTCCGATGTGTAGAAAAGCGCTACATATTGAGGATTTCACAGAAACCTAAATCCCACTGATTGCTGATAATGAAGTGAAATTGTACTTGTACAATTAGTGAAGTAGGTTTATATTATAGCTTATTTACAAATTTCGGCGGTCTGTTCGAAGAGATGGCGCGCATGGAAGATGCCAACGTAGCCGAGCCGATCCAAGCGTTTCTGGGGAGCGCGCATGTTTTCGCATCGGCCGTGAGTGACGTGTTGGAGCGGAGGCTACTGGGCGAGACCGCCGGCGGCAGCCTGACTTTTTCGCAGTTGAAACTGCTGAAACTGGTGTCGCTCAGCGAGTCTCACACCATCGGCGATGTGGCGGCCTTTCTGGGGGTGAGCAGCGCCGCCGCTGGCCAGGCCGTGGACAAATTGGTGTGGCGCATGCTGCTGCGGCGCACCGAAGGGGAAGCCGACCGGCGCGCCAGCCAGCTTTCGCTGACCACGCCGGGGCGCGAGGCACTGGCGGCCTACGAGACGGCGCGCAACCAGAAGCTTCAGGAGATTTTCGGCGAGTGCTCCCCGGAACAGTTGCAGGTAACGTCGGAGCTGCTGGATCGCCTGTCCGCCAATATTGTAGACCACACCGCCAAACCTGAAGAGATCTGCCTGCAATGCGGCATCTATTTTCGCGAGAAGTGCCCGTTGCGGGAATACGTCCAGCGCACCTGTTTTTACCAGCGGCACAAGGCCCGTAAGGTGGCCGAGCCCATGGCGTCGCCCCAAGGCGGCGACCTGAAGAAAGGGGGATAAAAAATGGCGAGCGCGAGGGTCGGCCTGGAGCCCCGCCCGGAGCAAGCCCATATTCCCGGCGTCCTGCCGGCATCCGAGCAGGCGTTACGGAAGAAGTTTCTGGAAGAATCCCAACTCGTTCCCGGGGGCGATCGCATTTCGCGCTGCTTGCAGTGCGGCACCTGCACGGGGAGCTGTCCAGTGAGCTATGCCATGGACATTTCTCCGCGCATGGTGATCGCCTTGTTCCGTGCCGGGCAGATTGAGGAAATCCTGCGCAGCCGCACCATCTGGATCTGCGCCTCCTGCTACATGTGCACGACGCGTTGTCCTCAGGAAATCAAGATCACGGATCTGCTGTACGCCCTGAAACGGACTGCCATGGGCACTGGCCTGTATCCCGACCGGCTGCCCGTCTATCTGTTGTCGAAGAACTTCGTTCGCGTCGTGAACCGCTACGGCCGCAACCACGAAATGCTGCTGCTGCTGCTCTACTACCTCCGCCGCAATCCGCTGGCGCTGTTCCGCCTTTTGCCGCTGGGGTTTGCGATGTGGAGGAGAGGGCGGATTTCGTTGTTCCCCGCGAAGATCAAGGGCATCCAGACGATTCGCCAGATGCTGGCGGCTTCCAAGGCCCTGGAGCTTCCCCGGGAGAAGCAGGAGGTCCCCTATGTGGAAGGCACGGTGGGATATCGCGCAGTGGGCTGAGCGCGGACCAGGAGAGGCTCCATGAGAGAGGCACCAATGGAATATCTTTACTACCCCGGCTGCAGCCTGGAGACTTCCGGGAAACCTTACGACGAGAGTTTGAGGGCCGTATTCCGGGTGTTGGGCATCGAGCTCAAAACACTGAAAGACTGGAATTGCTGCGGCGCCACCATGTACATGAGCGTGGACGAGACCGTCTCGCTGGCCATCAGCGCCCGGAACCTGGCGCTGGCGGAGCAGAATGGGTGCCGCGGGCTCATCGCGCCGTGCAGCGCCTGTTACACGGTGCTGCTGAAGACCAACCGGTTCCTGAAGGACAGTCCCGATCTGAAGTCCAAAGTTGACCATTTTCTGACCCAAGCGGGGCTGAGCTATAACCTGACCGTGCAGGTGCGGCACCCTTTGGATGTGCTGGTCAACGACGTAGGCGTGGAGACCATCGCGCGGGCCGCCAAACGCAGCTTAGCCGGGGTGTGCTTCGCGCCGTATTACGGCTGCCAGATCGTGCGCCCGGAGCGCGGTTTCGACGACCGCGAGTTCCCCATGACCATGGACCGGCTGTTTGAGCGGCTGGGCGCAACCAGCGTCTATTTTCCGCTGAAGACGCGCTGCTGCGGCGGCATGCTCATGACCAAATTCCCGGACGTGGCGCTGAACCTGGTCAACGAGCTTCTGGACTGCGCCACGGAGAACCGGGCGCACTGTGTAATCACCACCTGCCCGCTGTGCCAGGTGAACCTGGAAGCCTACCAGAAGCGCGCGAGCAAGAAATTCGGCAAGTCGTACGACATTCCGGTGCTGTACTTCACGCAGTTGCTGGGCCTGGCGCTGGGCTGCTCGGAGACCGAGCTTGGGATGCAACGGAACCTGACCACGTTTAAGGCGCCGGTTCCAGCAGCGGTGGCCTAGAAGGAGAAGGTCGATGGAGCAAAACGGGCATGCGCGCATTGGCGTTTACATCTGCCATTGCGGACTCAACATTGCCGGAACCGTGAACGTGAGTGAAGTGCGCGAGTTCATCTCCCGCGCCCCCGGCGTGGTAATCGCCCGGGACTATAAGTTCATGTGTTCCGATCCGGGGCAGGCGCTGATCCAGGACGATATCCGGGATCTCCAGCTCAACCGGGTGGTCGTGGCGGCCTGCTCGCCGCTCATGCACGAGCTCACCTTCCGGGCCGCGGCACGCAAGGCGGGCTTGAACCGGTACCTGGTGCAGATCGCCAACATTCGCGAACACTGCTCCTGGATCCACGACGATGTGGGCATGGCCACGGAAAAGGCCAGGGCCCTGGTTTTGGCGGCCGTGCGCCGGGTGGCGCTGCACCAGCCTCTGGAGCCGATGCGCGCTCCGGTGAATCCCAACGTGCTGGTGGTGGGAGCGGGAATCGCCGGCATTCAAGCCGCGCTGGAGATTGTCGAATCCGGCAACACGACGGTGTACCTGGTGGAGCGGGAGCCCAGCGTGGGCGGCCGCATGGGGCAGTTTGACAAGACCTTTCCCACCCTGGACTGCGCGGCCTGTATCCTGACGCCCAAGATGGTCTCGGTGGGGCATCGGGAAAAGATCAAGCTGTTGACCATGAGCGAAGTGGTCGGAGTTTCCGGATATATCGGGAACTTCAAGGTCCGGGTGCGGAAGAGAGCCAGGTTCGTGGACGTGTCGAAGTGCACGGGGTGCGGGCAATGCTGGAACATCTGTCCCGCCACGCGGGTCCCGAGACAACGGACCATCCGGCTGGGAGACCAGGTCGTCAAGCAGGTGTCCTGATGAAACTGGAAGCAGTACGGGAGATTCTGAATTGCCGCGTGATCAGCGGCGGCAACAGGCTGGGCCAGGAAATCGAAGTGGGCTGCGGCGCGGACCTGATGAGCGACGTGCTGGCCTTCATCAAGCCCAACGCGCTGTTGCTAACCGGCCTGACCAACGTGCAGTCGGTGCGCACCGCCAACGTGGCGGAGGTCAAGGCCATCGTATATGTGCGGGGTAAGTTCCCCGACCAGGACGCTGTCGCGGTGGCGCAGGAACAAGGGATCGTGTTGCTGGCGACGAACCTGCCTTTGTACGAGTCGTGCGGCAGGCTTTATGCGCGCGGTCTCCCGGGCGGCAGCGAGCGCGTGGAAGGCTTGAGTGATGTCAATCGAGCCGCTCTTCTGTCAACGCTTTGAGATCAGCGGAAAGGATTTTATCAATGCCGGGAAGGCCTCCACGACCATTAAGGCGATCCTGCGCGAGATCGGAATCCGGCCGGCGGTGATCCGGCGGGCGGCCATCGCCTGTTATGAGGCGGAAATGAACGTGGTTTTGTATGCCCGGAAAGCCATCATCGAGCTGCGCATCACTCCCCAGGAGATCCGCATTCAGGTGGAGGACGAAGGCGACGGCATCCCCGATGTGGGGCTGGCCATGCAGCCGGGGTATTCGACGGCCTCAGACGAGATCCGGGAAATGGGCTTCGGCGCCGGCATGGGGCTGCCCAACATCAAGAACAACGCCGATACCTTGCAGATCCGCTCCGTGGTGGGCCAGGGGACTACGTTGGAAATGGCCATCGGATTGTAACATGGACGGGTATTTCCATTCGGTGAAGATCGCGCCGGAACGATGCACGGGAAATATGGCCTGCCTGAAGGTCTGTCCCACGGAAGCCATCCGGGTGCGGCGGGGGAAGGCGGTCATACTGGAAGACCGCTGCATCGACTGCGGCGAGTGCGCCCGCCTCTGTCCCCGCCACGCGATCGTCCCCCAGACCAGTTCTTTCACCGATTTTGCCCGCTTCCGGTACACCATTGCGCTGATCTCCCCGGTCCTGTATGGGCAGCTCCGCAAGGACGTTCTGCCGAGGACCATTGTGGCCGCCCTGCACAAGATCGGCTTCGATGAAGCCTGCGACGTGGCCTGCGCCAGTGAGGCGGTCAGCACCGCGGTGGACGAGTACCTGGCCGGTTATCGCGGGCCTCTGCCGCTGCTGTCGCCGTTTTGCCCCACCATCGTCCGGTTGATTCAGGCGCGCTATCCCGATCTGATCGACCTGCTCATTCCCATCGATTCTCCCATGGAAATCGCGGCCCGCGACATCCGCCTGAAGAAGATGAAGGAGTTGGGGCTGCGCCGCGAGCAAATCGGGGTGATTTATCTGACGCCCTGCCCGGCCAAGATGGTCGCCATCAAGTACCCCCCGCGCAAGAAGAAATCCCATATCGATGGCGCCATCGCCATTTCCGATATCTACCACCCCCTCCTGGCGGCCACCGGCGACCTGAGCGGTAATGCATCCCTGGACGGACAGCCCGTGACGGGCAGCGGCTTGGGCTGGCCGTTGCTGGGCGGGCAAGTCTCATCGTTGCGGGCGGAACGCAGCCTGGCGGTGGGGGGGCTGGTGGATGTGGAGAGAATTCTGGACGACATCGAGAACGGAAAGCTGGGTGATATTCAATACGTGGAATGCCACGCCTGCTCGCAGGGGTGCTGCGGCGGTTCCCTCACCGTGGATAACCCTTATTTAACCCGGGGCAAGATCTTGAGCTTGCTGGCCCGCTTCGGCGGGGCGCCCTGCCGGGATCGGGAGACGGTGCGGGAACTCTATCACAAGAACTACTTCTCGCTGCCCGGCAAGATCTCTTCCCGGCCTCTCGCGCCCCTGGACCAGGACATTGGAAAGGCCATCGAGAAGAGGAGGCGCGCTCAGGAGATCTGTAAAGTGCTCCCGCAGATCAATTGCGGAGCCTGCGGCGCACCCACCTGCCTGAGCTTTGCGGAAGACGTGGTCCTGGACCAGGCCGTGCTTGAGGACTGTGTGGTTCTTATGGCGAGGCAGGCCCTCTCCGTGGCCGGCTCCGGAAAGGATCACGCGGCATGACCTTGCGCGAGGTTGCCATCCGGCTGGAACTCGGACTGCTGACGGAAAACGGTGAGCTTGAACGGGAAATCACGGGAGGCTATGCCAGCGACCTGTTGAGCGATGTCATCGCCCACAGCCAGGCCGGCAACATCTGGATTACCTTGCAGACCCACCGCAACATCATTGCCGTGGCGACGTTGAAGGAGCTGGCCGCCATCATCCTGGTGAGCGGCAGAACGCCGGACGCGGACACGCTGCTGAAAGCCCGCGAGGAAAATGCGGTCATACTGAGCAGCCGGCTCCCCGCCTTCGAGCTCATCGGCCAGTTGTACCAGTTGGGTATCCGGGGGGTGGTGTGATGCTGCGGACCTTCAAAGCCGATCTGCACATTCACACCTGCCTGTCGCCCTGCGCCGACCTGTCCATGGGCCCCCGAACGATCGTCAGCCAAGCCTCCAGGAGCGGTCTGGATGTGATTGGCATTTCCGATCACAACTCTTCGGAGAACGCGCCGGCGGTGATCGGGGCAGCGCGGGACACGGCTCTGAAGGTCTTGCCCGGAATGGAAGTGACCTCCCGCGAGGAGGTGCACATCCTGGCGGTTTTCGACAGCCCCGATATGGCGCTCCGGCTACAGGAGATCGTGTACCGGCACTTGCCCGGGGAAAACGATGAGGATTCGTTCGGGCTTCAGGTGGTGGTCAATGAAGACCACGACGTGTTGGGCTTCAACCGCCGCTTCCTGGCGGGCGCCACCGAGCTCTCGGTGGAGCAGGTGGTGGAGCACATTTGCGATCTGGAGGGCCTGGCCATCGCCGCGCACGTGGATCGAGAGGCCTTCGGCATCATCGGGCAGTTGGGATTCATTCCCGCGGAATTGCGGCTGGATGCTTTGGAGTTGTCCCTGAACTCCACCCCCGCCGAAGCCCGGCGCCGCTTTCCGCAGTATGCCGGTTGGGCCTTTGTCCGTTCCTCCGACGCGCATTTCGCGGCGGATATCGGCAAGACCTGGACCTCGCTCCTGTTGAGTGAGCCCACTACCCGGGAAATCCGGAAGGCCCTGCACGGCGAAGATGGCAGGCGGGTGGTGGCGGAGGATGGGTAGGCCCATGGAAGATCTTTCCCTGCACATCCTCGACATTGCGGAGAACTCCATCGTTGCGGGAGCCAGGCGTGTGGATATCCGCATCCGGGAGAGCCGGCGGGAGGATCTGCTCTCCATCGAGATTGCCGACGACGGAAGGGGAATCGAGCCTGGGATGGTCGAGAAGGCCACGGACCCGTTCTTCACCACCCGCACCACCCGCCGGGTCGGCCTGGGCCTGCCGCTTTTCGAGCAGGCCGCCAGAGCCGCGGGCGGCGAGTGCCGGATCGTGTCGCGTCCCGGGTCGGGAACCAGCGTCACCGCCGTGTTTCGAGACAGCCACGTGGACCGGCAGCCCCTGGGAGACATCGCCGAAACGCTGCTGACCCTGGTGGTCGGAAACCCGGGGATGGAGTTCACCTGCCGGCGCCAGACCGACGATGCGGACGTTTTTTTCGACACCGCGGAGATCCAGAAAGAGCTCCGCGGCGCGCCCATCCACTCGCCCGCGGGGATTGCGGCCGTCAGGAAAAGCCTGGAAAAACTGAGAGAGGGAGTCACACATGCAGTTGGAAACCGTTGACCGGATCATCCACCAGCACCACGCGGACAAGACCGCGCTGATCGCGATGCTACAGGATGTGCAGAGCGAGTTCACCTATCTGCCCCAGGAGGCTCTGGTTCACCTGTCCCGTACCATCGACGTGCCGCTGAGCCGCGCCTACAGCCTGGCCACGTTTTACCGGGCTTTCAGCCTGAAGCCGAAAGGGCGGTACCCTATCGCCGTGTGCATGGGCACGGCGTGCCACGTCAAGGCCGCCGTCAAGATCCTGGAGAAGTTTGAGCGAGTGCTCAATATCAAATCCGGGCAGACCACCCCAGACCTGAATTTTGGCCTGGAGGAGGTGCGCTGCCTGGGCTGCTGCGGGCTGGCCCCGGTGGTTACCGTAGGTCCGGACCTGTACGGCAAGGTGTTGCTCCCCAAGGTGGATCAAATCATCAAGCAATACCAGAAAAAAGGAGCCCAAAATGCCAAAGCTTAAGCTGGAGGACCTGGCCGGGGTCCGCGAGAAAGCCAGGAAGGCGACTTTGCTCCGTGAAGGGGCCGGACGGGTCAAGATGACGGTGCACATGGGCACCTGTGGGATCGCCGCCGGCGCCCGCAAAATCGTGGAGGCCGCCTTGCGCGAAGTGGAGGAAGGAGATCTCCGCGACGTCATGGTGACCACTTCGGGTTGCGCCGGGCTGTGCAGCCGGGAGCCGATGGCCACGCTGGAAGTCGTGGGCGAGGCTCCGGTGAAATACGTGGATCTGACGGAGGCCAAAATGAAGACCATCTTCAAAGAGCACATTCTGGGAGGCCGGATCGTGGAGCAATACGCGCTCGCCGTAGGGAGCGAACGGACTTACTGAGGCTGCGAGGCGGGAGATCGAACATGCCACATCGAATGCACTTGATGGTTTGCGCCGGGACGGGCTGTGTCGCCAATCGTTCTCCGGAGGTGCGGGACGCGCTGGTGTCGGAAATCGCCAAGCGCGGGTTGCAGGACGAGATCCAGGTGGTCACCACCGGCTGCAACGGTTTTTGCGGCGCCGGGCCTCTGATGGTGGTTCAGCCGGACGGCATTTTCTACCAGCAGCTCAGCCTTAAGGACGTTCCGCATCTGGTGGAGGAGCACTTTCTGAAGGGCCGGCCGGTCAAGAAACTGATGTATGTGCCGCCCGAGACGCGCACGCCGCTTCCCAAGATGATGGATATTCCCTTCTTTTCCCGTCAACGGCTGATCGCGCTGCGCAACCGCGGCTTGATCGACCCGGAGAAGATCGAGGAATACATCGCCCGCGACGGCTACACGGCCCTGGCCAAGGCGCTGAGCCAGATGACTCCGCAGCAGATCCTGGAAGAAGTCAAGATTTCCGGGCTGCGCGGAAGGGGAGGCGCGGGATTCCCCACCGGCACCAAGTGGGAGCACGTAATCCGGGCCGAGGGAGAGCCAAAGTACGTCATTTGCAACGGCGACGAAGGCGATCCTGGCGCGTTTATGGACCGCAGCATCGTCGAATCGGATCCTCATTCGGTGATTGAAGGCATGCTCATCGGAGCCCGCGCCATTGGAGCGCGCTGGGGCGTGGTCTATATCCGCAACGAGTATCCGCTGGCGGTGCAACGGCTCATGATCGCCCTCGACCAGGCCCGCGAGTACGGGCTGCTGGGAGAGAACATCCTGGGTACCGGGTTCGATTTCGATATCTCGGTGTCGCGAGGCGCCGGCGCATTCGTGTGCGGCGAGGCCACCGCGCTGGTGTCCGCCGTGGAAGGCCGTCCCGGAGAGCCCAGGGCCCGACCTCCCCGCCTGGCGCAACACGGGCTGTGGAATAAACCCACTTGCCTCAACAACGTCGAGACGTGGGCCAATGTCCCTCCCATCATCAACAATGGCGGCGCCTGGTACGCCCAGATCGGGACGGAGAAGAGTAAAGGCACCAAAGTGTTTTCCCTGGTAGGGAAGATCAACAATACCGGCCTGGTCGAAGTCCCCATGGGCATTACCCTGCGCGAGATCATCTACGACATCGGCGGCGGGGTTCCCGGCGGGAAGAAGTTCAAAGCCGTGCAGACCGGCGGCCCTTCCGGAGGATGCATACCCAACGAGCTGATCGATCTGCCCATCGACTTTGAGAGTCTAACCGAAGCCGGTTCCATGATGGGCTCCGGCGGCATGGTCATCATGGACGAAGACACCTGCATGGTGGACGTGGCCCGCTACTTCCTGGCCTTTACCCAGGATGAGTCCTGCGGCAAATGTACTCCCTGCCGCGAGGGCACCCAGCTCATGCTGGACATCCTCACGCGGATTACCGAAGGCCACGGAACGATGGACGACCTGGAGGCGCTGGAAGAAGTGGCCAAAGTAGTCGCGGAGGCGTCTCTGTGCGGGCTGGGAACCTCGGCGCCTAACCCGGTCCTGACCACCATGCGCTATTTCCGGGAAGAATACCTGGCGCACATCCAGGCGCACAAGTGTCCCGCGCATGTCTGCCGGCAACTGAATACCTACCGGATCGATCCGGTGATCTGCGTCGAGCGCGGGCACGGTTGCGGGGTCTGCCGGCGCGAGTGCCCGGAAAAGGCCATCTTCGGCGAGAAGAACCAGGCGCATCGGGTCGACGCGAGCCTGTGCTCCAAGTGCGGGACGTGTGTGGACTTGTGCCACTTCAATGCAGTGATCGTGGAATGAGAGGCGGGACATGATCAGGCTGACTATCGACGGAAAGACGACGGAAGTCGAGAAAGGAACCACCCTGCTGCACGCGGCCAGGTTCCTCGACATCAAGATTCCAACGCTCTGCTACCACCCCCTGATCAAGCCGTTCGCGGCCTGCCGGCTGTGCGTGGTGGAGGTGAAGAGGAGCTGGGGAATGGAGCTGGTCCCTTCCTGCCATGCCACCTGCCAGGAAGGCATGCAGGTCTCCACCAGCTCGCCCCACGTTCTGGCGGCGCGGCGGCTGGTTTTGGAGCTGATGCTGGCGCGCTGGCCCAACGTGCCCATCCTGCGCAAGTACGCTGCCGCGCTGGGGCTGGAGAAGGCGCGGTTCTCGAGCCCGCTGCGCGACGAACGGGAGGACGCCTGCGTCTTGTGCGGCCTGTGCGTGCGGGCTTGCGACGAAGTGGTCGGCGCCAGCGCCATCAGTTTCGCCGAGCGGGGCATCGGCCGCCACGTTTCCACCCCCTTCAACCTGGAATCGGAATCCTGCATTACGTGCGGCGCCTGCGCCCACGTGTGTCCCACCGGGTACATCAAGTTCGAAGCCGAGGATCACAAGGGCAAGCCCCCCGAACTCCTGCTGGACCCGAACACCGCCATTTACATGCCTACCGCCCAGGCGGTGCCCAAGGTGCCGGTCATCGATCGGGATAGCTGCATTCACTTCCAGACCGGCGGCTGCCAGAAGTGCGTGGAGGTCTGCGAGCCGGGCGCCGTCAACCACAAGATGGTGGACGAAGAAATCGAGGTGGAGGTCGGGCAGGTGCTGGTGGCGATTGGTTACGACACTTTCGATCCCACCCCCATGGCCCAGTACGCTTATGGGCGGCTCGACAACGTTTACACCGGCCTCGAGGTGGAGCGCATGCTGAACTCCACCGGGCCCACCGGGGGCCGCGTGCTGCTCAAGAACGGGAAACCGCCGCGGGCCGTGGGTATCATCCACTGCGTCGGCTCGCGCGACGAAAACTACCACCGCTACTGCTCGCGGGTCTGCTGCATGTATGCCTTGAAGTTCGCGCACCTGGTCAAAGAGCGCAGCGAGGCGGAGATCTACAACTTCTACATCGACATGCGGGCCTTCGGGAAGGGCTATGAAGAGTTCTATTCCCGCGTGCTCCATGAGGGCGCCAATGTGATTCGCGGGAAGGTGGCTGAAGTGGTGCAGGCCGGATGGTCCAAGCAGGAGGAAGGCGCTCTGCTGCTGCGCTGCGAGGACACCCTGATCGGGCGCTTCCGGGAGATCCCAGTGGACATGGTGATTCTCTGTAATGCCATTGAGCCGCGACGCGACGCGGAGCAGGTCGGCCGCCTGTTCGGCCTCAGCCGCAGCCCCGACGGGTTCTTCCTGGAGCGCCATCCCAAGCTGGACCCCGTGGCTACCATGACGGATGGCATATTCGTGGCCGGCTGCGCGCAAGGGCCCAAGGACATCCCCGACGTGGTGGCCCAGGCCAGCGCCGCCGCCGCGCGGATGCTGGCCACCATCTCCAAGGGCGAGGTGGAGATCGAGCCGGTTCGGGCCGAGGTGATGGAGGAGTATTGCAGCGGCTGCCGCGTCTGTAGCGCGCTGTGCCCTTACAGCGCCATCAGCTACGTGGTGGAGAAGAAAGTGTCCCAGGTGAACTCGGCGCTGTGCAAGGGCTGCGGCACCTGTGTGGCGGCCTGCCCCTCGGGCGCGATGACGGGCCACGGATTCACGGACCGCCAGATCAATGCCGAGCTGGAAGGCGTGTTGGCGGTATGAAAGTCGGGAGGTGACAAGCATGTCGAGGAACGGCCATGGTTTTGAACCCCGCATCGTTGGCTTTCTGTGCAACTGGTGCTCCTATTCCGGCGCCGACCTGGCGGGAGTGAGCCGCATGAAGTCGGCGCCCAACCTGCGCATCATCCGGGTCATGTGCAGCGGCCGGGTCGATCCGTCGTTCATTTTGCGCGCCTTCCAGTTGGGCGCGGACGGCGTCCTGGTGGCGGGCTGCCACCTGGGAGATTGCCACTACCAGGAGGGCAACGCCAAGGCGCTGCGGCGCATGGTGCTGCTGAAGCGCATGCTGCGCGATTTCGGCATCGACGAACGCCGCCTCCGGCTGGAATGGATATCGGCCGCCGAAGGCGAGAGATTCGCCGCCGTGTCCCTGGAGTTCACCGCGCAGGTGCGGGCGCTGGGACCGCTGGTTTTGGCCCATCAAGAGGAGGTCGCATGAAACCCAAGGTGGCTTTCTACTGGTGCGCTTCCTGCGGCGGATGCGAGGAAGCCGTGGTGGATCTGGACGAGAAGATCCTGGACGTGGTGAACGCCGTGGACATCGTATTCTGGCCGGTGGCCCTGGATTTCAAGGAGCATGATGTCGAGGCCATGCCGGACGGCTCCATCCTGGCCAGTTTCATCAACGGCGCCATCCGCAACAGCGACCAGGTGAAGATGGCGAAACTGCTGCGAGCCAAGTCGCAGGTGGTGGTCGCATTCGGCGTTTGCGCCCAACTGGGAGGCATTCCGGGCCTGGCCAATTTGTCGGACAAGAAGGGCATCTTTCAACAGGTCTACGGGGACGGCGTCACGCCGCAGATGCTCCACCAGGAGAACGGATACTCGCTCTCTCTGCCGGAGTTCTACGACACGGTTCTGGCGCTGGACCGCGTAATCGACGTGGACTACTACGTGCCCGGCTGCCCGCCCACCCCCAACATCATTGGCGCCGCCGTGGGTGCGCTCCTGGGATCGGACCTGCCGCCCAAAGGAACCGTGCTGGCGCCCGACCAGGCCCTCTGCGACGAGTGCCCGCGCAGGGACACGCGCCCCGAAAAACTGCTCGTCAAGGAGTTCAAGCGCGTGCACCAGGTGGTGCCCGACCAGAAGACCTGCCTGCTGGCGCAGGGCCTGGCCTGCCTGGGGCCCGCCACGCGCGCCGGGTGCGAGGCCAAGTGCGTTTGCGGCAACATGCCCTGCACCGGTTGCTTTGGCCCCACCAGCCGGGTGCGGGATTTCGGCGCCAAGGCTCTTTCCGCCATCGCCTCCATCGTCGACAGCCAGGATGAAGCCGAGATCACACGGATACTGGAAGCCTTGCCGGACCCCGTCGGAACTCTTTATCGATACAGCCTGCCGTCCTCTTTGTTGGGACGGCGGCGGATGGAGTAAGTTATGGACAGTCGCAGGATCACCATCGAACCCATTACCCGGCTCGAAGGCCACGGCAAGATCGAAATCTTCCTGGACGGGCAGGGACAGGTGGATCGCGCCTTTTTCCAGGTGCCTGAGCTGCGCGGATTCGAGAAGTTCGCGCAGGGCCGCCCGGCGGAGGACATGCCGCAGATCACTTCGCGCATTTGCGGCGTTTGCCCCACGGCCCATCACATGGCGTCCACCAAAGCGCTGGATGCGCTCTATCAGGTGACGCCGCCGCCTGCCGCCCGGAAGATACGCGAGCTGGTTTACTCCACGTTTTACGTGGAGGACCACGCGCTGCACTTCTACTTCCTGGGAGGCCCCGATTTCGTGGTCGGGCCGCAGGCCCCAGCCGCCGAACGCAACGTGCTGGGCGTCATCGCCAAAGTGGGCATTGAGACCGGGCAGAAGGTGATTGCCATGCGGCGCCGGCTGCGCGAGCTGATGGTGCTGGCCGCGGGCAAGGCCGCCCACCCCGTATTCGGCTTGCCCGGCGGCGTCGCCAAGCCGCTCACCGCCGAAGACGCCGCGCGCTTCCGCGAGGTGGCCGCCGAAGCCGTGGAGTTCGCCTGCTTCACCCTCGGGGTTTTCGAGAAGATCGTGCTCCAGAACTCCGGCTATGTCGACGTGATCCTCTCCGACGCCTACACCCATCGCACTCATTACATGGGCACGGTGGACGAGAAGAACCAGGTCAACTTCTACGATGGCGCCCTCCGCGTGGTGGCGCCCGATGGGCACGAGTGGGCCAAATTCCGTCCCGCTCAATACCTCGATTACATCGGCGAGCGCACCGAGCCCTGGAGCTACATGAAGTTCTGCTACCTGAAAGGGCTCGGCTGGAAAGGCTTTTCCGAGGGAGACGACAGCGGCGTATACTGCGTGGCGCCGCTGGCGCGCTTGAATGTCGCCGACGGCATGGCCACCCCGCAGGCCCACGAGGCATACCTGAAGTACCACGCCACGCTGGGCGGCCGGCCGGTCCATAACACCCTCGCCAATCATTGGGCCAGGCTGGTGGAGCTGCTGTACGCCGCCGAGCGGATGCAGGAGCTGGCCCACGATCCCGAGCTGATCAGCCCCGACGTGCGCACGCTGCCGACGGCCGTCCCGCGCGAGGGCGTCGGCGTGGTGGAAGCGCCCCGCGGAACCCTGTTCCACCATTACAAGACCGACGAGCGAGGCATCATTACCGGCGCCAACCTGATCGTCGCCACGCAGAACAACGCCGCGCGCATCGCCATGAGCGTGGAGAAGGCCGCCAAGAAGCTGATCACCGGCGGCGAGGTCCCGGAGGGTCTTCTGAACATGGTGGAGATGGCCTTTCGCGCCTACGATCCCTGCCTGGGATGCGCCACCCACTCGCTGCCCGGCAGCATGCCTCTGGTGGTTCACGTGCGCGACCCGCGCGGAGCACCGCTGGCCGTCTTGAGGCGCGACTCCGATGGCAGCATCCACCGGGAATGACTCCGGCGGAGAATGAGCCCGGCGTAGTTCGTTTGCTTGGCCTGGGAAACGAGATCCTGGCCGACGATGCTTTCGGCATCCTGGCCGCGCGAGAGGTCGAACGCCGTTTCCCGGGACAAATCGAGGTCGTGCATTCTTCGGCCGCCGGTTTCGACCTGATGGACCACTTCCTGGGGGCCTCCCGCCTGTTGGTGGTGGATACCATCCTTACCGGCCGCGCCAGACCCGGCGCCATCTCCGTTTTCACCGCCGATCGGGTGCAGCCGGCGCCCGGCGGTTCGCCTCACTTTCTGGGACTCTTCGAGGTGCTGGCGGTGGGCCGCAAGCTCGGTCTCAATGTGCCCAAGGAAACCATTGTGATCGCGGTAGAGGCCTCGGATTCGACCACCGTCGGCGGCCCCATGCACCCCGATGTGCAAGCGGCGATTCCCGCGGTGGTGGAACTGGTGGGACGGTTTCTGGCCACCGGGCGGCTCGACGCCAGTGCGGGCTGCGACGGTGGCTGACGCCACCCCGGTGTGCGGGAACTTCGCTCCTTTCGACAACCGAACCGCGACCGTAAACGGCCATGTAACGCCGGTGGATTAGACGGGCTTCGCCTCGCCTCTTGGCCGCGCGTGGGATAATGGCAACAATGAAGATGGAGCTGACTGCAGTGTACAGGAAAGTGCAAGAGGGTTACGTGGCCTTCATAGAGGAACTGCCCGGTGCGAATACCCAGGGCGAAACTCTCGACGAGGCTCGCGAGAATCTCAATGAGGCCGTCGCCTTGGTCCTGGAAGCAAACCGTGCGTTGGCGGAGCAGTCCCTTGAAGATGCCACCGTGATCCGCGAGACCTTTGTGCTGCCCGCAGCATGAAGCCAGTCGACCTGATCCGGCATCTCGAACGCAATGGCTGCGAATTCCTTCGCGAGGGAAATAGTCGTACCGTCTACGTCAATCGTTTGGCCCGCAAGTCCTCATCGATTCCGCGCCATCGCGAGGTGAATGACTTTCTGGCGCGCAAGATCTGCACCGACCTTCAGATTCCGAAGCCATAGACGTGCCTGGTGCGGAAATCCAGTACCCATCCAGCACCCGCAACTGGTAATCGCCGTCGCCGGCATCCATGGCGTTGTGAATCTGCCGGTCCCACGCACTCTGCGGAGCCGGCTGGACGCTCCCTGGGCCCGGGGCCTTGGCGACCTGGGTCTGCTCGACGCAGGACGCCATCAGCAATCCCAGCGCCGCCAGCCAGAGTCGTCGTCATGAGCTCAAGCCATCTTATCAAACGTCAGCTCGTCGCCGGCTTGGGTGCCGCTTTGCTCCACCGTCCCGGCTGGAAGCTCGAGCACCGAGTGCGCCAGCAGGCAGGCGGAGAGCCTCCACGGCCGCACCGCGCTCCTCGCCTTCCGAACCTTGCGGCGTTTGTCCAGATACACCAGGTCGATCGGAAACTTCATGAAAAACGTGTGGACGGATTCGCAAGGCGTGATCCACAAGCCCTCGCCTGGCTCCAACCGTTCGTGCTTTAGCAAGCCGGTACGCCGCTTGGCGCTGGTATCAGCCACCTCGGCAGCGTGAGCCAGGACCGTGTTGCGGGTCCGGTTACGCACCAATACCTTCAATTGTGATGACTATAACACGAGATCGGAGTGCCTGTTGCGGGTTACCCCAGGAACTTCTCTCCAACGGCCGGGTTTAGATTGTACTATTAAGGAGTTCCGCGTCTTGGCTAAGGATACGTACGTGAACTCTCGTTGGCTCAGGCCTAATACCTAGATTTGGCTTTGTTTGGCAGTTCTGGCTGTGTGTATTCCGGCGGCGCGGCCGGCGTACGCCATTACTCCACCAACCAGGTGGTGGGCACCTTCTCGGTAGGGCCGACTCCGCTGGCGGGCGCCATGTCCATGGACAACAACTGGCTGTATGTGACCTGCAGCGGGAACTCCACGCTGGCCGTCATCGACCTTAACCGCGGCCAGGTAACGCAGACCGTGGCGCTGAGTTCAGCGCCCCAAGGCGTGGAGGTGGGCGCGGACGGGCGCGCGCTCATCAGCATGAATATGGGACGGGTGTGGTTTCGGGCGTTCCGCAGGGCACTGTGGATTCAGCCGGCACTACGGCCTACGCCGCTGCTTTCCACCTCCAGCGGGCAGATCCAGGCGCAGGTGCCCGTCACCATGCTGCCCGGAGCGCAGGTGGTGGAGGTGCGCTCGCTGGCGACCGCGCAGGACAGCGCTCCGGTGGTCATCACGGTGGCTTCGGGGAACTGAGGAACCTACTCCCAGCTCAGAACCACCTTGCCCGAATTCCCCGAAAGCATCGCCTCGAAGCCTCTCTCGAACTCGGTCGACGGGAAGCGGTGCGTGATCACCGGTGTGATGTCCAGGCCCGATTGCAGCATGACCGTCATCTTGTACCAGGTCTCGTACATCTCGCGGCCGTAGATCCCCTTGATGGTGAGCATTTTGAAGATCACGGTGTGCCAGTCGATGGACATCTCTTCGGAGGGGATGCCCAGCATCGCGATCCTGGCGCCGTGGCTCATGTTGGCGATCATCTCGCGGAAGGCGGCGGGGTTGCCGGACATCTCCAGGCCCACGTCGAAGCCCTCGGCCATTCCCAGCCTCTTCTGCACGTCCCGGAGACTGGTCTCGCTCACGTTCACGGCGAGCGTCACGCCCAGCTTGCGCGCCAGGTCCAGGCGGTAGGGATTGATATCGGTGATCACCGTGTAGCGCGCGCCGGCGTGCCGCGCCACGGCCGCCGCCATGATCCCGATGGGGCCGGCGCCGGTGACCAGCACGTCCTCGCCCAGCACGGGGAAGGAAAGCGCGGTATGGACGGCATTGCCGAAGGGGTCGAAGATGGCGGCTACGTCCAGCGGGACCGATTCGTGGTGGCGCCAGATGTTGGTCATGGGCAGCGCGATATATTCGGCGAACGCGCCCGGACGGTTCACGCCCACGCCTAGGGTGTGCGCGCACAAATGGCGGCGGCCGGCCAGGCAGTTGCGGCACCGGCCGCAGACCACGTGTCCTTCTCCGCTGACCAGGTCGCCGGGAAAAAAGTCCGCCACGTTGGACCCGGTCTCGACGATCCTGCCCACGAATTCATGGCCGATCGCCATGGGCACGGGGATGGTCTCTTGCGCCCACTCGTCCCACCGGTAGATGTGCACGTCGGTGCCGCAGATGCCCGTGCGCAGCACTTTGATCAGCACATCGTTGATGCCGATTTTGGGAACGTCCACTTCCCCCAGCCAGAGGCCCGGCTCCCGCCTGCTCTTCAACAGCGCCCGCATGCTAATACGATAGCAACAAGCGGGGAAACTTCAGGTTCTGTTTGCTTCCGCCGCGGGCTACCAGCCGCGCGTGTTTGCTGGCGCGGGGTTGCTGGATGGCGCAACATAAAGACCATACGCTCTGCCCCCGCCCACCGCTGTGCAAGCGGTCAAAGGTGTACGCTCAAGGCGTGCCTTCCGACGATGAGCTTTCCGCTATCGAGTTCCTGAATGAGAACGAAGAGAGGAGCCGTCCGCTGGTGTCGAAACTTGCAAGAGACGCAATTGCCCTCATAAGCGTGATCGTTCCGCCCGCTGGAATTTTTGTTCGGGCGATCGAAAATACGCTTGACCGCCGCGAGGCATTGAATCTTGCCGCTGCCCTGTGGAGTTCATGACCGCTATCAAGGGCGTCCGTTTTCTCGACGCCTGGGCTGAGGGTGTCCGCGCCAGTGCGGACGGCCTCACGCTTCGCGTTCTCTCGAAGCCTCACCTGATTTTGAGCAAGCTGAACACTGGTCGCTTGTCAGACGCCGCCGATGTGAAAGGTCTTCAGACACCGACTTGAGAGAACGGCAACAAGTACTCGAATGTGTGATTCGGTGCCATACCGGGCGTAGCGCTTTCGCGGCTCACTTCTTACCGAAGTGCGCGTCCATGAGTATCCAGGTGTTGGGATCAAGCGACACTTCCGCTGGCTCTTGGTCCGCCGCCATCTCGAAGCGCTGCTGCTTCTGCGTCATCTCGATCTTCTCCGTCCGCGCGTCGACGCCCACTTCCAGCGGCAACCGGTAAGCATCGCCCGCCTGGGTCTCGGCCAGTTCGATCTCGATCTTCTTGCTGGCGGCATTGTATCGCCATCCACCCTCCACCACCGGCGACCCGGCGCGGTGCAGCCATTGCCGGAAGAACCATCCCAGGTCGGCGCCCGCAATCTCTTCCATCACCTTCCGGAAATCGTCGCTCGAGGCATTGCTGTCGCGATAGCGGCGATAATACTCGCGGATGCCCTCCCAGAACTTTTCCGTGCCCATCTGCCCGCGCAGCATGTGCAGCGTCCACCCGCCCTTTTGGTAGACAATCGGGTTTGGGATCCCGTGCCACGGCTGGTCCGCGATCACCGCCACGCCGGGGAGCTTTTTTTCCGCGGCAAACACGCTGGCGCGGCTCCGTTTCAGGCCCGCCACAAACGCGTCGCGCCCTTCGTAATGCTCGGTCTCAAGCAGCGCGAAGTAGGTGGCGAAGCCTTCGCTCAGCCATACGTCGTCCCAGTCCTTTTCGGTGACCGAGTCGCCGAACCACTGGTGCGCCGTCTCGTGCGCCACCAGGCTGAAAGCCGGCCGGTTGGCGACCGATCTTTCCCCGTAGAAGATCTCGCTGGCGTGCTCCATGCCGCCGTCCATACCAGCGGCCTCGACATCCGCGAGTTTCTCGTACGGGTACGGGCCGATGCGATCGCTGTAGAACTCAATCGCCTGCCGCGTGGGCTTTTCGAAGGTCCGGATGCCGGCATCGCGATCCTGATGGAACACCCAGGTTTCGAGCGGAACGCCCGCGGCCACGCCGAAGTGCCGCGAGGCGAACTGCGCCACGCCGATATTGTTCAGCCACGAGGCGATCGGCACGGATTGTTTCCAGTGCGTAAGCCGCCGCCCGTCGCCCAGGTCGATCTCTTCCTGAAGCAGGCCATTCGCCACCACCTGGTACCTGGCGGGCGCGGTGATCAGGAATTCGCTGGTCGCCTTGTCGTAGGGATGATCGATCACGGGCAGCCACTGGCGCGCCTTGTCGGGCCAGTTGGCGCTGAAGAACGTCCGCTCGCCGTACTTGTTCCTGGGCATATGCAGCCCGTCCGCGGGAATGCCGCGATACCGCACCGTGAACTGCCTGCGCTCCCCGGCCTTCGGCGCCGATGGAAGCGTCACCACCAAATGGTCGGCCCGATGCGCATATTCTACGGCCGCGCCGCCCGATGTCACCTCCGACACGGTCATGCCCTTGCCGTTGGCCACCGACGCCAGATCGAGCGCGAACTCCGTTACGCCGTCCTTGACAAACCGCAGATCGACTCTCGTCTCCCCCACAATCTCGTCGTTGTCGTCGTTGAGCGTCACGCGAAAGACGTAATGCTGCGCGTCGATCCCCGTTTGCCGCGGATAGCTGTCCGCGAAAATCTGCGGCGCGCACAGGCCGAGACCGGCCAGCAGAAGTGTTTTGATTGCTCCCATGCGTCAGATCTTGAGCCCCAATATTCTCCTCGTCCCCAGTTTAGCCATCCCCCACGGGCCGAACCGGTCCTGCAACATCTTCAGGTAAAGCGCTTTCGTGTCGTCGGGCGGGATTCTGGGCTTTTCGCTGGGCTCCAGCCGCAGCGCGCTGGAGGGGCATGTCGTCACGCACAGCGCGCAGCCGATGCAGCGCCCGCGGTCCACCACGGCCTTGCCTTCCGGGCTCGAAATCGCGTCCATCTGGCACCGCACCTCGCAGGTCCCGCAGGACTCGCAGACCTCCGGGTCCACGGCGGCGTAGAAATTGGAGCTGAAGTATTGGGCCGGATTGGGCAGGCGCTTGGCCATCAACAGCACGTTGCAGCAGCACCCGCAACAGCAGCACACAAACATCGGGGACTTGGTGTTTTCGAGCTCCAGGACGAGCCCTTCCCTGTCGGCCTGGTCGAGCAGGTCCAGCATCTCCTCGCGGCTGATCGCCCGCCCCGTGCCGGAATCCGCCGCCCACCGTGCCGCCCCTCCGATCATGAGGCAGTTGTCGCGGTGCTTGGTCTGCTTGCAGCTCTCACCCAACAGATCCTTGCCGCGACGGCAGATGCACGTGATCGTGGCAAAAGGCCCGGGCGACGCTGCCACGTACGCGCGGATCTGGTCGTAAGTGGTGACGCTGCGCTCGACGGCAATCCGCTTGTTCACCGGCACGATGCGCAGTTGCGTAGTTTTCTTGCTGTGGAAGGCCTGCCCGAACGCTTCTTCCATGTACTGGCGGGTGTCGCGCTCGAACTCGGGCGTCAGCTTCTTTATCTGCCGCTCGTACATGCCGATGGCGAAAATCAGCTTGGCGTAGCAAACTTCGCCCACGATGGGCCAAGCCAGGATGTTCCCCTTCTCCGCCATCCGGTCCAGCCCCTGCTTCAGTTCGGAGAGAGTCATGCGCGATTTGAAGCGCTTGTGGATGGTGGCGGCCGGCTCCGGGATGGCGCTCAATTCCAGCGCGATTTCAGCCTCTTTGGGAGTAAACAACCGTTGCAATATCCGGATCTCCACCCCTGATTCAGTGGCCGGAAACCCGACCGGCATGCGGTCCAGGTGCTCCTGCAACCGGCGGTACAGAGATTCGGATGTTGTGGTCCGCATTACAGTCTGATTCTACCAACGCGCTCTGAACAACGCCGGCCACGCCATCCCGGCAATTCAACAGCCATGTCCCGCCGGGCGCTTGTTCTGACTATGAGGTCTCCCCCGCCGTCCCCGCGTGCGGCTTGTAGCCGTTACGGAGCATGACCTCGCGCGCCGCGGCCAGCGCATTCGGAAGCACGTAGAAGAACGCGCCCACCCGCACTCCGCGAAAGATCACGCCGCCGTGATATTCGTCGGCCTCCACGCCGTAATCCACGCCGGCTGCCGTGAAAACGGACTCCAGGCGGAGGGCGTCCCGCAGCTTCTTCGCGATGTAGATCAGGACCGGCTCTTTTCCTTCGAAAAACGATGGTTCTTGCTTCATGCGCGCGTTCCCACTAGTGTAACCGGGTTGCGTTGCGCGCGCGCGGCTGATAGAGTCGAAAGCGACAAGCAGCCCAACCTCATGCCTTCACCTGTACTCAGCCGCGAAGAGGAACTTCACTGGCTGGCTTTGAAACTGATCCCGGGTCTGGGCGCCAGAACCTCGGGAAAACTGCTGGACCGATTCCAGACTCCGCAGGCTATCTTCCGCGCCTCGCGCACGGAACTGGAGGCGGCCGGGGTGAGCGGCGCGGTGGCGCAGTCGATCTCCAGCGGATGCGCGTTCGAAGACGCGGTGACGCAGCAGGAGAAGATGGCGGAGACCGGAACCGTGGTGGTGACCATGGGAGACCCACGCTATCCGCAGCCGCTGCGCGAGATCTTCGATCCGCCCATTCTTTTGTACGCGCGCGGGCGGGTGGAGCTGTTGCAATCCATCGCCCTGGGTGTGGTGGGGACGCGCCGGCCCACGCCCTACGGCTTGGCCGTCACCGAGAGGCTCTCGGCCGACCTGGCGCACGCCGGCCTGACCATCGTTAGCGGCATGGCGCGCGGCGTCGATTCCGCGGCGCATAAAGGCGCGCTGGCGGCCGGCGGCGACACCATCGCCGTGCTCGGCTGCGGCGCCGATGTGGTGTATCCTTCGGAAAACCGCAAGCTCGCCGCGGAGTTGGCGGTCAAGGGACTGATCGTTTCGGAATTCCCCATGGGAACCGTGGCCTTTCCGCAGAATTTCCCCATCCGCAACCGCATCATCAGCGGCATCAGCGTGGGCGTGCTGGTGGTGGAAGGCGCGCAGTATAGCGGCTCGGCCATCACCGCCAAGCTGGCGATGGACCAGGGCCGCGAGGTTTTCGCCGTACCCGGCAACATCACTTCGAAGCTGAGCTGGGGGCCTAACCTATTGATTAAGCAGGGCGCCCGGCTGGTGCAGGACTGGAACGACGTGGTCGCTGAGCTTCCACCTGAATCCCGCCGGCATCTAATCAATAGAGGGCGGGAACGGATCCTGGCGGAAGGCGGTGCAACTCCCCAGGGTGCGCAGGCGTCCTTATTGGATGGCGCTCCCCCGGAACTGTGCGCGGCCGCCCGGCACGCTCTCGATATCCTCCAGGTGGACGCTCCCGTGCATCTGGACTATCTGCTTGAGAAGGTGGAAGATACCTCGCCTTCCGAGCTGATCGCCGCGCTGTTTGAGCTGGAAATGTTGGGCCTGGTGAAGCAACTGCCGGGCAAGAATTTTGTTAAAGTGTGGTAGCGTCATCGGGGTAATCCGCAATCATTTATGCCGAAGGCTCTGGTAATCGTGGAGTCGCCTGCAAAGGCGAAAACCATCAACAAGTACCTGGGTAGGGAGTATGTGGTCAAAGCCTCGCTCGGCCACATCAAGGATCTTCCCAAGAAAGACCTGGCGGTGGATGTCGATCACGGCTTCGAGCCGCGGTATGAGGTCATCGAAGGGAAGAAGAAGCTCATCAACGATTTGAAACAGACCGCCAGGAAGGTGCAAGAGGTGTACCTGGCGGCCGACCCGGACCGCGAGGGAGAGGCCATCTGCTATCACCTTCAGGAGGAACTTGGGGATCGCAAGAGCGGCCCGCGCATTTACCGGGTGATGTTCAACGAGATCACCAAGAAGGCCGTCCAGAAAGCTTTCGAAAAACCGGGGCAGGTGGATATCAACCTGGTGGATGCGCAGCAGGCGCGACGCGTGCTGGACCGGCTGGTGGGCTACAAGATTTCGCCGCTGCTGTGGGACAAGGTGCGGCGCGGCCTTTCCGCCGGCCGCGTGCAGACGGTGGCGCTGCGGCTGGTGGTCGAGCGCGAGCGCGAAATCCGCGCGTTCCTCAAGGAGGAATACTGGACCATCGACGTGGACCTGGCGGGTAGGAAGCCGCCGTTGCTGACCGCGCGCCTCATTAAGCAGAACGACGAGACGCCGGAGATCGGCGCGAAAGAGGCCGCCGACGGCATCGTGGCGCAGCTAGAGGACGCCGATTACACCGTCCAGTCCGTGGTCACGCGCGAGAAAAAGCGCAACCCGGTGGCCCCTTTCATCACCTCCACCTTGCAGCAGGAATCCTCGCGCAAGCTGCGCTTCAGCGTGAAGCGCACCATGATGCTGGCGCAGCGGCTTTACGAAGGCGTGGAGATCGGCAAGGAAGGCGCGGTGGGCCTCATCACTTATATGCGCACCGATTCCACGCGCGTTTCCGATGACGCCGTGAGCGACGCGCGGCACTACATCGCGGAGCGCTACGGCCGGGAGTTCCTGCCGGATTCGCCCAACATGTACAAATCGAAGAAAGGCGCGCAGGACGCGCACGAGGCCATCCGCCCCACTTCCATGGCGTTCGCGCCGGAAATCGTCGAGAGATATTTGGCCGAGGACGAAATGAAGCTCTACCGGCTGGTCTGGAACCGCTTCGTGGCGTGCCAGATGATGCCGGCGCTGTACGACCAGACCACCATCGACGTGGCGGCCAGGGGAAAGAACGGTGCGGACTACCTGTTCCGCGCCACCGGATCGGTGCTCAAGTTCGAAGGCTTCCTCAAAGCCTACCAGGAAGGCAAGGACCAGGCCGACGAGGAAGACGAGGAGCTGCGGCACCGGCTGCCGGCGGTGGCCGAGGGAGAGCGCTTGCGCTTCCGCGCCATCAAGCCCGAGCAGCACTTCACCGAGCCGCCTCCGCGCTACAACGAAGCCACCCTGGTGAAACGCCTCGAGGCCGACGGCGTGGGACGGCCCTCCACCTACGCTTCCATCCTCTCCACCATCCAGGAGCGCGAATACGTCAGGAAAGAGGGCGGCCGCTTCACCCCCACCGAGCTGGGCATGGTGGTGACGGACCTGCTGCTCGAGAGCTTCGACGACATTTTCGACGTGACTTACACGGCGCGCATGGAAGAGGAGCTGGACGAAATCGAGGATGGCAAGCTCGATTGGCGCACCGCCATGGCGGACTTTTACGAGCGCTTCGACCGCGACCTGAAGCATGCCGAAGAGCACATGACCGACATCAAGCGGATGGAGAAGCCCACCGACTTGACGTGCGAGAAGTGCGGCAAGCCCCTGGTCATCAAGTGGGGCAAGCACGGCAGTTTCATCGCCTGCACCGGCTACCCCGAGTGCACTTACACGCGCGAGCTCACGGTGGACCTGCCGGATGTCGACAAGGCCGACTTATCGGAGCAGGCCGACGAGGAGTACTGCGAGAACTGCGGCCGCCCCATGGTGATGAAGAAAGGCCGGTTCGGCACCTTCTACGCGTGCACGGGGTACCCCGACTGCAAGACCACCAAGCCGGTCGGCGGCCAGCAGAAAAAGCCCGACCAGCCGCTCGACGAGAAGTGCCCGCAGTGCGGCAGCCAACTGGCGCTGAAGACCGGCCGCTTTGGCGAGTTCACGGCGTGCAGCAACTACCCCGCCTGCAAGTACGTGAAGCAGAAAACCATCGGGGTCAAGTGCCCGGAGTGCCCGGAGGGCGAGATCACCGAGCGCCGATCGCGCAAGGGCAAGACGTTCTACGGCTGCAACCGGTATCCCGACTGCAAGTTCGTGGCGTGGGCCAAGCCGGTGGGGGAGAAGTGTCCCCGTTGCGGCAGCCCCTACATGGTGGAGAAGTGGCTCAAGGCCGGCCCCATTTGGCAGTGTCCCAACCCCGAGTGCAAGCACAAGCAACACGCGCCGCAACCGGCGGAATTGCTGGCACAGTAAGCAATTCAGGTTCCGAAACTCCGAAACAGCGGTAGAATAGACGGAGTACCTTGGAGGTTGATTGTGCGACTTTTCAAGTGGAGCAAGATGTACGCGGTTTTTATCCCTGAAATCGACGCCGAACACAAGAACATATTCCGGCTGGCGGAAGAGTTGCGCCAGGCGGTCGCCGGAGACGCGCCGGCGGACCAGGGACAGGCCATTCTGTGGGAATTGATCGCCCGCGAAGAGGATCATTTTGCGCACGAGGAGCGCCTCATGCGTTCCACGAACTACGCTGCCTCGGCTTGGCACAAGGGGCAGCATGACACCGTGCGCAAGAAGGTGAAGGAATTCGCGCCGCGCATCGAGAGCGGCGAGGGCCAGGCGGCGCTGCTGCTGCTGGAGTTCCTTTCCGGCTGGCTCCGGGACCATGTCCGCCTGGCCGATTGCATGATGGCCGCTCACGTGCGGAACTACGAGCGGGCTCAGGCGGTCCTGGCGTCGTAACCATGCCCGGAACGTGGAGGATGGCACTGGGCGCACCTCTGTGCCTGATGCTCATGGCGTGTTCGCCGCCCAACCAGGCCAAGAAGGCGAACGCGCCCGCCGCCGCGACAGACGAGCGGGTTCCGGACGTGTTCCAGGTGAAGCTGGACACCTCCAAGGGACCGGTAGTGATTGAAGTGCGCCGCGACTGGGCGCCGCGCGGCGCGGACCATTTCTATGAGCTGGTCAGGACCGGTTTCTACGATGGCAACCGCTTTTTCCGCGTGGTGCGCTTTTTCGTGGCGCAGTTCGGCATCAGCGGCGACCCGCAACTCAACCGGCTATGGGCCAACGCCAACCTGCCTGACGACCCCGTGAAGCAGAGCAATGCCAAGGGCACGCTGACCTACGCCCACCTGGGGCCGAACAGCCGCTCAACCCAGTTGTTCATCAACCTGAAGGACAACAAGGCGCTGGATAAGCAGGGCTTCGCGCCCATCGGCAAGGTGATCTCCGGCATGGACACGGTGGAAAGGTTTTATAGCAGCTACGGTGAAATGGCGCCGCGCGGGCAGGGCCCCGATCCGTTGCAGATCGAGGTGCAGGGCAACGCCTACCTCGAGGACAATTTTGCGCGGCTGGACTACATCAACAAAGCCACCATTCAGTGATATAGTAGTGGAGACCCTGACCCCGTCGAGAAGGGGACCAGGAAGTTACCAATACAGGGTCAAACTTGAACGACGCGGCCCGGCGGGACAAACCTCCCGCCGGGTTTTTTTGCTGAACCCCGAGGAGAAACGATGTCCAACCGAGTTGCGTTTGTCACCGGCTCGAGCCGCGGAATCGGCCGGGCCATTGCGCTGTCGCTCAGCCGTGAGGGCTTCTACATCGTTGTCGCTTCGCCCGAAGTCGAGAACAACGAGCTGGTGGCCGGCGAGATTCGCTCCGGTGGCGGAGAGGCGATGACCCTGGACCTGGACATCGGCTCGCAAGAATCCGTCAAGGAAGGCTTCGGCCAGGTGCTGGCGGCGAAGGGCCGTGTCGACGTTCTGATCAATAACGCCGGCATCACGCGCGACGGCCTGGCCGTGCGCATGAAGCCTGCCGACTGGGACCTGGTGCTCAACATCAACCTCAGCGGCGCGTTCCTGGCCGCTCAGCAGGCGCTGCCCGGCATGATGAGAAACCGCTGGGGGCGCATCGTCAATATTTCCTCGGTGGTGGGTCAGGCCGGCAGCCCGGGTCAGGCGAATTACGCGGCCTCGAAGGCGGGACTGATCGGGTTGACCAAGGCGCTGGCGCAGGAAGTCGGCAGCCGCGGCATCACCGTGAACGCCATCGCGCCCGGATATATCGACACCGATATGACCAAGGGCCTCCCTGACGAACTCAAGCGGAAGATGCTGGCCGCGGTTCCTCTGGGCCGCATGGGCCTGCCGCAAGACATTGCCAACGCCGTCAGGTTCCTGGTGAGCGACGACGCCAGCTACATCACCGGCCATGTGCTGGCCGTCAACGGCGGCATGTATATGTAGCGGCCGGGCAGCCCCGCGCTCAACGCTTCGGCGTCAGGTCGTCGATGCGGCGCTCGGTCAGGATGGTGAATAGGTCCGTCGCCGCGGCGCGGCAGTCGCTCAATTTGAGCGCCTCGCAGTAGAAAGCGGGCGTGGCATCCCGGTACGCCATCCACGCCTCCTGCGCCCTGTCGGGTCCAGACGCGCCAGCACGCTCTTTTCCAGGGCCCCCAGCGCCGTGTCGATTCTCAGGGAGGCCAGCAAGCTGCACGCCATACCGGCGGGCGTGGTCTCGGCCAGTGATCCGCAGAAGTCCAGTTGCCCGCCGGGTGCCCACTGGGCCCTGCGGCGCACTCTTCCGGGCCGCCGTCCGCTGGCGGAGCTCCGCGATGTCCGCATCATTGAAGCATTCGGAAAGCAGCGCGCGCCTTTCCCGGGTCCGCCGCGCCTCCCTGCGCGTCCAGGTACATCACCACCAGCTACAGACCAGGTGGAAAGGGATCTCGTTGCACGTGCGCTTGGGCACTTCCTTCTCGAAACAGGCTCGGGCGCACGTGAGATCGCGCTTCACGCCCGTGCCGTAATACAGCCGGAAACACGCCTCGGCGTCAAGCTGCGCCCAGACCGGGGCCGCGCATGGAACAGCACGTCGTAGTTAAAGGCGTGCGACTGGCCCTGGATATTGCCTCTGACGGTGCCCATGGAAATAAATGGGTCGCCATCCTGGTAGGTATAGCGCATCTCTCCCGAGACGTGTTCGAAGAGGTTCTCGCAAAACACCACGCCCGTGGCGAAGCCGTTGCGGATTCCGGCGGTGGCCGTTCCGCCCGGCGAAATCACGCTGACGTCGCGATACACGCCGTACCCGATGGCGCCTCCCATTTCGTATTGCTGCGCCAAACACGCGCCGGCGCAAAAAGACCAGCCCAGACTTTCACACTAGCAGTAGACAACAGCCGGAGGGCGCGCGCAACCCTCTACCCCGCCAACGCCCGCGAGATCAGTTCCTGCGCCTCCTGCTGGATCTTCCGCAAATGGTCCTCACCGGCGAAGCTCTCCGCGTACAGCTTGTAGACGTCCTCGGTTCCCGAAGGCCGCGCCGCGAACCATCCGCGCCTGGTCTCCACCTTCAGCCCTCCGAGCGGAGCGCCGTTGCCGGGCGCGGCCGTGAGCATTCGCTCGATGGGATCTCCCGCCAGTTCGTGCGCGCTCACCTGCGCGGGCGAGAGGCGCTGCAATACCTCCTTCTGCTGTGGGGTGGCGGGCGCGTCGATGCGCTCGTAGACCGGCGCGCCGAACTGCCGCGTCAGAGCGCTGTAAATTTCCCCGGGGTCCTTGCCGGTGCGCGCCAGCATCTCGGCCGCCAGCAGCCCCATGATGATGCCGTCCTTATCGGTGGTCCAGACCGTGCCATCGCGGCGCAGGAGCGACGCGCCCGCGCTTTCCTCGCCGCCGAATCCCAGCGAGCCGTCCAGCAGGCCGTCCACAAACCACTTGAACCCCACGGGCACTTCCAACAGCCGGCGCCCCAGGTGTTTGGCCACGCGGTCTATCAGGCTGCTCGAAACCATCGTCTTGCCGACTCCGGCTTCCGCGCGCCAGCCCGGCCGGTTCCGGAAGAGGTACGAGATGGCCACGCAAAGATAGTGGTTGGGGTTGAGCAGGCCCGCGCTCCGCGTGACCACCCCATGGCGGTCGTGGTCGGTGTCGCAGGCGAACGCGACATCGAATTTGTCCTTCAGCGCGATCAGCCCCGCCATGGCATAGGGTGAAGAGCAATCCATCCGAATCTTGCCGTCCCAATCGACGGTCATGAAACTGAACGTGGGGTCCGCGCAGTCGTGCACCACCGTGAGCGGAAAGCCATACTGCTCGGCGATGCGGCCCCAGTACGCGACACCCGCGCCGCCCAGCGGATCGGCGCAGAGCTTGAGCCCGGCCCCGCGCACCGCTTCCATGTCCACCACCGATCCGAGGTCGTTCACGTATTCCGAAATGTAGTCGTGGCGGTGCGTGGTGGAAGCCGCCAGCGCCCGCGTGTAGCCGCAGCGGCGCACCTCTTGCAAACCGCCAGCGAGGATCTGGTTGGCGCGGTCCTCGATCCATCCGGTAGCGTCGGTGTCGGCCGGCCCGCCGTGAGGCGGGTTGTACTTGAAGCCGCCATCCTCCGGCGGATTGTGCGAGGGCGTAATCACGATGCCATCGGCGAGTCCCGTCTGAAGGCCACGATTGTGGGTAAGGATGGCGTGCGAGAGCGCCGGGGTCGGCGTGAAACCCCAGGCCCGGTCGGCCATCACGTCCACGTCGTTCCCGGCCAGCACCTCGAGCGCCGTGGCGAATGCCGGTTCGGAGAGCGCGTGCGTATCCTTCGCCAGGAACAGCGGCCCGTCCGCGCCGCCCTCTCGCCGGTACTGGCAGATCGCCTGGGTGATGGCCAGGATATGGTCCTCGTTAAACGAGCAATCAAACGACGATCCGCGGTGCCCCGAGGTGCCGAAACTCACCTTTTGGGAAGCCACGGAAACGTCCGGATGCTCCGCGTAGTAGGCTGTCACCAGCCGGGGGACATTGACGAGCATGGATGGCTCGGGAGGTTTACCTGCAAGCGGATGAAGTACCATCGATTCCAACTTACGCGTCTTGCCCCCTTTTGCGCAATCATGTTAGCTTGGAAATTAAGAGATTTTTGGGCCTCGATTCAAACTAATCCAAGGAGAATCACATGCCATTAGTGTCGATGCGGCAGCTACTCGATGAAGCGGCCAAGGGCGGCTACGGGGTTGGCGCGTTCAACGTCAACAACATGGAACAGATCCAGGCGATCATGGAGGCGGCCCGGGAAACCAAGTCGCCGGTCATCGTCCAGGCCAGCCGCGGCGCGCGCCAGTATTCGCAGGACCGTTTTCTGTATCACTTAATGATCGCGGCCACGGAACTCTACCCCGAAATTCCCACGGTTCTGCACCTCGACCACGGCAATAGCGTCGAGACCTGCAAGAGCGCCATCGACATGGGCTTCACCAGCGTGATGATGGATGGCTCCCTGAATCCCGACGGCAAGACCCCCTCCACCTTCGAATACAACGTGGATGCCACCCGCCAGGTGGTGGAGATGGCGCACGCCAAGGGCATTACCGTGGAAGGCGAGATCGGCTGCCTCGGCGGTATTGAAGACGGCCATGGCGCGGGCCTCGACGGTCTCAGCCACCTCACCGATCCCGACCAGGCGGTGGAGTTCGTCAAGCTCACCGGCCTGGACGCCCTGGCCATCGCCATCGGCACCAGCCACGGCGCTTACAAGTTCAGCCAGAAGCCCACCGGCGAGACGCTCAAGATGGGGCGGCTGATTGAGATCCACAACAAGCTGCCCAACGTTCACCTGGTGATGCACGGCTCCTCCAGCGTGCCCAAGGCATTGCAGGACATCATCAACCAGTACGGTGGCAAGTTGAAGCCCACCTGGGGCGTGCCGGTCGAGGAAATCCAGCTCGGCATCCGCAACGGCGTGCGCAAGGTCAACGTCGATACCGACAATCGCCTGGCCATCACGGGCGCCATCCGCAAGGTCCTCTGGGAAACGCCGGAGAAGTTCGATCCGCGCGACTACCTCAAGCCCGCGCGCGACGCCATGAAGAAGGTGGTGGCCGAACGCATGACGCAATTCGGCCAAGCCGGCCACGCCGGGGACTACGCGCCCATCCCGATGGAAACGATGGCCCGCCGCTACGCGCGCGAAGCCGTGGCGGTGTAAGCGGCGGTATTCCACTCCGCGCTGGTCACGGCAAGATCTCTATGGCCGTCCAGTGCTTATCTATCGAATTGCCAAGAAAATAGCCGCCCACGGTTCCGGCGGCCGCGATGCCGATTAGCGCGGCAGTGGCCGCCCCCTGGTTGTTGTTGCGGAGAAAGCCGCCCCCTATACCGATCGCGGCGCCCACCCCTGCCGTGAATCCCACGGCAAAGCCCACGGGTGTTCCCACGATCCGGCCCAACTTGCCTTTGGTCTGCATCTCGAACCGGTGTAACGTTGCGCGTGGCACCCGTACCGCACCCTTTGGGTAGGCCGTGCGGTCCGAGGTCTTCTGAACATCTACCAGCAGCGCGTCGGATTCCACGCCGGTTGCTTTGCCGGCGATGACCGCGCCACCCGGCATGGCGATGGACACCGTGTTGCCCACCACTACCGTGAGGCCTTCCCATTTGACATGCATCAGCGCTGCAGCGTCCGCCAGCAGCGGCGCCGCCAACAGTAGGGCCAACGACCTGGCCCGGATTGCAGTTCCCCTCATGTAATCCACTATCGCATTTCGCCCTGCTCTATGTGCGCCCCCGATGCAGCCGCGCTTGAATATGCGATAATCTCTGAGAACAGAGGTGACTTGATGCTCCTTCGAAAAACGGTTCCGTGCTCCTGTCTGGTTGTTGCCACGCTTTTCGCTACGGCCGCCGCGGCCCAGAACGCCCAGCCGCGGCGTGAGCCAGACGTGCCTTTCGTGCCCACCACCGAAGAGGCGGTGGCGGCCATGTTGAAACTCGCGGATGTGAAAAAGACCGACATCGTATACGACCTCGGCTGCGGAGACGGCCGAATCGTCATTGCCGCCGCCAAAACCTATGGGGCGCACGCCGTCGGTATCGACATCAACCCCGTGCGCCTCGCCGAGGCGAGAGAGAACCTCAAGAAAGCGGGCCCGGAAGTGGCGAAGCTGGTCCGGTTCGAAGAAAACGATCTGTTCCAGGCCGACATCCACGAGGCCACCGTCGTGACCCTCTTCCTGCTCTCCAGCGTCAACCTGAAACTGCGTCCCAAGCTGCTTGCCGATTTGAAGCCGGGCACGCGGGTGGTTTCCAACACCTTCGATATGGGCGATTGGAAGCCGGACAAAGAGTTCACCGTCGGCAGTCCGGATGAGGAAACTTACCTGAGCCACCACCTCTTCTTGTGGATCGTTCCGGCGCGCAAGTAGCGCCCGTGTTCCTCCTGTTAGAATGAAGCTTATCCACTCCCAGGGAGGAACCGCCTAACTTGAACTCTGCAATTCTCGCCTTGGAAGACGGCACTGTCTTCGAAGGCAGGAGTTTTGGTGCGCCCGCCGAGCGGTCCGGAGAAGTGGTTTTCAATACCGCGCTCACCGGCTACCAGGAAGTGTTCACCGATCCCTCCTATTCCGGCCAGATCGTCATCCTCACCAACCCGCAGATCGGAAATTACGGAACCAGCCGGGAAGACAACGAATCCGCCCGTCCCTACATTGAGGGCCTGGTGGTGCGCGAATTCTCCGCCATCTCGAGCAACTGGCGCTCGGATGCGGAAGCCGGCGCCTTTCTCGGCCAGGCCGGCATCCCCGTGGTTTCCGATCTCGATACCCGCGCGCTGGTCCGCCACCTGCGCACGCGCGGCGTGATGCGCGGGGTGCTGTCCGCCATCGAGAAAGATGCGTCGAAGCTCGTCGAACGAGCCCGCGCCATCCCAACCATGGCCGGCCTCGACCTCGCCAGCCGCGTCTCCACGCCCGAGCGTTACGAATGGACCAGGCCCGTGGACGCATGCTCGCCATCGGAATCCATCGCCCGCGCGCCCCAGCCCAAGCACCACGTGGTGGCCTACGATTACGGCATCAAGCACAACATCCTGCGCCGCCTGGTGCAGGTGGGCTGCCGCGTCACCGTGGTTCCCGCGCTCACCTCCGCCGAAGACGTGCTGGCGCTCAAACCCGACGGCGTTTTCCTTTCCAACGGGCCGGGCGACCCCGAGCCGCTCCACAACCAGGTGGCCAACATCCGCAAGCTCATCGGCCGAAAACCCATTTTCGGCATCTGCCTGGGCCACCAGTTGCTGGGCCTGGCGGTGGGCGGCAGGACCTACAAGCTGAAATTCGGCCATCGCGGCGCCAATCACCCCGTGCGCAACGAAATCACGCGGCGCGTCGAAATCACCTCTCACAACCACGGGTTCGCAGTCGATCCGGATTCGCTCAACCTCAACCAGGTGGAGATCACGCATGTGAACCTTAACGACCAGACGCTAGAAGGTTTCCGCCACCGAGTCCATCCGGTGTTTTGCGTGCAGTACCACCCCGAGGCCGCGCCCGGCCCTCACGATTCCCACTACCTGTTCGACGATTTCGTGAAGCTCATGAGTGGCAAATAGCCGATGCCCCGACGCAACGATCTCCATCGCATCCTGATCATCGGCTCCGGGCCGATCGTCATCGGCCAGGCCTGCGAGTTCGATTATTCCGGGACCCAGGCGGCCAAGGCCCTGCGCGCCGACGGCTACCAGACCGTGCTTGTCAATTCCAACCCGGCCACCATCATGACCGATCCGGACCTGGCCGGAAAAACCTACGTCGAGCCGCTCACCGTGCCCTATCTCGAAGAGATCATCCGCCGCGAGAAGCCCGACGCGCTGCTCTCCACCGTGGGCGGGCAGACCGGCTTGAATCTTTCCGTGGAGCTGGCGGAAGCCGGCGTGCTCGACAAGCACGGAGTGGAGCTGATCGGCGCCAAGATCGACGCCATCAAGAAGGCCGAAGACCGCCTGCTGTTCAAGGACGCCATGCGCAAGATCGGCCTCGAGACGCCGCAGTCGCAGCTCGTCAACAGCATCAAGAGCGGCCAGGAATTCGCCGCGCGCATCGGCTATCCGTGCATTTTGCGCCCCAGCTTCACCCTCGGCGGCACGGGCGGCGGCATCGCTTACAACCAGGAAGAGCTGGCCGAGATTCTGGAGCGCGGCCTGGCCCTTTCGCCGGTACACGAAGTCCTCATCGAGGAGAGCGTGCTGGGTTGGAAGGAGTTCGAGTTGGAGGTCATGCGCGACTTGGCCGACAACTGCATCATCGTCTGCTCCATCGAGAATTTCGACGCCATGGGCGTCCACACCGGCGATTCCATCACCGTGGCGCCGGCGCAGACCCTCACCGACCGCGAATACCAGATGATGCGCGATGGCGCCATCCGCTGCCTGCGCGAAATCGGCGTGGATACCGGCGGCTCCAACGTGCAGTTCGCCATCAATCCGCGCGACGGCCGCATGGTGATTATCGAAATGAACCCGCGCGTCTCGCGCAGTTCCGCGCTGGCCTCCAAGGCCACCGGCTTCCCCATCGCCAAGATCGCCGCCAAGCTGGCCGTGGGCTACCGCCTCGACGAAATCCCCAACGACATCACGCGCAAGACGCCCGCCTGTTTCGAGCCCACCATCGATTACGTGGTGGCCAAGATTCCCAAGTGGGCCTTCGAGAAATTCCCCGGAGTGGATGCCACCCTGGGCACGCAGATGAAGTCCGTCGGCGAGGTCATGGCCATCGGCCGCACGTTCAAAGAGGCGCTGTGGAAGGGCATGCGCAGCCTGGAGACCGGCAAGGCGTTCGGCTCCGAAAAGTTCGACAAGAACCTGGTCGCCCAGAAGCTCATCACCCCCACGCCCGACCGACTGAACTACATCCGCTTCGCCATGGCCAACGGCTACGGCGTGGCGGAGATCCACGAGCTGACCGCCATCGACTCCTGGTTCCTGGAACAGGTCAAAGAGGTGGTGGATTTCGAGGCTGAAGTGGGCACCGACCTGGCCGCAGCCTCGAGAGAGACTTTCCGCCGCGCCAAACGCTACGGCATCTCCGACGTGCAGCTTGCCAAAGCCTGGGGCTCGGATGAGATCGCCGTGCGCACCCGCCGCAAGGAACTGGGCGTGCGCGCCGTCTTCAGCCGCGTGGACACCTGCGCCGCCGAATTCGAAAGCTTCACTCCCTACTTGTATTCGAACTACGAAACCGCGTGCGAAGCCGATCCCGCCGCCGGCAAAAAGGTCATGATCCTGGGCAGCGGCCCCAACCGCATCGGGCAGGGCATCGAGTTCGATTATTGCTGCTGTCACGCCTCCTTCGCGCTGCAAGAGATGGGCGTCGAGTCGATCATGGTCAACTGCAACCCCGAGACCGTCTCCACCGACTACGACACCAGCGACCGCCTCTATTTCGAGCCGCTCACGCTCGAACACGTCCTCAACATCTGCGACACCGAAAAACCCGACGGCGTCATTGTGCAGTTCGGCGGCCAGACTCCGCTCAACCTGGCGCTGCCGCTCAAGCGCCTGGGCGTGCCCATCATCGGCACCGATCCCACCGATATCGACCTCGCCGAAGACCGCAAGCTGTTCGGCAAACTGCTCGACGATCTCGCCATTCCGTGCCCCGCCAACGGCGCGGCCACCAGCATCGAAGAGGCCTGTGAGGTGGCCCGCCGCATCGGCTATCCCGTGCTGGTGCGGCCCAGCTACGTGCTGGGCGGCCGGGCCATGGTGATCGCCTACGACGAAGAAACGGTGCGCCAGTACATGCGCGAGGCGGTGACCTTTTCGCAGGAACGCCCCGTGCTGGTCGATCGCTTCCTGGAAGACGCCACCGAAGTCGATGTGGACGCCTTGAGCGACGGCGACGACGTGCTCATCGCCGGCATCATGGAGCACATCGAAGAGGCCGGCGTGCACTCCGGCGACAGCTCCTGCGTGCTGCCGCCGCAATCGCTGGCGGCGGGGAACCTCCGCACCATCGAAGACTACACCGTGCGGCTCGCCAAGGCCCTCCATGTGATCGGCTTGATGAACGTGCAGTACGCCATTCAGAACGGCACGGTCTACGTGTTGGAAGTGAACCCGCGCGCGTCGCGCACGGTGCCTTACGTGAGCAAGGCCACGGGCGTGCCGCTGCCCAAGATCGCGGTGGGCCTGATGTGGGGCCGCAAGCTGAAGGACTACGGCCGCGCGTCGGGCGTGCTTTCGGTGCCGCAGGATTTCGTCAAATCGCCGGTCTTCCCGTTCAACAAATTCCCCGGCGTGGACCCGGCGCTCGGCCCCGAGATGCGTTCCACCGGCGAAGTGATGGGCGTAGGCGTCAACTTCGGCGAGGCGTTCCTGAAGGCGCAGATCAGCGCCGGCAGTCCGCTTCCCGAAAAAGGCACGGTTTTCCTGAGCGTGAACGACCACCACAAGCCCGAGGCCGTCGAGGTGGCCCGGCGCTTCACCGATCTCGGCTTCCGCCTGGTGGCCACGCGCGGCACCGCCGCCGCCCTGCGCAACGCGGGGCTGACAACCAAGATGGTGTTCAAGGTGAACGAGGGCCGCCCCAACGTGGTAGACCTGCTAAAAGGCGGCGCGATTCAGCTTGCGGTGTACACCACCGCCGGCGCGCCGGCCTTCAATGATGAGAAGGCCATCCGTCGCAGCGCGGTGACGTATCGCGTTCCCTGCATCACCACCATGAGCGGCGCGCGCGCGGCCGCCGACGCCATCGCCGCGCGAGTGCGCGACCCGATACGGGTTTGGAGCTTGCAAGAGATTCACGCAAAGACGGTGGCGTGAGGCGGCGACGGCTCCGAAGCGCCACTTGCCGCGCGCTACGAACCGTAGTACATTGTAGGCCGCGCGGGCCTCCCTGTTCCGGGGGCTTTCGTGCAGAAGGAGATGTAATGGTGGACGAGAGTGCTTATATCAATGCCGTCGGTGATCTGCGAACGGCGCTCGTGGAGTACAAGCCAGGCCAGAAGGAGTACGACAACACGGTCGCGTGTCGGGAGGAGGCGTTCGCGAGGTATCGGCCGATCTTTTCAACTGCCCACATCCCGGATTTGTCCAAAGAGGAGTTCACTTCCTTTCTGTACATCGAAAACAACCGCCACTGGGACCACCTTTACCGCAAGGGGTTGGGAGCCGCCGCCGATATGAATCGGCTCCGTGAGGCTCTCGGACTCCTCTTGGATGAAGCCCAACCAATCGAAAAGCGATTCTCAGAGGCGCTTGGCAAGGTGGCCGGCCTGGGGAAGGCCATTGCCAGCGCCATTCTGACAGTTGCCTACCCTGAGAAGTACGGCGTTTGGAACAACACGTCGGAAGGCGCGCTGCAGAAGCTCGGAGTCTGGCCTCAATTTGAGCGTGGGGAAGGGATAGGCGCACGGTACGCGGGGGTGAACAGCCTGCTTGCGAGGTTACGCGCCGACTTGGGAACCGACTTTTGGACGCTGGATTTGCTGTGGTTCTCGCTGCCGGAGCGCGACGAGGTGGCACCCCCGCCCGGCGTGACCCCTGCCGAAGCCGCCGCTATCGGCGGAGCCTTCTCATTGGAAAAACAGCTTGAGGATTTCCTTCTCGACAACTGGGAGCATACAGTCCTCGGGCGGGACTGGGATGTCGGGGACGGAGAAGGAAACGACGGAGATCAGTATCCGACCGAAGTTGGACCGATCGATATCTTGGCCAAACACAAGACGAAGCCGGCCTTTCTGGTCGTGGAACTCAAGCGCGGCCAGAGCTCCGATCAGACCGTGGGACAGGTCCTTCGTTATATCGGCTTCGTGAAGAAGCAGCTGGCCAAAGACGGTCAGACGGTCGAGGGCCTCATTATCGCGCACAAAGCGGATAAGGCCACCGCTTACGCTATCTCCACGCTCCAGAACGTCAAAATGATGACCTATGGGATCGAGTTTCACCTGACGGACTTCGCGGGGTTGCCGTAATGAGTCCTATACGCAGAGCCGTCCCCGGCCTCGTATCCGGAGCGAGCGGCGCCGGCGTCACCTGTGCCGCTAGCGTTGTGTCCCACCGTACTACGCCACTGCTTGAAGCCCGTTCTTGGCAACCAGGGAGAGCAGTTTTAGCGAGGCCCCTTGTGGGCGCTTTTCTCCGCGTTCCCACTGGCTGACCAAGCCGGTTGTCACGTTGAGATGGCGGGCAAAGACTGCCTGGCTGGCGCCTTCCCTCAGACGGAGCGCGCGGATTTCCTTCGGCCTCAGCGGACGTACCGGTGTGAGGCACAGTTCATCGAATCCCCGCATCGTGCGCTTGTCCATCGCTCCGGCCGCGTGCAGACCTTCGGCGGTTTCGTGCACCGACGCCATCAGGGGACTACGGTATTGTTTTCTCGTCACAGGTCACCTCTAGCAGTACTCCCGACGCAACCACTCGCGCCATCGTCTTCCCGTCGTAGGCCAACATTTCGGCCGCGAGTCTCTTGAGGGCGGCCAAGTCTTCTCTCTCGATGTTGTCCTTTTCGTTCTTCGCGAAGCCGTGAACGAAGATGGCCCGTGTGCCCGCTCTGAACACAATCAGCGTTCGAAATCCGCCGGACTTCCCTTGGCCGGGACGCGCGATCCGCTGCTTGATCACGC
>Ga0326727_10001568_pt1 | contig 83402 bp, 67 predicted proteins | sample MB2enrmetagenome_FD_207643 | JGI IMG/M metagenome (GOLD analysis project Ga0326727, IMG submission 207643) | Lab enriched peat soil microbial communities from McLean, Ithaca, NY, United States - MB29MY | ecosystem: Environmental > Terrestrial > Soil > Wetlands > Peat | place: USA: New York... | reverse complement strand
GCGGAGTTCATCCCGCAGGGACAGAACCGGAACGGTTCTGCTAAAGGCCCTGCGGAGGCGTAGCAGCGCTACGCCGCACAATTTCACTCGTGAAATTGGACCGCGAAGGCGCCCGAAGGGTGAGGCCGCAGGCCGAAGTCACAAAAGGGCTTTCGAGGACGGCGGCGAGATGGCTGTTTTTCAACAACCACCTATATGCGGCGGTGGGCCGCGATTACCTCTTTGACCGCTGTAACGACGTCGGCGACATCGTCCGCCGTCATCCTGGGGAAGAGCGGAAGGGAGAGTATCCGCTCCGACGCATAGCTGGCAACCGGCAGGTCATCATCGGCGATCCCCAGGTGATCGCGGTAGTAGGGATGATGGTGGATGGCCTTGTAGTGCAGCCCGCTGCCGATATTGCGCTTCTTCAACTCGTCCATGAACTGGTCGCGGTTGATATCCAGTTTTTCGATCCTGACCAGCGGCGTATAGAGATGCCAAGCGTGGCGCTGGTCATAGGGCGCATAGGCGGGCAACGCCAGCTCGGCAACGTCGGCAAACTCACGGTTGTACTGTTCGGCGATCCCGGTCCGCGTATCGATAAACCGGTCCAGTTTGGGGAGTTGGTGGATGCCGATGGCGGCCTGGATGTCCATCATGTTGTATTTGAAGCCGGGCATGAGGATGTCGTAGTTGGGGGTGCCGCTGGCGGCAAAGCGCTTCCAGGCCTCGCGGCTCATGCCGTGGAATTTGAGCAGTGCAATCTCCTCGGCCAGGGCCTCGTCGGCCGTGCAGACCATGCCCCCCTCGCCGGTGGTGATGTTCTTGTTGGGGTGGAACGAAAAGATGGAGATGGAGTCCAGCGAGCCGATGCGCCTGCCTTTGTACTCGGTGCCCGCGGCGTGGGCCGCGTCCTCGATGACGGTCAGGCCGTGTTCGCGAGCCAGGGCGAAGATCGGGTCCATGTCGCAGGATTGGCCGGCAAAGTGCACCGGGATGACGGCCCGGGTGCGGGGAGAAATCTTTTCCCTGATCTTTTCCGGATCGATGTTGAGGGTGCCGGGCTCGATGTCCGCCAGGACCGGCGAGGCGCCGCAGAGGATGACCATGCTGACCGTGGAGGCGAAGGTCATGGGGGTGGTGATGACCTCGTCCCCCTCTTTTATTCCGAGGGCCAGGAGGGTGAGGTGCAGGCCGGCGGTGGCGGAGCTCAGGGGGATGGCGTAGGGGGCCCCCACATAGGCCTTGAAGGCATCCTCGAAACGTTTGACCTTGGGGCCGGTGGTGATCCAGCCGGATTTCAGGGAGTCAACGACCTCGTTGATCTCGTCGTCGTCGATGGTGGGGGTGGAGAAGGGGAGAAAGGTTTCGCGCATGTTTTAAGTGCTCCTTAAAAATTTTCGGTTATCCAGGGTAAAATGACAATATCAAATCAATGTTGTCCGGTTTGGTATTTGCAGTTAGCTCCCCCTCCCGCAAGGGGCGGGGGGACTTTAGAGCATGTTTCAGTCATTGCAATTTCCTAACCGGCCACTGCTGATATCAAATGACAATAAATGTTGTCAGTGAGAAGAGTTGAATTGTTCGAGTCCGTGCTGGCTCCCCAGCGCGGTCAAATCTGGGCACTGGAAAGAGCAAATATTCTTGTAATGTGTCGCGGTGTGAATAATGCGGTCTTACCGTGTTAGAGTTTTCGCCGCTGTTGGGCTCAAAATCCTATGAAATAATATTTACCGAATAATACAGTTTTCAAGTTATTGTCGTCACCGAACCGGTGTTAAAAGAAAAGCACTATGCTTGCCTTTAAATTTACCCGTGCCGATAATTTGACCTGCATCATTGATACCGGTTGCTAATTCTAATATCCACCCACTATTAGGATCTATGAGACTATTCAAGTCAGTTATCATACCATTTTCAAACAACATAGCATGCGTAACATTGCTAGCTGTGTGAGAATTTCCAACAATTTGTCCAAAGTTGTTTATGCACCTTGCAGTGCTGAAATCTCCTCCTAAAGTGCCCAGGTCGATGACTCTGCCACCACTGAACTCTACGGCATGAAACCCTTTCCCAGTATCTGCAGAACCCACCGCTACCCCTGAGTCATTGATGCTCTGTGCATCGCTGGAACCGCCCAAACTGCCGAGGTCAGTCACGTCCCCATTGGCAAAAAGTGCAGCATGATAATGAATATTATTGCCAGACAAATAGGATGAACCTACAACTTGTCCAGACTTATTAATGCTCGTGGCGTAGCTATTTCTTCCTCCGAGGGTGCCGAGATCAATAACTTTCCCACCAACAAATAGCGCTGCATGTGTTGCCCCATCGGCTGTTAAAGACTCACCTACGATCTGTCCGGGATCATTGATGCCGTTAGCCCGACTACTATTGCCGCCCAAGGTACCGAGATCAATAACAGTTCCATTGTTGTATAACGCTGCATGGGCAGCAGGGGCTGCGCCGCGAGGCTTAGTTATACTGTAACCAACCACTTGCCCAGAATTATTGATACCAAAAGCGAAGCTGGGGTCTATACCTAAGCTGCCCAAATAATGCATTTTACCTTCAGCAAAAAGGACCGCATGTACATTTTGATTTGGGTTTGCTTTGTCATTTGATTGGGATATCCCAGCGACCTGGCCAAGATTATTTATACTCGTTACCAAACCTCCAATTCCAGTCACGATATCGGTATAAAGTAAAGTCACGGTATAATGTTCGGCAAAAGATATAGCAGCAGTTGATGCTTGAATTGCCGTCAACAAGAGAAGCATCATTGTTGGCAATATTATTTTGCGACGATTTATTTTCATCTTTCTACCTCTCGAGGCTATTCCACGTTTCAGTAACACAGGGGCTTAGAAATACGGCATTCAACACCCGCAAGAAATGGTGGCATCGATCAAATACCGAAAAGCGCCAGATCGTCCATTCTGTGTTCCCACACCCAATCGATGCCTTCGGCTGCCTCATAGCCGAGATAAGAACTATCAAAGTAGCCGCACAGCAGCAGGTTAAATTGAATCCTCTTGCCAAAGATAATGTGCATTTGCGCCATTATTGCCGAATTGAACTTACGGTACTTGTTCGTTTTTCCAAAGCCGTCAACTGATTGAATTTTGAAAAACATCGGCAGTTGCCTAGCCTTCGCATTTTTCGGCATGATAACCACATCAATCGGGATGTTTACACTCCGCACCTTGTTTTCGAGCTTCACCGGCACATTCATGCGGAAACTGAAGGTGCCGGGCTGCATCGCATCGAAACGGGTGCCGTCGCCGGGAGGGAGTTGGGTGTAACCGCGCGCCTCAAGCCATGTCTTGATCGCGGCCAATTGGCGTTTTTCCTGGGCGTTCCGGATGATCGGGTTGGCAACCGAACCGCAGAGCCGGTCGGCAACAATGGTGGCGGCCCGGTGAATCTCTGTTTCGGTAGGTGTCTTTTCTGTTCCAAGCCAGACAAAGATGTCGGGATCGGCCATTTTCCCTATGATTGCCCCGATCTTGGCGAGTTCCCGATCGACATCAGCGGCGGCCATCCGAGCCGGGAGCTTTTTTTCGTTCTCTATGCGTTTGACCATTCCGGCCGGTACGCCGGCAAGGCCAATCAGTCGGTCAACCGCTAGCGGAGGGCAGGTGGACATGCGAAGCGTTGGGAGAATATCCGGGGTGTTACGGAAGATGGCCGGGTTGATTTTGGTCAGATAACTGGCTGCAAAAAGGGCGGCCTCTACGTCCTTGGTCGTCTGGATGCGCGTATTGCGGAAAGCTGTGGGCGCAAATTCCATGAACCAGTCGTTGTACATATCGACAGATTGGGCAATGTCGGTTTTCCACTGAAGCGGCTTGTTACTATTTACCGGCATAATGCCTCCGAATGCAGAAATGGCCTTCCCTTCGAAACGCCTCTTACCGGTTCGAGATCAGCTGCCGCCTGCCCGATTCCCCCACAATCCGCGGGATGGGATGGTTCTATCGCATATTCCTGAAGGCAATGACGTGGTTTCATGGCGCCTTCCCCCACCCCCTAACCCCCTCCCGCAAGGGGCGGGGGGACTTTCAAGAACCTTTTAAAAGCCGTTAGTGGAATCATTTTTTTGCATCGGTTAAAAGTGGTGGTCAAATATGAAGGTTTGAAACGGGTCTTTCCTCTTGGGAACCTACTTGTGGTAGAATAGGTTCGCGATGCTGGAACGAAACCAGTTTTTTGCCAGATGCTGCTTGTCTCTGAAGGATGTCGTGAAATATTGCATCGGCGTTGTGTCCGAATTGATTTGCATATTGTTCTCTCAATGAGCGCGTCTCTGTGACAATGGGATCTTTCCACATAGCCTAAACCTCCTCTGTTAGTTCTTGCGGTGTGCAGATAATGGGCGGCTCGTAACCAAGAGCCCGGCAGGTGGCCTCAATTTTAGGCCGGGTATGAGCGTTGGCAATGTGTGTACAGTTCCAAGTTAGAAAATATTCCATGCCGTTCACCGTTGCAATAGCTACATGGTAAGCGTCAATTTCAGCATTCGTTGGCAGGGCATGACGACGAATGAGTTCTTGACCCAATACCAGCACCTCCTCTGTTGCTTGTAGCTCCATTATATCAGCGATTGCCTCAAGACGACGACTTATTGCGTCAGGATGCCCGAGACTGGCTTCAGCAATTACAAACTCCGAGATGAATACATCGTAGTTGCTCCGTTGCGTCTCCCACCACTCGATGGTTACATTCTGGTTGGCCATTGCACGGATGTCGTTGCTTGGACGTGCAGCAAGATAGCTGATAACCGAAGTCTCTATGTAAACTTTAGCGTTCAAAATGCCTCCTGCTAAATTGCGGATATAAATTCCTGTGCTGCTAATGGGTTTCACGATCTGTCATACTGGAACGCCTTCTTCCAAAATTACTCGAATAATTGGAGATGAACGTAAGGCAGATTCTTCGATCTCGTATCTGCTGAACAAAAGAGTAGTGACAACAATTCCGGTTTCCAGCGTCATCTCCCAAGCGGCATTTTTCACCATGTTTCTCAACTCTTTGTCAACTGTTTCAAATTCCATGAAAATATCCATATCGGAAAACTCATCAGCATCGCCACGCGCTCGGGAGCCGAAAAGCCGGAAGTCAAGCAAAGGTGTGAGTTTTGATACGCGTTTTTTCAGTTCCCTTGCGGTCTGGAGATCATTTTGAGTCATGGGCATTTTTCGCCTCCTTACTTACCGGTTCGATATCAGCCGCCGCCTGCCCGATTCTCCCACAATCCGCGGGCTGGGATGGAGCAGTGGGAGCAGATGGTCAAGTTCACCCTTTTTGAGGATGATCAGCACCGGGGTGTCGCCCTCCCACATCCGCAGCAACGCCTGCTGGTCCGGAAACCAGGTGGATTGATCCCCCTGTTTGCTGCCGAACTCCAGTTCGTCCGGTTTGTCGGTGACCATGATCCGTTGCTGGGTGTACCAGGAAACCGCCTGCTGGGGACCGAAGGTAACAATTCGCGTCTGCGGCCCGGCCAGTGAGCGTGCTTGCAGCGCCAGGCTGCGGGGCGATTCGGCTTGGGCGATGGGCACCATTATCAGCCGCGGGATGAAAATTTCAAGCAGAAAGGAACAAAGACAAAATGCAACCACCATGCGGAGCGGGTTATAGCCTGCGGATGCCATGGCCGCAATCCCCTGTACGAGGAACAGGACGGCAATGACCGTGCCCGAGGCGGCGGAGATGGGCGGAGCGTTGTTTATGAACTGATGCAGCGGGTCGCTCAGGCTGGGAATGGAGCCTGCCAGCAGGTTCGCCAACTCCGGCAGGCGAGTATAGGCCAAACCGGCGACGCCTAAAATGGTCAGGGTTATTCCCAGCAGAACCGAGGCCAGCTTGATTTCGCGGCCGTGGCCATCCAGTACCCCGTCTATGCGGCTGGCGATCAGGATGGCCAGGGGAGGAAAGACCGGCAGGATGTAGGGAACCAGCTTGGAGTTGGACTTGGAGAAGAACAGAAAAATCAGAACCGTCCAGATCAGCAGATAGAGCCCGGCCTGGTTGTCGTCATAATGACGGTCGCGCCAGGCCCGGGACAGGGCGCCGGGGATGAAGAACGACCAGGGCAGCATGGTTGCCGCCAGTACCGGCACAAAGAACCAGAACGGCTGGTAGCGGCCATGCACCGTACTGGTGAAGCGCTCAAAGTGTTCGTGGATGAAGAAAAAATGGGCAAATCCGGGATTTTTCAGGGAGACGGTCACAAACCAGGGAGCGGCGATGACAAGGAACAGCGCCAGCCCGGTGGCGATACGCATCTCCCCGAGCAGCTTCCAGCGTCCCCCCAACAGCAGGTAAAAGAAGATGATGCCGGCCGGGAAAACAATGCCGATCAACCCCTTGGCCAGCACAGCCAATGCACAGAACAGATAAAAAGCGTACCAGGGGAACGGGATGCTGCGGCGCCCCTCGCGCTGGCCGGCTATGATAAAGGCGCCCAGTGCGGCCGTGAGGCAGAGAGTCAGCAGCATATCGGTCAGGATGATGCGCGACTGGAGCACAAAGCCGGCCGATGTCCCCAGGATCAGCGTCGCAAGCAGGGCCGTGCGCCGCCCGTAGAGACGCCTGGCTATGATATAGGTCGCCAATATGGTCAGCACGCCGCACAGCGCCGAAGGGAGGCGGGCGGCATGCTCGGTGAGGCCGGACAGTTTGAGCGAAGCGGCGTTCAGCCAGTACAGGAGCGGAGGTTTTTCGAAATACTTGACGTAATTGAGGGTCGGGGTTATGAAATCCCCCTGCTCCAGCATCTCCCGGGGAATCTCGGCGTAGCGCCCTTCGTCGGGATCGATCAGCGGCAATCCGCCCAGAAACTGGAGAAAAGGGAAGCCCAGGACAACGGCAAGGATTACCAAGTCCCGCAACCAGCCGCTCTCCCTGCCGGCGACGTATCCCTTGAGGTCTCTCACGGCGATTCTCCCTTTTCCCGGCGCACGAGGTCAAAAGGTTCGACCGCAAAGGGCGGCGCAAGGAGTATGCGCTGGTTGGGATTGGCGGCGTCGGCCTCGACCGAATCCCCCTCCGGCGTCAGGATTCTCAGCCCCTGGACCGTCAGCCGTTCCGCCCGCATGGCGGGACCGATGAATTCCAGTTCATCGCCCCGACGGATGCGGTTGCGCACACCGACCACAACCTCGCCGTTGGTATGTGAGGACTCCACCAGCCCGACGAACTCGTGGCTGCGGATATAGGCCGAGTGATACTCCTGCCCCACGTCGCGGGGAGCCCCGAAGAGAAAGCCGGTGGTATACCCCCGGTGGCTCAGTTTGGCCAGCTCCTGCAACCATTCCGGTTGGCAGCGCCAGCCGGACGGGTCTGAACGATACTCGTCCAGCGCCTGGCGGTAGACCCGCAGCACCGAGGCCACGTAATTGATTCCTTTCATGCGCCCCTCGATCTTGAGCGCCGACACCCCGCACCGAACCAGTGTCGGCAGGTGTTCCAGCAGGCAGAGATCGCGGGAGTTGAAGATAAAGGTGCCGTTTTCGTCTTCCACTACCGGGAGGTATTCGCCGGGGCGGGTTTCCTCAACCAGGTGGTAACTCCAGCGGCAGGGGTGGGCGCATTCTCCCTGGTTGGCATCGCGGCCGGCCAGCGCGCTGGAGATCAGGCAGCGGCCCGAATACGAGATGCACAGGGCGCCATGGACAAATGCCTCGAATTCCAACTCCGGGGCTTGGGCCACGGTCTCGCGAATAGCGTCCAGGCTCATCTCCCGCGCCAGATTGATCCGCCGGACCCCTTGCTGGCCCCAGAACCGGGCGCTGCGCCAGTTGATGGTGTTGGCCTGGGTGGAGAGGTGCAGTTCGCGTTGGGGGGAGATGTCGCGCACCATGGCAATGACACCCGGATCAGCCACAATGTAGGCATCAAATGGGAACGGCGCCGTCTGGCGGAGAAACTCGTCAAGCCGCGGCAGCGCATCGTTATGGGGATAACTGTTGACTGTCAGGTAGGTCTTCACCCCGCGGCTATGGCAGTAGTCGAGGGCTTCCGGCATTTCATCGATGCTGAAGTTGTCCGACAGATTGCGCAGACCGAATGCGTGCCCCCCCAAGTAGACGGCGTCGGCGCCGTAGTGAACGGCGATCTTGAGTTTTTCCATGTTGCCGGCCGGGGCCAGAAGTTCTGGGGTGTTCACGGATGATTCCCGTCGTAATATGGGGGCTGGGTGTAAGTAAAAATGCTAGCATATTCTGCCGGTTAATTAAACCTAGAAAAACAATTGTCCGCAGCCTGCCTGGAAAAGGTTGACCGAAGCGGGGCTATTGCCGTCGTTTTAACCTTTGTTCGTCCGAACTATCGAATGACATTCATGCCGGGCAATAAATTCAGTGCCTAAACTACCGTTAATTTTCCCGTGGCGAATGAATATGAACACGGCAGTCCGGCGATCCGGTTCGGAAAGCCAGCTTTCACTTGACAAACGCAAGTTTATGGCATTAATTTATGAAAATATCCTGACATTTGGAGGAATTATGCCATCCGGCATCCGCTGGGCAGCATGTTTTGCCGCTTCTTTCGCGCTGGCCGGTTGTGCGTCGAGCGACCTCGTGGTCAAGCGCCAGACCGAGACTGAGGCGAAGGTCGAACATCTTATCCAGTCCGACAAGAAGCTTGAACAGCACGTAAATGAGCTGTCCGGTCAGGCCCAGTCGCAGGAAGATCAGACCAAGTCTGTAAACGCTCAACTCAAGCAGCTTCAGGACGCCATCAGGGAATTGAGGGCCGCCCAGGATGAACTCAAGGCCCGAATCTCACTGCAGGCTGCACCCAAGATCGAGGTCATCAACCCGGAGCCCGTCCCCAAGAGTAAGGATTACGGCCCCCCGTCCGACTATGTCAAGGCATTCGGCCTTTACAGCGCCAATAGTTTTCCGGCCGCCATCGAGGCATTCGAAGCATTCCTCAAGAATGACCCCAAAAGCAGCTACGCCGCCAACGCCGTCTATTGGATCGGTGAGTGCCACTACAGCCTGTCCGAGCTTGCCCCGGCGCGCGACGCCTTCCAGAAAGTTGTGAACGATTATGCAAAAAGCGCCAAGGTCCCGGATGCGCTCTTGAAGCTGGGGTACACCCTGGCAGCCATGAACGAGAAGGATAAGGCTGCTGCTGCCTACGAACACCTGATCAAGGCGTATCCCGGCAGCCCGGCTGCAGCCAAGGCACGGGAGCGGCTGACCGCCAATTGAGAAACTTGTCGCGTTTCCCGATGTTCACTCATTAGGAAAGACCGAGGTGCGTATGAAAATCAGATTTGCCGTGCTGTTGTTTACTTTGGCATTGTTCGTGCCCGGCTTGGCCTTGGCCGCGGATGAGGAACCCACCACCTACACCATAAAGAAGGGCGATACCCTCTGGGGGCTGTCGGAACGCTTTGTCAAAGACCCCCGCTACTGGCCGAATATGTGGTCGAAAAACGGCCAGATCACCAATCCTAACCTGATCTATCCGGGGCAAAAGGTGCGGGTGTTCCCCGACCGGCTCGAATTCGAGCCCGGAGAGCAGGAGGCAGGTTCATCGGCAACCACCACCAAGCAGGCTGCTGCGGCTGCCCAAGAGGAAGCCATTGCCGAGGTGTCCGCCGAACGCACGTATAGCGTTCGGGGCAATGAGGGTTTCCTTATGGAAACCGACTACAGGCCTGCCGGCTTTGTCGTCACCATCCTCCATGACCGTATCGTGGCCGGGGATGACGATATCGTTTACACCGATATTGGAAGGGTGCAGGGAGTAAAAGGTGGGGAGAAGTTTTCGGTCTACCGGAAGGAGGGGACTATCAGCCATCCCCTTACTAACGAAATCATGGGCGCCAAGGTGGTTCCGTTGGGAACGCTGCAACTGACCGACCTGGAGCAAAATGCCTCGCGGGCCATCATTACCAAGGCTTATCAGGAGATCTCCCCCGGCTCCTATCTGGTGCCGTACCGCGACGACAAGCGCCGCGAGGTTGCCCTCAAGATGCCGGCCAGGGAACTGAAAGGGTACATCATCGAAAGCTACAGCGGGACCACGATCATCGCTGCCGGCGACATCGTCTACATAGACCTGGGAAGCGCCCAGGGGGCCGAAGCGGGTAATATGCTCTACGTCATCCGCGACGTGGCCCCTGATCAACACTACGTTGAGGGGCGTATCGACCGCTTGCCCCAGGAGTTGCTGGGGGCCCTGGTCATCCTGGAAACCGGCAAAAAAACGGCAACCGCTTTGGTCGTCAAAAGCATCGATGCAATCTATAAGGGCGATAAGATCGTCAGCCTGACAAAATAGGGTATAAACGCTTCATACGAGACCGGCTAGGGTGCCGGTCTTTTTTTTCTCTCATTGTCGTCAGCATTCCTTGTGTGCGCGTGCTTGCGGCTCTAGTGATCAGAAGGCGTGGGATATGGAAGAATTCTACTGGTTTGGCCTCAAGGCGGTGCCCGGCGTCGGTAATGTGACCTTCCGGCGCCTGCTGGAGCGTTTCGATGCGCCTGGGGCGGCGCTTGCCGCATCACCCATGGAATTGGGTACTGTCAAGGGGGTGACCCCGGCCGTGGTCGAGGCGATCAAGGAGGGGGCATGGAAGCGCTTTGCCGATGAGGAGTGCCGCCGGCTGGCGGGCAGTGGCGTTCGGCTGGTCACGTTCACCTCGGCCGACTACCCCAAGGCCCTGTTCGAGATTCCCGACCCGCCACCCATGCTGTACGTGCGGGGCGAACTGCGCGGTAACGAACTGGCCGTGGCGATCGTCGGTTCACGGCGAGCCACCTCCTACGGCCTTTTGACCACGGGGCGTCTCGCCGAGGCCCTGGCCGGGCATGGCGTGGCCGTGATATCGGGCATGGCCCGGGGGGTGGATACCGCGGCCCACAAGGGGGCGATCCAGGCTGGCGGCAGGACCATCGGCGTCTTGGGGTGCGGCATCGACAAGGTGTATCCACCCGAAAACCGCAAGCTCTTCGATGCGGTGTCCGAAACAGGATGCCTGGTATCCGAATTCTCCTTGGGGACGCTGCCTCTGGCGGAGAACTTTCCCCGCCGTAACCGGATCATCAGCGGGTTGTCCCGCGGCGTGCTGGTGGTGGAGGCTTCCGAAAAGAGCGGCTCGCTGATCACCGCCCAGTATGCCCTGGATCACGGACGAGACGTCTTCGCCGTCCCCGGCAACATCTCCTTTAGCGCCTGCCGCGGCAGCAACAACCTGATCAAGCAGGGCGCCAAGCTCGTTGACTGCGTGGAGGACATCCTGGAGGAGTTGCCCGGTTCCCTTACCGGCAACCGGGAGTGCGCCCTGGATCAGGCCGTAGCGCGCACCTTCAGCCTCACGCCCAAAGAGGCCGCCGTATATGAGCTTTTGGCCCGTTCGCCGCTGCACATCGACGACATCATCGCCCAAACTGAATTGACAGCAGGAGAGGTTTCCTCTATGTTACTGCACCTTGAACTCAAAGGGGCGGTAGCGCCGCTGCCGGGCAAACATTTCGCCGTAGCCGTTTGAGGTTGGCCGCTCTCTCTTAAGACGCTGAAATAAGATAATCATATTACAAGGAAGTGCTAAAACCATGCCGCAGAATCTTGTTATCGTAGAATCGCCCGCCAAGGCGAAGACCATAGAGAAGTTCCTGGGCAAGGATTACAAGGTGCTGGCTTCGTTCGGCCATGTGCGCGCCCTGCCCAGCAAGCAGGGCTCGGTGGATGTGGCACATGATTTCGAGCCCAAGTACCACGTACTGCCCGAGAGCAAGAAGCACATCGATGCCATCAAGAAGGCCCTCAAGGACTCTGACCGGCTGCTCCTGGCAACCGACCCGGACCGGGAAGGAGAGGCCATCTCCTGGCACCTGCTGGCGGCCCTGGGGCTGGATAAAAAGAAGAATCCGGGCATCGTAATCCAGCGCGTCGTGTTCCACGAGATTACCAAGGACGCCATCATCCACGCCGTCGAGCATCCCCGCGACATAGCGGTCGAGTTGGTGGACGCCCAGCAGGCCCGGTCGGTGCTGGATTACCTGGTCGGCTTCAACCTTTCCCCCTTCCTGTGGAAGAAGATCCGTTACGGCCTTTCGGCCGGCAGGGTGCAATCGGTGGCCCTGCGACTGGTCTGCGAACGGGAGAAGGAGATCCAGGCCTTTATCGAACAGGAATACTGGACCATTGCCGCACGCCTCGGCGTTGCACCGGGACAGGAGTTCAGGGCCGGCCTGGTGACGGTGGGCGGCAAGAAGCTGGGCAAGTTCGACATCCCCGGCGAAGAGGTGGCGGCCAGCCTGAAAACGGCGCTCCAGTCGGGCGGCTACCGGGTCGACAAGATCACCAGGACCGAGAAAAGGCGTACCCCGGCGCCACCCTTCACTACCTCGACTCTCCAGCAGGAGGCCTCCCGCAAGCTGGGTTTTTCGGCCAAGAAGACCATGTCCACGGCCCAGAAGCTGTACGAGGGGATCGATATCGGCGAAGGTGGTACGGTCGGTCTGATCACGTACATGCGTACCGACAGCGTCAACCTTTCGAACCAGGCCCTCAAAGAAGCCCATGACGTCATCTCCGCCGCCTACGGCCCGGAATACGCCCTGGCCAAGCCACGTCTCTACCGCACCAAGACAAAGAACGCCCAGGAGGCCCACGAAGCCATCCGGCCGACCTACATCTCCAAGACCCCGGCCGAATTGAAGAAGTTCCTGACCCCGGACCTGCATAAGCTGTACGAACTGATCTGGAAGCGCACCGTGGCCTGCCAGATGGCCGAGGCGCTTCTGGACCAGACCTCGGTGGATATCGCGGCGGACCTGGCAGTACCTCCCGCCGGCGGCCCTTTCAGCGGGGCGAAGCAAGCCGGCCTGCGGGCCAGCGGCACGGTCATCCGTTTTCCCGGTTTCATGAAGCTCTACATCGAAGGGGTTGACGATCAGGACGAGGAAAAGGAAGGGCTGTTGCCCGTCATGGGCGAGGGGGTTCCCCTTAAGCTGCACGAGATCATTCCTGAGCAGCACTTTACCCAGCCGCCGCCGCGCTACACCGAGGCCACCCTGGTCAAAACCCTGGAGGAATACGGCATCGGCCGCCCTTCAACCTATGCCTCGATCATGAATACCCTGGTGGAGCGCAAATATGCCCGCCTTGACAAGAAACGTTTTTTCCCCGAGGACGTGGGCATGGTGGTGAACGACCTGCTGACGTCCCATTTTGCCCGCTATGTGGACTACAACTTCACCGCCGGGCTGGAGGAGGAGTTGGATCAGGTCTCCCGCGGCGAGAAACAGTGGAAGCCGCTTCTGAAGGAATTCTGGGAGCCGTTCTCCACCCTGCTCAAGCAGAAGGAGGGAGAGGTCAGCAAGTCCGACCTGACCACCGAGGCCACGGATGAGGCTTGTCCCGAATGCGGCAAACCGCTGGTGGTCAAGCTGGGCAAGCGGGGCAAGTTCATCGCCTGCTCCGGTTTCCAGGAGGGATGTAAATATACCCGCAACATCGAATCCGAGAAAAACGGCGAGTCGGCGGAGCCGGTCCTGTCCGATGAAAAGTGTGAAAAATGCGGCCAGCCGATGCTGATCAAGGACGGCCGTTACGGCAAGTACCTGGCCTGCTCCGGGTATCCGGCCTGCAAGAATATCCAGCCGCTGGTCAAACCCCGGGGCACCGGTGTGGTTTGCCCGGAATGCAAGGAAGGGGAGTTGACCGAAAAAAAATCCCGCTACGGCAAGATGTTCTATTCATGTAACCGCTATCCCCAGTGCAAGTTTGCCCTGTGGGACCTGCCGGTGGAGCGGAAATGTCCCACGTGCGGCTTCCCTCTGCTGGTGAAGAAGATCAGCAAGCGCGAAGGCGAGTACCTCAAGTGCCCCAAAGAGGGGTGCGACTTCAAAGAAGGCGGCAAGGAAAAGAAATAATTGGCATCGAAATGAGTGCCTCTTTGTAAAAGAGAGACTTTTCTGATATTTAAATAGTAATAGTATATTTCACAAACATCTGATAATTTGGCCGAAACTATTTCCATCTGTCAGGCGGTATTATGGGAAAAGACTCCCACGAAATCCGCGATCCGATCCACGTCTTTGCCTATTTTGATTCGGATGAGAGAAGAATCATCGACTCTCGCCCGTTTCAGCGTCTGCGTTCGATTCACCAGTTGGCGCTGACATATCTCGTATATCCCGGAGCAACACATAAGCGATTTGAGCATTCCATTGGTGTAATGGAACTCGCCACAAGGGTCTTTGACGTAGTTACTGCCCCCCGGAATATTCATTCAAAAGTACATGACATAATACCGTCACGTCGAATTGAAATGGATTATTGGAGGCGGGTTCTACGAATAGCAGCCCTTTGTCATGACATAGGACATCTCCCTTTTTCGCATGCAGCAGAAAAAGAGTTGTTGCCGCAGGGATGGAATCATGAGCGCCTGACGGTCGAAATGCTCAGAAGCAACGAGATGCGGGCTCTCTTCGAAAATATGACGCCTTCTTTGAGAACGGAAGATGTTGTAAAAATAGCGGTCGGTGAAAAAGAACTTGTAAAATATCAGCCGAGAGTACAATTTTCGCCATGGGAAACCATTCTGGCGGAAATAATCACCGGCAACGCATTTGGTGTCGATAGAATGGATTATCTCCTGCGTGACTCCTATCATTCAGGAGTTGCCTACGGGAAATTTGACCACTATCGGCTTATTGACACACTTCGAATACTCTGCATTCATAACGATGAAGAAGACCGTGATGAACCGATGTTAGGTGTAGAAATTGGTGGCCTTCATTCCGCCGAGGCCCTCCTCCTTGCTCGATACTTCATGTTTAGTCAATTGTATTATCATGATGTCCGCAGAATTTATGATCTTCACCTGAAAGAGTTTCTGCTTTTATGGTTGGCGGACGGTAAGTATCAAACTGATATCGAGTATCACCTTGCAATGACCGACAACGAGGTCACGGCGGCTTTCAATCAAGTCGCGCGACAACCAGATCATCCTGCACATGATCCAGCCAGACGCCTTGTCACAAGGGGGCATTACAAGGTTGTTTATGAACGTAATCCTAACGATCTTGAAATAAATGCGAATGCCGTAAAAAGTATCTACAGGGCCTTATGCGGGAAATTCGGAAAAGATGTTGTTCGTTGTGATGCTCCGCCACCTGGGGCGTCGCAGTCTCAAAACTTTCCTGTTTTGGAGGGAGACAACAGAATTGCTTGGTCTCTACAGGAATCACAAATTTTAAAGGAAAAGCTACCACCAGTAACAGTCGGCCGCGTTTATGTTGAGCCTGAAATTCGAGATAAAGCGAAAAAGTGGCTTGACGACCACCGCGAGGATATACTCAAGCAGACTGAGGAGGAGGACGTATGAAACGCCTACAGCGGGCTGCTGTGCTGCTATCATTGATTGAAAAATTGAAAGAAAAAGGTAGTTGGTGCGGCGAAACCCACATCCAAAAAGGAACATATCTCTTACAGGAGATGCTTGGTGTACCGCTTGAAATGGAGTTTGTCCTGTATAAACATGGCCCCTATTCCTTCGACCTGAATGAGCAACTGGCTTGGTTTAAGGCCGATGGAATTCTTGAGGAGGAGGTCATGCCGTATCCCTATGGGCCGAAGATAGCTCCGGGTAAGCTTGCTGAGCAAATCCGTACGAAATATCCGAAGACAAGATCACAGTATGACAGTCAGGTCCGGTTTGTCGCCGACCATCTCGGCGACAGTAAGGTGGCTGTTCTCGAAAGGATTGCTACGGCGCTTTACGTCACAAAGGAAAATCCTGAAAACGACGTTAATTCCCGTGCTCAACACCTGACGGCGCTCAAACCGCACGTATCGATTGAGGATGCGCGAGAAGCTGTGGAACAGATAGATATGATGATGTCGGAAGCAGCAAATTTAATGGCCGCCTGATGATTGCCCAATAGGGTTCACAAGGCGAAGATGACAATCTTCGCTCTTTTTTTATCAAACCTGCATCGCGCGGCTCATCTCGTGTCTCAGAATATTGAAGACTTCTCGCCATTGCGCAACATTCAGGCGTTCAATAATCTTGAAAATGAGTTGCTCATGGTAATTCAGCAACAGGGATGGAATTTGTGACTTCTGAAATCACCATCATCGGCGGCGGCCTGGCCGGCTGCGAAGCGGCGTGGCAGGCGGCGCAGCGCGGCGTTTCCGTCACCCTTCACGAAATGAAGCCGCAGCGCTTCTCTCCGGCCCACCATCTGCCCGGCTTGGCGGAACTCGTTTGCTCCAATTCCCTGCGGGGCGATTCCCTGGAAAATGCCGTGGGGCTTCTGAAGGAGGAGTTGCGTCGCTGCGGCTCCCTGACCATGGAGGCGGCCGAAGCCACCCGCGTCCCGGCCGGTGGCGCGCTGGCCGTGGACCGGCAGCTCTTTTCCGACTATATTACTGAAAAGATCACATCCCATCCTCTGATCCGCCTGGAACGGGGCGAGGTCGCCGACATTCCTGCCGACGGCACCGTCGTCATCGCCTCCGGTCCGTTGACCAGCGACGCCCTGGCTGGGCCGCTTGCCCGGCTGACCGGCGACCGGCTTTACTTCTACGATGCCATTGCGCCCATCGTCACGGCCTCCTCCCTCGACACGACCACGATTTTCGCCGCTTCACGCTACGGCAAAGGGGATGGCGACGACTATCTCAACTGCCCTTTGAACGAGGAGGAATATCTGCGGATTGTGGATGAACTGGTCAGGGGGGAAAAAGTCCCGGCACGGGATTTCGAGAAGCTCGTCCACTTCGAGGGATGTATGCCGGTTGAGGAGATGGCGGAACGGGGCGTGGAGACGCTCCGTTTCGGCCCGATGAAACCGGTTGGGCTGATCGACCCGCGTACGGGCGCGGAACCGCATGCAGTGATACAATTGCGGGCCGAGAACCGCGAACGGACCATGTTCAACCTTGTGGGCTTTCAGACCAAGCTGACCTGGCCGGAGCAGCGCCGCATCTTCCGCATGATTCCGGGGCTGGAAACGGCCGAATTCGTCCGGCTCGGCTCCCTGCACCGCAACACCTTCATCAACGCCCCGGCGCTGCTGCTGGCGACCCAGCAACTCAAAAGCGATCCGCGTATCATCTTTGCCGGGCAGATTACCGGGGTGGAGGGGTATGTGGAGTCGGCGGCCAGCGGTTTTCTGGCAGGCATGAACGCCGCATACCTCCAGCTTGGCCGCCCCCTGGCCGTGCCTCCGGTGGAAACGGCTCTCGGCGCTCTGATGCATCACATCACCAACGCCGACGTGCGCCATTTCCAGCCTATGAACGTCAATTACGGCCTGTTTCCCGAACTGCCGGGACGGGTGAAGAAGAAGGAAAAACGCCAGAAACTGGCGGAGCGCGCCCTGGAGATGCTTGAGGAGTGGCGCGTCAATAGGTAGCCGGTTCTGCTCCAAAGGAGGAACACATGAACGTCAAGAAGATTGCCGCATTGCTGCTGGCCGGTTCCCTGGCCCTGCCGCTCGCCACCGGTTGCAAAAAGAAGGAAGAGGCCAGGACCGAAGAAGCTCCCAAGGCCTCGGCCGGTGACACTGTAAAAATCGGTTTCCTGGGGGCTCTTACCGGTGACGTTGCCATGTTGGGCGCGCCGACCCTGGTCGGCATGAAGATGGCGGCTGAAGATATCAATGCCGCCGGCGGCGTCAACGGCAAGAAGATCGAGATCGTTGAGGCCGATGACCGCGGCGATAAGCAGGAGGGGGCCTCGGTCACCCAGAAGCTGATAAGCCGCGACGACGTTGCGGCCATCGTCGGCGACCCCACTACCGGCATCACCAAGGTTGCCGCCCCCATTGCCCAGAAGGCCCAGGTCGTGTTGCTCTCCGCCGGCGCAACCGGTATGGGCGTGGTTGAAAACGGTGATTACATCTACCGGGACACACTGCTGGACAGCGTGGCGATCCCGGCCCTGCTGGATTACTTTGCCAAGAACCTCAAGTTCAGGAAGGTGGCCATGATCACCTCCGACAACAACGATTACAGCGTCGGCATGTCGCAGCTCTTCCGCGATTCCTCCAAGGGCGCCGGCATCGAAATCGTTGCCGACGAGAAGATCAAGGACGGCGACAAGGACTTCTCCGCCCAGATGACCAACATCAAGGCAAAAAAACCGGACATTCTCTTCTTCTCCGGTTACTACACCGAAGGTGCGCTGCTGATGAAGGAGGCCCGAAAGCAAGGGATCAAGATCAACATGTTCGGCGGCGATGGCCTGTTCTCGCCTGAATACATCAAGCTGGGCGGCGAAGCGGTCGAGGGCTCCATGTCCTATGTCGGTTTCTCCCCCGAACAGGCCTCACCGGCGACCGCCAAGTTTATTGAGGCCTTCAAGGCAAAGAACAACGGTGCCCTGCCGGGCTTGTTCGACGCCCAGGGGTATGATGCGGTCAAGCTTATCGCCGCTGCCATGACCACCTCCAAGAGCACCGATCCGAAGGTATTCAAGGATGCCATCGCCAAAACCAAGAACTTCGAAGGCGTTTCCGGTACCATCACTATCCGCGACAACCGCGAGCCGATCAAGTCACCGCTTTGCCTGCTGGAAGTCAAGGGGGGCAAGTACATCCTGAAGGCCAAGATCCCGGTCAAGAAGGATTAGTTTTCAACCGTTTCGTGGGTGCCTCCGCGAACGCAAACGCCGTGCAGTCTGATTTGGCTGCACGGCGTTTATTTTTTGTCCGTATCGTTTTTCAATGAGGCATTTCAGTCCCCCGCTCTATTCCTCCAGGTGCTGCTGAACGTATTTCAAGCTTGCCGCTGTTACGCTCGGTTCAAGGACCATGAGACCCATTCATACGCTTTTTTCCCATTACGACGGCTTAAGCCGTCAGAACATCCGGAACTAACGGCATTACCCGCCAATCCCGGCTGGTACATCGGATCGGTTCCACCAGCCGCCGCCCAGGGCCTGGAAGAGCGCAGCCGCATCGGCGTAACGGTTGGCAAGGGCCTGCACGAGGCTGATCATTGCCTGCTGGTATGTCTGCTCGGCAGTGAGCAGCGCTAAAGGACTGACATCGCCCAATTCCAACTGGCTGCGTACGATGGCGAGACTTTTGGCGGCGGCCCGCTCGGCGGCGACAGCGGCTTTAACTGCGTCTGCGTCGGATTGGATGGCATGCAGCGTATCGGCCACGTTCTGAAAAGCGGTGAGCACGGTACTGCGATACTGGGCTGCAGCTTGGTCATAGGCCGCTTCGGCAGCGCGTTGACGGTGCAGCAATGTCCCCCCCTGGAAGATCGGTTGTGTCATATTGCCGGCCAGGGTCCAGAAGCCGTTGCCGGGGGCGAACAACTGGCCGATCGAAGCAGCGGTGTAACCCGCGTTTGCGCTCAGGGTGATATTGGGCAACCGGTTGGCGATGGTAACCCCGATATCGGCACTGGCGGCGTGCAATTGCTCCTCGGCGGCGCGGATGTCCGGCCGTTGTGCCACGAGTTTGGCAGGCAGGCTCAGCGGCAGTTCCTGCGGCAGTTGCAGTGCTGAGAGTTCAAACGTCTCGGTAATGGTGTCACTGGGGAAACGCCCGACAAGGCGAGCCAGCAAGTCGCGCTGCTGGGACAGTTGTTTTTCCAATGGCGGCAACGCGGCCTGTGATTGTGCCAGGGCCGCCTCCTGCGCGGCGACATCCGCAGTGGCGATCTGGCCCAGCGCGTACTGACGCTGCATCAGGTCGAGTGTTTGGCTCTGGATCTCGATAATCCGTTTTGTCGCAGCAATCTGCCCCCGTATGGCCGCCTCTTCGACCGCTGCGGCAACGACATTCGAGGTCAGCGTCAGGTAGGTGGCTTCGAGCTGGAAGCGTTGCCAATCGGCTTGCGCCTTGAGCGACTCCACCTGCCGCCTGTTGCCGCCGAACACATCAGGTGAATAAGCCACGGAAACCTGAGCGGTATGAAGGTTGAAAACGTTACTATTGTTGGCCAAGGGACTGGTCACCGCATCGGATATTTTTTGGCGGGTTGGATTGAGATTGGCGTCAACGCTCGGGAAATATGCCCCCTGTTGTGCATACACGTTTTCCCAGGCGCCTTTAAGTGCCGCCTGGGCGCCTTCCACGTCGGGATTGGCCTTGAGCGCCTGGACGATCAGGTCATCGAGCTGCTTCGAGTGGAACAGTGTCCACCATTGCCCTGGTATGTCCATATCGTGCACGAACCGCTGCGTCTCGCCCCCCTTGACTCCCGCCTCGGCTGTTTGCGCAGGCAGGGGTTGGGGCGTGTAGCGCTCGGCAAGGGGCGCATCCGGCCGTTTGTAGTCAGGTCCTACCGCGCATCCGGAGACAAATAGTACGATTGGGATAGCTACTGCCGCAAGTGAGGCAATGCGAGGCTGAGCAGACATGCGTGAGCCGCATGCGACTGTGAATAGTGACTTGATACGTGCCGGTAAGGATGATGATAGCATATCAGATCTCCCCTCCCAGCGAAGTCGGCGCCGCAGATTTGCGCCGCTCGACCCAACGCTCCAGCGCAAAGTAGTAGGTTGGCAGGATGATGAGCGTCAGCATGGTGGAGACCACCAGCCCGCCCACGACGACAGTGGCAAGGGCGCGCTGCACATCGGTACCGATGCCCGTGGCCATGGCCGCGGGCAGCATCCCCACCGTTGCCACGGTGGCGGTCATGAGCACCGGCCGAAACCGCTCCACCGCCCCGGACAGGACGGCCTCGTGCAGTGCCATGCCCTGTTCGCGGACCCGGTTGATGTTGGAGATCATGATGATGCCGTTTTGCACGGCCACACCGAACAACGCAATGAAGCCGACAGCACTGGCGACATTCAGGGTCTCGCCGGTGATATGGAGTGCGATCAGGCCGCCCAGGGCTGCCAGGGGCACCACGCCAAGGATCAGGATCGCCTGCCGGATTTTACCGAATTCTGCAAACAGGAACACGGCCATAAGCGCTAATACGATACTCATGATCACCATTAATCGGGCCTGGGCGCGTTGCTGGTTCTCGAATTGCCCGCCCCATTCGAGGTGGTATTTACTGTGGTCGAAGGATACCGACGTGCCGATCTTGTGCTGGGCTTCCTCCAGGTAATCGGACAGGGCGCGGTCCCGGTTGTCGATCCGGACGAGCAGAACGCGGTGGTTCATCTCGTGCGCGATGGTGCTTTCGCCGGTCTGCAGCTTGATATGGGCAACCTGGGAGAGCGGGACCTGCGCCCCGCCGGAGGTGGTCAGCACCAAATTTCCCAGGGCCTCGGGATTGTTGCGGGTATTCCGGGGGAACCGTACGGTAACGGCATACGTCCGGTCGGCCACGTAGACCGTGCTCACCGAGGCGCCGCCGACCCCGGTCTGGATCAGGCTGGTGATGTCGGAGACGTTGATGCCGTAGCGGGCAGCCGCCAGCCGGTCGATATCGATGGCGATCTGGGGGATCGGTGGTTCCTGGAATATGGATGCGTCCGCCGTTCCCTGGATGCCGTGCAGCACGTTGACGATCTCCCCGCCGATGCGGCGCAGTTCCTTGAAGTCATCGCCGACAATGCGGACGACCAGCGGGCTGTGCGCTCCGCCGATCGCATCGTCAACCATATCGATGATCGGCTGGGTTATGCCGATGGAGATCCCCGGCAACTGCTGCAGGCGGGTATTGAGCTTGCGCAGAAACTCCGCCCTGGTTTCTCCCTTGGGCCAGGTATTGTAGGGCTTCAAGCCGACCGGGGCTTCGATGTGGGATGGCGTCCAGGGATCGGTGCCGTCGTCGGAACGGCCGAGTTGGGTAATGGCATAGGATACCTCGGGGAATTCCCGCAACGTGCGCCGCAGCTCTCCGGCCATAGCGCTGGCCTTGTCGAGGGACAGGCCGGTCGGCAACTGCACCTGCAGCCACAGGGCGCCCTCGTCAAGTTCGGGTAGAAACTCCCGGCCGACGGTCATTCCCAGGCCCACCACGGCTATGAACGCCACACCGCCGATAAGGTAGGCGACTTTCGGCATGTCAAGCATCCACTCCAGGGCTGCACGGAAATTCTTCTGCAGCCACACGAGCGGCCGGTTGTGGAAGATCGTTCGCGGTTTGCGCAAGGCCCAGTAGGCGAGCCCGGGGATCAGGGTAAAGCTGCACAAAAGAGCGCCGAACAGGGCATAGGTCACGGTGTAGGCCATGGGCGTGAACAGCTTTGCTTCGGCCCGCTCGAAGGCAAACAACGGCAGGTAGGCGGTAATGATGATGAGCGTGGCAAAAAGAATCGGCCGCGCCACCTGTGTCGTGGCCGCAAGAACATCGGTTTCGCTCAAGGTGGCCGAGGGCTCCGCTTCGCGTTTTCGCAGGATCGTCTCGGTCACCACGATCGCGCCATCCACGATGATGCCGAAATCGATTGCGCCGAGGGAAAACAGGTTAGCCGGCATCTTGGTGAAGTGCATCAGAATGAAGACGGCGACCAGGGCCAGCGGGATGGTCACCGCGGCGATCAAGGCGCTACGCGGACTGCCGAGAAACAGGATCAGCACGATACATACCAGCCCGATCCCCTCAAGCACGGTATGGGAGACCTTGTGAACCGTATTCTGTACCAGCTCATCCCGGTCGATATAGGGGACAATGCGCACTCCCATGGTCCCCAGTTGCTTGCCCAGTTCGGCAATTTTGGCGTGAACGCCTTTCAGGACTTCCGACGGGTTCTGATACTTGAGCATGTCCACGATGCCTTCGATCGTGTCCGGATTGGCGTCCTTGCCGAGAATGCCCTCGCGCTCCTGATGGCTGTAGGTTGTCTTGCCCAGGTCGCTGACCAGGATCGGCACGCCGTTTCGCTGCGTGACGACGATACTGCCGAGATCGCCCAGCGTGCGCACCAAGCCGATGCCGCGGATTACGTAGCCCTGCTCGCCGCGCGAGATGCGGCTGCCGCCCGCATTCGAGTTATTGTTGTTGATCGCCGTGACCACATCGTTCAGGCCGATGCCGTAACGCAGGAGTTGGGCCGGATCGAGCTCCAGTTGGTACTGCATGGTGAAACCGCCGAAGTTGTCAACGTTGGCCACGCCCGCCACCTGCTCCAGTGCCGGGATGACGACCCAGCGCTGGATCTCCGAAAGTTCCATCAGGTTCTTGGTGTCCGACTCCAGGGTGTAGCGGTAGATTTCACCGACAGGACCGGATACCGGATCAAGACCCGGCTGGATGCCGGAAGGGAGGCTGACCTGATTGATGCGTTCGGTGATGCGCTGGCGCGACCAGTAGTCTTCGGCGCCGTCGTTAAAAACCAGGGTAATGAGCGACAGGCCGAATGTGCTGCTCGAACGTATGGTCGACAAACCGGGGGTGCCGGCCAGGGCACGCTCCAACGGGACGGTTATCTGCTGTTCGACCTCCTCGGAGGCCAGTCCCGGCGCCGAAGTGGTGACCTGTGCCGTGACATCGCCGATTTCGGGATACGCCTCGACCGCCATCCTGGTCCAGGAGTAATAGCCGAAAATGGCAAGCAGGATCGTCACGACGGTTACGACGAGCCGTTTGCGAAGGCAGATGCTGACGATACGATCAATCATTAAGCAACACCCCGTCTTTCACGACGATCCGGTCGCCTGGATTCAGCCCCTGGTCGATGCGGGCGCCGTCACCCTCCCCGTATCCGGGAATAACCGGGCGCTTGACGAACGTCCAGGGGGCTACTTCGACCAGTACAATGGTGCTGTCGTTGTCCATGAGAAGAGCGGAGTTCGGCACGAACACCGTCGATTTCTGCGGCACGGCAAAGCTTACGTTGGCGAACATATTGGGTTTGAATTTGCCTGCCGGATTGGCGATAGTAATACGCACCTTGTTACGGCGCGTGTCCGGTTCCAGTACATCGCTCACGAATGCAACGGTGCTGTGAAAGACCTTGCCCGGATAGGCCGGGAAGGAGATATCGACGGACTGACCTGTGGCGATATGGGCAATATCGCTCTCCGGCACGTTCGCCGTAACCCACACCGAGTCGAGGTTCGCTATGGTCATGAGTGAGGCCGTCGGATCATTGGCGAATGCGCCGGATGCGGTCGTGAGGGCGGTCACGCTGCCGGCCATCGGCGCGGTCAGGATCAGGAGGCGCGCTTTGCCTTTGGGCAGCGACGGGACGCCTATCTGCTTGAGCCGTGCTTCGGCCCGGATGAACTCGGCCCGGGCCTGGGCGGCATCGCTCTCCGCCTGTTCCAGGTCCTTGATCGCGCCGGCGCCGGCTTTCTGGACGCCGCGTACGCGCTCCAGGGTCTTCTCGGCATGCTGCAGTGCGTCGCGGGCCTTGTCGTCATCGGCATAAGCCTGCGCCAGGTCGCCCGACTCGATTACTGCCAGCTGTTGCCCTTTCGCGACATGATCCCCCAGCCTGACCAAAAGCTTGACGACCTTGCCGGCAACCGGCGGCAGGATGCTGACCGTATGCGCGGGATCGGCTTCGACTGTCGCCGGGAAAAGAAGTGAGTGGGGACTGCTTTTGACGGCGACCTGCTGCACGACCAGTCGCGAACGCAGTGTCGAGCCCTGGGGGATGACTATCTTATCGCCTTGATGAGTAAATGCGGGTGATGTCGCGTCGGGATCAGCCTGTTGTGCGGCATGACCAGTTGAACAGGGCACATGCCTCCCCAACCAGACGCCCAACGTGAGAACAATCATTACGCCACCCAGCACGGCAAAGCGTCTTAGCTGTGGAGTGCGATTCAATACAGTCATGCATTGCTCCTTTGAATTTCTTTCTATTAGTGGGGGATTTGATCTTTGTCCAGGGTAAAAGATAATGAATTTAATTTTCAATATCATGTTAGCTGGCGACCTGTCAAACATTTTCGAGACAGGGGCGATAAATTTGTTTGCAACCATCATTCGCCACGTATTGGAGGTCTGGCTTAAATCGGTTGCAGCGCGTCACGTCAACGTCTAGAATAAAAAAAGTGCAGGAATGCAGCGTGTAGAACCTCCGGCAGGGGTAGTGAATTGGCGTTTCGGGTAGTGCGTCGGCCCGATATTTCCAGATCGTTCTGCGTGAAGGTTTCAAGGCTTGATGAGCCGACCGGATGCCGCCTTGACGGCCGCTTCGATTCGGGTTGCCACACCGAGCTTGCGAACGGCGCTTTCAATATGAAAGTCGACGGTACGCTTGCTCAGGCCCAAAATCTCCGCTATTTCGTTAGATGTTTTGCCGCGTGCCGACCATGTCAGGGTTTCAATCTCGCGGTCGTTCAGGTTCGCATGCTGCACCCAGACTTCGCTTCGCGCGATGCGTCTGAGCCGCGCGGCTATAATCTCGTTGAGCAGGTCGAAATCGATCGGTTTGGTGACGTAGTCGTCAGCTCCAAGTTTTCGACCTTTGAGTTCATTGTTGCGGTCGGACAACGCCGTCAGAAAGACGAAGGGGATACTCTCAAAGTGGGGGGAGAGGGCAGATAAACGCTCCAGAACCTCAAAACCCGACATGACCGGCATGTTGATGTCACACAGCACGAGATCGGGATATAGCTTCAGTATCGTTGCGAACCCCTCCTGACCATTAGGGGCGAGACTGACCTCAAAACCCCTTTCCACAAGTTCCTCTGCGATCAGCGCCGCAGTCTCATGATCGTCTTCAATACATAAAATTTTCTTGGGAACATCTGTCATAGCGCCTCCGATTGCTGTAATTCCAATTCCAAATCAAAGCGGCATCTTTGTTGGCTCGTCTTCGGCTCCTCAACGTACTGACTGTACGCCTTCGTCGCCTCAGTCCTCGCCGCCTTGATGTCATCTTTGATTTGAAATCGGAATAAGTCTTCAGCCGGGTCATTTTGGCGGCCGCTGAGGGCAGTTTCGAGGCGGCGTTGCATTTTGCATTATTTAAAATTACTATAATTCGCCACTACCTTGGAGGTCTACTGTGATTTATCACAGTTCTTCGTCCGTATATGATGAACTCTGTATTTAACCGATCCTTTTCAACGGCGGTCCAGTTATGCAAATGAGTTCCATAAAATTTCGCCTGTCCCTCGTCTTCTCCGGCTTTATGCTGCTGATATTTGTCCTCGGCATCCTCAGCATTGAGCGCCTCAGCGACTATAACGAGGTATCCGCGGATATACGCGATCGTTGGTTGCAAAATACCCGTATTTTGGGTGTTCTCGACGATCAAACTTCGGATTTTCGCACTGTTGAGGGTAGCCACATATTTTCTCTGGGGCATGCGGAAATTATGGCAAGAGAAAAAGAGTTGAAGGATCTCGACAGGACCATTATGAATGCCCGGTCAAGCTATGAGCGAATCCATCATAGCGCTCTGGAGGCAGGTCTTTATGCCCGATTTTCTGCAGGGTGGAACGAATACAAGATAGTCTCCAGCCAAGTGCTGAACCTGTCGCGTGCGCAGCGCAAGGCGGAGGCGGCTGCCATGTATATGACTACCTCACGATCTGCCTTCAATGCTGCAAACAAAATCCTTGCCGACCTCATCAACCTTAATGTCACGAACGCTCACGAGGCAAGCAGGCGTGCTGGTACAACTTACCGGGCCGCACTCGTGCTGATGGGGATTGCCATGTTTGTCGCGGGACTGATGGTTGCCGCCGCAATCCTCTATATCAGGCGTTCCGTATCCGCTCCGCTGGGTGTTCTCGTCGCGTGCATGCGCCGCCTTGCAGGAAACGAAACGGATATTGAAATCAAAGGCACGGAGCGGCGGGATGAAATCGGAGAAATGGCGCGTACGGTAGTTGTGTTTCGCAACAATGCAGTAGATTTGGCGTTAAGTCAGCATGAGCTGGCTTTGCAAGCGTCAATGCTTGAAAAGATGCTGGAGGATGAGCGGCGCCTGACGGCCCTGCAACGTAATTTTGTGACAATGGCCTCTCATGAATTTCGTACGCCGTTGACCATAATCGACGGGCATGCCCAACGTATGATCAAGATGAAGGACCGGTTGGGAGCCGACGATATTGCCCAGCGAGCCGCCAAACTTCGCGGTGCGGTACTGCAAATGACCGATTTGATCGACAACCTGCTCAACTCGTCGCGTCTGCTCGATGGTGATGCCGGGATCAATTTTCATCCGGCCAGGATAGATCTGGCGCAGCTGCTGCGCGAGGTTTGTCAGTCCTATCATGAAATTGCTCCCGGAGCACAAATCCGGGATGATATTGGCGAGAAGCCTATAATGGTAGTTGGCGATCCAAAGTTGTTGAATCTGGTTTTTAGCAATATCCTTTCCAATGCTGTCAAATATTCTCCGAATGACGGTAGAATCGATATTTCTGCGGCATTTGAATCAGAGAAAGTCGTCGTAGCTGTACAAGATCATGGAATCGGTATTCCTAAAAAGGACTTGGAGCGGTTATTTGAGAGATATTACCGAGGCAGTAACGTTTCCAGTATTGCCGGTACGGGTGTTGGTCTCCACCTGGTCAAAATGGTGGTTGAACTGCATGGTGGCGATATTAAAGTTGAAAGCAGAGAGGGAGAGGAATCCCGTTTTACTGTCATGTTGCCAATAAAATCTCTTGCCTAAACGGGTAATCCAGCTCTGGTAGAGCCCTATCCCGTAGAAATTTTCACGAAATACTACATTCCCCCCGGACGATGTTGTTCATTGCATTTCCCGGTAAAGAAACATGCTAAACTTGATGCCAAATTCAGTGGTTATTCCAATTCCAAATCAAAGCGGCATCTTTGTTGGCTTGTCCTCGGCTCCTCAACGTACTGCCTGTACGCCTTCGTCGCCTCGATCCTCGCCGCCTTGATGTCATCTTTGATTTGAAACCGGAATTACTTCTTCCTGATGGCGGCTTCTCATTTCGGCCGGTACAGCGTCTACTGATCCACCTGAACGTGCCTCAGAAGAAGCGGCGTTATGAGCAGAATCATCGCCGTCCCCACCAACATCCCCCCAACCACCACTATTGCCAGGGGTTTTTGCACCTGGCTTCCGATGCCATGAGCCAAGGCGGCAGGCAACAACCCCAGGGCCGCCACGAAGCCCCCCATAGTTACGGGCCGGAACTTATCCCGCACGGTCTCCAAGATCGCCTCTTCACTGCTGCTCCCGTCCAGGGAGAGACTGATGTAGTGACTGATGATGACCGAAGAATTGAGTATGGAAACTCCGATAATGGAGATGAAGCCGACCATCGAGGAAACGCTGAGCGATTCACCGACCAGCAATAATGCGGTCAACCCGGCGAATACCGAGAATAGAGGCGCCGCCATGGTGATCATGACGTTCCGCAACGACCGGTACATCAGGTACAGTGCGGTCAGGATAAGGAACACGGCAATAGGCACGGAGATCAGAAACCTGTGAAACGATTCTTTCATCTCATTGAACATGCCGCTCCATTCCATGTAGTACCCTTCCGGCAGCTTGATCTTTGCCGCTTCCTGCTGGGCGCGCGCGACGGTACCCCCCAGGTCCTTGGAGGTCACCGTGAACTTGATCGGTATATATTTTCTGAATCCTTCCCGATAGACGAACGAAGCCCCGGTGTCGTAACGGATATTCGCCAGACGTGAAAGCGGGGTGACGCCACCATTGGGGAGTACTATGGGGATGCCGGAGATCCTGTCGGGCTCCCTGCGATAGCTGGCTGGGAAGCTGACCAGGAGGGAAAAACTCTTTTCCCCTTCGATCACCTTGCTGATGTCTCTCCCCCCCAGTGCCGCCGAAACGGTGTCCAGGACCTCCTGTACCGACAGCCCAAGGCTGGATGCGGTTTCCCGGTTGACATCGATTAAGAGGTTCGGCTGTCCCAACTCTCTCAGGATACCTTCGTCCTCGATGCCGGGAATCTTCTCAAGCCCTTCCTTTACCTGCTTGGCCAGTCGGTCGAGTTCCGCCAGGTCATCGCCGAAGATCTTTACCGAGTTCTCCCCCTTGACCCCCGACATCACCTCTTCCAGATTATCCTGGATATACTGGGAAACATTGATATCGGCGGTGGGAAAGAGCTTCTTCAATTCCTCCCGAGCGGTGTCTTCAAGTCGTTCCTTGCTGACACCTTGCGGCCACCGGTCGTACGGCTTGAGGTTAACGTAATATTCGGAGTTAAAGGGGCCGCTTGGGTCGGTGCCGTCCTCCGGCCGCCCGCTTTGGAACTCCACGGTACTGACCTCCGGAAGGCGTACCAGGAGGTCCCGCGCCTTCCGGGCATTCTCATAGGTCTTGGTCAAGGAGATTGAGTAGGGGAAGACAATGCGGATGTACATATTCCCCTCGTCCATCTTCGGCAGAAACTGGCTTCCGATCAGTTTTACCCCCACCAGGAGGCCGATCCCGACGACAGAAAAAGTGACGAGGAGGGCGAAGCGTGAATGGCGCAGAAGGAAGATAACCGTTTTCTCGTACCATTCCCTGAGGCGCACGATGAAACTAAACTCCCGGTCCATGGCACGTTCAAGGAAAAGGTGCCTGGCCGCTACCAAATAGGTCATGGTAAGCACCAGGGTAAAGATGATGGCGTAGAGGTAGGTTTTGGCCATGGGGGCAAAGATCTGCGCCTCTGCGCCCTTCATCATGAAGATCGGGATAAAGGCGAGGAGGATAATCCCCACGGAAAAGAGCATCGGTTTCCCCACTTCCTCCGCCGCTTTGACTATTGACCGGGTGCCGGGGCCGTAGCGCTTGGCGAGTCGGAAGTAGTCTTCGATGAAGATCAGGGGGATGTCGGCGATGATTCCGAAATCGATGGCGCCGATGGAGAGGAGATTGGCCGATTCCCCTCTGAGGGCCATCACGGCAAGAGTGATGAGAAGGGAAACCGGGATGATGATCGCAGTGAGAAGCGCCGCCCGAAAATTGCCCAGGAAGAGGAAGAGGGCAATGGTCACCAGAAAGATTCCCGAGGTGGCGGTCTCTATCACCTTCTTGACGACGGTGACGACTAAATCCCACCGCTCATAGAAGGGGACCACCCGGATTCCCTTGGGGAGGATGCGGGTGTTCAGTTCCGTAATCTTGTCGTGGATCGATTTTATGGAGGGGATGCTCTTGGCGTCCTTTCTCAGGATCACCGTTCCCATGGTGACCTCATCCCGATTATCGAGGCCAACAATACCGGTCTGCGGAATGTTTCCGATGCTCACCTGGGCGATGTTTTTCACAAGAACCGGCTTGCCGCCCTTGGTCGTGACCAGAGCGTTCTCGATATCGGCCAGGCTCCGGATCAGGCCAAGCCCCCTGACCATGTAGTACTGGTCCCCCTGCTCGATTACCCTCCCACCCACGTTCAGATTCGATTTTGACAGGCCATCAAGCACCTGGGAAAGGGTTATCCCATATTTGACAAGGTTCTCCGGTCGAACGACAACAGAGTATGCCTTGATGTACCCCCCGTAACTCGACACGTCCTCGACACCGTCCGCTGTCTTTAGGTAGCGTGCCACGGCCCAGTCCTGGGTCGTCCGCAACTCGAGAAGGTTGTTGGAGCCGGTCAGGGTGTAGCGCATCACCTCCCCCATCGGGTTGGGGATGATGGATGGCTGCAAGCCGTCCGGCAAGGTCACGTTGGCCAGACGGTTGATGACTTCCTGCTTTGCCTCCTTGAAATTGGTGTGGTAGGAAAATTTGCACTTGATGTCTGAAAGGCCGTAAAGGGACACGGAGTTGATCCGCTCCATTCCTTCCATCCCGGCAAGGGCTACTTCGAGGGCAATCGTGATCTGCCGCTCAACCTCCTCGGCGGACCTCCCCTCGTAAAGTGTCACCATCTCGATAATCGGAGGCGCGGGGTCCGGGAACGCCTCCACATTGAGGTCCTTGACGAAGAAAAACGAGAGGAGAAGCGCGGCGGATACCAGCAAAAAAAAGAGAAGGCTGTGGTCCGTGACGAAGAGAACCCAGCGCCTCATAACGCCATATTGTTTCACGGCTGCTCCTTATCCATGGCCGAGATGGCGATCAGGTCCCCGTCCTTCACCCCTTCCACTGCCGAATATTTTTCCGAGACGTCGCGAAGCGGCTTGATCTCCCGCTGTTCGAACCCGGAGGGGGTTTTCAACTGGACGTAAAACTTCCCTTCCTTGTAGATCATGGCAGACTTGGCTATCACCGGCAGGAGTCGTTCCCCGTCAAGAATCCTGATTTTGAGAAACATATTCTGTTTCAGCCTGGCGGAATTGTCTGCCAGGCGGATATACGTCTTGATCGTCTTCGAGTCGGGGTCTTCCACATCGCTCACGTAGCTGATTCTCCCCTTGAAGGTGATATCCGGGAAGACATCGGTTGTAAAGCTTACCATACTCCCGTTGTGCACCTTGGCAACGTCGGTATCATAGATGTTGGCCACTATCAGGGAGCGATTGGGATTCGCCACGATCATGAGCGGCGTACTCGTGTCAAAGCGGTCTCCTAAGTGCGCCTGCATGTCCACCACATTGCCGGCTATGGGAGAGCGAATGGTCAGGTTGCCCTGGCCGCCGCCGCGGGAAGAACCGTAGATATCAAGCTTCTTCTTCAGCCCCTCCACGGCAGCCTTTGACTGCTCGTAGTTCGCCTCGCTGGTCAGGAGGTCGTTTTTGGTAACCGCACCGATCTCGAATAATTTCTTGTTAAGCTCATAGCTCCGTTCGGCCTGCTTCAGTTGCGCCAGAGCGGACAGGTGGCCTGCATACGCATCACTGACATCGGAGCTTCTCAGCAGGGCCAGCGGTGTTCCCTGTTTAACGCCGTCCCCGATCCTGACTAAGATTTTTTCTACCGACCCGGCCAGGGGTGTCAGGATTTTTGCGGCTCCATCCAAATCAGGCTGAACGGTTCCCGTCGCATCGACAAATGCCTGAACTTTCTGCGCGGACACCCTGAAGGTTTTCAGTTCCACCTTGGCCTCTGCCTTCGGCGGCTCATTCTTTTCACAGCCGGCCAGGGCTAAAATTACAATGATCAGAACGATAATTGTCTTCACTTTATTTCTCCGGTCGCGACTTTGATGAGTTCTTCGTTCAAATTGCTCTGGATGATGGACTGGTTGTATTTGGTCATGAAATCCCGGTGGGTTTTCTGGGTGTCGAGCAGGTCAAGGGCGGTAATCCCTCCAAGGGAAAATGCCTTTTCCGATCTATCCAGCAATTCCTCCATTTCCGTCTTTCGCGTTTTGTAGGATTCATAGACCTTCAAAGAAGCCGCAAAATTGTTGATGGCCTGGCGAACATCCACCACTATCTGGTCTCGCGTCTTTTCAATCTGGGCCTCGATCTGCCGGTATTCCGCATTCTTCCTCCGAATATCACCCTGGTTCCGGTTGAAGAGCGGGAGGGGAATACTGAAACCAATGCCGACGGTGGGAGTGTTGTGTATGCCATACGCGTCATATTCCGCTCCAACGGTGATGTCCGGGATTTGTCCCGCCTTTGCAAGGGAGTTGTTGTATCCGGCGGCCTTTTGCTGTTTCTGCAGTGAAAGCAGGTCATACCGGTTTTGATAGGCTATTTCCGTCAACCTGCCTTCGTCATAGTCGGGGAACCTTTCCTTGAGAAGCAATACGGGGATTGGTGTCTTGACGCTCCCGATAAGGAAACGGAACTGTTCGCTGTCGTTTTTCAACTGGGTCTCGACGTTGATCAGTGCATTTTCCAGATCTATGCGAGCGATTCTGATCTTTGTATAATCGACTAATGACAGGTGCCCTGCACTGAACCTTTTTTCCGCTATCTCCAGGGTTCGGTCGAACCTTCGCAGTTCATCTTTGGCAAGTTCCGCATTGAGGACATCGAGTTTCAGGTTGTAAAATAACGTGTAAAAGCCCGACAGGAGGGTCCTGATGGTGTCTTGGTGCCCAAGTTTGGCCGCTTCCAGTGTCTCCTGCGCAGCCTCCACCCTCAACCCTTTTTTTCCACCCAATTCGATAAGTTGATCAAGCCGAACGGTCATCTGGGTGTTGTCTCCCGCATTGGGAAACGAGGAGAGGCCAAGGCCAATGTAATTGAAGGACAGGGATGGGTTAGGCAGCAATTTTGTGCCGACAAAATCCGCTTCAGCCTTATCTATCTCGTACTTGTTGATGAGAATGTCGTAGTTGTTTTTATAAAATTGCTCAAGAGCCCTATTCAAGGGAATTTCGTCATCAATTGCCAAGGCGGCGGCAGGGAGTGAAAGAGCCAGAAGAAGCGCCACCCAGAAAGAGAAAGCTTTATTGCAGCTAATTTTGATCATAGGAGTAGAACCCTGACACTTTTTGTGTGGTGGTGAGTGCTAAAGATGAAATATCATAGGTGAATATAGTAATAAAATTAATAAGAATAGTAAACAAATGAGTCGTCTTATTGGTTTGGTTAGTTTCAAGTCAGGAACAGTGAAGTTCCATGTCCAATCAGAAACTCACATGCGCTCGCAGGCCATATACCTCCGCCGGTCCCCGGTCCTTGTTGTAGCCGGGGTTCTGGATGAGCTGGAAATCAGGTGAAATCTGGATATACGGGCCGAGTTGGACGCGGTAGTAGGCTTCGAGCACCTGTTCAAAGCCGTAATTCAACTTGCCATCTCCCAGCATAAAGCCGCTTCCGCCGGCTTCCAGATAATCTTTGTGCTGTGTGGACAAACCATTCACCCCGTATGCGAGGCCAATACAGTCAACTCTTCTCCCCCAGTGAACACCATTTACCTGAACGCCGAGGCTTGCATGACGATCTGCTTCCGTATAGGCCCACGTTTCGTGGCCTCCATCGCTCCAGCCGAGGCGTCCGAAAATTCCTGTTTCGCCTTCATCAGCCAGCGGTTGTTCGAAATTCAATCCAAAACCGTACTTGGTGCCGCCTGGCTTTTCAACGAGAAAAGTATTCGGCGTCGTAGAAGTGGCGCGTCCCAGCGCCAACGCCGCATCATAGCTTCCCATCCGTGACTCGTTGAAATAGGTGAGCAAACGGACTACCGTTCCCTTATCGTTTGGTTTCATAGTGAGTTCTAGATTATAGCCGAGTTCTCTTAAGTCGAGAACGTCAAAAACAGCGCCATTGGGCGTATTCACCTCCATATAAACCCCGAAGGCCAAACGCCATTGCGGCTGGACCAGGGCCGTGGTAACTCCGTAGCTGTATCCTCGCGTATCTGCCGCATAATCCCATGCAGTGTTGAACATGAAATCATAATTGAGAAACTGAGTTCGATTATTGTCGGCATAGCGATTCAGGTCGAAATCGTCAGCGAGGGCCAACTTTCCAAATTTTACTTCCCATCTGCTGACAGGCTGGCTTCCGGCAAGTTGGTCCATTGCCCGTTCCACTTTTTCGGTTTCGGCGGAAAGAGGGAGGAAGTACTTGAGGAACAGCCGTGCCACATAGGGGGTCTGCGGCTGGTTCGACGACCCCGCCCGGATGGCATCACCGTTGACGTAGCCGGCAAGTCCAACGTTGTTGCTGACGCCACTTCCCCGGAACCACTCCGTGTCCAGATAGAGTTGCAACCTTGGCGCCAGTTGCGAACCCAGATACAACCCGTATGTCTGGGTGGAATCGTGACTGGTTATGAAACTGTTCGGGCCTTGATAGGGATTGTGGAACCCAGGCACGTCCTGGTATACGCCGTTGAACTGCATACCCAATAACTTTGGAAACCAGTCCGGCAAGGCCTCCAGAGCAGCAAGCGCAGGATTGCCCGGAGTGGCATTTGTCGTCGCTCCTGTACCGTCGGGTGGCGCAGCTTTCACCGGTTGTGCCGGTGGATTCGTATCGGCAAGAGCTGTAAAAGGAGTAACGGCCGCTATAGTTACCGCAATAAAAGTCAGACAAATGTTCATAAGCTGTTTCATGACAAACTTCCTTACATTGGGTTGTTCCTCCGCATGGATCGCAATCATTTCAGGGCGAATGAAAGCAACCCCGACAGCAATGGCTTGGTTGTAAAAGCGGTAAAAAACCTTAGCGCCTTGGATGATGATCCCCGGAGGGCACCGGAACTAGCAGGAACTAGCCGGAAATTCATAATCATTCAGGCGGATTTTCCGTTCGTTGCCTTTATCGCTAGACAGTCAAAGAGAACGCGGTCTGCCTGAAATGATGCCTCCTTGCGTTTCACGATGCGCCACCCGCCGTTTTGGAACATCCCTTGGGTGGCAATCCCCTCCGCGAGCCCTGCAGAACCGTCCAGCACATCGACGAGCTGCCGGTCCTGTGCGAGCACGACAGGCTTGATGCCGGCACTGGTAATAATGGTCACAGGTTCCACTATCATATTTGCCAGATTGTAAGCAGCAGGCTCAACGACACTTGGCCTGGCCTGAAGTTGAATCATCCGTGCCCTGGTGTCCGGGCCGACAGTTCCCTTGGTGGAGCTGATCAGGTCGAGCAGGTGTTCACGGACTTCGTTTAGTTCTCCGGCCAAATTCAGCTTATGAAGTTCGGGATAGATTGCCAGGGCCTTTGCCAGCAATGAAACCTCACGCAAGTAGTTGCTGCGCTGGTTTTCCGGAACAAGGTACATGGCGATTATTCTGACAGGCAATCCATCCGGAGCGCCGTAATCGATCCCTTTTGGACTCCATCCCACGACGCAGATCAGGTCCTCATCGAAATGGACACGCGCGTCGGGGCAGGCCCAGCCTTTGCCGAGCGCTGTTTTTGTGGCCTCTTCCTTGGCCAGGATCAGCCCGGCGACATCGGTGCCTGCCGGCAGAGACGGAATCGCCTCAAGGATGTGCGCCAGGAACCGAAGAGAGTCTTCCTTGTCATAATCATCCGGTATCTCGATCAGACGTCCTTCCTGTAGTGCATCCAATAAACTATCCATTGTCATTCACCTCCATAACGGTTAAAGAACCATGTTTTTACGAAGTGGGTCAAGATGCCGTATGATACCAGGAAACCGGCAATCCAGGCCCAAAAGATGGCCGGCAGCGGGACCATGCCGAGCGAGTCCGCGAAGGGCGAGTATGGCAGCCATCCGGCCACGGCCATGATGACCAGGGTGGTCAGGGTCAGGTGTAATGAGGCGCGGCTGCCGAAAAAAGGAACACGCCGGGTCCTGATGATATGCACGATCATGGTCTGGGTCAAAAGCGATTCCACGAACCACCCGGTCTGGAACAGCCGAGCGTGCATATCCTGTTGCGCCGCACTGGTACCCGGATTGCTGAATGCGCTGCAACCGAAGTAGTACCACATCAAGGCGAAGGTGGCATAATCGAAGATTGAACTCATGGGCCCGATGAAGACCATAAACCGCTTGATGTTGTCGACGTTCCACTTGAGTGGCTTTGCGACAAGCTCCTCGTCCACATTATCGGTAGGAATGCCGGTCTGGGAGAAATCATAGAGCAGATTGTTGGTCAGGATCTGCACCGACGACATCGGCAGGAATGGGAGCAGGTAGCTGGCTCCAACAACGCTGAACATGTTACCGAAGTTGGAACTGGCTCCCATGCGGATGTACTTGACGATGTTGGCGAAGACCCGCCGTCCCTCCACGATCCCCTCTTCGAGGACCAGCAGGCTTTTCTCAAGCAGCACAATGTCCGCAGTCTCCTTGGCTACGTCCACGGCCGAGTCAACCGAAATCCCGACATCGGCGGCCTTCAGGGCGGGCGTATCGTTGATCCCGTCCCCCATGAAACCAACCACATGGCCTGCCGCGCGCAGGGCGCGGACGATCTGTTCTTTCTGGGCCGGGCTGAGTTTGACGAAGATATCTTCCTTCAGCACGATGTTGCTGAATTCCTGTGGGGTGAGTTTGGACAGCTCCGCCCCTGTTACCACCCGTTCTGCCTTCAGCCCGACGTTCGTGCAGACCCGTTGGGTGACCAGGCCGTTATCCCCGGTAAGCACCTTGACCCGGACCCCGGCTTTGTGCAGGAGTTCCAGCGCTTCAGTTGCAGATGCCTTGGGGGGGTCGAAGAAGGCTACATAACCCAGGAGAATCAATTCAGATTCGTCCTTTACCGTGAAGTTGGTTTTATTCCGGGGAAACTCGCGGTAGGCGATGGCCAACACGCGGAATCCGTCCCTGTTAAGTCTGTCGACCTCCTCGAAGAGATTGTCCCGAATCATCTCGATCAGTGGGTAAACCTCGTCACCGATGGTGTAGTGGGTGCAGCAATCGTAGACTTCCTCCACGGCACCTTTACAGATCAGCACATGGTCTTCGTCATAGTCCACGATAACCGACATGCGGCGACGCTGAAAGTCGAACGGCAGCTCGTCCACCAGCCGGCACGACTCAACATTCAAGTCGCTATGGTCAAGGATCGCATGGTCTATCAGGTTCCTCAGCCCGGTCTGATAATGGCTGTTCAGATAGGCATAGCCCAGAACGTCTTCACTCGTATGGCCGGTGATGTCCACATAACGTTCGAGGACAACCTGGTCCTGGGTAAGGGTGCCGGTCTTGTCCGTGCAGAGTATATCGATTGCGCCGAAGTTCTGGATGGAGGGGAGCCGCTTGATGATGACCTTTTTGGCGGCCATGGCCAGAGCCCCCTTGGCCAGGTTCACGGTGACTATCATGGGAAGCATTTCCGGGGTTAGACCCACGGCAATGGAAAGGGCGAACAGCAGGGCTTCGCCCCAGTTTCCCTTGGTCATGCCCACGATGAGAAATACCGCGCTGGTCATGACCAACATGAAACGGATCATGAGCCACGTGAAGGAACGCACGCCGATATCGAAGCTGGTTTTCTCACGTTCTTCGCCAAGGCTTTTGAAAATAGAGCCGAACAGGGTCCTCGTTCCGGTGTTCACCACCACGCCCCGGGCCGAACCGCTCGTTACGCTGCTGCCGAGATAACAGGCGTTTACCAGTTCCCAAGCGCTCTGGTTCTGGGAATCACCGGCCTGGGCGGTCTTCTCCACGGGCATGGATTCACCGGTCAGCGAAGACTGGCTCAGGAAGAAATCCTTGGCGACCAGTAGCCGCACGTCAGCCGGCACAATGGAACCGGCATGCATCAGGACGATGTCACCCGGAACCACTTCAGTGATCTTGATTTCCGTCTCGGCACCGTCTCGCAAGACCAGAGTCCGCGATTGCACACGTTTGCCAAGGGTCTCCACCGCGCGACTGGATCTGCGATCCAGGATGTAGGAGAGCCCGACGCTGAGCACGACCATGGCGCTGACAATGACCGCCGATTTGGCCTCGCCGATGGCCCCGGAAACGGCGGCGATCACCAACAGTTGAACCACCAGAGGACTCTTGCAGCGGCGGAAGATATCGCCCCAGAAGCCGAGTTGCTTGGCGTGGGCCAGTTCGTTTGCGCCGTATTTGCCCAGCCGCCGCTCGGCCTCTTCGGCAGACAATCCCTTGAGAGATGAGTTCAGCTTCTCGACGGCCTCCTGCTCGGAAACCGCGCAGAGTTCGACCATGCGGCGCTCATTTTCAGCCGCATCAACACCTTTATTTGGTGTGGTTGGAGCGTCGGTACGACCTGGAAATAAGTTTGAAAACATGAGCATATCCGTAAATCTCCTTCCGTCTCAAAGCGAGGACAGACGTATCACCACGACCAGCGCTGCAAGTTACTATGACTCGGCTTGAGACTGAAATTTGGGAAGAGAGTTATCCAATGAAGGATTCCCTGCGTTAGTGTTGTCCCCGTTCCACACGAAACGGAACAGTCAAAGCAGGGAAGGGAATGAGGAGGGCTTTAACGTAATTTCCGTTGGGGGAACGGGATTGATAAAGGATATTCGCAACTATGACTGTCCAATGGGTGAAACCACCACCTTTCATTTTCGAATAATACGCAACAAAAAAGGCCATGGAGGAACCATGGCCTAGTGAAGTAGTAGACTCTGATTCCCCACTCGTAGGTTTTCGGCAGTGCACAACGTAGGTCCAAGAACCAGCTACCTTAAGTAAAGCCTTAATCCGGCAATACCTGGTCTACCCATTGGCGTCTTTCGACGTTTCCGGGCAGTAGCCTGTGTTTGTGCAAACGCCTCATGCTAACGAGGAACGCAACTTTTTATTAACTACTCCCCCCCAAAAATTATGTCAAGTTTTTTTATGAAAAAGAATTATATAAAAAAAACAGGGGTCTTGGGTTCCTCTAGTGGGTCGGGGTTACACGTCGGTTCGCACGTAAGGCCTTCATAGTTTCGTCACCCCTCTCATTGTGGTGGAGGCGGAGAAGGGACTACCCTCATCCATCCACTCGGGCATCGTTTCACATAAGGGTAGTAGCCTTGCGGATTCCGGCAGTAATACCAATAACTCGTCTCCACAGGTTGTTGAGATGGTTGCACATACGTCTCTTCTGCCGGCTGCTGGACAACGACAGGCGTCTGATCGTAGTCGGTATAATACGGATAGCCATAATAGGGGTAACCGTAATACGGAACGGTCAGATCCCACGCCCCCAGACCCCAAACGGCGCCCCATCCAGGACCCCACCACCGGCCGCCTCCATGAAAGTGCCCGCCAGCACCGCCCCAACCGCCCCGGCCGCCTCCATGAAAGTGCCCGCCAGCACCGCCCCAACCATCCCGGCCACCTCCTTGAAAGTGTCCTGCGGCACCGCCCCGGCCACCTCCATGAGAATTCGCAGCCAGTCCGGGTATGGCGCACGCGATGAGTAAAGCTATAACGGTAAATGCAACACGAATAAACTTTTTCATTCCGGGCCTCCTTTCTCTAACGAATTCTTCCCCTTTTTTATTATATACCCCCCTCCACCGTCATGGGTGGCCGGCTAATTCCACTTTTCCCGGCCCCTGCAAAGGTGGTGTGGCACGTATATTCTCCTGTAATAATAGACGGATATATGGATCAAAAGATTACAGACCCCCTGAAAAAAACTCAGAGTATGTTGAATGCTTCAGCTTCCGGGTTGGATCGATCTCCCGTCTCTAACCGATCTTTCCTCATGCAGTCAATTCTGCAAAAATTTATTTTCATGCAATTTAACAAGAGAACTGCACTTGCGGGGTTCAGAAGCCTTGAAAAGGGAAATTCCGGGACGTATACTCGTCTCTCAGGCTTACCGAGCCTGAGAGGAAAGAAAACTTCTGCAGTATGATGAGGGGGGCAGCCAAATGCTCAAACAGCCGATACTACCAATCCTGATCATGTGTATATGCTTTTCAGTGTCTGCGTCGCTTGCAGCAGAAGAGTCGCCGCCTCAGAATGCCTTCTCGGTCCGCGACGAGAACAGCGCGCTTGGCGGGCATGATGAAAACTACACGAACGGGATATCCATTGCATTGACCCGGAAGGGGAAAGGACCCCTCGGTGGGTTGTGGGATCTGGCGGGAAACAGCGAAGGGGAGAGGTTTGCCACGTACGAAGTGACCCAGCTCATGTTTTCCCCCGACTTCAGACTGAGCAACCCGGGCCCGACCGACCATCCCTACGCGGGCCTGCTCTACCTCGGCATTACGACTCATCTGCAGTCGGAGAAGAGCCTGCACAGCCTGAAACTCATTGCCGGTCTTGCCGGCCCCGACGCGTTCGCGGGAGATGTTCAGAAGTTCGTCCATAGAATAGAGGGTTATGACGACCCCAAAGGCTGGGCTTATCAGATCAAGAATGAGCCGGTCGTCAATCTGTTCTACGAATACCGCCGCAAATATGAACTGACTTCTCATGATTCTGATGTTGGTATTGAACTGATCCCGATGGGCGGGGCTTTTCTGGGCAACTATCTTATTCAGGCCGAGACCGATGCCCAGTGCCGCATAGGTTACCATCTCCCAAACGACTTCGGGACCACGGTACTGCGCGGGAGTGGTTATTTGCCGTTTCCGCAGCCAGACGAGGCTCGTCACACATGGGGAGTCTATGCTTTTGCAGGTGGAGGAGCAAGCCTGGTCGCCAGGAACCTCGTACTCGACGGCAACACCTTTGCGCAGAGCCGAAGCGTGAACAAACGGATTTTCCTGCCGGCGGCGGAGCTCGGCGCTTCCCTCTGGACGCAGCGGTTCCAGGCAACCTTCTCCTACGTGTTTTGGGGCAAGGAATATTATGGCCAGCAGACACGGGAAAATTACCTCTCCGGCCTTCTTTCATATCTCTTTTAATGACTCAGCCAACGCCAGGAGAGGCTCAATGCAGAATCCGGAACTCGACGCAAAGATCATAGCGCGCGGCAAGGATTTTTTCTCCGCTGCCTCGGGGGAGAAGCCGTCTCTCTTCGACAAGGGTGCCTGGATGGGCAAGGTCATGGAGTGGAGCATGCGGAACGAACAGTTCAAGATCCAGATGTTCCGCTTTGTGGATGCCTTCCCGTCCCTCACGAACTCCAAGCTCCTGACCGACCATATACGCGAGTACTTCGGCGAGGAAAAGGACATGCCGCCGGTACTCTCCACCGGCGCCAAGATGGCCGGCATGCTTGGCTCGCTGGGGGGCGCGGTGCTCAACAAGGTTATCTCGGCCAATATCCAGGAGATGGCCGGCCAGTTCATAGTGGGCGAAAATACCGGGGAAGCCGTCAAGAACATGGAGAAACTGCGCAAGGACGGTTTTGCCGCCGTGGTGGACGTGCTCGGCGAGGCGACGCTTTCAGAGGAAGAGGCTGAGGTCTACATGGAGACCTACCTGGAGTTGCTGGACGTCCTCTATGATGAACAGAAGGGATGGAAGGGTCTGGCCGGCCAGGGGGGCGATCCGAGCCTGGACTGGGGTCACGCGCCCAAGATCAATATAGCGGTCAAGCCGACAGCCCTGTACTGTCTGGCAAACCCCCAGGATTTTGAGGGCTCGGTCGAGGCCATCCTGCACAGGATGCGCCGAATCTGCGCCAAGGTGGTGGAGATGGGGGGGTTCCTGTGCATCGACATGGAGTCCTACCGCTTCAAGGACATTACCCTGGAGGTCTTCCGCCGCCTGAAGATGGAATACAAGGATTATCCCCACGTGGGCGTAGCGCTCCAGGCCTACCTGAAGGACACCGACAAGGACCTGTCCGGCCTGCTGGCCTGGGCCAAGGCCAGGAACACCCGAATATCGATCCGCCTGGTCAAGGGGGCCTACTGGGACTATGAGACAGTCAAGGCCAAACAGATGGGGTGGCGGGTCCCGGTCTGGACCATCAAGGCTGAAACTGATGCCGCATATGAGCGCCAGGCGCGCATGATCCTGGAAAACCACCAAGTATGCCATTTAGGCTGCGCCTCCCACAACATCCGCACCATCTCGGCCGTCATGGAGATGGCCAACGAACTGCACACGCCCGAATCGCAGTACGAATTCCAGGTGCTGTACGGCATGGCCGAGCCGATCCGAAAGAGCATCCTCAAGGTCACGGGGCGCATCCGCCTCTACTGCCCCTACGGCGCCATGGTGCCGGGCATGGGGTACCTGGTGCGGCGCCTTTTGGAAAATACCGCCAATGAATCCTTTCTGCGCCGGAGTTTCGCCGAGGATGACCAGATAGATCGACTGCTGGAGGACCCGGAGAAGACCGCGGAACGGGAGCGGAGCGAACGGGCCGCAAAACAGGAGAAACCTGTTGCCGCCCCCGGCGGCCTGCCCCGTTTCGCAAACGATCCGATGGTGGATTTCACCCGCGCCGACCATCGTGCCGCCTTTCCGGCCGCCATCGCCCAGGTGCGAACCAGCCTGGGCAAAATCTACCCGCTCTTTATCGGCGGCCAGGAGGTGGTCACTACGGACTTGATTCCGACCGTCAACCCCGCCAGTCCGTCGGAAGTGCTGGGCACGATCTGCCAGGCCGGCATCCCCGAGGTTGCCAAGGCTATCGCCGCTGCCAAGGCTGTCTTCCCGGCTTGGCGTGACACAGCGCCCCATGAACGGGCCCAATACCTGCTCATTGCCGCCGGGATCGCCCGCCGGCGCGTCTTCGAACTGTCGGCCTGGCAGGTGCTGGAGATCGGGAAGCAGTGGGACCAGGCCTATGCCGACGTGGGGGAGGCGATTGACTTCCTGGAGTACTACGCAAGGGAGATGATCCGTCTTGGGGCGCCCCAGCGGCTTGGTAACGTCCCTGGCGAGTTGAATCACTATTTTTATGAACCCAAGGGGTTGGCGGCGGTCATCGCCCCGTGGAACTTCCCGCTGGCCATCAGCATGGGCATGGCCTCAGCCGCCATCGTGACCGGCAACCCGGTGATCTACAAGCCTTCCAACATCACCGGCATCATCGGCCATCACCTGGTGGAGATCTTCAGGGAGGCAGGGTTGCCGGCCGGCGTGTTCAACTACGTCCCCGGCCGGGGGAGCGTGATGGGGGATTTCCTGGTGGACCATCCGGACATCAGCCTGATCGCCTTCACCGGTTCCATGGAGGTCGGCCTGCGGATCGTCGAGCGCGCTGCCAAGGTCCATCCCGGCCAGCGCAACGTCAAGAAGATCATCTCCGAGATGGGGGGCAAGAACGCGATCATAATCGACGACGATGCCGACCTGGACGAGGCCGTGCCGCACGTGCTCTACTCGGCCTTCGGTTTCCAGGGGCAGAAGTGCTCGGCCTGTTCGCGGGTCATCGTACTGGACGCGGTATACGAAAAGTTCACGGACCGCCTGGTCAAGGCGGCCCAGGCCTATCGGATCGGCCCTGCCGAGGACCCGGCCAACACCATGGGGGCCGTGGCCGATGCCGCCGCCCGGAAGAACATCCTTGAGTATGCCGCCTTGGGCAAGCAGGAAGGGAGGCTGCTCTACGAAAGTCCGATCCCCCCTGGAGAGGGGTACTGGGTGCCGCTGACCATCATCGGCGGTATCACCCCGCAGCACCGTCTGGCCCAGGAGGAGGTCTTCGGCCCGGTGCTGGCGATCATGCGCGCCAAGGACTTCGGCCAGGCCATCGAGTGGGCCAACTCGACCCGCTTTGCCCTGACCGGCGGCATATTCAGCCGCAGCCCTGAGCATCTGGCACGGGCACGCCGCGATTTCCGGGTCGGCAACCTGTACATCAACCGCAACAACACCGGTGCCCAGGTGGAACGACAGCCCTTCGGCGGGGCGCGCATGTCGGGCGTCGGCACCAAGGCGGGCGGTCCTGATTACCTGCTGCACTTCATGGATCCGCGGGTGGTAACGGAAAACACCATGCGCAGAGGGTTTGCGCCGATAGAGGCGGACGACGACCGGGTTGATTAGAAACGAGAAACGCGCCACTTTTTCGCAATCTCGGCGTCAGGCTTCATGTCTCCTCGTGCGGCGTGGCGCTGCTACGCCTCCGCGTCCACACTCGCCTTCCTCGACCTTGAAAAAAATTGATGTGTTTCAAGGAGTTAGATGTACTCTGGCCCGCACTGTGCGGGCTTTGGTCGTTTAAGCAGCAATAAACCCTTTTCAAAGGAGCAAAACTCTGGAAAGATGCGTGGCATGTCGCTCGGTCCGCCAATCAGGTCTTTCGCATTCAGGCAAGCGTTATGGCACAAGCGATTGATTACGTAAAACCCGGATTTTCCCTGAGGGCTCATGCAGGAGCTTTGCTCCGCCTAATGGAATATCCGGGTTAAAGAGGATCTGAACAATGCACGCGTCCGAATGGAAAATAGGGCCGGAATCGGTGCGGATGCTGGAGTTGGGGCATCCCTGGATCATTGCCGACGGCTATACCAAGCGCTGGCCGGCCGGCCAGGCCGGTCAGGTGATCGAGTTGGCCGACAGCCAAGGTAATTTTCTTGCCACGGCCTTGCTCGATCCCCAGGATCGCATCGTAGCGCGGGTGCTGTCGCGGGAACGGATTCGCCTGGAGCGCGCCTGGCTGACGAAACGTTTTCAGGCGGCCATTGAACTGCGCCACAGCCATGCCGGCCTGGCGGACACCGATGCCTACCGGTTGGTCAATGCCGAGGGGGACGGGCTTCCCGGTCTGACAGTGGACCGTTACGGCAACTACCTGATGGTGCAGATCTACTGCTCCGGCTGGCGGCCGCACCTGAAGCTCTTGACCCAGGCTTTGAGCGATCTGCTCTCGCCCCAGGGTATTTACGAGAAGACCCGCCCCCAGAAGACCCGTGAGCTGGAAGCCATAAGCGACACCAAGAGCTACGGCAGGCTGCTTGCCGGCACACCGGCCCCGCAACGCCTGGAGGTGCGGGAAAACGGCCTCAACTTCCTGGTCAGCCTGGAGCAGGGGCTGAATACCGGACTGTTCCTCGACCAGCGCAAAAATCGCCGCGACCTGATGTTCCGGTCGGCCGGCAAGCGGGTGCTCAACCTGTTCGCCTACACCGGCGCCTTCTCGGTAGCCGCCGCCTCGGCGGGGGCTATCCAGGTTACGGGCGTGGACGTCTCCCCCGGCTATACCGAGTGGTCCAGGGCAAATTTTGGCTGCAACCGGCTCAATCCCAAGCGGCATGAGTTCATCGTGGGGGAGTGCCGGCAGGTGCTGGCCGACCTGGAGCGCCGCGGTAGCCGTTACGATGTGGTGCTGATGGACCCCCCCTCCTTTTCCACCACGGCCAAGAGCCGTTTTACGACCCGCGGCGGCACCTCGGACCTGGTGGCCGCCGCCCTGCCGCTCTTGAACGAAAACGGCCTGCTGATCGCCTCCTCCAACCACCAGAAGGTGGATGCGGCCGATTACCTCAAGGAGTTGCGACGCGGAGCGCTCCAGGCCGGTAATGAGCTGAGGGTCATCGCCCTGGCCGGGCAACCCGAGGATTTTCCCTACCCGGTCACCTTTCCCGAAGGGCGCTACCTCAAGTACGCCCTCTGCGTGAAAGGGTCATGAACGGGACGGGAGGCTGTCACTCGGCGGCAAAGGATGGTACAATGGGCACAGAAACCGGGGTATTGCACCGGTGGTTAAACATATGAATGGTAGACGCTTGCTCCGCCCAATCGGGGCGCGGCAAGCAGCGCCCCTACACTTGATACGATGGGGATTACATGGCGGTTGAGATACGTGACTCAGACATAAAGATCGAATTCTACCGCGCATCCGGACCGGGCGGCCAGCACAGGAACGTGACCGATTCGGCGGTGCGCATCCGCCACCTGCCGACCGGCATCGTAGCCCAAGCCTCGGAGAACCGTTCCCAGGCCCAGAACCGTGAAGTTGCCATGGAGCGGCTGCGGATTGCGTTGGAGAAGCGTGAGCGCAAGGTCAAGAAACGGATCGCCACCCGTGTTCCCAAGAAGGCTCGGGAAGAGCGCCTGAGTGAGAAAAAGATCGTGTCCCAGCGCAAGCGGCTGCGCACGACGCTCGATTGAGGGACGGGCTGCCATGCTTTCCGCATCCGGTCATACCATCCAATGGCTCAAACCCGATCTGGGCGAAGAAGAGTGGGAATTTTTCAACCATCCCGATAAGCAGGGTTTCTACCGGCGCCATGGCATTGAATGGGAACGGCTTTCGTCGGCCTTCGACCGGGGCGGCCTGGAGCCGTACCCCCGCTCCGACCGGATCGGGGGGATAGCGGTCAGTGGCGCCTATCACCGGTATGACGACTATGCAAGGTACCTGGCCAAGGCAAAACGCGGTTACCGGAAAAGTTACAGCGCCATGGAGGAGTCGTTGCAACGTGCCGGCAGCCTGACCCTGAAGGCGCCCATCATCCTCTGCTGCCGGGAAGAGGCCCTGTTGTTCTCCGGCTACCGAAGGCTCTGCCTGGCCTGGAATTACGGCATGGTGCCCTATGTGTGGCTGGTACCCTTGTTGTAGCAGCCGCTCAGTTGTGCTAGGAACTATGACCGGTGTCGGGTATTATTGTTTATTTGAAACCAACAATGTCCGGTTTGGTATTTGCATTAGTGCCAGCACCCCACCTTATCCCCTCACCCGGCCTTCGGCCACCCTCTCCCGGAAGGAGAGGGATTGATTATTATCCCTTCTCCCTAGGGGAGAAGGTGCCCCGAAGGGGTGGATGAGGGAGATTTTGAGTTGCTGCAAAAACTTAACCGGACACTGCTGATTTGAAACCGGAACTAGGTGAGTGTATGAGAAAGATTAGTGGAAATTTGAGCCTGATGCCTGCCCTGGATGTCATCCAGTGGGCTGAGAGCAGCCGGCGTTCCGGTACGCTGATCCTGTCAAAATTCGAGCGGGAAAAGAGGTTTTACCTGCAGGAGGGAAAGATCGTCTTTGTCTGGTCGGAAGGCGAGGGAGAGCGTTTTTTTGATTTTTTGCAGCGTGAAACGGGCATAGACCAAAAAGAATTGTCGGAGGCCCTCACAGAGGCGAAAGCACTGAACATCCCCTTGATCGGCTATCTCCATTCGGCAAAAAAAATCGAGACTGCCCTCCTGGAAAGGGTACTCAGGGAGGTTGCCGAGGCTGCACTCACCGATGCCCTGCAGTGGGGAACCGGCACGTTCGATTTTATCGACGAGCTTCCCGCCATAGTGTCGAACGGCCCCCTGCAGCTCAATTCCTCCCATATAATGCTGGAATCAGTGAAAAAATACGATGAGGCCCAGCTTTCCTGCAAGGTGGATACGGCCCGGGTTCTCGATGAGATCAGAACCCGAATCAAGCAGGACAGCCTGGACCTGCCGCCCATTCCTGACATTATGCAGCAGATCATGGGAAAGATTGATCAACCCTTGTTTTCCATCGACGACGTCGTCGGATGCCTGACTGATCAAATCCTGGTTTCCAAGATACTCAGGATATGCAACTCTCCCTACTACCGCCATGCCGGCAAGATCGGCACGCTCAAGGAGGCCGTCGTCTTTATCGGTCTGAAGTCGTTGATGAGCATTGTGACGGTCCATGCGTTGAGCGGCTTCAGTCCCCGAAATGCGAGTGAGATCAGAAAGGTCCTTCAGCATAGTCTGCTGTGCGGCATGATAGCACGGCAACTGGCGCGCGATATGCGCATAAACTCCGAACAGGCATTCATTTGCGGGCTGATGCATGATATCGGCAAGACCATCCTGCTGGATTTGGCCGGCGATTACGTGCTGTCACCGGAGTTGCAGACGCGCCTGATCGAGCAATACCACGCTGAAGTGGGCTACCTGCTCGCCAGCAAGTGGAACTTCAGCGACGAGATCCTGGAAACCATTCGCTTCCACCATGCACCGGACATGGCCACGCGATTCCATGGCCTGATCGAAATAGTCCATCTTTCGAACATGATGGCCACGACCGCTTTCACCCCGGAAGATGTGGCGGCCCTTGCCTTCAAAAACATCGAAATAAGCCAGGTCAACATGGACGAAATTTTGGCGGAGATAGACAACCTGGACCAGGAAGCCGGGGCGATTATCAACTTGCCGTGACTTCTTCGTTTTCCCCACGCCCCTCCAAATCACCTGTCGGGACGGAAGATGCGGCCGCGATAATGCGTTTTATCCCGCCGGTAGAGCCGGTACTCCATGTCCCGGTCCTTGCGGATGCTCTCGATCCTCTGTTTGCGGATGACCGGCGGCAGGACCTCGGACGGCACCGCTGTCCACGGGCCTTTGAAATTGGGCGCCCGGTACCAGGTTTCGCCGTAGTAGAGGTAGTAGTTGTCATGGACATACACAATGTCGTAGAAGGTCCCCACCCCCACGTAGAAGCCGAAGTGCGGCAGCCTGATAAAGAGGGGGGGGGGCGGGAACGACACGTTGAGCTGAGCGGTCTGCGGGATCGGGGCACCGGAGGTGGCGTTCACAGTACCCCGGCAGCCGCTTGTCATGGCCAGGACAACGACGATTGCCGCCGGTAATCGCGTGTGCATTGGGGGCTCCTCTAGAGGGGTATCCGGATAAATTACTCGGGCGCCCCGGCAGGGCGCGTGGCGCTGATGTCGGTAATGTAGACCGTCAGGTCGCCGTTGGGCCGCCGGATGACGACCTCGTCATCGAGTTTTTTCTGCAGCAGGGCCTGGCCGACCGGAGAATCGATGCTGATCCGCCCCTTGCTCACGTCGAATTCGTCCGGTCCGACCAGTTTATAGCAGCGTTCGTTGCCATCCTCGTCTTCATAACGTACCCAACAGCCAAATGAAACAATGTGGGGGTTGGCCGGCGGCGTGGCCGGCTTGAGCAGCTTGAGCCGGCTGCTCAGGTGCTTCAATTTGCGATCTATCTCCCTCAGGCGTTTTTTGCCGTAGATGTATTCCGCATTTTCGGAACGGTCCCCTTCCGCCGCAGCGTCAGACACCCCTTGGACGACCTTGGGGCGCTCCACCCGCCAGAGGTATTGGAACTCATCTTCCAGTTTTTTCAATCCTTCAGGGGAAATCAGGTTTGTCATAATCCATCCATACAAATTTTTTCATGCGGACAAAAATAAAGCCCCGGATCTCTCCGGGGCTTTATCAATCACGCTATGGGATAATGTAATTAAACCCTGGTAACGTTTGCGGCCTGCAGCCCTTTCGGACCCCGGGTTATTTCAAAAGTAACCCTGTCGCCTTCAGCGAGGGATTTGAAGCCGTCGCCAACAATCGCGGAAAAATGAACGAAAACATCCTCGCCACCTTCCTGCTCAAGAAAACCAAACCCCTTGCTGTCGTTAAACCATTTCACTGTTCCGTTTACCATGTCGTTACCTTCTCCTGATGCTGCTCGTTTAATGTGTCCTGGACGAACCGTAGACGTTTTCCCAACGTAACAGTATTTTATTCAAAAAGTCAAACTTAATTAGTTATCCGATGCAAATTTTTTTATCCTTTCATGTCTGCCCCGGCTGCATCATAAGTAGTTTCCGTCCGGAAAGGGTTCTTTTCCGCCCAGGCGGCGTCAATCTTCGGGCTTGCTTGTGCGGCGTACCGATGTACGCCTCCACGCAATCCCTTGATTTCCTTGCCTGGACAAAAAATCCCTCCTTTCCGAACCGGAAACCAATAGTTTCGCATCCGGAGTTTCCGGATGGAAACTAAGTGTCCGTCTTACTTTCCCTTGTATGCGACTATTGACCCCGCCTCAATTCGGACTGAGGGCCCAAGGACCGAACTCAGGAGGTCCTTCACCCAAATTCGTGCTTTTTCGTTTGCAGCTATGGCTTCAGAAAGCGATTTAAAAATAGTAATGGACATCATCGCGCCATCTCCCAGATCGATCCAGAAATATTCGACGAAACCCGGCAAAGCAGATATGAGCGGCACAAAGACTTCATCCACTTTTTTTGCTGCGTCTTCAGGGGCCTTCACTCCTTCATAGCGTCTCACCGAAGCAAACATGTTGAGTTTCATACGGCACTCCTTATTTTGGCTATTCGGAATCTAATGGTGAAAATGACCACACTGTCACGAAATAATCCGGGAAAAGAGGTCGGGAACCTTGGCGAAACCGGCGTCTCCGGTGACGAAGATGGTCCGGTCGGAGAGGATCAGGGCTGATGCGGCCTGGATGGCGTCCGGCGTTCTCAGGCCGGTATCTGCCCGAATCAACAGTGCCCGTTCGATCACCTGGGGAGAAATCTCCACGATAACCAGGTCGTTGGCGGAGAAAAAAGAACGATATCGCTCGATGAGAGGGATATTCCGCTCTCGTACCGGCTTGACAAGGCATTCCAGTAAGCTGAGCCTCGACACTGCGAAGCGGCTACCGGGCTGTGCATCAAAGATTTCGGTAACCACGGATCGGACCTTTTCGCGGAACGCGGGGATTGCCTCCACTTGATAGATGATTATAGTGGCGTCGAGAAAAATGATCACCGCGCTTCCCAGTCGTCACGTTCGCGGGATAGGCGGTCGTCCAGTTCGCTCTTTTGCGCTGCACCGAGGGGAGGAAGGGAAAACCAGTCAATCACCGAGATTTGTTGGGAAGACGTCTCAGGCTGGGCCCGGGTCAACCGTTCGTACTCAGCCTCGGTGAGAACCACACAGACCGGCCGGTTGCGTTTGATGACGTGCACCGGTCCCTTGGCAAAAAGTTTTTCAATGGCGGCTATGCCGTGACGTTTCAATTCATTGGCCGCAATAGCATTCATAACGGTGCCCTTTCTGGTGCTTTTGATGCAATATAGCACAAATCAGGTGGAGGCTAAAGCAGTTTTTCCACAACATTCCCGGCAGCATTAAGGGCACAGGTTCCAGAGACGCATGGCTTGCGTTTCACGTGCCGGAGATGGTATAACTTGCACGCAACAACAACCATAGGGACCGTCCCCTGTGGTTTTTTATTGAAGGAGACCCTTAAAGCATGATCCACCTGTCCAACATCACCCGCCAACATGGCAGTCAAGTCCTCTTCCGCGATGCCAGTTTCCAGATCCTCCCCGGATCCAGGACCGGACTCGTCGGCCCCAACGGCGCGGGGAAGACCACCATCTTCCGCATCATAACCGGGGAGGAGGAACCCGATAGTGGCGAGATTACCTGTGCCAAGCGGACCACCATCGGCTATTTTTCCCAGGATGTGGGCGACATGTCCGGGCGTTCGGCTCTGGATGAGGTCATGGCCGGCTCGGCCGCAACCATGCAACTGGCGGAAGAACTGCAGAGGATGGAATCCGCCATGTGCGACCCCATGGATGATGACGCCATGGCGGCCCTGCTGGAGCGCTACGGCATTGCCCAGGAAGAATACGAGCATCGCGGCGGCTACGATCTCGATACCCGTGCCCAGACCGTATTGACCGGCCTGGGTATCGGCCCGGACCGCTACAGTCATCCGGTGGAATCCTTCAGCGGCGGCTGGAAGATGCGCATCGCCCTGGCCAAGATTCTGACCCTCAAGCCTGACGTGCTGCTGCTGGACGAGCCCACCAACCATCTGGATGTGGAGTCGATCATCTGGTTGGAGGAATGGCTGGCCAATGAGTTCGACGGGGCGCTTTTGATGACCAGTCATGACCGGGACTTCATGAACCGTATCGTGTCGCGTATTGTCGAGGTGGCGAACGGTACCATCACCAGCTACAGCGGCAACTACGACTTCTACGAAAAGGAGCGGGAAATCCGGCGTGAGCAACTCCTGGCAAGCCACCGTCGCCAGCAGGAGATGCTGGCCAAGGAGGAGGACTTCATCGCACGCTTTGCCGCCCGAGCCTCCCATGCTGCCCAGGTGCAGTCGCGGGTGAAGAAGATCGACAAGATCGAGCGGATCGAGATCCCTGCCGAAGAGAGAGCCGTGAGGTTCAAGTTTTCCGAGCCGCCGCGCAGCGGCGACGACGTGTTGGTCATGGAGAATCTGGGCAAGGTCTGGGAAACCCCTGATGGGCGTGAACATCCGGTTTTCAGCGGGGTATCCGGCGTGGTCCGCCGCCAGAACAAGATCGCCGTGGTGGGCGTCAACGGGGCCGGAAAGTCAACCCTGCTCAAGATCCTTGCCGGCCAGACCGAGCCGACGGCCGGTAGCTACAATCTGGGAGCAAATGTTGACGTAGGCTACTTCAGCCAGCATGCTTTAGAGGTGCTCGATCCGAAGAAGACTGTCTTTGAGACCATTCAGGACGTGATGCCGCTGGCCAATATCGGCGTGATCCGCAATCTGCTGGGGGCCTTTCTGTTTCCCGGCGATGCCGTGGAAAAACGGATCGAAAGTCTCTCCGGCGGCGAGAAGAGCCGCGTAGTGCTGGCCACTATCCTCGCCCGGCCGGTGAACCTGCTGGTGCTGGACGAACCGACCAACCATCTGGATATCCGTTCCCGCGAGATCCTGCTGGACGCCCTGAAGGAATTCTCCGGCACGGTCCTGATCGTTTCCCACGACCGGCACTTCCTCCGGTCCCTGGTGGACCGGGTGTTCGAGATCGACCACGGGCAGATGCTCACCTACGACGGGACGTACGAGTACTACCTGTCCAAGGCTCATCCTGCTGAAGGAACACCAAATTGAGGGAATTTTGGTACTTGACCTGCGCGGAAAATGTGTTTCAATAAACCTTGTGTCCCGAGCGGGACGGAATGAAATCACCGGGTAAAGGAGCAGTAGTCATGAAGGGAAATGACAAGATCATCGAGCACCTCAATCAGCGCCTGGCAGAGGAATTGACCTCCATCAACCAGTACATGGTCCATTCTGAGATGTGCGACAACTGGGGCTATGAACGGTTGCACCAAGCCATTGAAAAACGTGCCATCGACGAGATGAAACACGCCGAAAAGCTGATTGCCCGCATCCTCTTCCTGGAAGGGCGCCCCATTGTCAGCGATCTCAACAAGATTCACATCGGCGCCGAGGTGCCCAAGATGCATGAAAACGACCGGAGCGCCGAAGAGGTCGCCATCAAGGGCTACAACGAGAGCATCAGGCTGGCAGTGGAGGTGGGCGACAACGGGAGCCGCGAACTGCTGGAGGATATCCTCGAAGAGGAAGAGGTGCACATTGACTGGCTGGAAGCCCAACTCGACCAGATCAAGCAGATGGGTTCCCAGAACTACCTGGTGGAACAGATACATTAGTACAAAGTAACATTTTCATTTGCCCCCACTCAATCCCTTCTTATGAAGGAGGGAAGCCTTGACGTCTCCCCTTATCCAAGGGGAGACGTCAAGGTTTAGCTGCGGAAAAATAGGGAAAACGGCGCCGGGAAATGGTTGATCAAGCCCGTTCCAGACCGGCGAAGCGCAGCAGCAGCTTCTTGGGACCCGCCGAGTTGAACCAGACGATGGCCTTTTGTGCCTCGCCGCTTCCCTCGATCTTCCTGATGGTTCCCACGCCGAACTTGGCGTGCCGCACCTTCATGCCCACAAAGACCTCGCCGTACTCCTCCGGAGGTTCCGGGACGATCTCCACCTCGTTGGTAGTGCCGAATTCCGCGGCCGCTGCCAAGTTGTGGCTTTCGACCGGTTCCTGCCGGATGGCGGACGCCTGTCCGAACGGACGTTCGATCCGGTAACCGCTTCCCCCGCTGTTTCCCTCCTCATCCAGCAATTCCGCAGGGATATCCTTGAGAAAACGGGACGGCGGGTTGGCCTGGTCCTGGCCGAACAGGTAGCGCCGGCGGGCGTTCAGCAAATAGAGCCGCTCCCGTGCGCGGGTCATGCCGACGTAGCACAGGCGCCGTTCCTCCTCCATGCCGTCCAGGTCGTCCAGGGCGCGTACATGGGGAAAGAGCCGCTCCTCCATGCCGATCATGAAGACCGCCTTGAACTCCAGGCCCTTGGCGGCGTGCAGGGTCATCAGCGTCACCGAGGGCTTGCCCTGCTCCCCCTGTTCCAGGTCCGAGACCAGCGAAACCTGCTCAAGGAATTCGGACAGGCCGGCATCGGGGTTCTTCTCGCAGAATTCCTCCATGGCCGCCAGCAACTGTTCCAGGTTCTCCAGCCGCTCGGCATCCTCCTCGTCCCGGCTCTCCTTGAGCCTGGCCAGGTAGCCGCTCTCCTCCATCACCATTCGGGCCAGTTCCGGCAGACTCAACGATGCGCACGTCGTGCGGAAGCGCTCCATCATGGCGGCAAAGGCCGTAACCTTGCCTCGCGGCCCGGCTGCAAGCAACCCGCTGCCTGCGGCCTCGCGCAAGGCAGCGTACAGGCTGATCCCGTCCCGTCCGGCCTGGTGGGAGATCTTGTCGATGGTTGCATTGCCGATGCCCCGGGCCGGAACGTTTATAATCCGTTTCAGGGAGATTTCGTCGGCCGGGTTGTCCAGCACGCGCAAATAGGCCAGGATGTCCTTGACCTCCATGCGGGCGTAGAACCTGACGCCGCCCACGATGTGGTAAGGAAGCGCCTCGGACACCAGGGCCTCTTCAACCTGGCGCGATTGGGCGTTGGTGCGGTAGAAGACCGCCATTTCCTCAAGGGGAACGCCGCCTGCCCGCAATCGGGCGATTTCGCGGCAAACGGCGCGGGCCTCCTCGCGGTCCGACTCCACCCGCAGGTAGCGGATGTTTTCCCCTGCCGGGTTCTCGGTCCAGAGGGTCTTGCCTTTGCGGCCGAAGTTGTGCCTGACCACCTCGCCGGCAGCCTTGAGGATGGTGGCGGTGGAGCGGTAGTTTTGTTCCAGCCGGACCACGCGCACGCCGGGGAAGTCTTTTTCAAACTCCAGGATGTTGCGGATGTCGGCCCCGCGCCAGGAATAGATTGACTGGTCGTCGTCCCCCACCACGCACAGGTTTCGGCGCTCCCCCGCCAAGAGCTTGATCAGGCGGTACTGCACCGGGTTGGTGTCCTGGTACTCGTCCACCAGTATCCATTGGAAACGATCCTGGTAGGAGCGCCGCACCTCGGGGAATTCGTCCAGCAGGCGGACGGTCTGGATCAGCATATCGCCGAAGTCCAGGGCGTTGCATTTCTTCAGGCGTTCCTGGTAGGCGGCATAGATCCGCACCAGTTGTTCGTTGAAGATGTCGCCGGTGGCCACGGCATCGAGTTCCCCGGGGAACAGGCCGCGGTTCTTGAAGTCGTCGATCCTGGCGCCGATGGTTTTGGGAGGGAAACGTTTGTCATCCAGGTCGAGTTCTGCCAGCACGTCTTTCAAGAGCCGTTCGGAGTCTTTGTCATCGTAGATGGCAAACGTCGATTCGTAGCCGAGATGGTGGATCTCTCTGCGGAGGATACGGCCGCAGGCGGCATGAAAGGTGGAGATTTGAGGCGCCTCCGCGCCGCTGAGCAGCCTCTTGACCCGTTCGGCCATTTCGTTGGCCGCCTTGTTGGTAAAGGTCACGGCCAGGATGTTCCATGGATGTACGCCCCGATCACGGATGAGGTGGGCGATGCGGTGGGTGATGACGCGGGTCTTGCCCGATCCGGCGCCGGCCAGGATCAACAGCGGTCCCTCGCCGTGCAGCACGGCTTCTTTCTGGGGCGGATTGAGGTGGGTAAGGAGATTCATGATTCTTTTTTAGACGCTGTAGGGAGGCACGTCAAGCGGAAAGCCGTGCTTCAAAAATAGTCAACTGTTGATTATTAGGATAAAGTTGGTACAATGGGTCCACACAAAATGCCTTTATTTAAGGCATGCCGCCGCAATAATCAGCGTTTGGCAGAAGTTCATTTTTAGTTTAACTAAAATTATTCGGTATTGTTTTTTCGGGACTCAAAAGTCCAACATCCGCGGGACAACAACCGTCTCTCCCCTGATTGGTCTCTTTAAATGAGAGCGTATACTTTGACTATGGTCAAATAGGCACACTTTCTGCTCATGGTATGATGCTCCCGTTGCGAAAACAGGATTATGTAGGGCACCGGGACCCGGCATGGGACTGTGCCTGGCTTTTTTTATACCTGGAATCCGTGAAACTTTAACGGCCCCTCTCGCCTGATGTCCCGGCATTGCCGGCCGTGTCTCCACCGTAGCGGAGGACGCACGGCAAAGCCGGCACGATGCCGCTTGGCAACGTTGGACTCCGGCATGTCGCTCCTCCGACGTTCAGGCGTCGCGGATTCAGGTTATATTTTAGCTCACATCAGGAGAACTTCATCCATGCTTGTTGTTGCCTGCATCAAACAGGTCCCCGACACCACCCAGGTGCAGATCGACCCGGTCACTAACACCCTGGTGCGCGAGGGCATCCCCTTTATCGTCAATCCTTATGATACCCATGCCCTGGAAGAGGCGCTACGCCTGAAAGACCGCTTTGGGTGCAAGGTCGCCGCCATCTCCATGGGACCCCCCAATGCCGAAGCGACCCTCAGAAAGGCATTGGCCTTGGGGGTCGATATGGCGATCCTGCTCTCTGACCGGGTCTTTGGTGGGGCCGATACCCTGGCCACCAGCAACGTCCTTGCGGCGGCAATCCGCAAGCTGCACGCCGAGGTGGACGAGGTCGGCCTGGTGTTGTGCGGCAAGCAGACCATCGATGGCGATACCGCCCAGGTCGGCCCCGGCATTGCCACCCGCCTCGCCTATCACCAACTTACCCTGGTGGACCGCATCGACAACCTGGATGTTGCGGGTAAACGCATCCGCGTCAGCCGCAAGCTGGAGGGACGCCACGAAATTGTCGAGGCGCCCCTGCCCGCCATGCTGACCGTGGTGCGGGAGCTGAACCGGCCACGTTACCCCCGCGTGCCCATGCGGCTGGCTGCGGCCGATGCCCAGGTGGCTGTCTGGAATAACCAGGTCCTCAAACTGGACGAACAGTCCATCGGCCTCAAGGGGTCGCCCACGTGGGTCAGCAAGATCTTCTCGCCCGAACGGGCCAAGGGTGAAATCATTGGCGACGGCTACGGCGATCCCGAGGGCACGGCGGCGATGCTGATCGATAAGCTGATGGCAAAGGATATGCTGCCGTTGTAAGACCGTGAATAGTGAAAATCGTGAATAGTGAATAGTGAATAGTGAATAGTGAATAGTGAATAGTGAATAGTGAATAGTGAATAGTGAATAGATGAAATGGTTTTTTAGTCTTTTAACCATTCACCATTCACGTTTCACCATTCACGATTCTCATAACATCCAAGGAATTTCCATGACTCAACCACAACCCAAAGTGAAGAAACCCCGCGGCAAGGCCCGGTTGCTGGAGAACAAATGCATCGCCTGCGGCGCCCGATGTCAGAGCGTCTGCCCGGTCAATGCTATCGAGATGAACGATGCCGGCGAGCCGATCGTTATCCCGGAAAAATGCATCGGTTGCGTCAAATGCATCAAGATCTGCCCGGCCGGCGCCCTGGAGATGTTCTTCACCCCTGAAGAACTGAAGATACTGGAACAACTGGCAGCCGCGGCTTCCCCTGCCGAAGAGGAGGTGGACGAGGAGGCCGACGGCTTGGCCAAAAAGCTGGCCGCCTACCGGGGCGTATGGGTCTTTGTCGAGCAGACCGAGGGGGATCCTGCCAAGGTCTCGTGGGAACTGCTCGGCGTGGGGGCCCAGTTGGCAACCTCCCTGGGGGTGGAACTGTGTGCCCTGGTGATCGGCGACAAGGTGGAGCATCTCTGCGCCGAGGCCTTTGCCTACGGTGCTTCCAAGGCCTACCTGGTGGATGCTCCCGTATACCGCGACTATCGCACCGAGGCCTACCTGGATGCTTGTTGCCATCTGATCGCCACGTACAAGCCGGAGGTCATCCTGATGGGCGCAACCGGTATGGGGCGCGATCTGGCAGGGGCCGTCGCGACCCGCGTCGCCACAGGACTGACCGCCGACTGCACCGGTCTGGGCATCGACGACAAGCGCAACTTGATGCAGACCCGTCCGGCATTCGGCGGCAACATCATGGCAACAATCATGTGCGACAAGTTCCGGCCCCAGATGGCCACGGTCCGCCCCAACGTGATGCCGATGCCGGAGCGCAGGGAGGGCGCCGCGGGAACCATCGTCCGCGACAAGTTCGTAGTCCCTGAGGAGAACATCCTCACCAAGGTCATCGAGATCATCCACGATACCAAGAACAAGAGCCATGTGGACATCACCGGCGCCGACTTCATCGTCTCCGGCGGTCGCGGCATGATGGCGCCTGAAAACTTCGCCATCCTGCAGGAACTTGCCGAAGAACTGAACGGTGTGGTGGGAGCCTCCCGCAGCGCCGTGGATGCCGGCTGGATGCCGGTTGACCGCCAGGTCGGCCAGACAGGCAAGACCGTTCGTCCCAAGATCTACATCGCCTGCGGCATATCCGGCGCCATCCAGCATTTGGTCGGCATGCAGGACTCGGACATGGTCATCGCCATCAATCGCGACCGTCAGGCGCCGATCTTTGAGGTCGCCACCTATGGCATCGTCGGCGACCTGTTCCAGGTGGTCCCGGCCATAACGAAACGGATCCGGGAATTGAAACAACAAAGAAAATAACAAAGCATCACCACGGAGGACACAGGGGGACACGGAGGAAAGGCTTTCAAAAATTTAACATGGATACACGGGACGAGCAGGATAACAACGTAAAACCTTTTCCTGTTAATCCCCTCCATCCCTGTTAATTTAGTTTTTCCGTTTTTCCTCCATGCCCCTCCGCGTCCTTCGTGGTGAAAAGCTTTTGATGTGAGGCTCTATGACACCCAACCCGACCCTATTCACCCCTCTTCTGATCCTCTCCCTCGGCGTCTTTGCCTGGGGTTGCTGGCGCAGGTTCAGCCTGGTGGCCCTTGGCACGGCGGAGAACCGTTTCGACAACATCGGGACCCGCGTAGGCGAAATGCTGTTGTACGCCTTCGGCCAGAAACGGGTCCTGGCCAAGCCCTTTGGCCTCAATCATTTCATTATCTTTTGGTCGTTCGTCATTCTGCTGGTTTCCAACACCGAGTTCCTGCTGCACGGCGTTTTCCCGTCCGTCAGCCTGTCGCGGCTGCCCGACGGCATCTATTTCCCGCTCCTGCTGGTGATCGATATCGTGTCGCTATTGGCCCTCGTAGCGGTGGTCATCGCCGTGATCAGGCGGATCATCGCGCCCCCCTATCCCGAGGCGCGCACGATCGAAGCATTCTTTATCCTGGCGCTGATCGCTACCCTGATGATAGCCAACTTCGGCATCAATGGCGCCAGGATATCCAGCCTGCCGGAGAATTATCTTGCCATTGCCAACTCCTATATGCCGGTTTCGAGCGTCGTGGCCGGCCTGATCCCGCGCTCCGCCGGGGCACTGGTGTTCAGCGTCAGTTGGTGGGCCCACGCCTTTGCCCTGTTGATGTTCATGTGCTATCTGCCCAACAGCAAACACATGCATATTCTGACCGCCATCCCCAACTGTTTCTTCCAGCGGCTGGAAAAGCCCAACACCCAGCCGCGGGAGGAGTTTGCCGGCGGCAGAACCTTTGGCGTCGGCCAGGCGGACCGCTTCTCCTGGAAAGACCTGCTGGATTCCATGGCCTGCACCGAATGCGGCCGTTGCCAGAACGTCTGTCCGGCCGCTATCACCGGCAAGCCGCTCAATCCGCGCGCCGTTGTCCATGACATCAAGGTCAACCTGCTGGAAAACGGTGCGCTGCTCAAAAAAAAGGCGACTCCGGCCAAGCCCCTGATCGGTGAAGGGGGCGAGGGGAGCGTCTCGGAGGAGGTCATCTGGGGCTGCACCACCTGCGGTGCCTGCATGGAAGCCTGTCCGGTCTTCATCGAACAGATGCCCAAGATCGTCAAGATGCGTCGCCACCTGGTTGAGAACGAGGCCCGCTTTCCCGAAGAGTTGCTCAACCTGTTCGAAAACATGGAGGGGCGCAGCAACCCCTGGGGCATCGCCCCGTCGGAGCGCACCAAGTGGTGCGCCCAGATGGAGGTCAAGCCATTTGACAAGAATACCACCGAGTACCTGCTCTTTGTCGGCTGTGCCGGTTCGTTCGATTCGCGCAGCAAGCACGTCAGCGTAGCCCTGGCCCAACTGCTGGACAAGGCGGGCGTCTCCTGGGGGATTCTGGGCAAGGACGAAAAATGCTGCGGCGACAGCCTGCGCCGCTTGGGCAACGAGTACGTCTTTGACAGCATGGCCAAAGAGAATGTACGGCTCTTCACCGAGCGGGGCGTGAGGAAGGTAATCACCCAGTGTCCCCATTGCTTCACGACCCTCAAGAACGACTACAGGCAGTATGGGCTTGATCTTGAGGTGGTCCACCATACCGAGTTTCTGCGCAACCTGGTGCAGGACGGGTATCTCAAGTTGGACGGAACGTCCTCGGAGTTTGGCGCCACCGTATTCCACGATTCATGCTATCTGGGGAGGCATAACGGCGTGTACGATGCTCCGCGCGAGGTGATCGAACTGGCCACCGGGGCAGTCCCATCCGAGATGGGCCGCAACAGGGACAAAGCCTTCTGTTGCGGGGCCGGCGGCGGCAGGATGTGGATGGAGGAACATTCCGGCGAACGGATCAACCTTAACCGGGTCAAGGAGGCGCTGGAAGAGAAGCCGGACACCATCTGCGTCTCCTGTCCCTACTGCCTGACCATGTTCGAGGACGGGCTCAAGGACGTAAAGGCCGACAGCGTCAAGGTGCGTGACGTCGCGGAGGTCCTGGCCGAGGCTGTTCTCAAGTAGTTTCCGTCCGGATAAGGGACTGAAACAATTACGCAAATCCGAAGGCTCCGGCTGTGCTGCCGGGGCCTTCAAGGTGTATACTGGCATATTAGATGCAAATCCATGTTGCATCCGATGGTTCCCGGGAGGCCGATACATGAAGACTGTTTTAATATGCGACGATGAACCGCTTATCAGGATGAGCCTGAGAGCCATGCTCAAAGATCTTGGATTCGAGGATGTGTTGGAGTGCGGAGATGGTAAAAGCGCCGTGGAGATGGCCATGGCGAGCTTCCCCGATATGGCGGTCCTGGATGTGGCCATGCCGGAAATGGACGGGATAACCGCGGCAAAAGAGATCAAAAAGAAGCTCAAGATCCCCATCCTTCTCCTGACCAACTGTTTTGACGCCCAGACCGCAAAACGGGCAGCAGAGAGCGGAATTGCCGCTTTTTTAACCAAGCCGCTTCGGGAACAGGACCTCATCCCGGCGATCGAGATCGCCTTGGCCCATACGGAACAGGTGGAGGAACTCAAGGAGAAGATCGAGGACCTTAAAGAAACCATCGAGAATCGCAAGGTAATTGAAAAGGCCAAGGGGATGCTGATGGAAAAACAGCGTATTGGAGAGGCCGACGCCTATCGTACCATGCAGAAGCTTGCCATGGACAAGCGCAAAAGCCTGCGTCAGGTTGCGGACGGCATCCTCAAGGGGGTATAAGAAATCCAGGATCAGACCCTGCCGACGAGCCCCCGGGCCGTTTAAATCATCCTTCCCGCCGGGCTGGCGTCAATCAGCCGCCCGGCCAGCATGTCGATCTCAGCAATCACCTTCTTGTCCATCTTCTTCAACCAGCGCTGGGGAATGCCTTCCATTCCGAAGTAGGCGCCGGCCAGCATGCCGCAGATGGCGCCGGTGGTGTCCGCGTCGGCTCCCTGGTTGACGGTCCCCACGACGCATTCCTCGAACGTTTTCCCCTTGAAAAACCAATGAAAGACGGTTTGAAGAGTATCGACCACATAACCGGTGGCCAACCCACGGTAGGGCTCGAAGCCAAAGGTGGGAAACCGGGCCACGAGGCCGTCGGCCTGACGGCGCAGGCGGGTCCGTGATGCGCCGCAGATCGCCAGATGCAGCATCTCACCCACACAGATGCAGGCGGCGTCGGACAGGGGGTTGTTGTGGGTGATGTGGGCCTGCTCGACCGCGTATTTTTTCAGCAGTTCACCGTCGGGCAGCGAGAAGAGCGCTACCGGTGCGATCCGCATGGTTGCGCCGTTGCCGGCATCCCACTCGTTTGGGGGCATCTCCAGGGTGCCGTTCAGTATATAGGCACGGATACCCTTGCGGCAGGTGTCGCCGCAATCCACCGGTCGTGATTTGAGCCAGACGGCAAAATTGCGGGCGATCGCCTCCGCGGACCATCCCTGGTTTTCGACGATCGCTCGGGCAATGCAGAGAGCCATCTCCGTATCGTCGGTGACCTGTCCCGGCTTCAGGCGAAGCCACCCGCCGCCGACGACCTCCTTAAAGGTGCCGTATTTTGCGGCAATCTCCGACGCAGTCATAAACTCGACCGTGGCGCCGAGGGCGTCGCCCATGGCCATGCCGATGAAGGCGGCCCTGGCCCTGTCGCGGATCTCAGCGGGATTGTACTGGTTAAACATGGAGCAACCGTTCACAATGAATTTGCAGGATTCTCACGTATGCCACGTTAGACCTGCAAAAGCGAAACCAGAACAGAAAAAAATATTATTGATTAAAAAAAAGGCAATTTTTCGGCCCACTATGTCGCCTTGGGAGCGTGGCCGCCGCGGAGAACCTCATATAATACGCCTTTATTCAAGCCTTTGCGGTGTTATCTCAAATAATGTTGTCCTCTGGCACGCTCTATGCCTTATCCCTCTGCGTAGGCGCAGATCGTGAAAATCTCAATGACACCGGCTTAAGGCAACGGGGCCTGCGGAGAGAGCAGCAGGCTCTTTTGTTTGAAAGGAGAATATCCATGGCGAGTGCATGTGACATGAAGAATAAGATCCAAGGGCACCCCTGCTTCGGCGGCAACCATCACAAAAACGGCCGCATGCATCTGGCGGTGGCCCCCCAATGCAACATCAAGTGCGGTTATTGCACCCGCAAGCATGATTGCGCCAACGAATCCCGGCCCGGCGTGACCAGTCGCCTGCTGACCCCCCAGGAGGCCATTGCCAAGGTGCGTGAAGTGATGGCCAGCCCGGTGGTGGGACCGATCATCAAGGTGATCGGCATTGCCGGACCCGGCGACCCGCTGGCCAACGAACAGACATTTGAGACCTTTGAGCTTGTCAAAAAGGAATTCCCGCATCTCATGCTGTGCATGAGCACCAACGGCCTGCTGCTGCCCGAGTCCATCGATCGTTTGTACGAATTGGGGCTCCACAGCCTGACCGTTACCATCAATGCCGTCGATCCGGAGGTCGGGGCCCGGATTTATCGTCATGTCATCTACCACGGCACCCACTACACCGGCGAAGAAGGCGCCCGGATACTGATCGCCAACCAATTCGAGGGGCTGAAACGCGCCGCTGAACTGGGGCTGACCATCAAGGTCAATTCCGTGCTGGTGCCGGGGGTGAATGACGACCAGATGCCGTTGATTGCCGAGCGGGTCAAAAAATTAGGGGCTTTTGTGATGAATATCATGCCGCTCATCCCCCAGGCCGAACTGTCGCACATAGAACCGCCCAGCGAAGAGCGGCTCTCAGAGGTGCGCAAAGCCAACGAGACGATCATCGGGCAGTTCAGCCATTGCAAACAGTGCCGCGCCGACGCCATCGGCCTGATCGGGCAGGATGTGACGGTCGGGGAGTCTGCCTGTACGTTGCCGTAGTCATTATGATGTTGAGGGGTTAAACCGGCATGACCATCGAGCCGTTTCGAAAAGAGGATGTGCACTGCTTTCTGGGGCTGGCCGCCGCAGAAAATTGGGTGGCGGAACCGTGGGAATTCGAGTTCCTGCTGTCCTCTTTTCCCGCCGGTTGCCTCTCGGCACGGGACGAAGCCGGCGCTGCCGTTGGTTTCGTGACCTCCCTTCGTCACGACGTGAGCGGCTGGATCGGAAATCTTGTCGTTGATCAGCACCACCGAGGTTGCGGCATCGGCGAGGCGCTGTTCCTTGGCGCTCTCGGCAGCTTGCGCGACGTCGGCGCCGAGACATTCTGGCTGACTGCCTCAAAAATGGGCAAAGCCATGTATGAAAGACACGGGTTCGGCAGCACCGACACCATTATCCGTTGGACCGGCAGGGGAGGCGAGCAGGACGGCTTTGCTCCTGGTTCGACGGGAGAGTTGGATGTGGTTCTCGACCAACTCGGCTGGGGGGATCGGCGCGATGGTTTGCTCGCCGCAACGTCCCGGCGCGGCACGGTTCTGGCCGGAGACGGCGCCTTTGCCGTCATTCAGCCATGCGGCAGGGCGATGCAACTGGGGCCGTTCAGCGCCCTTTCGCCGGGCCGGGCAGCAGACCTGCTCGACGAAGCGCTGAACAGCCTGCCAGCCGGCACCGCCGTCTATATCGATACCCCCGCCCGCAACCGTGAAGCAGCCGCTCTGCTCCAGGAGCGGGGCTTCAGGAACCACGGCACCAATCTGCTCATGTATGCCGGCGTCGAGCCGGACTACCGGCCGGAATATGTTTTCGGTCTGGCAACCATGGGCAGTTGCGGATGATTCGGGTTGAGGAACAAAGGAGACGACCATGAACAAGCCATCAGTCATCATTGACGATACAACATTGCGGGACGGTGAGCAGACCGCCGGCGTGGTCTTCAGCAGGCGCGACAGGATCGCCATTGCCCGCATGCTCGACTCCACCGGCGTACAGGAGTTGGAATGCGGCATCCCGGCCATGGGCAAAGAGGAGCAGAATGATGTCAGAGCGCTGGTGGACCTGGGGTTGAATGCCCGCCTGATCACCTGGAACCGGGCCACGGTGCCTGATATCCAGGCCAGCATCGACAGTGGCGTAACGGCCGTGGATATCTCCCTGTCAGTCTCGGACATCATGATCCACAACAAGATCAGGAAGAGCCGGGAATGGGTCAAGGAACAGCTCAGGGTGGCCCTTGGCTTCGCCAAGGGAAAAGGGCTGTACGTTTCGGTCGGGGGCGAGGATGCCAGCCGGGCCGAAATCCCCTTTCTCATCGAACTGATGCAGATCACCTTGGCCATGGGCGGGGACCGATTCCGTTTCTGCGACACCCTGGGCATCCTCGACCCCTTCGGCATGTTCGACAGGGTACGCGCCCTGCGTGATGCCGTGCCCGAACTCCCCATCGAGGTGCATACCCATAATGATCTGGGGATGGCGACAGCCAACGCAATCGCGGGCATCCACGCCGGGGCCGCATTTGTCAATACCACGGTCAACGGCCTGGGGGAACGGGCCGGCAACGCGGCCCTGGAGGAGGTGGTCATGGGGCTCAAGCATGCCAGCGGCATCGACACCGGCATCGATACCCACCGTTTCCGGGAACTGTCGCTGTTTGTGGCCAAGGCCTCCAATCGGCCGCTGCCGGCCTGGAAAGCGGTGGTGGGCGAACGGGTCTTTGCCCACGAATCGGGCCTGCACGCCGACGGCGTGATCAAGGACCCTAAAAATTATGAAGGTTTCGATCCGGCCGAGGTGGGCCTTGTGCGGCAGATCGTGGTGGGCAAGCATTCCGGCGCCAGCGGCCTGATGGAACGGTATAAGGATATGGGCATTGCTATCAGCCGTTCCGAGGCCATGCACCTGATGGACAAGGTCAGAAAGATTGCCCAGCAGACGCGGCGGCCGCTCAACAACAACCAGTTGATCAAGCTCTATGGACAGAAGAAGGCCGCTTGATCGGCTAATCTTTCGCTAAACGGTTCCCCCCTTTGGAAAAGGGGGGCAGGGGGGATTTGGTTTTAAAGGCAAATCCCCCTAAATCCCCCTTTGTTAAAGGGGGACTTGATCGTTAGCTGAAGATCGACGCTAATCAGTTAATAAATTAAAGGCACCAATCTTGGTGCCTTTTTTATGAGCATTTCATTGAAACCGGGACGAGCGGCAGGTATGCAGGTGTGCACAAGAAATATGCAATTATGGGCTCTGTTAGAGCATCACAAAGGACTTGCTGTATAAATAGTATTACAATACAGCAAGTTATAAATTGGCATGCCGGATGCAATAACAAATTTCAAAACGTCAGGCAATCCTTGAAAACTAATGATTTGAATTCGGCAAAGGCGCCGCCATTCACAGGAGTGGGGCGTCTTTTATGATTGCCCCGAACAAAATTCGATAGCTCACGGATTGGTGAGCGAAAGGAGCAGTATCAATGAGACAGATCGCAATCTACGGCAAGGGCGGCATCGGCAAATCAACCACAACACAAAACACGGTAGCCGGTCTGGCTTCAATCGGTAAAAAGGTCATGATCGTCGGTTGCGACCCCAAGGCCGACTCCACCCGTCTGATTCTACACGCCAAGGCGCAGAATACGGTTATGGATCTGGTACGCGAGTTGGGTACGGTCGAGGACCTGGAACTGAGCGACGTCATGAAGGTGGGCTACGGCGATGTGAAGTGCGTTGAGTCCGGCGGTCCCGAGCCGGGCGTGGGCTGCGCCGGCCGCGGCGTCATCACCGCCATCAACTTCCTGGAAGAGAACGGCGCCTATACCCCTGACCTGGATTTTGTCTTCTATGACGTTCTCGGCGACGTTGTCTGCGGCGGGTTCGCCATGCCGATCCGTGAGAACAAGGCCGAAGAGATCTACATCGTCACCTCCGGCGAGATGATGGCCATGTACGCAGCCAACAACATCGCCAAGGGTATCCTCAAGTATGCCTCGTCCGGCAAGGTTCGCCTGGGCGGCCTGATCTGCAACTCCCGCAACACCGACCGGGAGGACGAACTGATCGAGGCCCTGGCAAAGCGGCTCGGCACCCAGATGATCTACTTCGTCCCCCGCGACAACCAGGTACAGCGCGCCGAACTGCGCCGCATGACGGTCATCGAGTATTCGCCCGAACACAAGCAGGCCCACGAGTACCGCACCCTGGCCCAGAAGATTGCCGACAACAAGATGCTGGTCATTCCGACCCCGCTGGAGATGGAAGAGTTGGAAGAACTCCTGATGGAATTCGGCGTCATGGAGATCGAGGACGAGACCATCGTCGGCGTGGCCGAGCAAGCAGCGTAACTAGTGTGCTGTGCGGTTAGTCGTGGGAAGTAATTCCTTTGCTATTTTTGCTGATGCCAAGGCGCGGCGACGCAGGTGTAGCAGGGTCTACATCAAGGAGCCGCAACGCCGGCAAAGGCCTTAAGAGCCGGAATTACGAGTACGAACTAACCGCACAGCACACTAGATTGGTTATGTAGCGGCGGGCTTCGCGCCCGCCCGTATCGAGGGCAGCCGCACGGGGTGTCTGCCCCCACAGGCAACCATTACCGAAAAACAGGAGTTCTCCTATGACACATAAAATACGAACAGTTGAAGGCATCACCAAGGAATCAACCCAGGCATTGATTGATGAAACCTTGGCGGTCTATCCCGAGAAGGCCAAAAAGAAACGTTCCCCGCATCTTGCTCCTAATGACGCAGCCAGCGGCTGCGCCAGCGTAAAGTCCAACAAGAAGACGGTCCCCGGAGTGATGAGCGCTCGCGGCTGCGCCTATGCCGGCGCCAAGGGGGTTGTTTGGGGCCCGATCCGCGACATGGTGCACGTTTCCCACGGTCCGGTCGGCTGCGGCTGGTACTCCTGGGGCACCCGGCGCAACCTGATGAGCGGCATCAACGGCGTTACCCAGTTTGCCATGCAGTTCACCTCCGATTTTCAGGAGAAGGACATCGTGTACGGCGGCGACAAGAAGCTCAAGACCCTGCTGGAGGAGGCCAAAGGGCTCTTCCCGCTGGCCAAGGGTATCTCGGTGCTGTCGGAATGCCCGGTCGGCCTGATCGGCGACGATATCAACGCCGTGGCAAAGTCCGCGGCCAAGGACCTGGACATCCCGATCATCCCCTGTAACTGCGAGGGGTTCCGCGGTGTTTCCCAGTCCCTGGGGCATCACATCTCCAACGACACCATTCGCGACTATATCATCGAAACCCGCGAGTTTGCCGAGCCCGAGACCCCCTACGACATCGCCCTGATCGGCGACTACAACATCGGCGGCGACGTCTGGTCGGCCAAGCCGCTCCTGGAGGAGATCGGTCTGAACGTCAAGGCGGTCTGGACCGGCGACGGCGAGTTGGAGAAGATCGCCGCAACCCACAAGGTCAAGCTTAACCTGATCCACTGCTACCGTTCCATGAACTACATGTGCAAGGTGATGGAAGAGAAATTCGGCATCCCCTGGCACGAGTTCAACTTCTTCGGCCCGACGAAGATTCGCGAATCATTGCGCTCCATCGGCGCTCTGTTCGATCAGACCATCCAGGATAAGGTGGAAACGGTTATCGCCAAGTACGACCCGATCATGCAGGCCATCATCGATGAGTACAAGCCGCGCCTGGAAGGGAAGAAGGTCATGTTGTTGGTGGGCGGCCTGCGTCCGCGCCACACCATCGGCGCTTACGAGGACCTGGGAATGGACTGCGTCGGATCTGGCTATGAGTTCGCCCATACCGACGATTACGACCGCACCGCTCCCGAGATGCCCGACGCCACCGTGGTCTACGACGACCCCTCCGAGTATGAGTTCGAGAAGTTCGCCGACGCCCTCAAACCCGACCTGATCGGTTCCGGCATCAAGGAGAAATACGTCTTCCAGAAGATGGGCATCCCCTTCCGCCAGATGCACAGTTGGGACTATTCGGGACCTTACCATGGCTACAAGGGCTTTGAAGTGTTTGCCCGCGACGTGGACATGGCGGTCAACAGCCCGACCTGGAAGCTTGTAAAGGCGCCTTTCTAGGCAACAGGATCGAACACCGGCAGGAGCATGCTAAAACACTACATGGTGGCGTAACGGATTGGTTTCCCACCAAAGGAGATATATCATGGCAAACGCACTAGGACTTGAAGTCAAAAAAGTCACCGAATATACAACCGAAGAAGTTGAGAAGGTCCAGAACTGGATCAACTCGGAAGAGTACAAGGAGAAAAACTTTGCCCGCCAGGCCCTGGTGATCAACCCGGCGCACGCCTGTCAGCCTCTGGGCGCCCAGTTGGCGGCCCACGGTTTCGAGGGGACGCTCCCTTTCGTACACGGCTCACAGGGGTGTGCCTCCTACTATCGCTCGACCCTCAACCGTCACTTCCGTGAGCCCGCACCGGCCGTATCGGACGCCATGACCGAGGACGGCGCGGTTTTCGGCGGTCAGAACAATCTGCACGAAGGGTTGGAAAATGCCACTGCCATCTACAAGCCGAAGATGATTGCGGTCTTCACCTCCTGCATGCCGGAGGTCATCGGCGACGATTTGACCGCCTTCATCAAGAACGCCAGGCAGAAGGGGTTCGTGCCCAAGGATATGCCGGTCCCCTATGCCAACACCCCCAGCTTCAACGGCACCCATATCCACGGCTATGACTCCATGCTGGTCTCGATCCTGCAGACCCTCACCGAAGGGAAGCAGATTGAGGGGCGCTGCACCGGCAAGCTCAACCTGATCGCCGGCTTCGACGCCAACACCGGCGACTATCGTGAGTACAAGCGCATTCTGGAGGCCTTCGGCATCCCCTACACGATCCTGGCCGATATCTCCGACAGCTTCGATTCGCCCTGCGACGGTCACTACCACATCTATGCCGGGGGAACCAAGCTGGAGGATGCCGCCGACTCCATCAACGGCAAGGCCACCATCGCCATCGGTCCCTATGCCACCCCCAAGACCTTCGGCTGGATCAAGGACAATTACTCGGGCAAGCATGCAACCCTGCCGATGCCCATGGGGATCGAGAAGACCGACGCCTTTATCATGAAGGTAGCCGAGATGTTCGGCAAGGAGGTGCCGGCTTCGCTGAAAAACGAGCGTGGACGCGCCGTGGACGCCATCACCGACTCCCATCAATACATCCACGGCAAGAAGTTTGCCGTCTACGGCGATCCGGATTATCTGATCGGCTACGTGTCCTTCCTGCTGGAAGTGGGCGCCCGTCCGCACCACATCCTGTGCAGCAGGGGCAACAAGAAGCTGGAGAAGGAGTTGCAGGCCATGCTGGACGGCTCCATGTACGGCCAGGGGTGCAAGATCTACATGAACAAGGACCTCTGGCACCTGCGCAGCCTGCTGATGACCGATCCGGTGGACGCAGTGATCGGCGACACCCACGGCAAGTTTGCCGCACGGGACGCAAAGGTTCCCCTGTTCCGTTTTGGCTTTCCGATCTTCGACCGGGTCAACAAGCATCGCTACCCGCTGATCGGTTACCAGGGCGCCGTCAACATGATGACCGAGATCTGCAACAAGTTCATCGATATCAAGGATGATACGTGTGAGGATCGCTACTTCGAGATGATGCGGTAGACGGAAGGATTAATAGATTGCAGGTAACCAAGAGAGGCGGCCATGGTGCCGCTTCTCTTTTTTTGTCGATGCAGCCGGGGCGACCGTTCATGGTTGGCTCCATCCCGATTCGGCAGGTCTCTTCTTTATGTCGCCGTTTCCTTGATCGATTTTCCGCAAGCCGTTTGATCTCCCGGCCATACAATATTTTTTGCCGGCGGTGTGGTAAAGTGCGGCAGGGGTGGTTATAGTACATGCATGGGGAACACAAACGAAATACACGGGCCGCATGATGAAGAATGGGTGGAGGTTGCTTCCGGGTTGAACACGGGAATGGCGGCCGCACCATCCTCCCCAAGCCGGGTTCAACTCTGGGCGCTGGTCCTGGATGCCCGCTTCGTGCCGTGCCGGCTTGAAAATGACGCGGGAGGCTGGCGCCTGCTGGTGCCGGCCGGCTACCGTGACAAGGCCTGCGAAGAGTTGCGGCTCTTTGAGGACGAAAACCGCAACTGGCCTCCCGAGGCCCCGCCTGCTCACCCTCTGGCCGAAAATACCCTGGCAACCCTCTCTGTTCTGGTTCTGCTGGCGACCTTCCACAACCTGACCCAGCTTGACGTTAGTCTGCCCGCTTACTCCCAACCGGACTGGGTCGGGCTCGGCAATGCCCAGGCCGCCAGGATACTGGATGGCCAGTGGTGGCGGCTCGTGACCGCTCTTACGCTGCACGCCGACAGCCTGCACCTGGCCAGCAACCTGGCCATCGGCGGCATCTTTGTCGTCTTCCTCTGCCGCGAGCTTGGTTCCGGGCTGGCATGGAGCCTGCTGCTGGGGGCCGGAGCCCTCGGCAACCTGGTCAACGCATACGCGCAGCCCCCCGGCCATAGCTCCGTGGGAGCCTCCACCACCGTATTCGGAGCTGTCGGTATCCTCGCGGCGCTCAGCCTGGTGCGCTACCGGCAGCAGTTGCAGCGGCGCTGGCCGCTCCCCGTGGCGTCGGCCCTGGCACTTTTGGCCCTGCTCGGCACTGAGGGGAAAAACACCGATCTGGGGGCGCACCTTTTCGGTTTTCTGTTCGGGATAGGTCTTGGTCTGATAACGGGATATCTGCTGGGGAGGTACGGACGTCCCGGCCGTCTGCTCAACGCCTTGCTGGCGCTTCTCAGTGCCGTTGTAGTCGTAGCGGCCTGGTGGGCGGCGCTGGAGTTCGGGGGATGATTCGCTTGCCCCATAAGCTCAGCAGCAATTAGATGGTCATGCTGCCGGTTTCCCCGGCCGGGTCCAAGGCGCCTTCCTTGCCGCGTCCCTGCTCCTGCCCGTTATGACGGTATGTCGCCATCGGCCGGGGCGTCGGCCGCCACAAGGGGGATTACCACGTGGAAAGTGCTCCCCTCCCCCTCCCTGCTTTCCGCCCAGATTCTGCCGCCCATGAGTTCCAGGAGCCGGCGGCAGATTGAAAGCCCCAGCCCGGTCCCGCCGTATTTCCTTGTTGTGGATGTATCCGCCTGGCTGAAGGGGGCAAAGATCTTCTCCATGGCCTCCGACTTGATGCCGATGCCGGTGTCCGCCACGCTGAGCCCGATTAAGACGATGTTGCCATGGCGCTCAAACAGGTGAGCGGAAACGGTCACGAATCCCTGCTCGGTAAACTTGACGGCATTGCCTATCAGGTTGAGCAGGATCTGTTTCAGGCGAAGTTGGTCCCCCACCAGTGCATCGGGGAGTTGGGGGGATATGGCGGTTTCAATGGTGAGCCCTTTGGCATGGGTGCGGGCTGTCTGTGCCCGTACCGCGCTGCTGATGCAGTCTCTCAGGCTAAACGGCACTGATTCCAGTTCGATCTTGCCTGCCTCTATTTTTGAGAGGTCGAGCACGTCGTTTACGAGCGACAGCAGGAGCTCGGAGGAATCAATTATGTCATGCAGGTATTCCTGCTGCTCAACGTTGAGTTCCGTCAGGCCGAGGAGGCTGGCCATGCCCATGATGCCGTTCATGGGGGTGCGGATTTCGTGACTCATGTTGGCCAAAAATTCGCTTTTAGCCCTATTGGCGGCATCGGCCGCCTCCTTGGCCTGCTGCAGTTCAAGCTCCATGCGTTTGCGCTCGGTGATGTCAACGGCAACGACCAACACGGCCTTTTCACCGTTGTAGCGAAAGGGCATGCCGGTGATCTCGACGTCGAAGGCGCTCCCATCCAGCCTGAGCAGTTTTTCCTCCCTATTGAGTGAGGCCGTATTTTTATCAGTGATAATACTGACCCGTTCCTGTACAATCCCACGGAAATCGGCTTGAACCGTATCGGAGATCGGCCTGCCGATCAACTCCCGCGGGTCCTGGGCGCCGAATTTGGCTACGGCGGCCGGGTTCAGATAGACGTACCTCCCGTTGGCATGGATCATGATCATGTTGGGGGAAAATTCGGTTATGGACCGGAAGCGCTCTTCACTTTCCTTCAGGGCATTTTCCGCCAGCGTGCGGTCGCTGATGTCGCTGGCCAGCCGTTGCGCCATCTCATCAAAGGCAAGCCCCAGCTCTCCAAGTTCCCCCCCCGAGATGTTCTGTCCAATCCTGACCGACAAATCTCCCTGAGCAAGCCGTCGTGATGCCGCCTGTAGTATTTCGATCTTTTCTACGACGTATTTCTTGTTGATATACCAGGCCACGCCGATCATCAGGAACATCAGAGAGAGCAGCAGTCCCACGTCAAGCCTGAGTATGGTGGGCGTCTGGCCCAGGACCAGATCCTTCCTTACGCCGACGCGGATGTATAAGTACGGCGTTTGTTCGTCTTTCAGACGAAGCTTGCGGTAGGAGAATATCCGATTGATATCCATATTGCTGGGAGCCTCGAACGTCCCTTCATCGGAGCCTTCATGCATGCGTTCGAACAGATCGGTCCTGTCCCTTGTGCCGACAAGATGAGGGACGGTAGCTGAATAGAGGATGATGCCCCGATGATCGACCAGCAGGATGGAAGAGTCGGGATAGGTAATGTTGTTTTTGAGCAGGTCCTTGTATTTTTCAAGGACAATGGCAACCGATGCCGCACCGGTGATGTGCCCGGAACCATCCCGTATGGGATAGCTGAAACTTATGGTAGGCGTCTTGAGAAGTTTGCCGATCACATATTCGCCGGAGGAGAAGTGCCCTGTTGCGATGGCGTTTCTGACATGTCTCCGGTTGCTGTACGATACCGGGCCTCGCGTAGGTATGGCTGATGCCCACAACAAGCCGGATCTGTCCTGGAGGGCGATGTTGCCGTATTGGGGGTTCAATCTGATGATCTCCGCAAGCAGCTTGCTCGTCTCGGCACCATCGTGACTTTGAACCGACGGCAGATGGGTCAGGGTGATCAATAACTGCTCTACGCCCGCAACAAGGATGTTCTGATTATTGGCGATCTGTTCGGCAAGCCCGGAGGCAAGCGATGTTGCACCTTCGATATCATGAGCCCGTTCCCTGACGCTCGAATAGACGATAATTCCTGTGGGAACGACCGTCATCAGGATGATCAGAATTATAATGTGTTTTCGTATCGACATGGAGAACGGCACACCCCTCCGCTTTCCTTGATGCAGTAAGCGGCCCAAAAGTCCTAATCAAGATTATAACAATCCGAAAACAAATGCTATACTAAGCAAAGAAAACAATCTCTATGCCGGGTCGATGGTTTTTAATGCGTGAGATGCCGGCAGCAGGTGCTGGGCGATGAAAAATCATACCATGAAAGCCATAGCCGTGCGGCATCCAATGTGGAGCTGGGAGGAAGTGTCGCTATGAACGTGATCGTGGATTTGTGCGTCGTTCCGATTGGTGTCGGCGTATCGTTGTCCCCTTATGTCGCTGCCTGTGAAAAGATCCTTTCACAGGCAGGTTTGAAGATTGCGCTGCATGCGAACGGAACGAACATCGAAGGTGAGTGGGATGCGGTGTTCGCGGCTGTCAGGCGTTGCCATGAGGTCGTGCATGGGATGGGCGCGCCGCGCATTTCCACGATCCTGAAGGTGGGAACGCGTACGGACCGCATCCAGACCATGGAAGACAAGGTGAAAAGCGTGAAGGGGAAGCTGGAAGAGGTGCAGGTTGAAGGTGTCTGAGCAACTCTGCGAAACCTCCAATATCGTGCTGGTCGGGATGCCGGGGGCCGGCAAAAGCACGGTCGGCGTCATTCTCGCCAAGCTGGCCTCGCTCGGTTTCATCGACACCGATGTCCTTATCCAGGCACGTGAACGCCGCTCTTTGCAAAGTATCATCGACTCCCAGGGATACATGGCCCTCCGGGGGATCGAAGAACGCGTCCTGCTCGGCCTGGAATGCCGTCGCCATGTCATCGCCACGGGGGGGAGCGCCGTCTACAGCCCTGCCGCCATGGCGCACCTGGCCGTGGACGGGGTTATCGTTTTTCTGGACGTTGACCTGGCCACGCTGGAGTCGAGGGCTCTGGACCTGGAGGGAAGAGGGATTGCAAAGCGTCCGGATCAGAGTTTTGCCGAACTCTTCGAAGAGCGTCGCAAGCTGTATGTGGCGTATGCCGATGTGACGGTTGACTGCAACGGGCTTACCCACGACATGGTCTGCGCGGAGATTCTCAATAGGCTGCAACTGCCGCGATAATGAGGGGAAGAGGAGGTTCCGATGTCTATTCTTCGCCAGATCGCTCAACTGGGCCAGCCGGTCCTCCGCCAGGAGACCGGCCTTATCGGCAATCCGGCCGATCCTGCCCTGCAGGCTCTGATCGGCGATATGCTGGCGACCATGGCCGAGGCCAACGGCGTCGGCATCGCCGCACCGCAGGTCTATGAGCCGGTGCGCCTGTTCATCGTTGCTTCCCGCCCCACTCCCCGTTATCCCAACGCCCCGGCGATGGAGCCGACCGTCATGATCAATCCGGAGCTTCTCTGGCAGTCGGATGAGACCGAGAAAGGGTGGGAAGGGTGTCTGAGTGTGCCCGGGATCCGCGGTCTGGTGCCGCGCAGCCTGCGCATCGGCGTGCGCTACCTGTCCCGAAGGGAAGAGGTGCGCGAGGAAGAGTTGTCCGGCTTCATTGCCCGCGTCTTTCAGCATGAATACGACCACATCAGCGGCATGGTTTTCCTCGACCGGGTTGCAAGCAACCGCGAGTTGATCAGCGAGCGGGAGTATCTGCGGCTCGTCTCGGCCTGATACTACCAACCTGAATCATTGACACCTTCACGGCTCCTCTCGCTCAGTATGCCTCAGTCCCGGCGTTGCCGGCCGTATTTCCACCGGGGCGGAGGACACACGGCACAGGTTGCATGATGCCGCATGGGCGGCGTTGGACGGAGGCCAGTCGCTCGCTCCGCCGTTCAGGCGTCAATGATTCGGTATAAAGGGGTGATTTTTGCCGGCCGGGATGCTATAGTCGTTGGCCATAGAGCAGGTTCGAATCCCATGCGGGGGACGCAGGATATGGCAGAGCAGAAGATCTATCTGGTGGGAGCGGGCATCACGGGGTGGGAGGGTTTCGGCTCCAAGGCGCTGGAGATCGTCGCCAAGGCCGAGGTGATGATCGGCCGCCAGCGGCATCTGGATTGCTTTCCCGAGTTTGCCGGCCAAAAGATGCCCCTTGGCGATCTTCCCGAACTACTGGATTTCCTCAAAAAAACCGAAAAGCGTGTGGCGCTTTTGGCCTCGGGTGATCCCACCTTCTTCGGCATATCCCGTTTCCTGCTGCGCAACCTGCCCAAGGAACGTATCGAGATATTTCCCAACGTCACCAGCATGCAGTATGCCTTTGCCCGCATCAAGGAGCCGTGGGACGACGCCATCTTCGTGTCGGTGCATGGCCGCGGGATGCATTCGGCCGTGGACAAGATCGTGTCCGCCGAGAAGGCCTGCGTGCTGACCGACAAGGTGAACACCCCGGCAGCCATTGCCTCCGAACTGATCGAGCGGGGCGCGGAGGGGTACGAAGCATGGCTGTGCGAGGATTTGGGGCTGGCGGGCGAGAAATTCAGCAAGACCTCGGTGCGTGGCCTGCTGGAGTTGAAGCCTTCCGACCTCAATATCCTGATCCTGATCCGGACCTATGAGCCGAATCTGATCCACTATCCTTTGATCGGCATCGACGATGAGGAGTTCCAGACCTCGAAGAAGCTGATCACCAAGCAGGAGGTGCGGGCCGTCACCCTGGCCAAGCTCCAGTTGCAGGATGATCTGGTGCTGTGGGATGTGGGGGCGGGGAGCGGTTCCGTCTCCATCGAGGCATCCAATCTGATGCCCAACGGCCGTATCTTTGCCGTGGAACAGAATGCCCAATGCCTGGCCTTTATCAAGGAAAACCTGAAAAAATTCATGGCCCGCAACGTGAAACTGGTGGAAGGGGACGCGCCGGATGTCCTGGAGGAACTGCCGGACCCGGACCGGGTTTTCATCGGCGGGTCGGGTGGCCGCCTGGAGGAGATCATCGTTGCAGTGGACGGCCGTCTCAAACCGGAGGGATTGGTGGTGCTGAACGCCGTGACCCTGGACACCCTGACCAAGGCCGTCGAATTTTTGGAAGACCACGGCTTTACGACCGAGGCGGCCTGCGTCAATATTGCCAAGACCCGCAGCCTGAGCGAGTACAAGATGTTCGAGGCCCAGAACCCGGTCTACGTGATCACCGCCCGCAAGGGGAGCGAATAGTGGCGAGGATTTACGCCGTGGGAGTCGGTCCCGGCGATCCCGAGCTTCTGACCCGCAAGGCCGAGCGCATCCTGCGCAATGCGGACGTGATCATGGCGCCGGTGTCCAATCCCTCCGAGGCCAGCGTCGCCTTGGCGACGATCCGCGAGTTTTTGGATGAAAGCCGCCAGGAGGTCATTGTCCACCAGTTTCCCATGACCTCGGACAGGTCCCGTTTGCTTCCCGCCTGGCAGAAAGCGGCGGCCCTGATCGCCGTACGGGCCGAGGCCGGCCAGGACGTGGCCTTTGTGACCATCGGCGACCCGCTGTTCTACTCCACGTTTATTTACCTGTTGCGCATCCTGCGGGAGATCTGCCCCCATGTCCCCATAGAGATCGTTCCCGGCATCTCCAGCGTCAACGCCTCTGCGGCCCAGGCCGGCGTACCGCTGGTGGAGGCTGACGAAAAGATGGCGGTCATCCCCGCCACCGCCGGCATGGACAAGATCGCCGAAGCCCTGGCGAGGTTCGAGACGGTCGTATTGCTCAAGGTCAAGCCGGTCTTTGGGGAGATTCTGGAGCTTATACGGCAGACGGGCCGCGAACAAAGCACGGTCTTTGTGGAGCGGGTCGGAAGCGACCGCCAGAAGGTGCTGACCGATTTTGCCGAGATTGCCGTCCACTCGCCCGACTATCTCTCGCTGATGATCATCAGATGTTCCTGCTGAAACTCGCCGCTGCCAATCTCATCATCATCGCCTGCGTGCTCCTGGGCAAACGCATTCCCTCCCTGGGGGGGCTGATCGCCACCATGCCGCTCATCAGCCTGATCGTCCTGGCCTGGCTGGCCACGGACCGGCCGGGAGACGGAGCGCTCATCAGCGGCTATATCAAGGGGGCGCTGTGGGGCCTGGTGCCCACCGGCGCCTTTTTTACGGCGGCGTTCTTCTGCCTGCGGAAGGGGATGGGACTGCCGGCGGCGTTGGGAATGGGAGGCGCCCTGTGGCTGGGAGGAGCTCTCCTCCACCAGTGGCTGCTGCGCTGAATGCAAACAACGACGCCCTTCCCTGGTATACGGTTTTCTATCAGCATTATGTCGTATTGAGAGCATTTCCCCCTTAATGAAGATCTTACCCTTGCTAGCTTTTACCCGGATTCCCGGCAACGCCTTTTCTTTTTGGGTGCGGCGGATGTTGCGTTGGTCCGGGGGGAAGCCCAAACTCAACCAGGAATCCAAAGACAATCTGTTCGCCTATTTGCAAGAAGGCCAGAGCGAGGCCGAGGCACGAGCTGTCGCACTTCACGCTCGCTATCAGCTTGAACCTCTTGCCCGGCTTTCGACCGCGACCCGGTACCGGGAAAACCTGTACTTGCTCGATGCCCTGGAAAAAGCGACGCACGGTTTGCCAGTACCGTTTCGTGAGTGCGGAGTTATTAAGGCACTGGATGTCGGTTCACAGGAATGGTATTACGTATTCGCTCTTGAACGATGGCTGCAATGGCATAACCGTAAGAATGTTGATCAGGTTGAACTTACGGGTATCGAATTAGATGGTTATGAGATCTATGCCGATTTTCATTCACGCCAGGACTATGCGCAGGCCTATGTCGAGCAAACCGGGAATCCGAAGGTGCGGTACGAGATCGGTGATTTTTTGGATAGCAGGGAACGGGGGCACGACATCATTTTCATCTTCTATCCCTTGCTGCTGCGCTACCAGGTGCTGCTGTGGGGGCTGCCCCTGCGTTACTTCGCTCCAAAAAGCATCCTGTTGCAGGCGGCTGGGTTGACCCGGCCTGGCGGCTGGCTGGTAGTGTTCTGCCATACCCTGCGCGAACATGAGGTTCTTCTGGATTTGGGACAGGCGGCCGGAGACTATCAACTGCTGCGCGAAGGACAGGTGGTGAGTAAGCTTACTGATTTGCACGGAGAAACTAACGACAGCCGTTTTTCCGTTTGGAAGAAAAGTGGGCCAGGTCATCAACCGGAGGCGCTTTAAGGTTCAGGTTCAACTTTTAAACTTTAAAAAACGGGTGCTGTCTTAGAGTCCGTTTGAGCGCTGCCAGCCGTCGTGGCATATGGGGTTGTTTCCAAGGTTTAGTGAAGCGGCAATCACTGAGGTGGCATGCACGTTTCCGGGTAAAATGGACAAAAACGAAAAGCTTGTAAAAGATGTTGATAAACTGCTTAATGTCTGTGTTCTGTACGGCCTGACCTTTGAAGGTGTTTCTTACCGATAAGAACATTCGATGTTGAAATGGCACTGAATCTCGTTAGCTGGATACAAGTCAGGAACCACCGATCATATTTGTCACACCAACGAAAAAGGTTGGCCACACTGGATGGCCGAACATAAGTTACGTTGTAGAGTTAATTGCCGGAGTAATATCATTGCCTCTGTAAAAATGGGAAGAGGGCGGGTATCACATGAAAAAAAGCAAACTGTCCGGTCAAAAACCGCTTTTGCAACAAGCTATTTTCCAGCATCAATCAGGAAATATTATCAAGGCGATTGAGCTATATCGCCTTTTGATAAAACAATACCCCAAAAATCCACAACTGTTCCACCTGCTCGGTACTGCGGAGGCTGAGAGAGGAAACTTTTTGGAGAGTTTATATTTATTTGGGAAATCGCTTAAAATGTATCCAAATAATCCGGAGGCGCATTACAATCGGGGGTTTGTATTCCATGAACTCGAACGCTTTGATGAGGCATTGCAGAGTTATGATCGAGCAATTCAACTGAAACCTGACTATCCGGAGGCTCATAACAACCGAGGGATTGTATTGAGAGTTCTCAAACGCTTTGATGAGGCCTTGCAGAGTTACGATCGTGCGATTCAACTGAAGCCTGATCATCCGGAGGCACATTGCAACCGAGGGGTCGCATTGCAAGATCTCAAACGTTTTGAAGAGGCCTTACAAAGTTACGAGCGTACGATTCAACTGAAACCTGATTATTCGGAGGCGCATAACAACCGGGGGATTGTATTCCATGAACTCAAACGCTTTGATGAGGCCTTGCAGAGTTACGATCGTGCAATTCAACTGAAACCTGATTATCCGAAGGCGCATAACAGTCGGGGGGTTGCATTAAGAGATCTCTATCGTTTCGAAGAGGCCTTGCAGAGTTACGATCGTGCGATTCAACTGAAGCCCGATCATCCGGAGGCATATTACAACCGAGGGGTTGCATTGCAAGAACTCAAACGCTTTGATGAGGCCTTGCAGAGTTACGATTGTGCGATTCAACTGAAACCTGATTATCCAGAGACACATTACAACCGAGGGAACGTATTAAAAGAACTCAAACGCTTTGATGAGGCCTTGCAGAGTTACGATCGTGCGATTCAACTGAAGCCGGACAATGATTTCTGGTTAGGAGATTGGTTTTATGTAAAACGTAGCTGTTGCGACTGGGATGATTACGAAACAAGGAAATACGAAATAGTGGAAGGTCTCGTAAAAGACAAAAAGTTGATTGAGCCACTTGTTACAATACTTATGACGGATTCTTTGGAACTACAGAAACAATCAGCAAAAATATGGGTAACAGACAAATTTTCTTCAAGTAACCCGGCAAGTAAAACTGCAAAATATACTCTGCACGATAAGATTCACATTGGGTATTTTTCTGCTGACTTTCGCGATCATGCAGTAACACATGTAATTGTGGAGATGTTAGAGAAGCATGATCGATCGAGATTTGAACTCTATGGGTTCTCATTCGGCCCTGAGTCCAATGATCCATGGAAAAAGAGAATACAACAATGTTTTGATCAGTTCTTGGATGTACGATTCCAGTCCGACCAGGATATCGCACAGCTTGCACGGAACCTTGAGATCGACATTGCCGTTGATCTGATGGGATTCACATCGTTTTCACGATCAAATATTTTTGCCGGGCGCGCGGCGCCGGTCCAGGTAAATTATCTTGGTTTCCCCGGCACCATGGGAGCAGGGTTCATTGACTATATCGTTGCCGACAAAACCATCATTCCTGAATCCGACCGGCACCATTACACGGAGAAAGTCGTCTATCTCCCCGACAGTTACCTGGCCAACTGCCGCAATCGTGATGTCTCACAGGAGATACTGACCAGGGTGGGATTGAATTTGCCTCAAGACGGTTTTGTCTTCTGTTGCTTCAATAATAGCAGCAAGATCACTCCGACAATGTTTGACAGTTGGATGCGCATTCTTCGGCAGGTCGATGAAAGCGTACTGTGGTTATCTGAAGGTAATAGATGGGCTGTGGACAACCTGCGGATGGAGGCGGAAAAGCGTGGCGTAAATGCGGATCGGCTCGTATTTGCAAAAAAATTACCGCTTATTGAAGATCACCTGAACAGAATTCGTCATGCAGACCTGTTCCTTGATAACCTCCCCTACAATGCGCACTCAACAGCAAGCGATGCGTTACGAATGGGAGTGCCGTTGGTCACGCTTACTGGAAATGCCTTTGCCGGGCGAGTTGCGGCAAGCCTTTTGAATACACTGGATCTGGGAGAATTGATCACATATTCTTCGGAAGAATACGAGAAAATTGCCGTTGATCTTGCAAGCAATCGGGATAGGTTACAGAGGATCAAAGATAAACTAAACGTGAACGTTCAAACCTCCCCTCGTTTCGATTCCGATACGTTCACACGGCATATAGAGAAGGCGTATGAGTTGATGTATGAGCGGTGTCGGAACGATCTTGCCCCCGATCATATTGTCGTTTAATCTCTTCGGGTAAATTCCTCGAAGCTTGCTTCGAGGAGAGAATCAAATTACTGATGTGATACCCCGCTGCTTGCGGCGGGGTGATTCATTAAGCTAAATAAAGGGTGATGTCTTAGAGCCCTTCCTTCGGCGCCCGCAAATGCGGCAGCCGTTCCTCAATCAATTGCTCGATCACATCCGCCTGCATCCGGTCTCTCGTGCGCTTCTGCGTGTCACGGTCCGGCGACTTGTCGGCCATCCATCGTTTGAACTTCACAAATGCTTCGGGTGAAATGGTAATCATCCTGGCCATGTGCCCGCTGGTGGCGACAATTATCTGAGACATACGAGGACCGCTCAGCAGAATCCCTGCGCGGCGTGCCTGCATGGCATAGAAGTCGTCGTCATGATCCGTCACCTGAAGTGGGTTGGGATCTCCTTCGTGAGCTTCCCGGCGGAGGATGTCCACTTCAAAGCCATCGCTGTTGATCGCCTTGGAGGGTTCGCCTCCCACAAGCTTGAAGCTTTTATCGACTTTCCTGAGGACACCGAGGAAGTGCGGTTCCTCCGCGCGTTTGATGTTGGTAATGAATGAAACACGGTTCTTCCGGGTGTCCCAGAGGAGGTCAATATCCTGGGTAGCGGTAATGGCGCTATCGAGAAAGACACCGGCGGCTGCTTCGTAGGCATAGAGAGCATGGGTGCCTATCACGACAAAGTGCTCAGAGAGACCGGAATTGGCCAGACGGGTGAGGATATCGACCAGAAGCTTGGGGGCACGGCCGACATACAGAGCCCGGTTCATCTTTTGGTGGCGCTCCAGGGCAGTGCGCAGGCCGGCGAGACGTTGTTGCGCCATTGCTTTGCGTTCTACGAACCGGTTATAGACTTCCTCTGTCTCGGGAGACCGGGGGCCCAGACTCGTTTGGGCACCTGATGCCGCTGTCGTCCTGATCAGATATTCGCCCCCGTTGATCTGGCGCCAAAGCATGCCGCCACGGACTGCGGCAGCTTCCTTTACGGCCGCTTCCCAGGCGGCAAAGGTTGATTGGGCGTCGATGAATTGTCTTTGAGCGTCGGGACTAAGTTCGAGCCACCTAATGGTTTTCAATATATTTTCCATATATTTAAATTTATATTGAAAAGTATTGTTTGTCAATATGTTATGTTTTTTGTGCCGGGACCATTACCTGGAGAACAAAAGAACAGTTGAAGGGCTGCGTCAACATTTTTTATTTTGTGAATGAATGTAGACGCGGCCCTATCTGATTTTCCTTGATTGGGCAGTATAGTTAAGGAGAAACTTGAGTAGCCAAAAACTCACCTTTCCCTACAGGCACCGTACAGGTAGTGAAGTCGGGATCTGCTGAAACCAGTGCCGCAAAGGGCGCCATCTCATTGAAATGGGATGTGGCGTTATCCACGACCAGGAGCCCACCTTTACGGATAACTCGCTTGATGTCGGGCCACCAAGCCAAATACTCGGAGCGCTCGGAATCGAGAAAAACAAGATCGAAGCTTGCTTCGGGGCTGTTCTTTAGCAGAGCGCCAGCATCTCCATGAACCTGCGTAATATACGGGGCAAAACCAGACCTCTCGAAGTTTTTTGCAGCAAGGGCGCGTTTGAACTCGGATAGTTCAACGGTGGTAACGTGTCCTTTGACAGCCTGTGCTGCCGAGGCAAGCCAGAGCGTCGAGTAACCATTTGATGTTCCTATTTCGAGTACATTTTGAGCATTCATGGCCCGAACAAGCACCGAAAGAAATTCTCCCGTATCCCGAGTGATGTTGAGCATGCGCCGGGATCGATCATCAATAGCGCTATCGTTGTGTAAGCCAAAGTTTTCGAGCTCGTAGAGCAGTTCTTGTAGTGACTCGGTCACGTTTTTCTCCTTACAGATTCTGAACACCTAAAATAAATGAATACTACCACCCCCTGCCCCTCCTAAACTAGGAGGGGAGGAAAAAACGCCCAGTTATTCCCCCTCCTAGTGTTTAATTGCAAAAATTAGTAATTGTATTTCTAAGTTGTGCACCCCGGACTTCGCGCTTGCGCCACACAAAAGGATGAGCCGTTTCGTTATGCCTTTCAACAAAGGCTTCAATAGCT